>Ga0209341_10006200_pt1 | contig 10701 bp, 12 predicted proteins | sample RifCSP13_2_FD_184020 | JGI IMG/M metagenome (GOLD analysis project Ga0209341, IMG submission 184020) | Soil microbial communities from Rifle, Colorado - Rifle CSP2_sed 13_2 (SPAdes) (version 2) | ecosystem: Environmental > Terrestrial > Deep subsurface > Rock core/Sediment | place: Rifle... | reverse complement strand
GTTTGCGTTGCCTGTAAAATCGTCCCTCTATATTTATCCACCGTATTTTTATCATTGTGGTCGGTGAGAAATCGTAAAATAAAAGTTGCAAAAAAATCTTCACTGTTATATCCCACCCAATCCCTACGGACTGCGGGTAAAATATAGTTTTCAGTAGATAAATTCCAGTCCCTCCTGTTGAGATATAGTTTTCCGTTTTTTATTGTGAATTTCCCATTGCATAATTTTTTTGCCAAAATAAATAAATCGTAAAGTGTCCCGTTGGTATATCCTCTGCGGGTGTCATTCGGATTTGCTACATAATCGGGAGGGATTAGGTGTCCTTTGAGTTTATTATTTATAAGCGTATTCAAAAATCCGTTGTTAGAATTTGTTGCCAATAATGTCGCTCCTACGAAAGCGGGATTAGCAATAAGGGCAAGAACTTTTGAAGCCCCTTTCAAACCGTCATATTTTTCTTTGAAGTTTTTTATCGGGTCGTGCAGGGAGCCGATAACATTAAAATTTTGGTCGGCATTGTCGGGTAAATTAAATTTCTCGGGTAAAATCGCTAACTGATTATACGGATAAGTTTTCCAAGTTTCACTCTCAAATTGCAGTCCCATTTTTTCACAAGCCATTCCCAACATATCTACTACCAGCATCCCTGTAAGGTATTTTGGTGGCTGAATAATATTGAGAACGAAATCCGCAATTAAATTGGTGAGCGTAATTATTAATCCTATTGCGTAAATTATTAATAAAATAAGTTTAATGATACACGCAACTAAATGGACATAATCAATCCAATGGAAAATATCTAAAATCCCCGCAATAATATCTTTTATCACTCTCACCAATTCAATCCCAATCATTACAGCCATAAACAAAGCCATAAATGCTTCCCGATAATTCGGAACGGTAGAAAGCACATAGGGAACATGAACGAATTTATTTTGAAATTCAGTTGCAAATCCATTTTCATACATACTTTCAAAGCTCATCCCCCTGCTTTGCTCATCAAACCAGTCAAGTCCTTTGTATTGCTTTATTCCGGTTATCATTCCCTCTTTTGACTTTCGCAAACCGTCAAGCAAATCCAAATATAAATTCAGAGTAAATTTTTCTCCAGTAATTCCATTCATTAACTCAATGTCATACGGCACTCCCTCTGTTATCCCGGGACCTGTTCCATTTATCCCTGCATCAATTAACGCTTTGATTTTTGCAATATCTTCACGGACAAATCGTAAGTTGGAAATATTTAAGTGCGGTTTTAGTTGTCCGCTATCGGTGAGAGCATCGGGGTCGTAATTCAATTCAATAGCTATTCCCCGTTTTGCAACGGGAGTAACTTCGTCTATCTTATTTAAAAAATGTGTTACTACCATAGCCGCTCTCTTTTATGGTGAGTAATAGTTTTTTTTCTTCCAATAGAAATTTCCTCTGTCCATTCACTAAGTCCGTCCAATGAAACGGACTGCACGGGTTTATTCTTTATCTCATTTCTCAATTCAGAAATTTCACTCTGAAAAACACTTGCTAATTTATTATCGTGATAATTAAAACTTTTTTGAGTGGAGGAAACATTTTGAGAATTAAATTGAGGCAAGTAAAGATTTTTGAAGTTGTAAGCCATATCCGCAAGTTGCTCATTACTCACATCACCTATCTTTTTATTTTGCTCTGCCGTTACAATTCTTTCATTTGGGTGAGCGACAATTAACATTCCTCCCTTACCATCCACTCCGTTCCCTTTTCTTTCACCCAAATTTTCCGTTCCCTCTTCAAAACTTCCCGATATTCCTTTTGCTATTGCTTTCGCTGCGAGGGTGTGAATAAGTGCTTTTACTTCGGGTGAGCCGTCCCCTTTTTCTGCATAGGTAACTGATAGCTTCAAAAATAATTCAGCAAGTTCCATCGCTTCCTTTTGCCGTGCTGCTTTTCTTTCATTGTCAATTTTCTTTTGCTCCGCTTTTACCAACCTCGCTTCTTCTTCAGCTAAAATATTTTTTTGCCCGTCTGCTGCTAATTGCCGTTGGGTTTCAATGTTGCGGGTTCGCATATCAATTTTTCTCTGGTCGGATTTCTCCTGAATATCGGAATGCTTTTGTAATGCTTTTTCAAATTCATTGGAAAGTAATTCAAGATTTTTCATTGTGTTTTCAAAATCTTGTTTTCTCAAATTTTCCTTGTCTTCAATAAGTTGTTTTTCAGCATCCCATTCTTGCCGTCTTAGTTTGTCTTTTCTCGCTTCTTCCGATTCGTCTTGTGATTTGTCAAGTAACAATTGTTCCGCCTCATTCCCAAACTTTTCATCAAATTCAGCTTGCTGTTCCTCTCTCTCATGTTCCAACATTTGCTTTTGAGAACTCTCTCTTAATTTTTTGTGCCGTTCCTGTTCCGCTTCCATTGCCGAATAATAATCCTTTAATCTTTTAACGGCATCTGCTTTGTCTTGTGTATCCTTTTTAACATAATCATCCAAAAATTTCCGTGCCAAATCAGCATCTTTTTTTGAATTTTCTATTTTTAAGTTTGCTAATTCTGCATTTAATTTTTCTTCTTCTTTTTTTCTTTTTTCATTTGCTTTTCTTTGAATTTCCAAACTTTCTTCTCGTGATAATTTTCCTATGTTTAAAAAAATCTGCCACCAAGCCCTCTCTTTATTTAATTGTTTTTCGGTTTGTCGGTTAATTTCATCAAGAGTTTCTTTGTGTTCTAAGGCAAGTGTTTTTATAGCTGCTTCATTTTCGGTAATTGCTCCTGTAAGTAATTCGTATTTTATTTTTAATCCGCTAATGACAGAATCAGATTCCCGCATTTCTTTATTAAACTCCTCTGTTGCTGCTTTGGCTTCTTTGGACTTCGTTCCGAAAATGTCAAATGAATTTACTAATTCATAAATTAAAAAAATAACTGCACCTATTCCCGTTGCCGCTAATGCAATTCGCAGGGCTTTCATTGCTCCAACCGAGTTACCAACTACGACTGAAAATAATTGCTGTCCAACGGTAGCTACTTTTGTTGATGCAATAAAATCACGAAGGAGGGAAGTGTTTATACCGGTTAATCGCTCAATCGCCATTAATGCTTTTTCCGTTCCTTTTAAAGCACCTGTATAATTTCCTACATTTCTTTGATGTTGCCCAACCGTAGAATCAATTTCCTTTAGTTTTTTGTCTAAGGTTGTAATTGACTGCAAAAGTTTTTTTGCTTCATCCGTATTCCCTTTATTTTGTGCAGCTAAATCTTTGTATTTATTTCGTAAATCATTGAGTATTGCGGACTGCTTTTTATATTCATTGCTTTCGTCTTGCTTTAGTTTGATTGCCTTTTTTGTTTCTGCCTCTAATTTTTGCTTTAAAGCCAACTCCTCCTTTTCGGTTTTTATTTTTTGCTGTGCTGTCTTTTGTTGCTCTTGTAAAACTTTTTGTTGCTGCTTTTCAATTTCAATTTTTGCCTTTTTGGTTTTTAATTGGATTTGTTCAATAGCATCCAAATCTTTTTCCGCTTTTTCCAGTTCCCGTAATTCTTTGATTGAAGTAATTGTTTTGCCACCAAAAGCGGACTGCAACCCTTTGGCTATCTTGGGCAGAGTTTCTTCAATAGCAATAAGCGACTTATAAAAATCTTCGGTTTCTTTTTTTGCTGGGAGCGTAAAACCTTTCTCCGCAAAGTCATCGTGTTTGATTATTTCACTTTCTGCCACTCATTTTATTTTAGGGATTGTAAGTAGGAATAATATTCCCGAATAGATGTTTTATGTAAGTCAATTTGAAATTTCAGTTTGCTTTCAATAGCCACTTTTGTTTTCATAAAATCTCCTTTGTTATTTCCAACTCTTTTCATCAGTTCCGCTAATTCATCCTTTGCTTTATTGATAAAAGGTAAATAAGTCCTGTCATTTTCAATTATCATTTTCAATTTCCGATGTGCAATGTATATCCGTTTTTTTATTATTGCCTGAAAACTATCTGAAAAGCCAAAAGTAGAAATAAATTCATCATAAATTTTCTCCCAAATTTCTGAAAGTTTTTTTGTTTCGGCTTCATTTATTTTTTTTTTCTCTTTCAATAACCAAGATAAATCATTCGTTTCGTGTATTTTCATCCAAATAAATACGGGTGCATCAATATTTTCCCAATGTTCGGGTAACTTATTCCATCTCTTTAACTTCATGCTGCCAATTTTTGTCTTACCGCTTTCATTATTGCCTCCCTGACCGCAGGGCGAAGCTCACCAATGCTTTGTTTTGTTAATCCTAACGGGTGATGCCATCTATCCGTCAAATCAATTTTAACGCCACTCCCCGCCTGATTCATTGAAACGAAATCCGAAACATCTTTTAAGGTATCTGCTGAAATCATAAATCCTCCATCCAAATTCACAAATAAAAATGACTTATAAAAATCTCCCGTGTCATAAAGGGTAATGTGTCCAGCCCTTTTCCCATAAACATTCACGCTCACGGCAGAATAATATCCTGTCGGTGTCCCGTCTGCCTGTAATCCCTTTTCAAACAACTGCCCTATCCTATTCAAATCCAAAATAGTTTTTTGCAAATTCTTATCTTCAAAAATTCCATGCAAAATATCTTCTTCATTTATTGAAGTCCATTTTTTAACTATGTCTTTTATTCGTCCTAACATTTTTTTCATTTAACAAAAAAGCCCATATTGCTACGGGCTTTTGTTTTTCCCAAGCGGGAAATAAATTTTGAAATTAATTATGCAACTTCGTTTTCAACTTCTACTGTATCAGTGAAATCAAATCCGTTTTTCTTTGCAGTAATAATCAAAATGTCTGCAACGGTTTGTGCCGCATAGTTCAAAGTGTATTCGCCATTGACCTCTGAAACAGAGGTAATAATTACATCTGCATCATCGGTTTTGTTATACAATTTTGAAGTAGCTCCACCATCGGAAGAAACAAAATCAGCAACCAGCAGTCCCGTAATTCGTCCTTTGTTCAATGAAGTTCCGAAATCATTATACAAAATGACTTTGGCTTGTATAGTTGAAACCGAAACGGTTTTCAAATGCACATCCATCAGTCCCTCAAAAGCCAAAATTTCAATATCGTCCATTTCCTCTTTTATTACTTCACCCAAGCTGCAATCTTTTTCAGATGAATGGAAATTGAAAGTCATTTCAATCATTGGAACATCTTTGTCCTGTGGCTTCACCAATTTTACCGCAATACTTTTTTCGTCAATTCTGATTGGATAAAGTTTTGTGCCGTCCTCTGAAATTCGTCCTCTCATTGTTCCGTTTGCTTCGTATGCAAACAAACCAATATTTCCAGCACATCTCAAAGATTCTAATTGTGATACCAAATGAATACTGAAATTATCAGTAGGGAAAATAATTTTTACTTTTCTTATTCCATCACGAACAAAATTTATACTGTCATCATTCCAAGTTTTTATAACTGGGTCGTCCCGCAAGTCCTCAACATTTTTCACTTCGGGGTATGAATACAATCTCTTGCGTTTGTCTGCCTGATTAATCAGTGCAGTAAAATACGCTGCCCATGCTCCAGTAGCAGTTGTCAAATCAATGAAGTTATTTGCACCTGCACCATCTTTCATATACATAATGCCAAATGCTTTCATTACTTCAATAATTGTCGGGCATCCCTGACCGCTATTTTGAACCCCTAAATTGCAATCACATTTTTTTCCGCAAGCCATAGTTTTTGTTTTTAGAAATTGTTAGGTAAATTTATTTTCAGCAAAAGTAAATATTTTTTTTGAAACTACAAACTATTTTTTTTCAACACTCGCAAAGTGATGCTTCCCTTTTTATTTTTAGAGTGGTTTGCATCTCTCGCCCTGAAAACTTATTACCGAAATATTGTTTGTTCTCATATCCTTTTCCATTGACAAAAACGGCTAATTTTGTTTTCTTTAAATCGGTGTGCCGTAAATCTTCTGTGTAGAAAACTTCGGGGTGTTCCCTTAACATATCCACAAAGTCCCAATACAAACGGCTCATTGGCTCGGTTGCGTTATGTTTCAGCGTGTCCGTGTCCTTGCCTGTAATATCTTCTTCGGTTAGAAAAAGTATTTGCACTTGACTTTCACGGTGAATTGGATTTTTCCAATCTTCCTCAAATGTTTCTTTGTATTCCTCTATCAGAAAAATAAAAGGGACAATGCTTTTTAAAGATACATTTTTATTATCCACCGTTTCAGCAGATACCGCCATTACAGTCCCGTGTAGGAATTTGGGTTTGTAAAGTTCAAATGAAGTTACATTGATAGCATCTGCACCGATTAGATACAACCGATATTTATTTCCATCCAATTTATAATCTGCAATGGTGTAAGTTTTTCCACCAATGACAATATCAAAATTCGGCTGAGCGTGGTGAATGTCGCAAATGTTTTTCAGAATTTTATAGCCCGTTGCAAATTTGGCATCGTCAATATTTGAATCATAACTTGCAACTTCAAACTTAATAGGAAAAGTCATTGCCTCAATGAGTGGTTTGAGAATATCGGATAGGTCTTTGGGTCGTGGTTTTTTCATTCTAAAAAATTGCTGACTGTCGGACAATAAAAGTTTCTCCCGCAAAGTCGGGATAGTCAGTTGAATTATCTGAACACCACCATTGTATTGCCTCAATAGTTTCTAAATATTCATTGAATATCTTTTCTGCCTGTCGGATTTGAGTGTTAATTGTCTTAGTCAATACCTCTGCATTGATTTCTCCTTGTCCCGCTTGTGTGTTCGTGGTTGCCGTGTCCAAAAGATATTCATAGTAAATAGCTGCTTGTAAAAATTCTTTTAGTCCCCTGCTTTCATAAACTTTATTTCCGCAAATGAAATTATCGTTTTGCTCAAAGAATGAAGCAATGACCTTATCAAAGTTTGCATCTGGTGTCGGATTACTTGCTTGTATGTAAGTGATTATTGCTTCACCCAAAACCTTTCCAAATAATTTCAGAATATAAGTTTTCTCAAAACGGGTAATTGCAGTTGTAACGGCTGCCTTTGAAGTATTGCTTCCGGCATCGGCAATTTTAAATTTGCCCGTTTCAAAATCGGAAGTGGCAAGTAAAATCATATAAAAATAATATCTACGGCTACAATTTGAGGTTGCCTTGTTTTTTGGTTTTCTCTTTCTTCGGTTTCAAATTCACAAACCTTACCCTCCCTAATCGGCTCTCCTTTTTCTAATCTTTCAACTAAATTTTTGCAGTGGAAATAATAAGAGTTGCCATCAGCACCATTGATAAATCCCCAACCAAAATCTTTCTCGTATTTTTTTATTGTGCCTTGCAAAACTTATTAATTATAAACTCTTATTTCAATAGGTGTATTTGACAAAACATCATCTATGTCGTTACCAGAAAAATAATCAGACGAATATAATCTCATGCTATTAACATCATTTCTTTGTAACATAGGTGCTACGGTAGATAATCCAGATACAAATTTTCCGAGAACATAGTAAAATGTTTTGTCCAATGTAAAGGCATTTGCAAAAGTTCCTAAATATGCACCGATATCATCTCTTGTCCATACAATGTCGCCAATGGTATTTTCAAGAATTATAACAGTCGGAGCATCCGTTCCGCTTTGCGAAATCAGTGCTGAATAAACTTTGTAACCTCTGAAATTTTCTTTGGTTATTTTTTTAGTAACTCCACCCGTTACGATAGCTAACAAATCAGCAGCCAATGAAGATGGTGCTTCTGTTAATACAGATATTTTTTTTCCCATAGAATTTTAGTTTTTTAAAATAAAATACATTCTCCTGATTCCGTTTCAAGACATTCCCCATCTTCCGTCTGCAAACAATTAAAACATTCATTTGCAATTTTGGAACACTTGCCGAAAGTTAAAATTAAAAAAGCGAACATAATTTGAAATTATTTTTTAGTCGGTTTAACAACTTCTACGAACTCTGCAAAATCTTTTTTAATCAGCACCTTTGCGGTGTGTCCAGAAACTTCATAGGTTTTGTTTGCCTTCATCCCGCCTTTTCCGTTTGATTTGATAACAACCTCAGCAGAATCGGAAAAGTCAAAAGACGGTAAATTAACTTCCTCATCCACACTTTCTTTTTTCTTTTTTGCCATTTGATTTGATTTAAAAAAACCCCTCCTGATTAAGAGAGGGGTTTATTATTTAAAAAATTATGGTGCTAACAAAGCAGCTTTTGCAGTGGTGAAATCACCTTTCACCAATACTGCGGTGTCATTCGCACTGACGAACTGCACCAGCCGTTTCTCCATTAGCATTGTCTTTTTGTTTTGAGTGAAGTCGTTTCCATCCAATCCGATTTGGATTCCGATGTCTTCACGGTTCAAAACATTTACAACAGTCATATCGCCACCAACGAAGTCGTCAGCAGCTTTTGCAGTTGTTTCAATTATTTTCATTCCCGAAATGGTCATAAATCCATCGGCAGTAACATAATCTTTCCAAACAGGTCTGCCAGTTGAATCCTTAATCAATTTGATTTTTGCCATTGTTGATGGGTTGATAAAAAGAGCATTTGGAATACCGAATGCTAATTTTACTTGTAATGCAATTGCTTCCATAACATCCAACTCATTTGCATCTGCAATAGCATTAGCCAAAGCACCAGCGGAAAAGGCAGTGGCATAAGTTTCTACACCTTTCAGATTATCACCAACTCCTGTCCCTGAAAATAATTGATTTTCCAAAACTATATCCATACGCTTCATTAAGTTGTTTTGAATGTATGAAATTAATTGTGGAATATCTGCCATCAATTCGGTAGTAACTTTTCCGAATACTGCTATTTTCTTCACGCTTTCAGTTGCTTCAATGTGTTGAACATCAAGTTGCGTTTTTGTTGCACCCTCTGCCAACATAATCGGAGTTCCCTCTTCATCTGTCTGCTCAATCCATAATGCCCGATTGCCAGACAAACTACCAACTGAAACATTTGCTAAGTAGGTAAGTTCTCTTTTTCTGATTGTGGTTGTAATTCCGGTATTCGTAGTAAGATTAATCGGCAGCGTGTTACTCGTTTCTGTCATTGTTGCTGCGGCTTTAACAATAATCTTCAAGGATGCTTTTTGAATACCGCTTTTTACAATTTCGTCAATCTCGCTTTTCTTTTCTAAGAAAGCAGCCATCAACGCTTCTCTGAATGTTTTATATCCTACTTCTTTTTGTGGATTTTCTTCCATCGCTTTCATCTTTGCCATTAAATCAGTATGTTCCTGCAATAGAATCTTGAAAGTTTTTTCTTCTTTCAAATTCAAATCCGTCTTATCAAAGTCCTTAAACTTTTCGTGCAGTGATTTTAGTTTTTCATATTCAGCACTATCAGTTTTCAGTTTTGACATTTCACCATCCAAAGTTTCGGTTGCCTTTTGAATCCAATTAATTTTTTCAGAAATTGAACGCTCTGCAAACTGTTCGGGAGTTTCCTCTGATTTTTTTACGGGAATTGCAAACGGTGTGAGAATGGCGAGTGATGCACCGCCTCCACATTTTAACATTCCTTCACTTCCGTCAAATGAATATCCTGACATTGCAGAAATACAAATGACCGATGCTAAAATGAATATTCCTAAGAATAATTTACGATATGCAAAACTTCTTTTGAAAGAATTGGAATTGCATTTTTTGATAAACAAGTGATTTTTTTTCATGGTAAAAAGTTTTTAAAATGGTTAAGTAAAACTATTCTTATTGACTTGTTACCGAGAGGACGGCTTCTTTAAAAGTGTCCCCGAAATAGCGGAGTGGAAAGAATTATGGATGCAAAGGTAATTATTATTTTGGAAATACAAATTTATTTTAAAAAGTTTTCAACACTACTAACTCAAATTTATTTTTTCTGCAATGTTTGCAAAGCTAATTCCTTTTTGTTTTGTGTCCTCAATAGTTTTTTCTTTTTCTTCTTCGTTCTGAATGGTCGGTGTCAATTCATTGCTGCCATCCAGCACCGCAGATACTTCAAACAGTTCCGCTTCTTTGACTGCAAAGAAATAACCTTGCTCCAAAACCTTTTCTTTATTTCCGATTTTGTCAATGTGCTTTTGAAATTCTGCATACGCTTCTTTTTCATTTTCATCATTCATTGCCAAAATAATATTTATGTATTTCAATGCAACGGAGTGTTGGTCTATTTCTCCTTTGAGGTAGTGAGAAAATATTTTTGCGTTCCAATCTTTGATAATATTACTCTCCATAAACAAAGCAGTAGTGTCCCCTGCCTTTTCAATTCCTAAGTCAGCCCAGCTAATTAATTTTTCATAAATAGAAATTGGTCTGCCAACTTTAGCATCAATTTGATATTGATGGTCGTGCAAATGCCAAATCCTATTTCCTTTTTCTGAAATTGATTTTGAGAATACTCCGGCAAGTAAGACATCGTCTTGCGAATCCATCCAGTTGTAAGTGTTACCGATAATTTTTCTTTTTATTTCTCAACTCATTACATCGTCTTGGTAATTGGTATTGAGTGCCTTGACTGCTCTCTGCTGTAAAATAGTAGTCCCAAACGGGTCCGTGAATTTGCGGGAGGACTTTTTCAGCAAAATAATTTCGTCCTTATTTTTTTTAAGGTAAGCAAAGAAACTTTTTTTGTCTTGGAAGTCGGTATGCTTTTTCATTTTTTTACAGTTTCGTTATTGTCAATAATTTTTTTCTTTGAGGCAAGTGCGGCTTGCAATTTCTTTTTATCTACTCCCTTAAAATTCTTTTCAGTCATTCCCATTTCAGAAAT
>Ga0209341_10006198_pt1 | contig 10703 bp, 11 predicted proteins | sample RifCSP13_2_FD_184020 | JGI IMG/M metagenome (GOLD analysis project Ga0209341, IMG submission 184020) | Soil microbial communities from Rifle, Colorado - Rifle CSP2_sed 13_2 (SPAdes) (version 2) | ecosystem: Environmental > Terrestrial > Deep subsurface > Rock core/Sediment | place: Rifle... | reverse complement strand
GGCAAGGTTGAGCCCGAACCCGATCGCGCCGACGGGAATTGCAACCAGCCACTCGCGCGCACCTCGTAGGTCTCGAAGCAGCCCGATGTGGAGGAGACCGGCCGTGGCGAGCAGGCCCGCAAGGATCGGCAGGGGGAACGCCGCCAGCAGGACCGCGAGCCCCGAGCCCGCGAGCACGGCAACAGCGATGAGCGCCGAGCCGATCGCGAGGGGTGCTCTCCCGGTCCGGGCACCGAAGGCGTAGTGCGCGGTGAGGCCACCGGCCCCGTGACACACGGGCATGCCGGCGATCGCACCTGAGAGGAGATTGGCCGATCCGAGTGTCGTGGCAAGGCGGCCGGGGGTGACACGACGCGCGCGCTCGCCGAAGTACGTGCGCGCCGCGTCGACGGGGGCCAGGCAGGAATTCGCGAACGTAAGCGGCAGCTGCGGCACGACGAGAGCCGTCAGGGCAGCTCCGAACGTCGCCGCGGAGAGGGACGGGAGCTCGAGCGGCGACGGCCCGAGTGAAGGAAGCCCGCCGGTCTCGACGAGCATGACCACGATCCCGAACGCGACGAGGGCGAGCGCGATCGGCCGCCGCCGCAACACGACGGCGAGCGCGACGACCACGGCGCCGAGAGGGATCGCCCACTCGGGTGCGAGCGCCTGCTCGGAGAACGAGGACGGCGGATGTGCGACGAGGCCCCACGCAACGTTCAGGAAGAGGAGCCCCACCGTGAGCTGGACGCCACGGATGAGCGCACGTGGGAACGCGCGCCCCGCCCGGTCGATCAGGCCACTCGCCCCGAGCGCAACGAACGTCGTACCCATGATCAGTGCCGCTGCTGCGATTTCGTCAGCTCCGAGTCCTTTCGCGATCGCGATCGCGCCGAGTGCCTTGAGCGGCTGCACGGCGACAGGCAGCCCGTAGACGACCGCGACCGCGACGTAGAGGAGACCCGCGGGGAGGAGCACGGCAGTCGGCGAAAGGCCGTTCTTGACGATCAACGCGACGGCGATCGGGACGAGCACGCCGAGATCGGCGACGGCCCCCGAGAGCTCACTGTGGAGGCTCGGAGCGGCAGCCCCCTGGCTCACCGCTCGACCATGACCGACGTAGCCTTGACGACGCCCGCGGCGCTTACGCCCGGCTTCAACGCGAGCTGCTCGGCGGACTCACGGGTGATGATCGCGACGACACGGGCCGGCTCCGTCACGTCGATCTCGACCTGCGCCAGCAGGCCTTCGATGGTCACGCTTCGAACCACGCCCCGGAAGCGGTTGCGCGCGGAGAGCTGCTCCGAGCCCTCGGAACCGCTGAGTCTCTCGATCTCCGCGACGGGCACGACTCTCCGGTTGGCGGAGTCGCGCGTCACGCGGATCTTCCCGGCTCGATCCCAGCGCCGAAGCGTGTCGAGCGAGATCCCGAGCGCCCTCGCCGCCTCGGCTGCCGTGAGCATCTGCCTAGGCATTGCCTAAGAAGTATACCCCGCTGCCGTCGTCCTAAGACGCTCCCTCCTCGAGCCGGTGTCCGCCCCTAGAGTCTCGGCGTGACCGACAGGCTACGGCCATTGTGGGACTTCGACGATCTCGATGCGTCCGAGGAGCGCTTCCGGGCTCAGCTCGCCCTCGAGCCTTCAGACGAGGCGCGCTCCGAAGTGCTGACACAGCTCGCCCGTGTCGCGGGGCTTCACGGACGCTTCGAGGAAGGCGAGCGGCTGATCGAGGAGGCGGAGGCGATCGCCGGGACGAGCGAGGTCGCGCGGGCGCGGATCGACCTCGAGCGCGGTCGGCTGCGACGTTCGAGCGGGACCGTGGAGGCCGCGCTGCCGCTCTTCGAGTCCGCGTTCGCGACGTCCCTCGGGGCGGGCGAGCTCTTCATAGCCGTGGACGCCGCGCACATGGCCGCGCTCGCGGCACCGAATCGCGATGGGTTCGTCGGGTGGACGCAGCGCGGGATCGGGCTCGCCGAGTCGGGGGACGAGTCGGTGAGGTACTGGCTCGGGCCGCTGCTCAACAACCTCGGTTGGGAGCTCTACGAGTCCGGTGAGTACCCCGACGCTCTCGAAGCCTTCCAGCGGGCGCTCGGCGAACGCGAACGGGATCCCGAGAACCGCGCCGCGATCGAGATTGCCCGCTATGCGGTCGCCAAGACGATGCGTGCTCTGGGCCGCTCGCAGGAAGCCGTGCCGCTGCTCCAACAGGCCGTGGCATGGGCAGACGGCGCGGGGAAGCCCGACGGCTGGTTCCACGAGGAACTCGCGGAGGAGTACGCCGCACTCGGACGTGAGAACGACGCGCGCGAGCACGCGAGACGCGCGCTGCCGCTACTCCTGGACGCGGATCCCTCGTTCGAAGCTGACGGGGAGCGCGCCGAGCGCCTGCGCCTACTCGCAGGCTTAGAACAAAGCTAGGGCCGGGCATGCCCTGTCCCTACAGCGGGATGTTGCCGTGTTTCCGCTTCGGCTTCGGCTCGCGCTTCGAGAGCGCCGTCTCGAGCGCGGAGATGAGCACCGGCCTCGTGCGCCGTGGCTCGATCACGTCGTCGACATAGCCCCGCTCCGCAGCCGTGTACGGGTTCGCGAAGCGCTCCTTGTAGTCGGCGATCAGCTCCTCGCGCCGTGCCTCCGGGTCCTTCGCGCCCTCGAGCTCGTGGCGGAAGACGATGTTGACCGCGCCCTCGGGGCCCATCACCGCGACCTCGGCCGTCGGCCAGGCGACGTTGAAGTCTGCACGGATGTGCTTCGAGGACATGACGTCGTACGCTCCGCCGTAGGCCTTGCGCGTGATCACCGTCAGCTTGGGCACGGTCGCCTCGGCGTAGGCGTAGAGGAGCTTTGCGCCGTGACGGATGATCCCGCCCCACTCCTGAGCCGTCCCAGGCAGGAACCCGGGCACATCCACGAAGGTCACGAGCGGGATATTGAACGCATCGCACGTGCGGACGAACCGCGCAGCCTTCACCGAGGCGTCGATGTCAAGCACGCCGGCGAGCGCGCCGGGCTGGTTGCCGACGACTCCGACCGCGTGGCCGCCGAGGCGCGCAAAGCCGCAGACAATGTTCTCGGCCCAGTGCGGCTGCACCTCGAGGAAATCGCCGTCATCGACGACCCGCTCGATCACCTGCTTGATGTCGTATGGCTTGTTCGGGCTGTCCGGAACGACCGAATCGAGGGCGGGGTCCTCACGGTCGACCGGGTCCGACGGCGGCGCGTACGGAGGCGAGTCGAGGTTGTTTTGCGGTAGGAAGGAAAGGAGGTAACGGGCCTCCTCGAGGCACGTCTCCTCGTCGGGTGCGGTGAAATGGGCGACGCCCGAGCGGGTCGCGTGCGTCGCGGCGCCGCCGAGCTCCTCGAAGGTGACGTCCTCGCCGGTCACCGTCGTCACGACGTCGGGGCCCGTGATGAACATGTACGACGTCCCCTCGACCATGAGCACGAAGTCGGTGATCGCCGGGGAGTAGACGGCGCCCCCCGCGCACGGCCCCATGATCAGCGAGATCTGCGGAACGACGCCCGACGCCTGAACGTTCCGCCAGAAGATCTCCGCGTAGCCGGCGAGCGAGACGACCCCTTCCTGGATCCGCGCTCCACCGGAGTCGTTGATCCCGATCACCGGACAGCCGTACGTGACGGCCATGTCCATCACCTTGCAGACCTTCTCCGCGAACACCTCTGACAGTGAGCCGCCGAAGATCGTGAAGTCCTGCGAGAAGACGAAGACCTTGCGGCCGAAGATCGTTCCGTAGCCGGTCACGACCGCGTCTCCCCAGGGCCTGTTCCCCCGCATCTCGAACTCGACCTCGCGGTGACGCACGAAGCGGTCGAGCTCGACGAACGAGCCGGGATCCAGGAGCTTCTCGAGGCGCTCCCGCGCAAGCAGCTTGCCGCGCTCACGCTGCCGCGCGACGTGCTTCTCGCTCGCGGCGTGAAGCGACTCCTCGCGCAGCTCCTCGAGCCAGCGGAGCTTCGCCTCGGTCGTGTCGTGCGTCTCGGCCAACTCCCGAGCAGCCTAACGGGTGGTGCGACGCTGGTAGCTTCGGGCTGTGACGACTCCCCTCGACCGCTCGACCACCTGGCCGTACGAGGACGGAGAACCTGGCGATTTCTCCTACGCCCGCTTCTCGAGCCCGACCGTCGCGGAGGCGGAACGGCGCCTCGGCGAGCTCGACGGCGGGGAGGCACTGCTCTTCGCATCGGGCGCGGCCGCAGGGACCAGCGTCGCGCTCGCGCTCCTCTCCCCCGGCCAGGCCGTCGCGCTTGCGGAGGGTGCGTATTACGGAACGGGAGTCCTCCTCGGGGAGCTCTCGCGCTGGGGACTCCGGCACGTCGAGTTCGACCAGACTGGGCCGCCGCCGAATGGTGTCGACCTCGTCTGGATCGAGGCGCCGTCGAATCCTTTCCTGACGATGCCTGACTTCGAGGCCGCGGCAGCGCACCCGGCGCCCGTTGTCTGCGACTCGACTGCGGCCACACCGTTGCACGTCAGGCCGCTCGAGCACGGCTGCGACCTCGTCCTCCACTCGGCCACGAAGTTCCTCTCGGGACACGATGACGCGCTGCTCGGGGCGATCGTGTGCAAGCGGGTGGCGGACGCCGCGCGGCTTCTCGAATTCCGCTCACGAACCGGTCCAGTCGCGTCCCCGGACGCCGCCTGGCTGCTTCTCCGCGGGCTCGCCACGCTCGAGGTGCGCGTCGAGCGGCAGACGGAGAGCGCACGGACGATCGCCGAGCGGCTGCGGGCTCACCCGGCCGCCGAGACCGTCCGTTACCCGAACTTCGGCGGCCTCCTCTCGTTCGACGTCGCCGACGCCGAGGCTGCACGGCGCGTGGAGACGGGGACGCGCTTGATCGCAAACATGACGAGCCTCGGCGGCGTCACCTCTCGAATCGAGGCACGCTCGCGCTGGGAGGGGAGCCGCGTGCCGCCTGGCCTGCTCCGGCTCTCGGTCGGGCTCGAGGATGCCGATGCGCTCTGGGCCGACCTCGAGCAGGCGCTCGCGGGAGTCTGAACCCTGGGCCTCGTCACCCGCCAGAGCCGCTTCATGAACTACAACGCCGGAGCATTCGTCTCGGCAGGCGAGGCCTGCCTCGTGGATCCGGGGATCGCCCCCGACGAGATCGCGGCACTCGTGCGGGAGCTCGACGGCGCAGAGCTGCGCTCCATCGTTCTCACGCACGCCGACTGGGACCACGTGCTCGGCCCGGAGCACCTCCCCCAAGCGACCATCGTGGCCCACGCCGAATACGCCCGCGACCTCGATCCGGACGGAATCCGGGTCGCTCTCGGACAGCTCGAGCAGAAGGCCGGGGCCACGCGCGACCACCGTTTCGAGCCCCCGTTTCCCGACCGGACCTTCGAAGACGAGATGGCGCTCCCGGTCGGCGACCTCGAGCTCCTACTCACGCACGCCCCGGGGCACGCGGCGAGCATGCTCACGATCTACGAGCCGGAGAGCGCGACGCTCTGGGCCGCCGACGTGCTGAGCGACGTGGAGATCCCCTCGGTCGTCGACGATCTGGAGGCATACGAGCAGACGCTCGCGCGCGTAGCGGAGCTCGAGATCCGCACGCTCGTCCCTGGGCACGGCACGCCCACCGATGGGCAGAGGAGATCGTGCGACGCCTCGCCGAGGACCGGGCTTACCTCGCCGAGCTTCGGGTCGTGATCGCCGAGTCCGTGTCGGCCGGCCTGTCGCTCGACGACACCGTGGCAGCGTGCGGCCGGATAGCGCTCCGCCGCTCCGAAGAGGACGATGGACATCATCGCCTGAACGTCGAGAAGGTCTATGCCGATCTCGGCGGTGACGCCGTTCCCGAACAGGTCGGCTACGCACGGGCGTGGAAGGAGATGACCCGCAGTTGAGCTTCCTCGACCGGCTCCGCAGGCCGAAGACTGTCGCGAGCCCAGCGGAGCAGGATCGCCTCGTGCTCCTCCAGCTCGAGGGCCGCGGCGCGAACCTCACGCGCCCCCGGCACGTCCTTCACTACCTCTACTTCGGCGACGAGGCACACGCACGCAGCGCTGCGCACGACATCGACGGCGCGGGCTACGAGGTGACGATCTCCCCACCGGACGACACGGTCGCGGAGTGGTCGGTTCGGGCCGAGGCAACCCGGGTCGTCGACGAGACGACCGTCGACGCGTTCCGTGCGTGGTTCGAGCGGGTCGCTGCCGAACACGGCGGCGAGTACGACGGTTGGGAAGCCGCGGCCCAGCCGTAACGCCGGGCGGGTTCCCGCTACCGTACCCAGATGCTCTTCACGCGCAAGAAGACCGCACTGCCGTCCCCGGAGGACGCGCTTCCCGGCCGTGATACGCCCATCGTCGAGCCCGGCCGGCATCTCGTCCTCGGAACCCCGCTCACGCCGCCCTTCCCGGAAGGAACCGACCAGATCGTCGTCGGCATGGGCTGCTTCTGGGGCGCCGAGCGGATGTTCTGGCGGGCCCCGGGCGTCCACACGACGGCGGTCGGATACGCGGGCGGTTTCACGCCGAACCCGACGTACCAGGAGGTCTGTTCCGGCCAGACCGGGCATGCGGAGGTCGTCCTCGCCGTCTTCCACCCGAGTCAGACGAGCTACGAGGAGATGCTCCGAATCTTCTGGGAGGGCCACGACCCGACGCAGGGCATGCGCCAGGGCAACGACGTCGGCACGCAGTACCGCTCTGCGATCTACTGGACGACGGACGCGCAGCGCGATGCCGCGCTTGCGTCCCGCGACCGCTTCCAGCAGGAGCTCGCGCGGGCGGGCTACGGGGAGATCACGACCGAGATCGCCGAGGCGGGGCCCTTCTACTACGCCGAGAACTACCACCAGCAGTACCTCGAAGCGAACCCGAACGGCTACTGCGGGCTCGGCGGGACCGGCGTCTCCTGCCCCGTCGGGCTCACGGTTTCCCCGTAGGGCGAGGCATGCCTCGCCCTACGGCTCAGCGTCGATCGCCGCAGCGACCGCGCCTTTACCCGGGCGCTCGGTCGCAAGACCGCCGCCGGCGATGCGCTGGGCGATCCAGACCGGGATGATCGACGCGAAGATCACGAAGAGCGCGACGACGTTGACGATCGGCAGCTCGCGAGGTCGGCCGAAGTTGGTGAAGATCCAGATCGGGAGCGTCTGCTGTGCGCCCGAGGTGAAGATCGTGACGACCACTTCGTCGAAGGACAGTGCAAAGGCGAGCAGGGCGGCCGCGAGAAGCGCCGTGCGAAGTTGGGGGAAGGTGACGAAGCGAAACGTCTGCCACGCGTCGGCTCCGAGATCCATCGACGCTTCCTGGAGGGAGCCTCCTATGCGGCGGCTACGGGCTACCGCGTTGTTGTAGACGACGACGATGCAGAACGTCGCGTGCCCGATGATGATCGTCCAGATGCTGAAGCTGATTCCGATCGGATCGAGCACGTTCAGGATCGTCGCCTGCAGAGCGAGCCCGGTGATGATCCCCGGCAGAGCGATGGGGAGGATGACGAGGAACGAGATCGTCTCCTTGCCGAAGAAGCGGTAGCGCGAGACGGCGAGAGCGGCGAGGGTGCCGAGGACGAGCGCGATCGCAGTGGCACCCAGAGCAGCCTTCACGGACAAGAGGAGCGCGTCGCGCACGTTTTCGTCTCGCCAGGCCACGCCGAACCACTTGGTCGTGTAGTGCTCGATCGGCCAGGTCTGCGAGATGTTCTCGTTGAAGGCGTAGATCGCGATGACGAAGAGCGGGAAGTAGATGAACGCGAGCGTCGCCCCGGCGCCGAGGCGAAGCAGTACACGGGTGAGGCGAGACTCGACCATCAGCGTTCCCTCACAGGCTTTCGAACGCCCCAAGGCGTTTGGCAACGAACAGGTACAGGGTCATCACGGCGATCGGCACCATCGCGAATGCGGCCGCCACCGGAAGGTTCGACCCGCGGTCGGTGTAGATGACGGTGCCGATGAACTGCTCGTCCGCGATCAGGGTCGGCAGGATGTAGTCGCCGAGCGTGAGGGAGAACGTGAAGATCGAGCCGGCGACAACGGCCGGAAAGACGAGCGGCAGCGTCACTCTCAGGAACGTGCGAAGAGAACGCCCACCGAGGTCCGCCGAGGCTTCGAGCAACGAGTGCGGAATCCGCTCGAGCCCGGCGTAGATCGGCAGGATCATGAACGGGAGCCAGAGGTACGTGAAGGAGAGCCAGAGCCCGAGCGACGACTTGCCCTGGAGCTCGAGCCCGAACGGTGCGAGCAGCCAGTTGATGATGCCCTCTTCCCCGAGCATCGTCCGCCAGACGTATGCCTTCACCAGGTAGCTGGCCCACAGGGGCGTCAACACCGCGACAACGAGGATGTTCCGGGTGCGGGGGGACGCGACGCGCGCCATGTAGTACGCGACCGGGAACGCGAGCACCGCGTCGGCAATCGTGACGTAGACGGCCATGCTCACGGTCCTCCAGGCGACATCTCGATACACCGGCTCTTCGAAGATCCGCTTGAAGTTGTCGAGCGTCCAGTTGTGGACCACCTCGGACGTGAACGGCTCGGTGTCCCAAAGCGACGCGAGCAGGAGCAAGAAGAGCGAGCCGAGATAGATGACCACCAACCACCCGAGTGGCCCGGCGAGCAAGCCGCCGAGCCGGATGCGATCGTGGCGGAAGAGGAAGGTCGAGAGCCGCCGCCCCGGGCTGCCCCGAGGCGGCGGCTCAGCCTGTGGAACCGAGGTCACCTAGATGACCCTTTGGCCGGCTAACCCTTGACCTCGGTCCAGGCGGCTCGCCAGTCCTCGTACGTCTTGCAGACCTCACCACGATCGTCACCGCAGTCGGCCTGGGGCGTCGACCAGTAGTAGATGTCCTCCCACCACGCCTCGTCGTCCGCGTGGTAGGTCGCGCAGTGATTGGCGTCCGCGGTCAGCGCGCACGCCTTCTCGTTCGAGGGCGCCTCGCCGAAGTACTCCGCGACCTTCGCGTTGGCCTCTGGCGAGATGATGTAGTTCATCCAGAGGTACATGCAGTTCGGATGCGCGGCCTTGGAGTAGATCATCCACGTGTCCGACCAGCCTGTCGTACCCTCCTTCGGCTTGATCGCCGTCACCTTCAGCGGCGGCTTCTCCGCTGCCATCAGGTTGACCTGGTACGGCCACGTCGTCCCGACGACCGTCTCGCCCGACTTGAAGGTCGTCACCTGGTCCGCATACGTAACGCCATCCCAGTACTTGCCGATGTTCGGCCGCTGCTGCTTCAAAAGGTCGACTGCAGCCTGGAACTGGGTGTCGTCCAGCTCGTACGGATTGGTGATGTTGAGATCGGGCTGCGTCGCCTTCAGATAGACGGCAGCGTCGGCGATGAAGTTCTGGCTGTCGTAGATCGAGAGCTTGTTCGGGTAGGACCCGTCCCAGATCGGAGCCCAGCTGTCCGTGCCCGCCGGGACGATGTCGTTGCGGAACACCATGAAGTTCGGGCCGCGGCCGTGCGGCACGCCGTACCCGACGCCGTCCACGGTGTTGTACGGCTGGTCCTTGAGACCGGGGAACACGTCCGCATAGTTCGGAGTCAAGTCGAAGTTGATCGGCGCGACGTCGCCCTTGGCGATCAGCCGGAGCGTCGCGTCGCCGGAGGCCGAGACACCGTCCCAGGCTCCGGTCGCCATCAGGTCGACCATGTCGTCCGAGCCGGCGCCGTCCTTGGTGTTCACCTTGCAACCCGTCTCCTGGGTGAACTGGTCAGCCCAAGACTTATCCGCGTAACCGCCCCAAATGACGAGATTCGTCTGCCCTTCGTCTCTGGCATTCGCCTGAATCTCCTCGATCGTGGAGCCGAGGCCCTCGATCTGCGTGCTCGCACCTTCCTCGTCACCGCCTCCGCAGCCGGCGGCGACGACACTGAGCGCCGCGACGAGCAGGCCGAACACGGCCCACCGGGCGACGCGTGCCTTGCGTCCCTTCATTCGGATCCTCCCTCCGATTCGTCGATCATCGACTCCTGGTCCGGGCGCCACTCGACGCGCACTCTGCGCCCTTTCACCTCGAGCACCTCGCTCGATCCCTCTTCGAGGTTCTGTGCAAGCACCTGTAGCTCGCCACCGCGGTCGAGCGTAACGTGGTACCGCGTGACGGGCCCGGCGTACTGCACGTCGCGTACGACCCCCGGCTCGACATGCGAGTCCGACTGGGGGTCCTCGCCGTCCTCCAGAAGGTTGATCTTTTCCGGCCGGACGGTGTAGCGACGCCCGTCGCGCTCGATCACATTCGAGACGCCGACGAACCCGGCAATGAACTCGCTCTGCGGGTGCTCGTAGACTTCGGCCGGCAGTCCCACCTGCTCGATCCGGCCCAGGTTGAAGACCGCGATGCGATCCGACATCGTGAGCGCTTCCTCTTGGTCGTGCGTCACATAGACGAAGGTGATCCCGACCTCGCGCTGGATGCTCTTCAGCTCGATCTGCATCTCCTGGCGGAGCTTGAGATCGAGTGCACCGAGCGGCTCGTCGAGCAGGAGCACCTTCGGCCGGTTGACGATCGCTCGCGCGAGCGCGACCCGCTGGCGCTGCCCGCCCGAGAGCTGCGACGGCTTCCGGCCGCCGTACCCCGCCAGGCGCACCATCTCGAGCGCCTCCCCGGCACGCTGGCGACGCTCTCCCTTCTTGGCCTTCTTCACCATCAGGCCGTACTCGACGTTCTCCTGCACGGTCATGTGGGGGAAGAGAGCGTAGTCCTGGAATACCGTGTTCACCGGGCGGTCGTAGGGCGGGAGGCGCGAGACG
>Ga0209341_10006196_pt1 | contig 10704 bp, 11 predicted proteins | sample RifCSP13_2_FD_184020 | JGI IMG/M metagenome (GOLD analysis project Ga0209341, IMG submission 184020) | Soil microbial communities from Rifle, Colorado - Rifle CSP2_sed 13_2 (SPAdes) (version 2) | ecosystem: Environmental > Terrestrial > Deep subsurface > Rock core/Sediment | place: Rifle... | reverse complement strand
GCAACAGCTCTTCTTGATTCCGGGCCACGTGCTCGCCCATTCGGCGAAGCTCGTTCCTGGAGAAGCCCCCGCTACTTTCAAGCCTGACCGGATCAAGCCAGAACTTGCCCACATTGCCCTCTCGCTCGACGTGAACATGGGGCGGCTCATCCCTATCCGCGGAGTACACGAAGAATCGGTACGGTCCAATCCGGAGCAGGGTGGGCACATCAGGATTATACAGTAGACCACAGGCAGGCAGGTGGCGCTCTTCGCATTCCATCGCTCGGGCACCCATCGCAGTCACAGAGGCGCCTTGCGCACGCGCGCGGCTGCCTAACCGCGACATATGCGTCTCACCGCAGCCAGAGGGAAAGCGTCTCGATGTGGTAAGTCTGAGGGAAGAGATCGATCGGGGTGACCCGCTCGAGGCGGTAGCCCGCCTGCGCCAGGCGTTTGCCGTCGCGCGCCAGCGTCGCCGGATCACACGAGATATACACCAGCCGCCGGGGCGCCGCCGCGACGAGGGCCTCGAGCGCCTCCCGCTCCAGGCCAGCGCGCGGCGGATCGACCAGGGCCGCGTCGGGCGTCGCCTGGATGGTTGGCAAGGCAATCTCCACCGGCGCCTCAAAGAGCTCGACGGCGTCAAACTCCGCCAGGTTGGCCTCGAAGTCCGCGCAGGCGGATGGCGATCCTTCGATAGCCACGACTCGTGACCCAGCCGCGGCCAGGAAGGCGCTGAAGAGGCCCACGCCGGCATACAGGTCGAATACGATCTCTTCGGGCTCGGGGCTTAGGGCGTGGAGGGCGCGCTGGACGAGCTCCCCGGCCAGGGGGGAGTGGACCTGGAAGAAGGATGAGGCCGATACGCGGAAAATGCGCCCCAGCACATCCTGCATCAATGCTGCGCTCCCGGCCAGCACGGAGGCGCCACCCGGGCCGAGCCAGACGACCGAGGCCGGTAGGTCGAGGGCGAGTTCGATCTCCGGCTCCGTATCTGCCTCGAAGACGATCATCGCCTCCTTGCCGGATCCGCTTCGCAATACGACCCGCTGGAGGCCGGGGATTGGTCCGAGGTCGAGCCAAGGCCAGAGATCGGCCAGAGCCGGCTCGGGAAGATGGCATTCTTCGATCGTGATGAGGCGGTTGGATCCGGCGGCTTGGAAGCCAAGCTTGCCCTCCGGGCTCACGTGGAATTGGATGTGGTTGCGAGTGTTCCAGGGATCGGGTGAGGGGACGGTCGGTTCCACAGGCGGGGATGCAAATCCGCCCAGGCGCTGCAATTGGGCGCGCACAATCTCGGATTTGGCGCGGAGCTGGGCCGGGTACGAGAGATGCTGGTAGTGGCAGCCGCCGCAGACGCCGAAGTGGCGGCAGCGTGGGGCGACGCGGTCTGCCGAGGAGACGATCACCTCGAGCAGCGACCCTCGGGCCCATTGCTCGTGGATTTCGACGAGACGAACGCGGACGCGCTCGCCGGGGATGGCGAACGGGACGAAGACCATGCGCCCTCCGGCGTCGCGGCCGAAGGCCTCACCCCCGTACGCCATGCCGCTCAGGGTGAGCTCGAGGCTCTCGTCCGCGCCGGCCTTGGGCGGAGGACGGGGCTCAGCCCGCCTTCTACAACCCACCGCGGCTCCTTGCAGGAGTCTTCGGGACCTTCGGCACGATCACGCCTGAGCCGCCACGACGACCAGGCTGTAGACAAACCAATGGAGAAGGAACGGATAGAGGAAGGAGCGGCTTCTCCAGGCGAGCCAGCCGAAGAGAGTTCCTCCGAAGATCGTCGAAAGCGTCTCGGCCTCGGGCTTTCCTAAATGTGCCAGGGCGAAGGGCACGGCCTGGGCGACGACGGCCGTCGGGCCCATCAAACGCATCAGCCCGAAGAGCAGGAATCCCCGGAAGAAGAACTCCCAGCCGATGAGGTCTAGGGCTGCCGTGGGAATGAGCCTCTGCACATCGGCCGGGAAGCGCTCGTAGTACTCCGTCATCACCGGAGTCCGGGCGACCAGGATGAGGAATGGGGCTCCAATGACGGCGAAGATCGCCGTCCACTTGAGGCCGGTGCGCCAGTCGCCAAGGGAGAATCCGTATTCGGCCAGGCGGTCGCGGAAGATCAGGCCGACGAGAAGGAGTGGTATGGCCAGATAGTAGACGGCGCGTTCGGCGGCCTTCGCCAGGAGCAGGTCATCGAAAGAGGCTCCAGGAAGAAAGCGGTGGTAGGCGTCGAGGAGCAGGAGGAGCGTTGCCAGGATCAGGCTCACGGTGACCCTGGTGTCCAGTTGCAGGCCGGCCAGGCGGAAGGTTTCGGGGAGCGATGGGCGGTGGGGTTGCATGCAGGCTCCTCTTCGGGGGAATGAGTCTTCCGAGGTTAGTAGTCCAGCGCGAGGCTATGGCCGCCGGGCGCAAGGACGGCGGAGAGACGAGGCCACTCGGAGGCGATATAGGCCACTATGAGGGCCAGGAAAACGACCATCACCAGCGCTGCGATCCAGGCGCCTTTCTCTCGCTGCCGGAGAGAAATCCTCATTCGGCTTGACAGGCCGGGGGTCGTGAACGTAGAGGCGGCATAGGCCGCCAGGGCTGGTACCAGTGGAAGGTGGTAGCGTGGCTCGGCAAGGATGGGGATATAGGCAAGGAGCAGCGCCCCGGTGAGCCCGAGGACGAGGGCCCGGGCTCTGCGATCGGCCGCCCAGGCGAGGCCGAACGGAGCGCCAAGGGCGACTGCCATGAAGGGAAGGACGAGGGCCAGGTAGGCGAGCGTAAGCCACGGCTGGGGGATCGGCCCGAAGTAGTCGTTGGAGTAGAAGTAGACCAGCTCGCGGTCCTCGAGGCCGAAGAAGTGAGCGAAGCGCCCGGGGATGAGGCCGATGGTGCGCCCCGGGTCGCTGCGGATGAAGCCCAGGGCCTGATCCATCGTCCAACGGTCGCGCTCGCCATCATCCAGGATGCGGAGCGGGATCACCGAAACCCGGACGTCGAAGTTGCCGTTTCCCTGCGGGTGATAGCCGATGAAGAGATTGTAACCGGCGGAGTTTTCGACGAACGCCGGGCGGCCCAGGATGCGGCTATTGCGAACCATCCAGGGAAGGAGGACGGCGCTGGCGGCGATGGTGAGAAGCGCAGCCTGACGGAGGCCTGCCCGGGATGCGCTTCGCCATAGCCAGAGGGCGGTGAACGGGAGGAAGAGCGCCGGGGCTCCGCGCGTGAGCGTGGCCGCGCCGAGGGCGAGGCCGGCGCCCAAGGCGGCGCCGGGGCGCGCCGTGCGCGCTGCGACCAGGGAGGCGAGAAGCCCCACGAGGAGAAGCGGGAGGAAGGTGTTCTCGGAGGCCAGGCCGATGGGGTACATCCACAGGATCGGATAGAGAGCCAGGATCGCGCCGGCGAGGCGCGCCGCGCGGGGGGTTGTGCCGAGCCGAAGAGCGAGGAGGGCCGTGAGCGGGGCGAGGGCCGCACCCAGCAAAGCCTGAGCCAGGCGGGCGACCGCCAGGCGCTGGTCGAGCCCGAAGAGAAGATAGAGCCCCGCCAGGAAAAAGGGGTATCCCGGGGCGCGGAAAGTTGTGAGCAGGCCGTCCTCAGGGACGTCGGTCGTGGGGATCGTGAGCCCGTAGTAACGTTCCAGATAGGGTCGCAGAAGGGCGACGTCGTCTCGGCCATACCAGCGATACCCGTGACCGGAAGCAAGGGACCGGGCGAGCATGTCGTACTGGTGCATGTCGTCAAGGCCGATCGGCGCGCGAAGAAAGGCCAGGACGAGCAGCAAACGAGGCAGCAGGCCGAGCGCGAAGAGGCCGAGGTAGGCGCGTGGGGGCAAGCGGTCGGGCGGAGGGCCTTGCCCGGTCAGACCTTGCGCGGGGTTCACGGGGAGAGTTGGCATGAGGGACCAGTGCCGTCGCTGCGCTCGCTCAAGACGGTGAGGGCAGGTCAGGGCGTTCGCTCGAGAAACTCGTCGATGTGCGCGAAGAGGGTTTCGAGGTCGGCGGGCTGGATCTCACCCATGTGCCCAATGCGGAAGGTCTTGCCTTTCAGTGGACCGTAGCCGTTGGCGATGGCCATGCCGTGCGCGGAGAGGTGGGCGTTGAGGGCGGGAATGTCGATCTGGCGCGTGTTGTGGATCGCCGTCACCGTCTTGGAGCGGAATCCTTCCGCGGCGAAGAGGGCAAACCGCTCAGCGGCCCAGGCCTGGGCCAGGGCGGCCATGCGGGCGTGGCGGGCGAAGCGGCTCTCGAGGCCTTCGGCCGTCATCCGCTGGAGCTGCGCCTCGAGGGCGAAGAGAAGCGAAATGGCGGGAGTGGCTGGCGTGGTGTTCTGTGTGATGTAGCGCTCGAGGAGGAGAAAATCGAAGTACCAGCCGCGATGGGAAATCGATCGGGCGCGTTCGAGCGCTCGGTCGCTGACGGCGGCGAAAGCCAGCCCCGGGGGGAGAGCGAAGCACTTCTGTGACGAGGTGACTACCACGTCGAGGCCCCAGGCGGCGCTTTGGATTTCCACTCCGCCCGCTGAGGAGACGGCATCGACCAGGATGACGATCTCCGGGCTGACCTCGCGGGCGGCGCGGGCGATTTCCTGCAAGGGGTTTTCCACGCCGGTCGACGTCTCGTTATGGACGATGGCCAGGGCGTCGTAACGCCCGGAACGCAAAGCCCGCTCCACGTGGTCCGGCCGGTGGGGCTGACCCCACTCGACCTCGAGGCGATCGACCTCGACGGCGTTCCCCAGAGCGACCTCATGCCAGCGGTCGGCGAAAGCACCGCCGGCGCAGAGCAAGAGGCGGCGGGCCACGCAATTGCGGACGGCCGCCTCTTGAAGGCCGCTTCCCGAGGAGGCCAGAATGTAGACGCGCTCGTTGGTGCCGAGCACCTGGCGGAGCACGGGCTGGACTCGGGCAAAGAGGTCGGCACACACTTGGCTCCGGTGACCGACCATGGGTCGAGTCTGTGCGGCAAGCGTCTCGGGGACCACATCAGTGGGGCCGGGGATAAAGAGGCGGGCCATCAGGCTCCTTTGGCAGGAATGTGCGCGGATTGTATCAAACCGGGGCGGGGGGGCCAATGGCCGGAGCCGGGCTGCGAGGAAGGCAGGCGGATCCGAGAATCACCTCGAGGGCCGGACCCCGCCCAGGCGCCGCCAATCGCGCAAGGCCGGGCCGGCAGGGGATCACCGACGCTCTGCAGAAGCGCAGACCCGGCGCCGGCGCTAGTCTTCCGGGATGACACGGGATTGATATCGACTTTAGGAAAATTGAGGAAGGTATTGACAATCTTGATTCGTGCCGTATAATCCGGCCAAGAAAGGGAAAGTCGATTTTGTAGGCGAAAGGCCCGAGATATGAACTTGATGCCTCAACTATGCCCGATCTGCGGTGAGCCTCTTGAGGTGACGCGGTTGCATTGCCGCAGCTGCGACACGGCGATCGAGGGGCACTTTGAGCCGGGCCGCCTGGCGCGCCTCACGGCGGAGCAGCTCGAGTTCGTCGAGACGTTCATCCGCTGCGAGGGGAAGCTCAACCGGATGGAGCGAGAGCTCGGGCTCTCCTACCCGACCCTCCGCTCGCGGCTCCTGGACGTGATCCGGGCAATGGGTTTCCCCGTAGGGCCCGAGGCCGCGGGAGTGAGCGATGAGGAGCGGCACCGGATTCTGGACGAGCTGGCCGGCGGCCGGATCACATCGGAAGAGGCGATGCGCCTGCTTCAAGGCGAATAGCGGAATAGCGATCGGCCCAGGGAGGAGGTTGAATGTGGAGATCGTCTCACAGGACGTGGGGACCACCCCCAAAGTGCGGCTGGTGGCGATTGGGGGTGACCTTCGACTGACGGGCCGCGAGGGGACGACCCTGGAGGCCCAGGCCCCGCCCCGCGGAGACCTGGAGGTGAGAACGGCCGGAGATCACATTGAAGTGTCGAGCCGCGCCGCCTGCCTGATCTTTCTTCCCGAAGGAGCCGAGGTGAGCGGAGAGGCCGTGGGTGGAGACGCCCGGATCACCGGCGTGCGGGGCGAGCTGCGGCTCGGGGCGGTGGGGGGGGATCTCAGTTTGCGGCGCGTTGGCCGTTGCGAGATCGGGCGTGTCGGAGGCGATTTGGGCGCCCATCGCTTGGGGGGCGATCTCAAAGTGGAATGGATCGGGGGGAACGCGCAGGTGGAGGAGGTGGAAGGGAACGTCTCCCTCCAGGTCGTCGGTGGAGATCTCGAACTGCGCGAGGTAGCCGGGTCGATTCAAGCGGTCGCCGGCGGAGACGCCTCGCTCACCCTCTCCTCGCCTGCAGGCTCTGGATCCTCGGTGCGCGCCGGAGGCGATCTGATCTGCCGGCTCTCCCCTCAAGCCTCTGTGCGCCTCACATTGCAGGCCGGTGGGGATCTACATGCGGCCGTCCCCGGCGAGCGCGAGCGAAGCGACGGAGCGCTGGTCGTCCGGGTGGGGTCGGGCGAGGCCAGCGCCGAGCTCTCAGCCGGCGGCGATCTCTCCGTGCGCCCTAGAGGCGGGCCCGGCGAAGGCGACTTGGGGCTTGAGTGGGCGGGCGACATGCGGATGCGCGTGGAGGCTCAGGTGGATGCGGCCCTGGCAGAGGTGGAGGCAAGCCTGGGATCGCTCGAAGCGCGCGCACTGGGGATCGATCCGGAGCGGCTCCGGGCCCGGGTGCGGCGCGCCGCCGACCGCGCTCAACGGCGCGCGGAGCGGGCGAGCCAGCGGCATGAACCCGGCCCCCGCCGGATGGATGTCAACTTCGGCCCCTTCGGGACGAGCCGGCCTTCGGCCAACGAGGAGGAACGCCTGGCTGTGTTGCGGATGCTCGAGCAGGGGACGATCACCCTCGAGGAGGCGGAGCGGCTGCTGAAAACCCTGGAGGGCGGCGAATGACGGCGGCGGCCGTGATCCGTCGGGAGGCACGGGCGGCGCCTGGGCTGCGCCGCCTCCGACGCTGGCGCGATATGGCGGGGGTGGCTGCCCTCATCGGGCGCTCCTTTCCTCGCGGGATGGACCGCAGCGGGAGGCGGATGCTGGCCGAGATGCGTGCTTTGGGCCGGGCCGGATTCCTGGGGTGGCTCGTCGCCCCGCTCCTTGTGCCCAGCGCCGCCTACGCGGAAGGCTTCGTGTGGGAGGAAGCGGGCTCAATCATCGGCAATGCCAGCCTGAGCGAGGTCGAGGGCTTCCCCGGCCGCTTCGTGCTGGCCAATGTCGCCGTCGATGTCGACCACCGAGGCCGAGGCATCGGCCGGGCGCTGGTGGAGGCTTCCATTGAGCTCGCGCGAAAGCGCGCCGCCGGCCTGCTTCTGCTCCAGGTGGAACCAGACAACCACCCGGCCATCCACCTCTACTCCGACCTGGGCTTCCGAACGCTGACGACGCGCACCCTCTGGCAGGCGCGCCTCGGGCAGGGAGCGCCGGGCCCCGGCCGTCAGGATGACGTCCGAGTGCGCGCTCCCACCGAGTGGAACGAGCAGTGGGCCCTGGCTCAACGCCTGCACCCGGAAGGGCTGGTCTGGCCGTATCCGCTCGGGGGCCGTGTCTTTCGCAGGACGGGACGCCTCGGCTCGTTTCTACCCGGAGGTCCGCTGCATTGGGCGTGGCCCGCCGCAGGTCGGCCGAAAGGGTGGATGACGGCTCGGCGGACGAGGGAATGGGGCGGCTGGCGCCTCATTCTTCTTGTCGAACCAGAGAGCCAGGGCACCGCTGAGGGCCCTCTTCTCCGTCATGTGCTTGCCGCCCTGCGTGGCCACGCACGGACCGTCACGCTGGATCTTCCGGCCGGCGCGGCCGAAGCCGAGCTTATGAGCCTGGGTTTCTCCGCCGAGCGCACCCTCGCGTGGATGGCACGAGACTGGCGCGCCGGTGGTTCGCCGGCCGTCTGGCCGTGAGACCTTCCATGGGACGCGTGCGGTGGCACGGCGAGCGAGTGCTCAAGATCGCCCCGCAATACCGGAGATCCATCCGCGTTTTCGGCAACACGGCGATCGTCGAAGCGACGGGCCCTGCGGCGAGCCGTCGGCATGTGATTGCGACCATCAGGCGGCCGGCGCAGCGTGAGGCAGGCTCCCTGAGGCGGGGGAGGGCACTTGTCTCGTAATCGGAACTTCGGGCTGCTCTGGACGGCAGAGTGGATCTCGAGGGCCGGCGATACCTTCACCTGGCTGGCGCTGGCCGTCTGGATCGACAGCCTGTTTGCCGAGGCGGGGGATTCCGCCCGGGCTATAGGCGGGATGCTCTTCGCCTTCGCGCTGCCACAGCTACTCCTGGGCCTCTTCGCCGGGACGCTCGTGGACCGCTGGGATCGGCGCCGCGTGATGATCGTCTCGGATGTGGCGCGGGCCGCGCTCGTTCCCGCCTTCCTTCTCCTGCGGTCGGCAAGCGATCTACCCTGGCTGTATGCCGTGGCCTTTCTCCACTCGTCGTTCAGCGTGTTCTTCTACCCTGCGCGGAGCGCCCTCTTGCCGGCCATGGTGGCGAAAGAGGAATTGATGAGCGCCAACGGCTGGCTGCAACTGGGCGACACCGTGGCGCGACTCTCGGGCCCCGTGCTGGCGGGAATCGTGGTGGGCCGGTGGGGCACGGCGCCGGCTCTGGCCGTCGACTCGGCCTCCTTTCTGGCCTCGGCCGCATTGCTCCTGGGGATCCGCGGCGTGACCACGCGCGTCGCCGAGGTCTCCAGTAGTCCGGGCGCCGCCTGGGCCGATCTGAAAGACGGGGTGCGTTATGCCGCTCGAAGCCGGCTGCTGCAGGGTGTGACGTTGGGGCTCGGCCTGGCACTCTTGGGGATAGGCGGGATCGATTCGGTGATCGTCCCCTTCCTACGGCACGTGTTTTCCGCTCCGCCCGAGGCGCTCGGCGTGGTGATGACGGTGCAAGGTGTGGGCATGGCGGTCGGTGGGCTGGCGATTGGGCGCCTGGGGAGGCGCCTGCCGCCTCTGGCGGTCGCGGTGGGCGCCATGGCCTTGCTGGGCGTCGGCGTAGCTGTGATCGGCATGGCGCCGGACTACGGATTCATCCTGCTCGTCATCCCCTTTGTTGGCCTCTCGCTTCCGCCGCTCAATGCCAGCCTGCAGACTCTGATCCAAACGGGCGTGCCGCCGGAACTGCTGGGACGGGCAAGTGCGGTCACCGACACGACCATTACCATCTGCCAGCTGATCTCGCTCGCCGGAATTGGCTGGGTGGCCGCGGAGATCGGCATGCGAGAGACATTCTATCTGGCAGGGGTGATGATCGTGCTGGGAGGCCTGGCGATGCGCTGGGTGTTGTCGGAGAGGCGGACGCCCCGCGCCGCCCTGGCGCCTGTGCCGCACCAACCTGTCTCGAATGAGTGAGGGCGCAGGAGGAAGGGATTCCGTTGGAATCAAAGGGCAAGCCCATGGAGATTCTGAATCAGCTCGAGAAGGGCGACATCGGTGTTGACGAGGCCGTGCGGCGGCTCGGCGGCCAGACGGAGGCGATGGGTTCTCCGGAAGGGGCGCGTGCCGGCGGCTGGCTCGAGTGGTGGTGGCTTGCCCCGTTCTTCTTCGGGCTGGGGCTGACCGCGCTCGGAGGTTGGATGGCGACCCTCGGAGGCGCATGGTGGTGGGGCGCCGCCCCGGCGCTGGTCATCGGAATCCCTCTGATGACTCTGGCCGCCGCCAGCCGGGGCTCCCCCATGGTGTACATCCGGTATGTGGATCGCCGCCGTGACCACGGGCAGAAGTTCTTCCTAGGCCTCCCGATCCCGTTGCGGCTGGCCTCGGCCGTCTTGCGCGTCGTCGGCCCCTGGATCCCCAGCCTCGATGCCACAGCGGTCGATGAATTCCTGATGGCGCTCGACGGCAGCCTTTCTCGCGACCGCCCGCTCGTTGTCGAGGTGAGCGAGGGCGAGGAAGGCGAACGCGTGGTCGTCTCGTTCGGATGAGCGGGAGAGGGTGAGATGGCGACTTCAGAAGAGCGGATGAAGATCCTGAAGATGGTGCAGGAGAGGAAGATCACGGCCGAGGAGGGGGCAAAGCTTCTCGGGGCATTGGGCAAGGCCGGGGAGCGGCAGGCGACGCCTTCCGAGGGCGAGTCGCGGTGGCTTCGTGTGCGAATCACCGATCTCAACAGCGGCAAGGCTTCGGTGAATGTCAATCTTCCCTTGGGATTGGTGAACGTCGGGCTGAAGATGGGGGCGCGCTTCATCCCCAACATGCAGGGGATCCAGGTGGAGGAATTGGCCGAGGCCTTGCGCCAAGGATTGACCGGAAAAATCATCGATGTCGTCGATGAGGAGGAGGGGCAGCGTGTGGAAGTGTATGTCGAATGAGTTCCGACGTTCGTCGACGCAGGCGGGCCATGGGGGCACGATAAGGAGGTACCTGGGATGACGCAACGTCTTGTTCTCCGCTGGGCCATCAATGCCGTGGCTCTTTATGTAGCCGTCGGGACGGGCTGGCTTCCCGGCATCCACGCCGAGAGCCGAAGCTGGCCGGCGATCCTCGGCCTGGCCCTGGTCTTTGGCGTGGTGAACGCCCTCGTGCGGCCGCTCGTCAAGCTGCTGACCTGCCCGTTGATTCTCCTGACCCTGGGGCTGTTCACCCTCATCATCAACATGGGGCTCTTTTGGCTCACCGGATGGATCGGCCAACTACTGGACATCGGATTCACCTTCGATGAACCGTGGTATTGGCATGCCTTCCTGGGGAGCGTGGTCGTGGGCGTGGTCAGCACGATTCTCACGCTGATCCTGCGCGACGAGCTTCGGCCCCGGCGCCGCTAGCGTCGGCATCTGC
>Ga0209341_10006192_pt1 | contig 10707 bp, 7 predicted proteins | sample RifCSP13_2_FD_184020 | JGI IMG/M metagenome (GOLD analysis project Ga0209341, IMG submission 184020) | Soil microbial communities from Rifle, Colorado - Rifle CSP2_sed 13_2 (SPAdes) (version 2) | ecosystem: Environmental > Terrestrial > Deep subsurface > Rock core/Sediment | place: Rifle... | reverse complement strand
CTCGGACGCGATCTTCATCTTTGCATCCCGGATGGCCTGAGCCACATCTTCGCGGGAGGTGTAATTCGGATTCTGATAGGCGAACTGGGTCCAAGCATCGTTGCAGTTACTGGCTGGAACGACCGCCGAGAATACCTGATTGAAATGGAGCGGGTTTAATCCAAGGATCTGAGCCCAGCGATCGAGCGAAAGCCACGTCGGGGTTCTGGCTCTAGCCATGATTGACTCGCTCCACGAGGATCGCCAGGGTACTCAACCCTAAGACCGCGGAGACGGCCATCGTAGCAGAGGCGGAGAGTCCGAATGCGATGAACCATACCAGACCGATCCAAGGCGAAAGGCACCAGACACAAGCCAAGAGCTTCCCCAGTTCTCCGTGAACGTTATCTGTATCGGGCCGACCGTCGTCGAAATGATCAATGCCTACGGCGGATCGAATTCTGGTGAAGATGGCAAACGGTCCTCGTTCATAGGCGATCAGCGCCGAGATTCTCCATACCGCCAGGCTCCCGATGAGCAATTCAGGCAGGCTCGGGAGCGGCACGCTCGGTTAGCTTCTCTTCAAGGATCCGGATCGCGCCCACCCGATTCTTGCCCGCCCGCTCTTCCTGCAGCCATTGTAGTAACACCGCGTCCTCCGCGTCAACCGCCGCGCTCGAAATCTGAGCGATGGTCATGTCATCGGTCTTGCGCGGATCGGGGCCGGGCATCTCCGGGAAGTCGGGCATCACCGGCGGACCGGTGATCTCGACCGGGACCCGGATGCGCTGGCGCTCCGGCGCCTTCTGGACGGTCAGGAAGTCGGGCTTGCCTTTCCGGCTCCGGCCCAAGAGGACCTCCGCATCGCTGGAAATCACATACTTCGGCTCATTGCGATGGAAGACGTAGACGGTGTTCGTGATCGGACCCCGGATTGTGACCTTCCCCTCTCCCGGCCCCTGATAGGCCAGGAGCGTCATCGGGCCTTCTAAGGCCGCCTGCATCCTGGCACCGAGCGCCGGGTTAGATGACGGATTGATGCTGGCTTTCGCTTTTCCTGGACAGCCTCCGCAGGGCATGCTCTTTCTCCTCTCGTAGTAATCGGCCCAGTTGCGCCGGATCATCTTGAGTATAGCGTCTTTCTTGCCGAAGCTGTCTTCCCGGATGGTGCCGGTCCGGAACCGGTAAATGAATCCGGGGATCGGCACCCGGTAGCTGCAAACTCCCGCGGCCTGGAGGGCGATCAGGTAATCCCAATCCTCCCACCCCGGCATCGTCTCGTTGTAGCCTTCAACTTCCTCATGCGCCCACTTGGGAATCAGACAAGTCATGGCGTGCCGCATCTTGATCAGCACGTCCCCGCAGCGGAATTCGTCGGACTCGACCATCTGCATCGGCTCACGGGGATCGGATTCGGCCTTGAGCCAGTCGGTGTAGATCAGGCCGCCGCCGGTCCCGATGTGATAGGCGTACATCTCTTCCAGGGTGTTCGAGAGCAACATGTCGTCCGCATCGAGCAGGAAGATGGCCTCGGAAACCGCGTGCCGGGCCGCGAGATTGCGGGCCTGGGACGGCCGCATGAGCTGTCCGGGGTCAATGACTTTCGCCCACGGGCAGCCGGCGACCGGGGAATCGAATTGGTCTGCGCTCGGCCACGGCTTGCCCGTCGCGTTGACCACGATGGCTTCCCAGTCCTGAAAGGTCTGGGCCAAGACTGAATCCAGCGCGTCGATGACGTATTTCTCGTGCCCCGGCCCGACCGGGATCAGGACCGAGATTCGGGGGGCCACCCGATCCGGGACCGGCCAGAAGCGCACGCCTGGAGGCGGGTCCCCTTGGGCAGACCACGGCACCATATCCTCGTTCGGATGCCCGGCCGTCGTCCGCATGAGCACCGCCCCGTCTTTGCCGTTGTCGGCCCCTAATCTCCACGGGAACTCCAGCGTCCAGTCTCCGTCTCCGGGTTCTCCCTGCGATTTGGAATCCGACCGCCATCGATAAATCAGGGTCGCGGTCTCCGTCACCTTCTGGATCTTGAACCCGAAGCTCGAAGCCAGGATCCAGAGCGGCGCATCCTCGGCTCGCCAATGGCGGGATCTGTAGCCCCCGGTCCGCTCCATGACCTCCCGGCGCATCAGCGCGGAGTAGGGAAGCTGGTTGAGGTGGGCCATTTGCGCCCGCCAGTTGTACTGCGCGAACGGCCAGGAGTTCCGTTGGCGGTTGGATCCGTCCTGGCTGACTGTATCCACATGGCCGTAGGCCACATGGATCGACGGGTCTTTATCCAGCACGCCGGCGAGGGTTAGTAGCGCGTGTTCGGCCAGCATGTCATCCGCGTCCAGAAACAGGATGTAGCGGCCCTTGGCGTGGGTGAACCCGAAGTTGCGGGCCCCCGGCAGCTTCAGGTTCTCTGGCGTCCGGAGGTAACGGAATCGGGAGTCTTGCTGAGACCGAACAACGGAGACCGGATCGTCCGTGCTCGCATCGTCAATGACGAGGCATTCCCAGTCCGAGAAATCCTGCGCCGCCACAGAAGCCAGAGAGTCCCCAAGATACCGAGCGAGATTGTGAGTAGTGACCACGACCGAGATCTTGACTGCTTGGGCATCCCACCAAGATCTCGCCCGTTTGAAGAGATCCGCATACTGTTCGATCCTCCTCTCCCATCCCCAGCGGGCCACGATGTCATTACGGGCATTGGCTCCTAAGACATCCCGGTTCTCAAGCGCCCACTGCAGGCCCTCGGCCAGGGCCTCATAATCGCCGGGCTCGGCCAAGAATCCGGTCTCGGTATGCTTGACGATTTCGGATTGCCCACCCCAGTTCCAGCCCACGACCGGGACTCCGCAACTCATCGCTTCGAGGGTCCCGATTCCGAAGGTCTCGCGGGCGGTCGCGAGATAGACCCCGGAGTTCCGCACGACCTCCCGCATGTCCCCGACCGGCATCACGCCCAAGATCTGGATATTGGACGGCGCGGGACTCGGCGCAATCGTGGATTGAAAGGCGACATTGGGTAGCCGCTTCGCGATCTCAATCAGATCATACGGATCGCTGACCGGATCGGCGCGGGCCTTGTTCCACAGCACCGTCGGCCGCCAATTGCCAGAAGGAGTCCATTCCTCGGAATCAACCCCATGATGGATGACCTCGGGATAGACCAGCATCCCGCGCCGGAGAGCCTTGGCGACCCATTCGCTTGGCGCGGTATGAAACTGAGCGCGAGCCATCGCCCGGACGACTTCCCGATTGGCCTCGTGAGCCCAATTCGGCCAGTCGTAGCGCGACCAGTACAACCCGTGGCAAGTATTAACGATGGGTCGATCCGGAGGCATATCGACCACCATCGTCCCGTGAGTCCAGACGACATCAGCCTCACGCCAACCGACGGTCGGCTCAATGCCGAAAGCGGGAAGGTACTTCCAGGCCGCCTCAGAAACGCGTCGGATACCCCCGTCGCCCCGGTCAGGCTTATTCCAAGTTGGGATTACAGCGACTCTCATGCTATAATCACGGTATGGGAAGGATTGTCGTCTGTCAACGATGTGGACGTGAAAGAAAGCATCAGGCCAAGGGATTGTGCGCCTCGTGTTATGTACGCGTCCGCCAGATCGCGGCAGGAGAAAATTGGCTGAAAAGCCACGCCAGTTCTGAGCGAAAACGAAGGCAACGATTGGGAGAAAAATATCGTCGCCAAGAAAGAGAACGAAACAAACACCGAAAAGAACAACGAAAAATCAGCGCGCTCAACTGGCAACGCAAGAATCGGAAGCACCTCAGAAAATACTTCAAGGATTACCGGAAGCGAGAGCCCCAAAAGAACCGAGCGCGTGAGGCTGTCCATCTTCGGGTCAAGAATGGTCGAATGCCAAGTCCATTGATGCTTAGATGCTGGCAATGTGGAAATCCAGCGACTGACTACCATCACCATCGCGGATATTCCGAACGATTTAAGTTGGACGTTATCCCGCTGTGCAAGTCTTGTCACGGCATCACTGAGAGAATCGACTGAGTTCATACGGGTGCCGGCTGCTCGGCCCGCTCGACTTTCCAGGCCCGGACCGTCTCGGCGAGGCCCTCGGCGAGCGTAACCTGCGGCTCCCAACCCAGCTTCATTCGAGCCAGTCCGATATACATCACAACCCGCTGGAGTTCGCCAGGCTTGGCTGGCCCATAAGGGATCGGCTCCTGATACCCAGTGATCGCTCCAAGCTGATCGACCATTTGATTGACGGTCGTGCCGTGGCCGGTCGCGATATTGAACAGACCTTGATCGTCCGATTCGAGAGCCTTCAGGTTCGCTTCGGCCACGTCCTTGACATAGACCCAATCCCGGACCTGCTCGCCATCGCCGTTGATCTGGAACGGTTCGCTATCCAGCATGTGCGCGAGGGCGCGAGCGATCAGAATGTTCTCGCCCAAGGGCTTCTGGTTTGGGCCGTAGACATTGCCATATCGGAGCGCGGCCCAAGATAGGCCGGAACAGGCGCAATACATCTCGCCCGTGGCCTTGGAGACTCCGTAGGGAGACTGTGGAGCGACCGGATCGGTCTCCAGATACAGCCCATCCTCTTTCGGGCCGTAGACTGCCGAGGTCGAGGCCATGACAATCCGCTTGCAGCCGGATCGCTGGGCGGCCTGCAACACCGAGAGAGTTCCGAAGATGTTGTGATGCGCGTCGTAGAAAGGGAGCTCCACGCTCTGCTGGAGGCTGGCATTCGCCGCCAGATGCAAAACCGCGTCGGGCCGGAATCGCTTGAACGCGGTCTCCATCCCGGCATAGTCGGTGATGTCCCAGGCCATCGGCTTGTAGGCCCCGAAGGGATCGCCGGTGTAGAGCGGAAGGTTACGGTCAATGCCGAGGATCCGGTGCCCGGCTTCGATCAGACGGCGGACCGTATGGCGGCCGATGAATCCTGCGGATCCGGTAACAATTATCCGGGCGATGTTATCAGCTCCAACTGAACGATTACGGGATTATAGGTACCGCAATCTTCATGTTTTATTCCAAGCGCACCGTCCGCTGTTTCAACGACCCCACTCATCCACTTCTCTTCGGAGCAAAGATCGCAACGATATAGGTAATACAGAACTGATTTTTCATTAGCTGTCGGCATCCGTGAAACGTAGCTATCCATTGTCTCCTCCTAGGGTGTGACTTTGTAACTCGGCTCCTGTCCGATATGGCCCCAGACGCTCCAGCCACCATTCGGCAGATTCACCGGCCACCAGATTTCAGGGCCGTCTTTCTTTTCCCGCATCTTCGCGTCATGCCAGATCTCGCAGTCGCCGGGATTCTTGCCCGAAGGATAGCCTTCGTAAGCCTCGAAGTAGCGGCGGTGGCGGATGCTTGGATTTCCTGAATACGCGTACTGAGTGGACTTCTGAACCCGCAGATAGTGAACTCCATCATGGCCGACCGAATGCAGATCCAAGCCGACCGCCAGATAGCCCATCCGGATCATCCCGACCTCGGGCCTATCCAGTAACAGCTTGACGTAGCGGGTAATGTCCAAGTCCTGCGTCAATTCCCAGTCGTCCTCCAACCAAAGGACCAGATCGCAATACTCAAGCGACTGCTGGACCGCCCGGTTCCATGATGGACCGGGGCCGAGCTTCTCGGAATGGGATCCAAAGACCGTCGCGTCCTTCTGTTCCAGGGCCGCTAGGATACTGAAAAAGTGTGGAGGATCGGAGCCGTCATCGGCGACGTACCAGGCCAAGTTCGGATACTTCAGCCGATCGCAGACGGAGTTCACCGTCCGCACCGCGTAGTCGGTGCGCTGGTAGGTCAACAGGCAAGCCGCCATCCGCGGCCACTCGTTGTCAGGCATTAGAAATCGGGTTCATCCCGATAGACGACCTCGCTGCCCGGCACGCCATACTTCACATGAATCCTCCGCAGTTTGATCGCGTGATCCACGGCCTCCAGCCGATCCTCCGGTACGCAGAACACAAAGAACCCGCCCGCCCCCGCGCCGCACAGCTTCCCGCCCGTGGCCCCGGCACCTAGCGCCCGATTGTAGACGAGATCGAGGTCCGGGGTAGACACCTGATCCGATAACCGCTTCTTGCGCTGCCAGGATTCATCCAGGACATAGCCCATGTCCTTGATTCGCCCGTCGATCAGCATTTCTCGGGCCTGGCTGGCGAGGCCGGCGATCGCTCGGGTCTCGGCGGCGGTCCTGTCGTTCTTGCGGATCCTCTCGGACGCGTTTCTGAGCACATTCTGGGCCTGTCGGTGGATGCCCGTGTAATAGAGCGGGAACCAGCGGCTCATCTGATCGAGCGTATAAGTCGGAAGGTTCAGATTCTCAATCCCGACCGGGCCGTTCGGATCGAAGCTCATGTAATTCACGCCGCCGAACGCGGCTGCGAACTGATCCTGTTTTCCTCCGTCCTGCTTGAGGCGGGTGAGTTCGACCTCGACGGCATTGTTCGCGAGCCAGGTCGGCGACGGCCGGCCGCCGAGATAAGACTCCAGCGCATGCAGGATCGCGACGGCGGTGCTACTGCTCGATCCGAGTCCCGAACCCTTGCCCGGGATCTGTCCGACGCTGGTGATCTCCAGCCCCATTCCGGCACCGGTCAGATGGATAGCCTCCCGCACCAGATCATGACTCAGGTAATCCAGCCGGTCCACATCCTCGGTCACGCTGTAGCTCAACCGGATCCGGTTCGGGTTCCAATGGCGGCTCAGAGTGACGTAGACATAGGCCCCGATCGCGGCGTTGACTACCGCCCCGCTCTCGCCCCGCTCCAGCCAGGCCAAGAGATCCGAGCCTCCGCCAGCGAAGCTCACCCGAAGAGGAGCGCGGACGAGGATCAGGCCGGGTCCTCCTGAATGGGCTTGGAGAAGACCTGACAATTGGCGGCCAGCCACATCATCGGCATTGGAATCAACTGCCAGGCCAGTTTGAGTTTGATCGTCATGTCCTCGCGGTAGAGCAGTTTCCGCCCCCAAAACATCGTGCGCCAATAATCGGCGCCCTTCAGATGCACATGCCCGTTCCCAGCTTGACCCGGCGAGGCCGCGCTGAAGATCAGGAGTCCGCCTTCAATAACGTGATGGGCAATGTTCGCGACGAAGGTCTCGGCATACATCTCTGGGATGTGCTCGGCGGTCTCCAGGCACAGCACATAGGCAAACTGGCGGGCGAGATCAAGGGGAGTCGCGAGGTCGGTCCGGTAATCGGGAGGCTTGGCAATCTGATCGACTCCAACTGCCTCGATTCCCAAAACCCGAGCGAATTCCACCATCGCCCCTGTTCCGCTTCCGATGTCGAGCAGAGTGGGCGGGATCCCGAACAACGCAAAGATCCCCAGAAGTGCCCGTCGGTTCCACGGATCGAACGGACGCAGCAGATCCAGCCACTCATCCTCGGTCGGCTGGTTGCTCACTTGTCCCACCAGCAGTTCTCATAGCCATCGTCGGCGCCGGTGAGGCGATCCCAAAGTTCTATCAGGAGTTCGAACGGGAGAGACACCCAAAGGCTGAGGCGGCTATGAAACCGCCTCAAGCGGACACGCAGGAAATCTTGTGCGTCGGGTGATCGTTCCAAAAAGAAGCCCGAGGCGCATTGTAGCACGCCTCGGGCGTCGAACAACCTACGGAGTTTCTAGTTCCAGTCGGAGTAGAGGCTCGGGGCCGTCCGAGACGTTACGCCGCCATCTACGAAGTACGAATCCTCAGGGTGAACGTCCCGCGGGTGCTGCAACGGTTCGTAGCGGACGTTCTGGATCCGGCCCGCGATCTGCGGAGTCCGGAGCACGATCCGCGGCTCGATCTTGGATTCCCAGACCACGCAGTAGTTCACGTTGTCCCAGGTCCAGAGATACATGCCGTCGTCGGTCCAGAACTGATTGGTGAGCCGACCCTGCACCATCGCCTGGGTCGCGCCCGCCCGATAGTCGAAGTGCTGCCAGAAGGTCACGGGGGTTCCGCCCATCGCGGTCAGGGGAACCAGGTAGATGTCGCTTGCGAACTGGCCTCCATTGATCGCCGCGGCATCGGCCTCGGTTTCCTCCAGGATGAAGTCATCCAGGATCACCGGCACCCGAACCCCATCGACCAGCAGGTAGTTCCCATTCCGCATCACCAGCCGCTCGTTCCCGGTCGTATTGCAGCGGTAGCTGTAATACTCGCAGGCCCAGATGTCGGTGATCTCCCAGAACAGCGCGGTCCGCATGACCCAAGTCCAGCGCACCGGGTTTAGGCCGGTCGATTGGGCGATGTGGTTCACGAATCGCCACATAGTCGTCATTACCCGAACGATGTCGGGGTTGGCCGCCGAGTCGCTCACCAGCGTGTAGTTGAAGTTCTTGACATCGGATCGGAGGCTTGGGCAGTCCTGGCCGGTGATCGCATCCTGCTTGTTCGTTCCGATCAGGAGATCTAAGCCCTGGAACTCCTCATAGCCGCCGCCGGCGCTGTTATTGGCCGGAGATCCGACATAGGTTTGGCGCCCGATCCGGTTACTGAACGCCACTCCGAGCTCCAGCATCCGCGCAAGCACTTCTGCCCCGGCCGCCAGCTGGGCCTGCCCCGACAGACTCGGGAAGATTGAGGCCCCGAGCTCAGGAGCCAAGGGATCGTTCAGGAGCCGCAGGTCATTGAACTCCCCACGGCTGATTAGCTGCCCGACCCGGTTGAGCTCCAGCTCCCGAGTCATGAACGAGTACCGCCCGAACGGAGCGGTCTGCAGACAGCTCTTGAGCTGTCCGGCGGTCTCCGGGTCATCGCAGACGTTGACGGGTACGGTGCCCGTCACGTCCTGAAAGCCGGTGATGTAGCCGAAGAGCGGATGCGTGTATTGGCTGGCGAAGGTCGGGAGCAGCGCCGCCAATCCATTCGGCATGATCCGGGTATGGAAGAGATCACGCTCGACTCCCTCCACCCCGAACAGTCCGCCCGGTCCGTGCAGATAGGAACCAACCGGGGTTCCCGAAGCCGTCACCTTCTGTTGGTAGGAGCCGCCGTTCAGGATGAGCTGCTTGACGGCCTCGTTGATCTGATCTTGAGAAACGTTAGGTAACATGAGTCCACCTCATTTCGTTATCGGGTTTGGTCGTTCGTACTCAGCGCGGAATCGCCGCGGCTTCGCTCTGCGGAGGCCCGAAGGTCTCCGTGATCCAAGACTGCTTGGACGGCCCGGGCTTGGTCTCAGCCAGCTCCTTGTCCTTGGTCTCATCGACCTTGGTTTCCTCGGACTGCGAGAGCCGCCTCGACCAGATCGGCACAAATTCCTTTGCGTCGGCGCGGGGCCGCATCGCCTCGGCGACCTTTTCATCATCGCTCTTCGCGAGCGCGGTGAGGGCCTTGCCCATTGCCAGGATCGTCTGGGACTGGTCCTTCAGGAGTTCGCTCAATTCCTTGAGCTCCAGCTTCTGGGCGACCGCGGCCGCGATCTGATCGACGGTAGGGACGGCCTTGAGATCTCCAGGTCCGTCACCCGCGCCCGCGCCTTCTTCCTCGTCGCCGCCATCATCGGCCAGGCGCTCCAGCGTGTCCGAGAGTTCCTTGTACTCCACTCCCAGACCCTCCAGCGCCTTGCCCCGGCCCTCCGTTTCGCTTTCCAGTTTCTTGACCCGTTCCTCGCCGAGGGCCTCGACCAGGAAACCGCGCCGTGCAGGATTGAATCCCATGTCGGCTATCTCCTTCTGTAGAGTTTCGATGTCGGTCCATTCGTTCGCGGCGTGCTCCCGTGGGAGATAGCTGGCCTCGAACGTCCGATACTTCCGGATCACTCCGTTCTTCTTATCGTAATCGAAATTGATCAGGCCGTGGCTCATGGCGAGGTCGTGCTTCGCCGCGAGCTGCTGGACTCGCTCCGCTTCTTTTGCGGTCAGGGCTCCGCTCATCATGAGAAACCCGTCGGCGTAATCGATCCAGTCCGCCGGCAGATCGTGGGCGCCCTCTTTCGTGTGCCAGGGCCAGAGCTCCGGCATTCGCTTCGGGTCAGCGGTCGCCCATTCCACGAATTCCTTGTGCGCGGCCTCGCTCAGGATCTGGCCGCCCAGCTTCGGCTCGGCCGGTTTGTCTCGATCCCGGAACTTGTTGGAGACCCAGCCGAACCAGCGCCAGGAGCCATCGAGAGCCTTCTCGACTCGGAAGCCAGAGGACTTGCCTGCGGCCGGTGCCCCGATGTCCATCTTCTTGGCCGCGGTCCGAGTGATTTTGGCCTTCTGCAAGGCCTCTTTGATCCGGGCAACGAACCCGATCTCTTCGCTGGCCTTCTCCTCGGGCGGATTCTCGAGCCGAGTCTTCATCTCCTCGCCAAGCGAGACGATGCGGTCTCCGAGTTCTCCGGGTTCGCTCTTGGCAAGCACGTTCCCGACCAGCATTTCGAAGTCGCCGGTGACATCCCGGATCGCCCGGGCTTCATGGAGCGCCTCGCGATAAGAATCCAGCTCATCGAAAGTCGTGGCCCCGTTCGCGGGCAGATCGGGATTGTGAGACATGCCCTCATCGGGATAATGGATCATTTTTTCGTCGGGTTCGGAAACCGGCTGGGTAGTATCGACCGGATTCGTGACTGTCGAGATGGCCTCGGTCGAACTTTGAGTGGTAGTTATCGGACGTTTGAAATCAATGAGATCGCCGGGATCAGCGACTCGGATCAGCTGACCGTCGAAGTCTTTTCCAGTCAGCGCCGCCGCGATCTCGGCGGCCGCCTGCTCCTGACTGACACTCTGATCCAGCGGATCTTCTTCGGCGATGGTCCGCAT
>Ga0209341_10006187_pt1 | contig 10716 bp, 10 predicted proteins | sample RifCSP13_2_FD_184020 | JGI IMG/M metagenome (GOLD analysis project Ga0209341, IMG submission 184020) | Soil microbial communities from Rifle, Colorado - Rifle CSP2_sed 13_2 (SPAdes) (version 2) | ecosystem: Environmental > Terrestrial > Deep subsurface > Rock core/Sediment | place: Rifle... | reverse complement strand
GGGTTGGCCATCCGTCAGTGGACTCCTCCTTTCCAGGCGCGCTGCCCGCCAGGATCAGATTGGTCATTTTTCCGGAAAATTCATGGCAGAAACCCGTTTTCTTCGGGAAAACGGGTTTCTGGCTCCGACAGGTGTCAGGCAATTTTTAACCGGGCACATCCGAATAACACAGGCGAGTATAACACAGACTCGGTCGTTTTTATCCCCTCAGTTTCCCAATTCTGTACTGGATTCCACCGTCAGCTGCCGGCCGCCGATATGCTAGAATGCCGGATATACACCCAACCCTTGATTGGGATTGTGCTTTCCTCACCCTTCAACCTGTCACTCTTGAGGATTACGAATGCTGGAACTCACCGGAGATTCTTTGACCATTGAAGATGTGGTCGCCGTCGCGCGCCACAATATGCCCGTTGCGCCCTTGAGCGAATCGGTCAGGGCCAGGATGCAGGCCAGCCAGCAGTGGGTGGAAGAGATGGTATACCGCAGCGACAGAGTGATCTACGGCGTCAACACCGGCTTTGGCTCGTTTGCCCGCCAGCGCATCGCGCCGGAGCAGACCCGCAAGCTCTCGCGCAATCTCATCCTCAGCTGCGCCGCCGGAGTAGGCGCGCCCCTCCCGGTCGAAGTCGTGCGCGCGACGATGCTCATCCGCGCCAATATCTTCGCGCAGGGCCGTTCCGGCATCCGGCCCCTCGTCGCGCAAACGCTCATGGACATGCTCAACGCCGGGGTCACGCCGTATGTGCCCGGCAAAGGCTCGCTCGGCGCCAGCGGCGACCTCGCCCCACTCGCCCACATCGCCGTCGTGCTTACGCGCGATGTCGAAGAAGGTGACGGCGGCTACAGCGGGCAGGCGTACTACAAAGGCGAATTGCTCACAGGGGCCGAAGCCATGACCCGCGCCGGGATTCCGCGCCTCATCCCCGAGGCCAAAGAGGGCCTCGCGCTCACGAATGGGACGACGTTCATGGTCGCCGCGGGCGCGCTGGCCGTGCACGACGCCGAGAATCTGATCCGCCACGCCGAAATCGCGGCGGCGCTGAGCCTCGAGGCCCTCCTGGGTCTCTCCGACGCTTTTCATCCTGCCCTGCACGAAGCCAACCGCCAGCCGGGGCAAATCGTCACCGCCGCCAACCTGCGCGCCCTTACCTCCGGGAGTCGCCTGATGGACTCCCGCCCCGACCGCGTGCAGGACGCCTACAGCCTCCGCTGCACGCCGCAGGTGCTCGGCCCGATCCGCGATGCGCTCGCCTTCCTTCGCGAACGTTTCACCGCCGCGCTCAACGCGACCTCCGACAACCCCCTCATCTTCCTCGATCAGGGGCGCGCCATCTCAGGCGGCAACTTTCACGGGCAGGGCATGGCCCTGTGGCTCGACTTTCTCGGCATCGCCCTCGCCGAAGCAGGGGGCATCGCCGAACGGCGCATCTTCCGCCTGCTCACGCCCGAGCTCAGCGACGGCCTGCCCTCGATGCTCGTCCCCACCGGCGGCCTCGACAGCGGCCTGATGATCCCGCAGTATACCGCCGCCGCGCTCGTCTCCGACAACAAAACTCTCGCCCACCCCGATAGCGTGGATTCCATCCCCACCAGCGCGAACCAGGAAGACCACGTGAGCATGGGCGCGAACGCCGCGCGGCGCGCGCTTGAAATCCTCGACAACGTGCGGCACATCATCGCCATCGAGCTGCTGACGGCCGCCCAGGCGATTGACCTCCGCCCCGACGGCCCCTCCCGCCTTGGGCGCGGCGCTGCCCTCGCCTATCAAATCATCCGCGCCCACGTGAGGTTGCTGGAACACGACCGGGAAACGACCCCGGATATCGGGGCTCTCGCCAACCTGATTCGCTCCGGCGAATTGGTCTCCGCCGTACGCACCGCTGCGCCGGACTTTTTTTAACCGCCAAGCACGCCCAGGAGGCGCGAAGGGCGCAAAGGTTTTTCTTGCTTTGGATTTTCTTCGCGCCGTTTGCGCATTCTTCGCGCCCTTCGCGTTTCAAGGTTTGCGGCCATGCAACCAAAACCTCCTGCCCAACTCCTTATCACCAATTCCACTGAACTCCTTACCTGCCTGCCCTCCCCCGGCAACCTGATTGGCCGCATCGCTAACGGCGCGGTCGCCGTCTCTGGCGAGCACATCATCGCCGTCGGCCCATCCGCCGAAGTCGCCGCGCAGGTAGACACGACCTCGGCGCAGATCGTTGACGCTTCGGGCAAAATCGTCGCCCCCGGCTTTGTGGACAGCCACACGCACCTCGTCTTCGGCGGCTCGCGCGTGCAGGAATACGCCGCGAAGATGACGCGCACGGCGCAAGAAGTGAAAGCCCTGGGCATCCCTACTGGAATCCTCGCCACGGTGGACATGACCCGCGCCGAAAACGTTGACCAACTCACGGCCAGCGCGGCGCACAGGCTGCGGCAAATGCTGGCGCACGGAACTACGACGGTCGAGAGCAAAAGCGGCTACGGGCTGACGGTCGCCGACGAGCTTAAGCTCCTTGAAGTCAACCGCCGTTTACAGGCCAGCCAACCGGTTGACGTTATCAGCACCTTCCTCGGCGCGCACGACTTCCCGCGCGACGTTCCCCGCGAACGCTACATTGAGAGCATCATTCAAGAGATGATTCCGCAGGTGGCTGATCGGAAACTGGCCGAGTTCTGCGACGTGTTCTGCGACGAGGGCTATTACACCGTTGACGAGGCGCGCCGCATTCTCACGGCTGGCCGCGCCGCCGGGCTGAAACCCAAAATCCACACCGACCAGTATTCGCAGACCGGCGGTTCCGCGCTGGCGGCCGAGTTGGGAGTGGTCTCCGCCGACCATTTGAACTACACTGATCGAGAGGCGGCCCGCCGGCTGGCGCAGGCGGGTGTCGTCGGCGTGGTGACGCCCCTGCTGGACTTCGCCGTCAGGCACCCACGCCCGTTCGACGCGCGCCTGATGCTGGAAGAAGGCCTGACGCTTGCGCTCGCCACCGACCTGTGCCCGGCGTGCTGGGTCGAGTCCATGCCGTTGGTCATGCAGTTCGCCTGCCGCCAGCATCGCCTCTCGCCGGAGGAGGCCCTGCTCGCCGCCACCGTGAACGGCGCCAAAGCGTTGGGGCTGACCGACCGCGGCGCCCTCGCCCCCGGCCAACTCGCGGACATTCAGATATGGGACATCCCCACCGTCGAGGATGTGATATATCGGCTGGGGAACAATGCCGTCGAGACGGTGATAAAGCGGGGAAAAATCGCGGTGAGTGATTCAACCTTCTTCGCCATTCCACCATGATTCCTGCGCCAATCAAGCGCGTCCCCCAAGCCTGGCTTTGGCTGGGCCTGATCATATTCGTCGGCGCGTGGCTGCGTTTCTACCGGATCAATACACTCCCTCCAGCGCTCTCCGGAGACGAGATCCTCGTCACGCTGTTGGCGCGGGACGCCGTCGCTCACCAAGATTTCCCGATTTACTTCCCAGCCGGTTACGGCGGCTTTCACCCGGTGATTGTCTACATGACCATGCTGGCCCGCTGGCTCACGGGAAATCATTTCCTGGCGATCCGTTTCGGCGTCGCCGCCCTGGGGGTCGTGAGCATCCCGATTGTCTTCCTGGCTTTGCATGCCATCTTCCGCCTCGATGACACGCCTTCCGAACGCAGCCTGGCCGAGGCCCTGATGGGCACAGGCGTCTTTGCCATCATGTTTCCGAACATCCTTATCAACCGCCTCGGCTTCGAGGTCATGTTTCCGGCCCTGGCCGGCGCGTTGGCCTTTCTCGGACTGGCTCAGGCTTTGCGCACAGGTCGGCGCCGCTATTACGTGCTCTCCGGGCTTGCGCTGGGCGCATCCCTCTACACCTATTACTCGGCCCGGCTCTTGCCGGTCGCCATCACCGCAGCCTGGCTCTGGGTGATGCGCCTCTCGCCGCGCGCCGAACGGCGTCAACTGCTCCGCGGTTTTGCCCAGATTGTCGCGACTTCGTTCATTGTTTTTGCGCCTCTCGGGCTGTTTTTTCTCCAAAACCCTCAGATGTTTTTTGCCCGGGCGGCGACCACGAGCTCACAGACTTTCAGCCAGGGTCCAGCCGCTCTCCCAGGGATCATCCTCTCCAACACGCTCTATACCCTCGCCGGTCTTTCCCTGCCCGGTTTCGGCGATCTGATTACGCGACACAATATCGCGGGCCACCCCGTTTTCGACGCTTTCCTTTCTCTGCTCTTCTGGCTGGGCGTCGCCGTGATGCTCACCCAACTGCGAACCCGCCGGGCAGCGATGCTCAGCGCGTGGAGCGCAAGCATGCTCGCGCCTGTAATTGTCGCCTTCTCTCGTTCCCCGCACTTCACACGCATGCATGGGGTGCTGCCCGCCTTGGCGGGCATCTGCGGTCTGGGAGGCGTGGCGCTATTTGAGTTGATCCGGGTCCGCCGCGCGCGTCTGGCGCCCGTCGTCCTCGCCGCCGGTCTGGTTTTCAGTTTAGGCGCAAGCCTCTACGATTATTTTGTCCGCTGGGCGAATGATCCGCTCCTCTTCGACGCCTTTCAAATTGGCAATTGGCAGGCCGGCCTGATCGCGCGAGAACGCGTCGGGACTGGCTTCGTCTATCTCACGCCAGAGCTGCTAGACGACTATTCCAGGCCGACCTTTAACTTGATGCTTGACGGCCACTCCCGCGCGCGCGCCTTCCCTGGCCCGGATTGTCTGGTTTACCTCGATCAACCGGATCGTCCCCTGACCTACGTCGTGGACCTTCTGTTAGATCATGGGACGATGGACAACCTGTATCGGACGTTCCCAACCGGACGGCGGAGCGAACTTATATTGCAGCAACCCCCTCCCGCCTGGCCGCTGTTCGCCGTTTTCGATGTTCCTGCCGGAGCCAGCGCCATTGCGCCGCCGCACACAGCCTCGGTCACGCTCGGCGACACGATCCGGCTGACCGGATACTCCATCACGCCGCCGGAGATCCGCCCTGGCGACACGTTGACCGTGACCTTGTATTGGCAAGCCATCCAACAGCCAAGGGAGCACTATATCGCGTTTGCCCACCTCCACGCCTCCGGCCAGGCAGAGCCAGCCGCGCAGCACGACTCTCCCCCTTGCAACGACACCTATGGCACGACACGCTGGGCGCCCGGCGAAACGATTGTGGACAAGCACATCCTTACAGTGCCTGCAGACTTTGGCACGCGTGTCGCTACCGTGGCCGTCGGAATGTATGCCTGGACCACGCTCGAACGGCTGCCGCTCAGCGGCGCGGACTCACCGGATCAGCGGTTCCATCTGCCGGACATCCCCGTCATTCACTAGCTTCAAAAAGACTCACGTCGGCGCGAACGTGTCTATCATCAGATGGGGATCGCTCATCGGGTACAGGATGGGGCAGGTGCAGCCGCGCCTGATGTATTCCTGCACTTTGGCGCGGGCTTCCTCCGGCGTGCCGGTCGCCGATATGCGCAGGACGAATTCGTCCGGGACGTACTGCATGGCCTCGTGGACCTGCTCTTTGGTGGCGGGCCAGCCGAGGATGGAGTGGACTTTCTTCACGACGTCGTCGCTCACGCCGGAGGCCTTGGCGATGTGCGGCTGTTGGGCGAGATATTGGGTGAGCAGCGCTTTCGCGGCCTCGACGGCTTTCTTGCGGTCGTGATCCACCGAGCAGACGACCAACTGTGGGCGGTCGAGGTCCTCGACGCGGCGGCCGGCTTTTTTCGCGCCTTTATCCAGCAACTCCATCGCCTTGTCGTTGTACTCCGGCGGCACGCAGTAGTTGAGCACTGCGCCGTCGGCAATCTCGCCGGTCAGCTCCATCATCTGATCGCCCGTCGCGCCCAGGTAGATGGGGACGTGGCGCGGCTCGCGGCGGCCATGCACCACGTCCAGTTCGATGCCCGTGACGTGGTGGAACTCGCCGTGAAAGGTGACGCGCTCCATCCGCAGCAGGCGGCGCATCACGTCAATCGTCTCGCGCATGGCGAGCAACGGCTTGCGGCGCTCAATGCCGACGTTCTTCGCCAGCGGGTCCCACCATGCGCCGATGCCGCAGATGATGCGGTCCGGCGCGAGGTCGTCCAGGGTCAGAAACGTCGCGGCGAGCAGCCCGATGTTGCGCGTCCAGTTGTTGATCACGCCCGACCCGACCTTGAGGCGCGTGGTCGTCGCCGCGTAAGCCGCCATCGGGACGATGGCGTCGCGCACCAGACGGCTCTCGGCCTGCCACACGGCCTCGAAGCCTTTGCTCTCGGCGTACTGCGCGAACTTGATGCCGTCTTGCAGGGAATGCGCGTCCTGCAGATAAAGCGCCACTCGCGATGCAGTCATAGGGGCCTCCTTGTGTCGTTACTGCGCTCAATGTGACCAGGCTGGCGATGGGGAACTTATCGCTCCTTAGCCGCCTGATAAACGGCCAAATCTTCCGGCACATCCACGTCCAGTGCGGCGCCGGGCAGGCGGCAGAGCCGGACCTGCGCCCCGGCTTTCGCCGCCAGGTCGAGATGCCGGCGAAAACTGCCTCGACCGAAGGCATAATCCATCCACCCCGGCGGGCGCACGAACAGCGCATTCGTCCCGGACTCGCGCCGGTCGGGAGCGATGACCACCGTGGGTTCCGCGCCCTCGTCGGCGATGAGTTGCTGCACGTCGCTCGCGGAGAGAAACGGCAAGTCCGTCGGCAGGATCAGCACCGCGTCCGCCCCAAGCCCCCGCGCCGCTTCGGTCGCCCGGCGCAGCGCCTGGTTCAGGTCCGGCGCGCCGGATTCGGTGACGGTATAGGCCCTGTATTCCCGCGCCAGGGCCAGCGCCTCAGAGTCGCGGCTGATCACCAGCGTTTGCGTGATCGCCGGGACCTGCGCCAGCACGTCGAGCGCGTGCCCTAGAAACTCGCGGCTCAATCCGGCGCGCTCCTGCGGCGAGAGCACCCGCGCCAACCGGCTCTTCGAGCGCAAAAAGGGTTTGACCGGAACGATAGCCCAGATGGTCATGAGAGCTGCCAGTGATCAGTCACCAGCCATCCGTTACAAATTATCGGCGGTGAGTTGCAACCAGGTATAGAGATTGGAGATTAGCGATCGGCAAGGGCGAAGTCGAGGACTTCGCGGGCCAGCCGGACGCGCTCGGCTTCCGTTTTCATGATCGTGTTCGTCGCCAACACTTTCACCTGCTCGTTCTCCACCTTCTCTTTCAGTTCCGAGTCCACCACGTCGAGGACAAAGCCGCGCAGCAGCCCGGCGTAGTGTTCTGCGACCGCCGCGGCAGACGGCTCCCAGCCGAGTTCTGCGAACATCTTGGCGGCCGGCCCCTTGAGCGCCTGCCCACCCACGATGGGTGAGATAGCCACCGCGCCGGTGTGCCTCACCCGCTCGCGGAGGCCGGGCAGGCTCAAGATCGGGTCAAGGCTGACGAAGGGATTGGACGGACAGAAGATGATCGCGTCTGCCGCATCGAGGGCGGCCAGCACCTCGTCCGTTGGGAAGGCGCTGCTCAGTCCATCGAACCGGAAGCCGCTCACGCGCGGGCGGCACTGGCGATGCACGAAGTACTCCTGAAACTCCAACTCGCCCTCGTCCGTCTGCACCATCGTGCTGACGATGTCGTCGGTCATCGGCAGGAGACGCGTCCGTACGCCAAGGGCCTGGCATAGCGCGGCAGTGACTTCAGTGAGCGATTGGCCTGACCACAGGCGGCGCGAGCGCTCGACGTGTGTGGCCAGATCGCGGTCGCCGAGGCGAAACCAGGTGGCGCCGCCCAACCGGTCCAATGCTTCAAGGAAATTCCACGTCTCGCCCGCGAGGCCCCAGCCCGTCTCCAGGTTGGCTAGGCCCGCGAGGGTATACATCACCGTGTCGAGGTCAGGCGAGATGTGCAGGCCGAGATGCTCGAAATCGTCGCCGGTGTTGACGACGAGCGTGAGTTCTTCGGGCGTGAGGCGTTGGGCAAGGCCGTGGGCGAGTTTCGCGCCCCCCACCCCGCCGGCCAGGGCAACCACATTCACCGGCGTACAACCACGGCGCCAAGCGCATGGCGTGAGGCGGCGCGCAGCGTGCTGGAGTTCGCCGGGTAGCCGAGTGTGAGGAGGGCCTGAGCCTCCCAGTCGTCGGGGAGAGATAAGGCTTCGCGCACGACTTCCGGACAGAAGAGCGGCGCGCACATCCAGCACGCGCCGAGGCCTTCGGCATGCGCGGCGAGCAAAAGGTTCTGCACGGCCATCGCCGCGCTCTGCACGGCCATCAGGTATTCGGCTTTCTTGCGGCGGGGATCGGGATATTTGTCCATGTCCGCCATCGTCAGGCACACGGCGACGATCACAGGCGCGCCGGTCATTCGGGCGTAGGAGCGGCGCGCGTCTGTCTCCACCACGTGGGCCGGATCGCCGTCAGCCAAACGGTCGAAACGGAGTTTGTCGCCCATCGCCCGCGCTAAACGCTCCTTAACTGCGGCATCTTCCAAAACCACGAAACGCCACGGTTGGCGGTTGTGCGCCGAGGGGGCCCACGTGGCCGCCGTCAATAACCGCTCGACGACCTCAGCCGAAACCGTGCGGCCGGCATAACGGCGGACTGAGCGCCGCGCGTGAATGGCCTCCAGCAGTTCCACTTACTTCTTCGGAAAGACCTGCTCGGGTCGGATGGTGTAGGTCACGCGAACTTCACCGGGTCGTTTGGGGTAGTTCCGGTCGCCGTGATACTTCTCGTTGAGTTTGCAGATCATAGGGTAGCCTCCTTCTTCGGTCTCCGAGATCGCCGTCCCTCGAATGAGAAGGTACTTGTACGGATCGGCGGGGTCAGGGATCGCCAGCGCGACTCGAGCTCTCCGCTTCATCACCTTATCCTTCACCCGCCCGCGCGCCGTATTGATCGTGATGTGCACGCCGTCCCAGTCGAACCAGACCGGCGACACCTGCGGCGAGCCATCTTTGAGCGTGAGGGCGAGGAAGGCAAAGGCTTTGGTCTCCCACTTGAGGAGGTACTGAAGTCGTTCGGGTATTGAAACCATTTAGCTTCTCCAGCTTAACGGATTGAACGGATAGAACGGGTTTTCTGCTTTCATCTATGCAAGCGGTTCCACCCGGGGACTACCTGAACAAATCCATCTCTTTGGGCCGGATGAGTTCCTGCGCGCTGCCCTCGCGGAACGGATAAGGCACGCCGCGAATGTGGACAACCGGGCGGCCTTCGTCGGCCTGGCCCATGAGGAGCGAGGCTGCCGCCGCCAGTTCGTCGGCCAGCCCGATCTGGGTCACCTGCAGCGTGTAGTCGAATAGGTCACGGTGGCCGCGCATGTCGAGCAGGGAAGGGAAGCCCGCCGCGCCGATGGCGACGCCCACCGTGCCGGTGCGCCACGCCCGCCCGTGCGAGTCGTTGATGATCACGGCCACGTCCACGCCGGTTTCCGCGCGAAACCGCTCGCGCAGTTGCCGACAGGTTCCATCCGGGTCGCCGGGGAGGCAGAGCAGATACTCCTCGTGTCCCTCGCCGTGGGGCGCGACATTGGAGCGGTCCACGCCCGCATTCGCGCAGACGAATCCCAGCCGATGCTCGACGATGAGCGTGTTGAACCGCGTCCGCAGAACTTCCTTTGACTCAGATAACACAACTTCGACAAAGCGCGGGTCTTTCTGCGCGGCCTCCGCGAGTTCGCGCGCGCGGGCCGAAGGCGTCACGTCCGAGAGCCTCACCAGGCGGCCTTCGGCCTTTGAAACAATTTTTTGCGCGATGGCGATCACATCGCCGGCGGCCAAAGCAATATCCGCCTCCTTAAGCCCGGCAAGGATGAGCGCGCCGAGGTCGTCGCCCGGCCTGACGAGTGGGAGGCCGGGGAGGGCCGTGAGAGTGAGTTGGGCGGGTCGCATGGCGGCTGACGGATGGTCGGCATCCGTCATTTCGTTATCCCGCTCACCCGAATGCCGCCCACTTTAGATTTATAACGCTTGTTCATCGCAATGATGAGCGCGGTCAACCCCTCGACCACGACGGCGTTGTCCAACCCGCCCGCCTCGTAGGCCTGCATCCCCGCGGCCTCGGCCAGCCTGACCACTTCCGCGCGGGCTTCGGGGTCATCCGCGCACACGAGCACGTCGCTGGCCAGTTCGTGATCCAGTTTTTTCAGCGCGTGAGCCGGGACGTTCTGGAACGCCGCGACCACCCGGACTTCCGACCCGACCAGTCGCTGGGCTTCGCGCGCCGCCGCGCGGCCATTCGGCGGGTGCGGATCTTTTGCGTCCACGCGGGCAGTGGTATCCACGAGAATCTTGCCTTTGAGCGCGGATTTCACGCCTTCCAGCGTGGCGACCTGCGCCTCGGGCGGGACGGTGAGCACGACGATGTCGCCCGCCCGCGCGGCGGATTCGTTGTCCATGCCCTGCGCGGTATGAATGCCCAGCTGTGCGTTAATCTCGGCGGCGGCGTGTTGCGCGCGCTCCGCCGAGCGCGAGCCGATGATGATGCGATACCCGGCCTTCGCCCAACGCAATGCGAGGCCGGAACCTTCTTTACCAGTGCCGCCGAGGATAGAAATAGTGGTCGGTGAATTTCTCAACTCTGTCTCCCAAGTCAATGTGTTCAGAATGTATTCCACTTGTTCGTATCAAGTTCCATAGCGCAGTAAACCTCAAAAGTGTGCTTTTCCACTTCAGGAGGCGCGAAGCGGTCAGGGCGTGAGGCTAAAATCTCTCCCACACCTTCTTCGCCAACTCCCGGCTCTTCGCCGTAATCTCCGCCTCGTCCAAAAACAGCAACT
>Ga0209341_10006186_pt1 | contig 10716 bp, 9 predicted proteins | sample RifCSP13_2_FD_184020 | JGI IMG/M metagenome (GOLD analysis project Ga0209341, IMG submission 184020) | Soil microbial communities from Rifle, Colorado - Rifle CSP2_sed 13_2 (SPAdes) (version 2) | ecosystem: Environmental > Terrestrial > Deep subsurface > Rock core/Sediment | place: Rifle... | reverse complement strand
CCACGACGCGGTACGATGGCAGCTTCTTCCTGCCCGTGCGCGTCAGACGAATCTTTACCGCCATCATCTCACCTCCCGCATCGATCTTTTCGATTTACGATACCACGGGCCTGCCTAGAAAAACGGCGGGCTTTTCCCGCCTTTCTTCCCCCCGCCCTTCGAAAACCGCTTGAGCATCCCTTCCGCCTGCTGGAAGTTCTTGAGGACGCGGTTCACTTCCTGGACGGTCGTCCCGCTTCCCAGGGCGATCCGCTTCCTTCGGCTGCCGTTGATGATCTTCGCGTTGCCGCGCTCCTCGCGGGTCATCGAGTCGATGATCGCCACGACCCGCAAAAGCTCCTTCTCGTCCGGGGCGGCCGCCTTGAGCTCCTTCATCTTCCCCCCCATCCCCGGGATCATCCCGAGGAGGTCCTCGATCGATCCCATCTTCCGGATGCTTACCAGCTGGTCCCGGAAATCCTCGAGGGTGAACTCGCTCCGGCGGATCTTGCGCGCAAGCTCCTTCGCCTTCTTCTCGTCGACCGTCTCCTGCGCCTTCTCCACGAGGGTCAGGATGTCCCCCATCCCCAAGATCCGGGAGGCCATCCGGTCGGGGAAGAAGGCCTCGAGGGCGTCCGGCTTCTCCCCCACGCCGACGAACTTGATGGGGGCCCCGGTGACCGCCCGGATGGAAAGGGCCGCGCCGCCGCGGGCGTCGCCGTCCATCTTGGTGAGGACGACGCCGGTCAGCCCCACCTTCTCGTGGAACGCCTTCGCGACGTTCACCGCGTCCTGCCCCGTCATCGCGTCGGCCACCAGCAGGATGTCACCGGGATCGACCGCTTCCTTGATCCGGCGCAGCTCCTCCATCAGCTCCTCGTCGACGTGGAGCCTCCCGGCGGTGTCCAGGAGGACGGTGTCGTGGCCCGCCAGATCCGCCTGCCGCACCGCCTGCCGGCAGATGTCGACGGGGTCGGCGGAAGGGTCGCTGTCGAAGACGGGGATCCCGATCTGGTTTCCCAGGACCTTGAGCTGTTCGATCGCCGCCGGCCGGTAGACGTCGGCGGGGACCAGGAACGGGCGCCGTTTTCTCTTCTGGAGGTGGAGGGCGAGCTTCCCGCAGGAGGTCGTCTTCCCGGATCCCTGGAGCCCGACCAGCATCACGGGGACCGGCGGGCGCCTCGCAAGATCCAGGTCCTGCGATTCCCCTCCCATCATCTTCGCCATCTCGTCGTGGACGATCTTGATGAAGTGCTGGTCGGGGGAGAGGGAGGCGAGTACCTCCGCCCCCAGCGCCTTCGCCTTGACGGCGGCGGTGAAGTCCTTGACGACCTTGTAGTTGACGTCGGCCTCCAGGAGCGCGAGCCGGACCTCGCGCAGCGCTTCCTCGACGTTCCCCTCGGAGATGCGCCCGTGCCCGCGGAGCCGGTCCTTTTCCCCCTGGAACTTATCCGACAGGTTCTCGAACATGGGAATTTCCCGTCCTCCCGGAATAAAGATGTCAATTTACTGGAAAAGGACCGGATGCGTCAACCGGGAAAAGGCTCGCCCAGCTCCGCTCAACCGGCCCTTCCATGAAACGTCGTTCAAGGATAAAGCAGGGTGCCGATCCCTATCGATGGATGTACTCCGCCACGTAACGACAGAAGCTTCCAAAATCATCCAGATCCTGCAGAAGCCGGGTCAACCGTTCCCGATCGACGATCATGTAATCATGAACGAGAATGTTCCGCAGACCGGCCATGCCCTGAATCCGCTCCGAGAATTCCCGGGGGATCACCCCCGCCTCCCCCAAGATCCCGAGGATGTCGGTGTATCCCTCCGGTTCCCGGAGTCCCTGTTCCGCAATCAGATGGGCCCCGATGTCCAGGACGGACTGGATGGCCACCTGGAAATGGCGCTCCATCGCCGGATAGGTCCGGGGATCCGAAAGAAAGGGGTTCCCCGGCATCTCCGCGATCTCCCGGAGGCGGACGACGCTTTCCTCGATCTTCCGAATCCTGGATTCAACGACCTCCGTGTCGACCGGCAAATCCTCCCTCCCGAATCCGGCGGAAATAGGCGGTTTGCAGGGTCCTGCGAAGAACGCACGCATCGAGATACCTGCGGATCGAGTCCTCCCGAAAACGCGCCAGCATCCCCTGGTCCCTCCGGAAGAGAAGCCTTCCGTCCCGGAATACCGCATGGCGAAGGGACAGCGGGACGGAATCGAGAAGAACGAGGTCCAGCCGATCGGTCCCGAGGGCCTTCGAGGCGGCGACGATGTAGTCAAGATGCCTCGACGAGCCGGGCTTCCCGGAGCCGCCGGACGTAAGGACCGCGATATCCACGTCGCTCATCCTGCCCGGATTTCCGCGCGCGAAAGATCCGAAAAGGTAGATCGCCGACACTTCCGCGAAGGCGGAAAGCCGATCCACCAGGAGGGGAAGCTTACTCTCCATATCGTCCCGGTTGATCCTTTTGCCGCGCATCGTCCTCTCCTGCCGGTTCCCGGTCTTCCTTCCTTCCATCAACCCGCCCGCTTTCCCCTACCGGAGAATACCACAACTTCCCGTGGACATGGATCGTTGCAGGGAGCCGCCACACCGGGAGGGAGGCCCGGCGTTTCGAATCCATGATATTCATCGGGTTCAAACATGTTGGGGGGAGAAAAACCCCCGGGGGATCGCTCCCCCGGGGGCGGTGTCGCGGATTCCGCGTCTGCTGCCCGCTTGGTGCTAGAACGAGTAGTTCAGACGGAAGTGCAGGTCGTACGGGTCGACCAGGTCGGGGCTCCCCGAGGGCTGATCGAAGAAGTCGCCCAGGAACGCATAGGCGCCGTACAGCCCGAAGTCCAGGCCCTTCGTGATATTGTAGTTCACGTTCGCGTTGATTTCGGTCCCAACCCCAGAACCCCGGTCACCGGTCCGCTCTTCCGTGATCTGCATGTAGCCCACGCCCACCTTCCCGGAAACCTTGTCCGTGAACTTCTGGGAGTACCCGGCCCCGACGAACCAGATCCCCCTGCCGGAGCCCTGGAAGTTCACGTTCGTGGTGATCGGCTGGTTCGTGGACAGGTCGTCCAGGTTGGAGAGGAGGATCTGCATGTCGGGCCGGGAGAAGTAGTCCTGGGATCCGACCAGATCGCCCGCGGTAAAGATCGATTCGAATTTGTCATCGGTGGGGTTGTCGTCGCCGCTGACATAGAGCCCCTCGATGAAGAACTTGCCCGGGCCCAGGTTCAGGTCGGCCCGGATGTCTCCCGCGTAACCCCTGATGTCGATGTCGGGGCTTCCCGGGGACTCGAACGTGCCGAACTCGTACAGGAAGAAGGCGTTGATGGTCGCCGGCCCGGCCTTGAAGGTCACATCGAAGCCGGGAATGTAAACATAGGTCTTGTCCGAGTTCGCCTGGACAACGGTGGGGGTCTCGTCATCCCCGCCGTCCCCGTCCCGCACGAAGTAGAAGTTGATGCCCAACTTCACGTCCTTCGTCGGGGAAAACTTCGCCTCAGCCACGTACAGGTCTGCGTCGTCGGCCTCCTGCACGTCGCCCTCGAACCACTTGGCCCAGCCCAGCCGGATGGCCACGGGCTCAAACTTGAAATTGGCGAAGACTCCCGCCATGTCCGCGTAGCCGAAGAGGACGCCCGCGTACGAGTCGGACACGTTCTGCAGACCCACCGTGAAATCCCAAGTGGTGTTGGGAACCTTGAACCACACGTAGAGGTTCTTGGTCTCCAGGTCGATCGAGTCGGCCCCGAGGGCGCCGCCCTGGTTGCGCGTTCCATTCTGGAAATTCCCGATCCCGAAGTTGGGGTCGAGCTCCGCGAACCACACGGCCTTGACGTTCTCCTCGCCAAAGGAGAACTTCGCCCGGATCCGCTGCTCCACATACGAGCTGGTGGTTTCAATATTGTCCGGATCCGGGTTCACGGACGCGGCACCCAACCTCTTGAAATTGGATATATACCCTTTCGCACGGTAATAACCCGAAACCTGTGTGTCCGCCATCGCCGGAAGCGCAAACGCCGCCACCAGCACCACGGCAAACACGACCATCAAGACTTTCCTCATGATTCCCCTCCTTGAAGAGATGAGATCCTATTCTTCCCCATTTAGAACGATCCATCCTTCCGTGTTTCCTTCATCTCCCTCCGCCCACCACCTCCTCCCGTGACAGGTATCGTACTCCCAATCCCCCTTCCTTATGCAGCATAGTACCGAACGCTTGGAAAATAAACCGTGTTTTTTTTCGACCTGAATAGCATCAACCTACTGCCTTGTCAAGATATTTTGAAGATCTCCCGGCTTTGCTCTTTTCACTCCAGCCCGTAAAGAACCAGCCGGCTGATCTTGTCCTTGAGGGCGGACCCCTCCTGCTCGACGAGCGAAGCGACGAGCCTCCCTCCTTTCCTGATCCCCGGACCGGCCAGGAGGTCCATGCCGGAATGGAAGTGCTTGCTCTTCGACGTCCCCGCTTTTTCGACGAACTCCCCGTTCTCCCATTTCAGCAGGACAAGCCTGGTCGAATCGAAGGATCCTGCCGTGATGTCGAGTAATCCTTTCTCCACCTCCGGGATGAGCAGGTAGGGATTGCCGTCCCTCCCGTTTACTACCCGGGGAGCTTTCCTTATGTAATACCTGGGTTTTTTACCTTCGAGCGCGTTGACCAGCCCCCATTCGAAGTAATCCATTCCCGTGCCGTACTTGTCGTTCGACTTATAGTCGCTTTTCCCTCCGGAATCAAGGATTCTCAAGCGGCTCGACACGTCCGTGTATATCAGGCGCGAGGCGGTACCGAAACGCCCCGAGGAAAGCCCGAGAATCCCCGAGGACAGAGGAAGGATCGAGGTATCCGCCGGCAGGGCCGTTCCCTCGGTCAGGGTCTTCCCATCCCAGGACATCCGGTGAACCTTCCCGGAGAAGGGGACATCCAGCCCCGCGCGCTGGCCGACGACCACCGGAACCCCTTCCCAATCCGGCAGGACCACCAGGAAATAGGGGATCCCCATCGCGGTCTCCCGGTATACGTCTCCGCTCCTTTTCAGGACGTACGACCGGAGGGACTCCCCGATCAGGTCGGTGACCAGCAGTTCCTTGACTTGGTCACCGTCGACGTCGATCGCCTCGACGTTGAGGAAGTGGTGCGTTACATCCTTCGTGATCCGGGTGAACGGAAGGATCTCTTCTCCTTTCACCCGGTAGAAGTAAAGGGCGTACTTCCCCCAGGCCACGATGACCCGGTTGCCTTCCTCATCCGGATCGATGGAAACCACGCCATACAGCTCATCGGCAATCTTGTCCGACTGCGAGATCCTCTTGAGGGAGGAAGGGACCCAGCCCTCCTTCGGTGTGGCAGGCATTGCGGAGACCGGCACGGAATCCGGTGCGGGCTGCGCTGTCGCCTGCGGCGGCGCCGAGGCGGCAGTCGGCGGGGTGACCGCGGGAGAGGGACCCGGCGGTTGCGCCGCCGCGGGCGGCGGATAGGTCCTGACCGATGTCTTCACGCCGAACAGCTTCTCCGAGATCTCCGCGGCCAGGTCGGCCAGACGGGGGATGATCTCGTCTTCCGTGGCCGCGGAAGCAAAGAAGGCGCCGGCCACCTTCCCCGTGGGGGGCTCGGTTACCGTGACGTCGATGCTGTACCCCGCGCCGAGCTTGGCGACCGATCCCTTGAGAAGCAGGGGCAGGCCGGCTCCCCGGGCGGCCTCCTCGGGGTGCCTGTCGCCGGGGGGAAGCAAAAGGACCTCGGCGCCCGCCAGCGCCATCAGGCGCGAGGACAGGAGCCGGGGGAGGATGTCGACGGTCTGCCGGATCTGTTCCTGGGGACCCAGGATGGTGAAGGGGGCGATGGCGATGCGACGGGGGTACTCCGCCGCCCAAGCCACCGAAGAAACCGCCGGCAGGACCGCGAACAGGAGAAACAACAAGGGCCGTGCAGCGTTTTTACTCCGTCCCAACCCCATACCGGGCTGAATCTACCAGACACCCCGGGAAAGTCAAACAAAAACAATATGTGAGCCCGGCACCGGCGGCAGTCAGTTGCGACCGGGGAGCCGGGGCGATGCGGGGGAGTCGACGAGGTGGCCTGTGGAGCGAATGGGCGGGGACACTCCTCTCCCTTATCCCGGAGATGGAGCAGGAATGTCCCCGTCGAGCGGAATCGGCTGCGAGCGGGCGAAGGTCGCGAGCGTAGCGACGCGGAATCCCCCCGTGAGCCAGGGTCCCCGGTCGCAGCCGTCTTTCAGGGAGTCTTCCCGGGAACCGGCGGGACGATCGAGCGCGCTTCGAGCGCCCGGGCGAGCTTTCCCTGGATCCCTCCGAATCCTCCGTTGGACATGATGAGGACGAGATCCCCGGGGCGGGCGGTGGACGCAAGATGATCCACGATCCGGTCGACCTCTTCGATGGAGAAGGCTTCCCGGCCGCCTGCCCGGACCGCGGCGACCACCTCTGCCGGGTCCAGACGGTCCCCGGGCGGAAACTTCTCCGCGCCGAACACGCCGGCCACGACGACCGAGTCGGCGCCGGAGAGCGCCTCGGAAAACTCCCGCTGGAAGATCTTCCGCCGGCTCGTGTTGGATCTGGGTTCGAACACCGCGATGACCGGCCGCCCCGGGTACCGCTCCCGGATCGCCCGGATCGTCTCCCGGACGGCCGTCGGGTGGTGCGCGAAGTCGTCGATCACGAGAACCCCGCCGAATTCCCCCACCACCTCCTGCCTGCGCCGCACCCCCGGATACCCGGAAAACGCCTCCGCGATCCGGTCCGCCGGGTATCCCAGGCGGAAAAGCGCCAGCGCCGCAGCCGCGGCGTTGCACGCGTTGTGCCTGCCCGGGAGCCGGAGCCGGAACTCGTGCGCCTCTATCCCCCGTTCCAGCCGGAACCGGGAATACTCCCCCTCTTCCGGCAGGGAGCGTACGCGCCAAAGTGCATCGCCCGGCGTCGCCGGGAAACCGGTTTCGACGCCGTACCAGCAGACCGGGCACCGCGCTTCCTTCGCAACCTCGACCACGTCCGGGTAGTCCGCGGAGGCGATCAGGAGCCCGTCCTCCGGGAGGATCATGACCAGGCGCCGGAACGACTCCTTGAGGTGGGACAGGTCCCGGTAGATGTCTGCGTGATCGAACTCGATGCTGGTGAGGAGCGCGATGCGGGGGCGGTAGTGGAGAAATTTCGGCCCCTTGTCGAAGTACGCCGTGTCGTATTCGTCCCCCTCGATCACGAAGTGCGGCCCACCGCCCACCCGGTAGCTCACCGGGAAATTCCGCGGGATCCCGCCCACCAGGAACGAGGGGTCGGCACCTAACGCGACAAGGGACCACGAAAGAAGCGACGTGATGGTCGTCTTCCCGTGCGTACCCGCCACGACGATCGGCGTCTTCCCCTCGAGGAAGAAGTCGGCCACCGCCTGGGGCATCGAGAGGGCGGGAAGCCCGCGCCGGACCGCTTCCTTCGCCTCGGGGTTCTCCCGGGACACGGCGTTCCCCACGACAACGAGATCGGCGTCCTCCGGAATGTTTTCGGCTGCGTAGGGGGATCGGAGCCGGATCCCCAGCGCTTCGAGTTGCGTGCTCATCGGCGGGTAGACGTTGGCGTCGGACCCGGTTACCCGGAACCCCTTCTCCTTGAGCATCCCGGCCAGGGAGGCCATCCCCACCCCGCACGCTGCGATCAGGTGAACGTTTTTCATTCCTGCTTCAACGCCTCCATGGCAGCGTCGTGGATCCTCGGCCGCAAGGTTTTCAGGCCTTCGTTCCGCTGTCCGAAGTACACCCGGTTGGTGAGAAGCACGGCCGTGATTCCCCGCGACGGATCGATCCAGAGGGAGCATCCCGTCCACCCCAGATGGCCGATCGACCCTTCCGGGAAATGGCGCCCGGCCTGCGACCCGCCTTCCGCCCCCGGCGTCGGAGTGTCCCACCCCGGGGTCCGGGGAGACCCGGGGGGCGAGTCGACCCTCGTCGTCATGTCCATCGCCGAGCGTCGGGTGAGCACCCTTCCCTCTCCCCGTCTTGCCCTCAGGATCTCCCGCGCGAAAAGGAAGAGGTCGTGCGCCGTGGAAAACACCCCCGCGTGCCCCGCCACGCCCCCCATCGCCGCCGCGTTCTCGTCGTCGACCTCCCCCACCTTTTCCATCCCCCGCTCCTCCGAATGCCCGGTGGATAACAGCCTCCCCGTCTCGCACTCGCTGCAGGTCAAACGGGGGAGGTACCCGGTGTCCCGCATCCCCAGCGGCCCCGAAAGCTCCCGCCGCAGGAGACGGTCAAGCGTAGTGAAAGACGCTGCCTCGATCGCCCGGCCCAGGAGGATGAAGCCGAGGTCGCTGTACACGCAGGCCGTTCCCGGGGGGGATTCGAGGGGCATGGACAGGACGGCGTCAACGACCCGGTCGTGCCCCTCCGCAGTCCCCCGCATCCTCCTCCCCTCCTTTTCCTCGGCTTCCCGCACGTCCCGGTAGAGAGGACGGTACGCCGGGAGCCCGGAGGTGTGGGACAGGAGGTGAAGGAAGGTGATCTCCGGAAACGCCGGGTCGGGAGAGCGCGCCGGGAGAACTTCCGAGACCTTCCCGCCGGGCGACAGCTTCCCCTGCTGGACGAGAAGGTAGAAAAGGGAGGCGACCAGCGGCTTGGTCAGGGAGGAAATGTCAAATATCGAGGAGAGGCGCGCCTCCCCGGCCGAACCCTGGAAGAGGATCTGTTCCTCCCGGCCCAGGAGGAGGACGGCGGCCTGGTACGCCCTCTCGAAGGCGCCTCGCCGGAGCAGTTCCATCGCCTCGCGGAAACGCTCCGCGTCACCCTGGATTTCCCGGGTCACGTTTCCGCTACCGGGGATTCGAGGAGGAAAATCCGTCCCCGTGCGTCGATCCTCGCCCGCACGCCGAACGGAAGGGGGTAGTTCGGACGGGCGTGGCCGGCGGGGAACCCCCACCAGACCGGGACGGAAAGTTGCCTGCCGGCTGCGGCAAAGACCCTGCGGATCTCCTCCTCCCCCTCGTTTTTCATCGGAGAAATATTCCCCGCCACGATGCCCGCGATCTTCCGCAGGCGGCCGGACTGGACCCACTGCGTGAGCATCCGGTCGATCCGGTACGGCGGCTCCCGGACGTCCTCCAGAAACAGGAGCGCCCCCCGGAAGTCGGGTTCGTATGGCGTCCCGAGCATAGCGGTGAGCACCGAGAGGCACCCGCCGGTCAGCACCCCTTCCACGGCGCCGCCCCGCAACCGCTCACACGGCCCCCCCCACGGCTCCCGGGGGGTAACCCGCCCCCCCACGAGCCGGATGAAGGCGTCGATCGCCCCCCCGTCGGGCCGCACCGCCAGGTCCGCCGCCGCCATCGGGCCGTGGATCGCTGCAAGACCCAGCCGGGTGGAGACGTAGGCAAGGATCGCCGTCATGTCGCTGTACCCGATCAGGAGCCGGGGGTGCAAAGCGGCCTTCTTCCAGTCGATGAGCGGGAGGAGCCGGGTCGTGCCGTATCCTCCGCGGGCCGCCATGACGGCCCGGGCCTTGGGATGCGCGAGCGCCCACTCGATCTGCGCCGTCCGGTGCCCGTCATCCCCTGCCAGGTACCCCTCCCTGTCAAGCAGCCCTTTCGCGGCCTCGGGCACGAATCCCGCGGCCGCGAGGCGGGCAAGCCCCCGCGCAAGCCTTGCCGGCTCCACGGGCCCGCCGGGTGCGACGACCGCGATCACGTCGCCTTTCCGAAGCGGCATGGGTCGAACCCTACGCATTCTCCCTCCTCGCGGGGACGAGGTACAGGAGATTCGCCACGGTGAACAGGACCGAGGAGACGAGGACCGCCACCGCCCCGGGGTCCCGGTTCGCGTCGAATACGGCGTACGGGGCGCCCCACGGTGTCGGTCCGAAGTTTTTCAGGTAGACTCCGTACCCCTCGTGGAAAAGCGGCTCGTTGGTGCGGACGACCCCTTTCGCGACCGGCGTCACGTCCCGGTACAAAGTCACCGCCGCCGATACATCCTTCGGGGTTCCTTCCGCCCCCATCACCAGATCGAGGCGGTCAAGTTTGAGCACCCATCCCGTCCTCCCAACAGGTTCGAACCCTCCCTCGGGAACTGCGATGCCGGGATTACGGTCCCCGTAGATGCTGCTTGCCAGGTGGGAGAGCACCACGCCCAGGAAAGCGAGATGCATCACGTGGGGCAGGAGGCGGCGAAGCGTGACCTTTCCGCGGAAGATCTGCACGAGGCGCTCGAAGGTGCAGCAGGCGGCGTTCACCGCCAAGAGGGCGGTCGCCAGGAGAAGTCCGTACAGCCACGACGTCGGCCCCGGCGCGGCAAACCCCTTCCGGGCAAACCACCCGGAGAAGACCTGGGCGTCCATGTCGGAGAAGATTTCCGGGTACCGCCCCAGCAGCGCGGAGCCTGCGGCGCCCGCCAGGCAGAATGCGAGCCCCACCCATGCGCAGGTCGTAAGGGAGGTGAGAAACCGCCAGGCAGCCCGGATCACGCCATCCTCCTCCTGTTCACGAAGTGGACACTTCTTCCATCATATGACGAACCCAGGGGAAAAAAGGAACCGGAAATCAGACGAGACCACGGCATAACCGGTCCCGCGCCCCCCGGGAATGGCGACCGCGCGGAGCAGCCGCAGGAGAGGGGCCCCGCCAAGGCAAAGGAGCCCCGGTTGCTCCTTGTTGCGAGGGAACCAGGGACAGGCTCCGCCGCAGACCGCGGCAACGCAACCGGGGACCCGGGGCGAGGCGGGGGGGGGCGACGAGGCGGCCTGTGGAGCG
>Ga0209341_10006185_pt1 | contig 10717 bp, 12 predicted proteins | sample RifCSP13_2_FD_184020 | JGI IMG/M metagenome (GOLD analysis project Ga0209341, IMG submission 184020) | Soil microbial communities from Rifle, Colorado - Rifle CSP2_sed 13_2 (SPAdes) (version 2) | ecosystem: Environmental > Terrestrial > Deep subsurface > Rock core/Sediment | place: Rifle... | reverse complement strand
TGGGACGAGGTGAGCCTCGACCGGGTGCGTGAGCACATCCGCCTGTCCGTACGGTCCATGAAGGCCTACCTCAAGGATCCGGAGCTCAACCTGGCCGAAGAGGCCAACTTCGAGAAGGCGGAGGACCTCAGGATCTGCCGCTGGTGCAATTTCCGCGGGGTGTGCCGACCCGAGCTGCCGCCCTTCACGGCGCCGGATGCGCCGCCCGAATGAGGGCCCTCCTGGTCGATCTCGACGACACCCTCCTCGATTACTCGGGCGGCGTCGAGGACTGCTGGCGGCAGGCCGCGGAAGCCGTCGGCGCCCCGGCCGGCGTGGACCCAGCCCGGCTCGTCGAAGCCATCCAGAAGACCCGGCATTGGTTCTGGGGCGATCCCGACCGTCACCGGCGGGAGCGGGCCGACATGCTGGGCGCCTGGCGCAAGATCACGGCCCACGCCCTCGGGGAGCTGGGCACGCCCGCCGGCGAGCTCGCCGACGATATCGCGGATGATTTTGCGGCACTCCGATGGCAGAGGATGAGGCTCTTCCCCGGCGTCACGGAGACCCTCGAGGCCCTGAGCGAGCGCGGCGTCGGCCTCGCGCTGGTGACCAATGGCGACACGAGCCACCAGCGGCGGAAGATCGAGGCGCACGGCCTGGCGCGCTTTTTCGACGTGATCCTGATCGAGGGCGAGTTCGGTGCGGGCAAGCCCCACGAGTCGATCTACCGCCACGCTCTCGGCGCTCTCGGCGTGCGGTCCGACGGGGCCTGGATGGTCGGCGACAATCTCGAATGGGACGTGGCCGCGCCCCAGCGCCTCGGGCTGGGCGGCATTTGGGTGGACGTCGAGGGGCGCGGGCTGCCGCCGGAACATCCGGTCAAGCCCGAGCGCATCATCCGGGCCTTCCGGGAGCTCCTGGACTGACGGCCGCGGCAGTCCCTCGACCGTGACTTAAGTCATAGTATCCCTCCCCGCCCTCGCGCGAAGATGGCGCCATGGCTGACCTAGGCCAGCGCCCGAATCCGACTGATCGATCCGGCGGCCGCCTGGCGGCGCGGAGCGCGATCGCCCTGTCCTTCGTCGTGGCGTTCGAGATCGCGATCATGATCAGCCCGTTCGCGTTCTTCTTCTACGCCGTCTTCAACCCGGTTCTGCTGGCGCTCGACCGGTCGCCGCTGACCCGATGGCTCACGGCGTTCTTCCTCCCCCACATGGTCGTGCCCCCCGACGCCGCCCTGATGGCGCTCCGCGTGCTCGGGTCCGTGGCGTTCGTCGCCGGCGCCGTCGTGTTCGTGGCGTGCGCCGCGCAGGTGTACGCGGGCAAGGCGCTGCGACGAGGCCCGGCAACCGGGGGTCTCTACGCCGTGGTCCGCCATCCCCAGTACGTCGGCCTGGCGGCGGCCGCGTGGGGCCTGGCGATCATGTGGCCGCGGTTCCTGACCCTCGTGCTCTTCGCGATCATGCTTCTTCTCTATTACGTCCTGGCCCGGGACGAGGAGCGCCGGATGCTGGCGCGATTCGGGGACGGTTATCGTGCCTATATGGACCGGACCGGGATGTTCCTGCCCCGCGGCATCGAGTGCCTGTGGGAGCACCTGTGGCCGGGACGGGCCAAGCCGGAGGCGCCCCTGGGCCTGGGCAAGGCCGCCGCCCTGTTTATCGTATTGCTCGTAATGAGCGTGGGCAGCGGGTTCGCCCTGCGCGCGTACACGATCCGCCAGCTTCCGCTGGAGCAGGTCGGCGGGGTGGACGTGATCGCGATCACGCGGGAGGATGCGTTGGCGGCGAGAGCGCTGCTCCCGCCCGTGCTCGAGAACCCGGCGGTCGTCTCGCGGCTCGGCACAGCCCGCGCGAACATCGGTCATCGCCTGCTCGCCTACGTGATTCCCGTCGACTACACGATGCAGGGGATGATCGCCGACACGGGCGAGGAGTGGAAGCTGTTCGAGCAGCACAAGACCCTCGGCATGATCACGGAGTACGTCCTTCATCCGTTCGCGCACCTGACCGAGGGCCACGGCCGCCACGGCGAACCGGGGGGGCATCCCGCGAGCATGCACGACAGCCCGGCGCTGAGGCGGCGGATCATCTTCATCGACGTCTCCGCCGGGGCTCGGGCGCTTTCGGCGCCGGCTGACGACTTCGGCATCGACGTCAGGCGCCGGCCGCTCTTCTTCGCGGACGCGCACCTTCACACGGGGGAGATCTTGCAGGTGCGCGATATGCCCCCGGGCAGCGGATGGGGCACGGTGCCGACCCCGATGTTCTAGGGAACGCGGGGGGCGGGCGCGGCGGCGTGACGCCTAGGGCTTGGGCGGCTGGACGACGACGGTGCGGAGCACCGCGAGGTACTTGCGGGCCACCCGCTGGACGTCGGCCGCGGTGACCTCGCGGACCCGCGCGACGTAGCGGTCGAGAAACTCGTAGCCCACCCCCGCCTCCTCGTACGACGCGAGATACCAGGCCTGGCGCGCGTTGGTGCGCCGATCCATGGCGAGGTTGCCGAGGAGATAGGCCTTGGCCACGCGCAGCTCCTCGTCGGGGACCGGCTCGCGCCGGATGCGCTCGAGCTGGTCTCGGAGCGCGGCTTCCGCCTTGGCCGCGTTCTCGGGCCCCGTGCCGAGCAGGGCCAGCACGTAGCCGGTGTCCACCCGCGCCGGGTACTGGGCGGCCGTCGTGTAGGCCAGCCCCTGCTTGTCGCGCAGCTCGGAGAAGAAGCGCCCCGCCATGCCGCCGCCCAGCACCGCGCTCAGCACCTTCATCACGGGGTAGTCGGGGTCGGTGAGGGCCGGCGCCAGCGCGCCCATCAGGATCTGCGCCTGGGCGCCCGGCACGGTCAGCGCCTCGCGGGTGGCCGCGGGCGCGGGCGGCTTCACGGCCGTCGCCGAAGGCACGGGCCCCGGTGGCATGGCGCCGAAGAGCCGCTGGGCCTGGGCGACCACCTCGGCCGACTTCACTCGCCCGCTCACGGCCAGCACCATGCCGGCGGGCACGTAGTGGCGGCGGTAGGGGGTCGCCAGCGCCGCGCGGTCCAGCCGCTCGACACTCTCCTTGAGGCCGATGGGATCCCAGGCGTACGGGTGCGGCGCGAAGAGCCGCCCGGTGAGGGTGTCCAGCGCGACGTCGTAGGGCTTGTCGCCCCGGTTGCGGATCTGCTTGGCGAGGAAGTCGCGCACCGCCTGGACCGTGCCGTCGGGCAGGGAGGGATTCAGCGCGACGTCGGCCACCAGCTCGAGGATTTCCACCCAGAAGCGGGACAGCGCCGTCGCGGAGATCTCGGAGACGTCGACGTCGCCCAGGGCCTCGATGCTGCCGCCCATGCGGTCGGCCGCCTCGACGATCTGCACGCCGCTGCGCGAAGTGGTGCCGCGCACCACCATGAGCTGCAGCAGGTTGGAGATGCCCGCGGCGTCCCGCGTCTCCCAGCGGGTGCCCATCCTGACCATGAGCGAGACACCCACCACGGGCGCCGTCGGGTTCTCGCGCACCAGCACCGTGAGGCCGTTCGGCAGCCGCGTGCGGCTCACCCCGGGCGTCTGGGCGGCGGCCGCGGAGGCGCCGAGCGCCACCAGCAGCACGAGCGCGGCCGGCCGGACGAGCAGCCTCACTTGGCCTTCTTCGGCACGAAGGCCAGCCGCGTGTAGTCGGCGCGCGAGAGATAGCGCCGGGCCGCCTCCTGGATCTGCTCCCGCGTGATCTTTCCCAGCCGGGTGACGTACTGCAGCTCGGCCTCCAGCGTCCAGGTGGTCTCGGCGATGCCGTAGGCGTTGGCCAGCCCCTCGGAGGTCTCGGTGTCGAAGGCGTGCTGGGCTTCGAACTTGATGACGGCCAGCTGGCGCTCGTCCTCCGTCGGGCCGGTCGCCTGGATTTTCGCGATCTCCTCCAAGATGATGCGCTCGGCCTTCTCCAAATCCTTGGCCTCGAGATCGGCGCGCAGGCTCACGATGCCGCCGCCCATGAGCGCGGCGTAGTTCATCGTGATGCCCGTGACGATATTCTCCTCGTCCCGCAAGCGCTTGGCCAGCCGCGAGCTGTCCGTGCCCGCCAGGATCGTCGTCAGCAGGTCGACGGCGTCGCCGTTGGGATCGTCCGAGCGCGGCGCCTGCCAGCCCATGGCCAAGAAGGCCTGCTGCTCCGGCCGCTCGACATCCCGGCGCAGCATGCCCTTGAGCGGCGCCGGCGCCGGAGCGGGCGCGCTCCGGTAGCCCGTGCGCGGCATGCGGCCGAAGGTGCGGTCCACGGCGGCGCGCACCGCCTTGGGGTCCACCGGCCCCACGACGACCACCGTCATGTTCTCGGGCGTGTAGTAGTGCTTGTTGTAGGCCTTGAGCTTGTCCTGGGTCGCCGCGTTCATGGTTTCGGGCGTGCCGAGCACCGGCCGGCCGTAGGGATTGCCGTCGAAGACCATGCCGTAGAGCTGCCGGATGATGGCGGTCCTGGGATTGTCGGTCTCGATGTTCGCTTCCTCGAAGATCACCTCGCGCTCGCGGATGATCTCCTGGGGATCGAAGGTGGAGCGGAAGGCCATGTCGGCCAGCAGCTCCACGCCGGTGCCGAGGGCCTCCGAGGGCAGGATCAGGTAGAAGGTCGTGTAGTCGAAGGAGGTCACGGCGTTGGAGCGGCCGCCCACGCCCTCGACGGCGCGGTCGATGTAACCCGGGCCCCACTTGTCGGTGCCCTTGAAGAGCATGTGCTCCTGGAAGTGCGAGTAGCCGAGCCCGTCCGGCGGCTCGTAGCGGACGCCCACGCCGACCCAGAGGTAGATGGCGACGATGTCGGAGGCGCGGTGGTCCTGGATGATGAGCCTGAGACCGTTCGGAAGGACCTCGCGGCTGGGCGGCAGCAGCTCGCCGTCCGCGGCGGCCCGGCTCACGGCGCCCTGCGCGCCGGCGCAGCCGGCGGCCAGCGCGGCAAGCGCGCCCCCGAGCAGCGCGGCGCGGCCGGCCCGGATCAGGGTGGTGGACATGCGCGGCATTCTACTACAGCCCTACGGCTCGCAGGGCTCGCGCAGATCGGCGCCGAAAGCCTTGAGCAGCCGCTCGCCATGGGTCGGGTGCACGGAGAGCTGAGTGGCCACCGCGTCCGCCGTGGCGCCGCTGCGGATCGCGAGGGCGCAGAACTGGATCAGCTCGGCGGCGGCGTAGGAGACCATCTGCGCGCCCCGGAGCCGCTTGGTCTCGTCGTCGAAGACGAGCTTGAGGTAGCCGCCGTCCTCGCCGCTGGCCACGCCGTTCGAGGTCCCGCGCATGTCGTGGCGCGCGACGGCGCACTTGATGCCCCGCGCCTGGGTCTCGCGGTGCGAGAGCCCGACCGAGGCCGCCTCCGGCGTGGTGAAGATCACCTGCGGGATCACGGCCTCGTCGGCCCGCACCGTGTCGCCCGTGAGGGCGTTGAGCGCCGCGATCCGGCCTTCGTATGCCGCCACCGGCGTGAGCTGCCGGCGCCCCGCCGCGTCGCCCGCGGCATAGATATGGGGGACGGTGCTCCGGAGGTAGGGCGTGACCTTCAGACCGAGATGCTCCGTCTCGAGCCCGAGCCCCTCGGCGCCGAGCATCCGCGGGTGGAAGCGGCGGCCCGCCGCCACGCAGACGACCGCGCTCGTGACCTCGCCGCCATTGTCGAGGCGCGCGGTGAGGGCGCCCGGGCGCCCGTCGAGCCGCGCGACCCGGGCGCCGAGCTTGAAGGCCACGCCCTTGGCCTCGAGGATCTTGCGGAGATAGCCCGCCACGTCGGGGTCCAGGCCCGGGAGGATCTCGGCGTCGCGGCCGATGACCGTGACGCGCGAGCCCAGGTCCGCGAAGGCGCTTGCCAGCTCGAGCCCGATGACGCCGGCGCCCACGAAGGTCAGGCTCGGGGGCAGGTCGGGCAGGAAGAGGACGTCGTCGGACGTGAGGGCGAGCTCGCGGCCGGGGATGTCCGGGATCACCGGCTCCGAGCCGGCGGCGATGAGGATCTTCTCGCCGGCGAGCCGCGTCCCGTCCACCTCGACGGTGTGGGCGTCGACGAACCGCGCGGGGCCCAGGGCCACACGGGCGCCCGCCCTCTCCATCGCCGCCACCGGCGGCTGGAAGGCGGCGACGACCTCGCGCTGGCGCTTGACCACGGCCGGCCAGTCGAGCCGGACATTGTCCGCCAGCGTTCCGTACCGCGCCGCGTGCCGCACCAGACTGTGGACCCGCCCGGCCTTGACCAAGGCCTTTTTCGGGATTCAGCCCCGGTTGACGCAGGTGCCGCCGAGCGGCCCCCGGTCCACGAGCGCGATGCGGGCGCCGGCCTTGGTCGCGGCCTTGAGGGCGTTGATCCCCGCAGCGCCGCCGCCGATGACGAGCAGATCATAGCGGTCCATGGGCCCACCTCCGATGCTGAGATGCCTCGGCCGGCCTCCGAGGATCGCTCGGGGGCCGCCGGGTCACACTGGGACCGCCGCTCCCGACACGGCGGCGGCCGCGTCCGAGGCCAGATAGGTGATCACCTCGGCCACGCTCTCGGTGCTGACCCAGCCCGAGCGGTCGGCATCGGGCATGGCGGCCCGGTTGGCCGGCGTGTCCATGGTGCTGGGCAGCACCGCGTTGACGGTGATGCCGTGGGGTTTTACTTCCTGGGCCAGCGCCTGGGTGAGCGTGATCCCCCCCGCCTTGGACACCGTGTAGGCGATGAAGCCGCCTGCGGGCGGGAGCACGGCGCGCGAGGCGATATTGACGATGCGTCCGGAGCGGGCCGACAGCATGGCCGGCAGGACCCCGCGGCAGCCGATGAAGGCCGACGTGAGGTTGAGGACGAGCATCCGCTGCCAGTCGGCGAGGGAGGTCGCGGCCAGCTCGCCCCCGGCGAAGCCGCCGACCCCGTTGACCAGGATGTCCACGCGCCCGTGGCGATCGAGGACGCCCCGCACGAAGTCGCCGAAGCCGGTTTCGTCGGTGACGTCGGCCGGTGCCGCATCGAGGCGCGCCCGGCTCGCCGGCTCGAGCCGCCCGCGCAGCGCCTCGGCTTCGGCGGCCACCGCGTAGGGGACGCAGACGGTGGCGCCCGCGGCGAGCAGGCGCCCGCAGACGGACTGGCCCAGGGCGCCCGTGCCGCCCGAGACGATGGCGACCCGGCCGGTCATCCGCGCCGCTCGGCCAGTGCCTGGGCCCGGCGCGCCAGCTCGAAATCGAGTTCCGTGATCCCCTTGGCGTCGTGGGTGACCAGGACCACGCTCACGCGGTTGTAGACGTTGGACCACTCGGGATGGTGGTCGAGGAGCTCGGCCTCGCGCGCCACCTCGGTCATGAAGGCGAAGGCCTGGGTGAAGTCGGCGAAGACGAAGGTCCGGTGGAGCTTGCCCTGCTCGAGCCGCCAGTCGGGCAGGGCGCCCAGGCGGCGGGCGACCTCGTCATCGGAGAGCCGCGCGGCCCGCGGCATGACAGGCGCCTAGCCGCCGGCCGGCGCGGCCATGATGGCCGACCGCTGGATGTCCTCGTACCGGATCTTGCTCACGTCAAAACCCTCGAGGTTGTCCACCAGCCGCGTGAACGTCTGCTCGAAGGAGGGCAGGGTCTTGCGCTGCCGCGTGAGCGGCGTGGTGCGGGCGAGGACGAAGTTCTTCACGTACGGATGGTTGATGCCGCGCTTCTTGAGCTTGACGACCACGGCCCCCAGCGCCTCGTCGGCGGCCCGGACCATCTCGGCCCGCTCCTCGCGCTCCTTGAAGGTTCGGGGGAAGTGGCCCTTCAGGAACTTGTCCACCCGGCGCAGGATCGGCGCGAAGGCGCCGCCGGCGAAGCGCTTGTTCGCCTCGTAGAGCAGGCCCAGGGTGATGAAGTGGGGCGACTCGAACTGAAACGCGTAGGCCTCCTCGCCCGCGTCCGGCTCCTCCTTGAGGAGGCCGCGGTACATGCGGATGACCTCGAGGGATTTCTCTTTGAGGTTGTGGGCCTTCTCCGTGTTGAGCGCCAGGATCTGGAAGGCCACCTCGTGCTCCGGCACCAGGATGGCGGGGATCAGGCGCCCCTTGAGCTTCTCGAGCACCGCGCGCCGGTGGTTGCCGTTGGGCGTCCAATACAGCCCCGGCTTGGGCGACATGACGACGATGGGGTCCACGAAGCGATCGATCTTCTTGACGACGTCCTGGAGGCGCTTCACGTGGGTGGGCGAGAGGTCGCGCTGGTAGGGCGTGGGCTCGACCTTGGCCATGGGCAGCAGGCAGAACACCTGCCAGTGCTCTCCCACCGGCTCCTGGTAGATGGCTAGAGCATGGCCGCCGTCCTTCTCCACCTGTTCGGCCAGGTGGACCGCGGCCTTGGTCGGCTCCTTGCCCTCGGGAAACACCGCCCAGCCCGCCATGGCCCGCCATTATGCCCGAGCCCTCCCCGCCCTGCCACCTCTCTCCCGCTGCTGCTCCCTCTCCCCTCAGGGGAGAGGGCAGGGTGAGGGGTGGGGCAGCAAGGGCATCTTGACTCCTGGTATACGTCGGCGTAACGTGACGGAGAGTTGGACATTCAGAGTTTCTAACATTCACCCTCCGGGGAGGCCACAGATGGCGCTCGTAAGGGTCAAAGATCGGTACCAGGTGACGCTGCCGACGGCTCTCCGCCAGAAGGTCGGGGTGGTGGTGGGTGACTTTCTGGAGGCGACCGTGCGGGGGAAGACCATCACCCTGACCCCGCGGGCCGTGGTCGACCGGGAGCTCGCCCGGAGCTTGGCCGAGTTCAAGCGCGGTCGCTACATCGGTCCATTCCGGACAGCCAAGGCAGCGGTGCGGGGGCTCCGGCGCGCTGCCCGATGAGGGCGGCATTTTCCCAACGCTTCGTTCGGCAGTACGCCGCCCTGCCGGAAGATCGCAAGGCCCGATTCGACAAGCAGCTGGGCTTCCTGCTCGCCAACCTTCGGCACCCCTCGTTGCGCGCCAAGAAGTACGATGAAGCCCACCACGTCTGGCAAGCCCGCGTGGACGATGACTATCGCTTCTACTTCAAGATCGAAGGCGACACCTACCAGATCCTTTCAATCATCTCCCATCCGAAGTAACCCAAGCCGAGTATCCGGCCGTCCCAGACCGCCCCCGGGTCACCCTGACCCTCTTTGCGAGACCGACAGGCAGCTATGCCGGGGCGGTCTTGGCCGAGGAGAGCCGGCGGACGACCGCGTTCCGGAGGCTGCCGTAGATGCCCGAGGGTAGGAAGATGATGATCAGGATCAGGACGAGGCCGTAGATCGTCTCCGCCATTCCCAGGAGCTTCACCCCGAAGGCCACCCGCAGGTACTCGGCCAGGGCGATCGTCAGCGCCGCCCCCACGGTCGGCCCGAGTAGCGTGTACATTCCGCCCAGCACCACCGCGAACACGATCTGGAGGGAAACGCCGATGCCGGCCAGTGTCCCGGGGTTGAGGTAGGTCACGTACTGGGCGTAGAGAACCCCGCCGACGGCGGTGAGGCCGGCTGAGAGCAGCGTGATCTTGAGCTTGAAGCGCGTCACCGGGATCCCGACCGAGGCCGCGGCGGTCTCGTCCTCCCCGATCGCCTCGAGCGCGGAGCGGGTCATGCTCCGGTCCACCCGCCGCCAGACCCAGAGCCCTGCGAGCCAGACCACCAGGGCGATGAGGTAGAATATCCGCTTGTCGGCGAACTGGATCGCGGCGAGGTTGAACGCGCCGGCGTCCTTGAGGGTGAGCCCGAGCGACCCGCCGGTCCAGTCGCGCTCGGCGATGATCAGCAGGCGGATGACCTCGCCCAGGGCCAGGGTGACGAGCGCGAAGTAGTGTCCCACCACCCGGAACCTGAAGCACGGGTAGCCGAGGATCAAGGCGAGCAGGACGGCGACCGCCGCGGCGAGCGGCGTCGCGATCCAGGGGGAGATGCCCCAGAAGTTCCAGAGCAGCGTGGTGGTGTATGCTCCGAGCCCGAGAAATGCGCCGTGACCGAGGGAAACCAGGCCGAACCGGCCCATGAGCGACCACGCGGTGCCGACGAAGGCCCAGATCAGGATAAGGATCAGGACGTGGAGGATGTAGAGCCACGCCGGCCCCAGCGGAAGCCAAGGCACCAGCACCAGGAGCGCCAGGCCGAGGACGGCGAGGAGCCGCCTCACTCCCGCCGCCCCAGGATGCCCTCGGGGCGTACGAACATCGCGACGATGAAGATGACGAAGGCCACCACGTAGGCCATTTCGGTGGAGGTGATGATGCCCCCGATGGAGATCACCTCGCTCATCAGGAGGCTGGCCACGACCGCCCCGATCATGTTCCCCAGCCCCCCGAGGACACAGATCATGAAGGTCAGGGGGCCGAAGGCAGTCCCGAAGTACGGATGCACCGAGTACTGGATGATCAGGAGCGCGCCGGCCAGCCCGGCCATGGCTCCCCCGATCCCGGAGGTGACGAGGTAGACCGTACGCGTGTTCACCCCCATGAGCGCCATCGCCTCCCGGTCCTGGGAGACCGCCCGGATCGCCGTTCCCATGTAGGTGCGCGTGAGGAACAGGTAGAGGCCGAGCATGGCTAGGAGCGAGACCGCGAAGGCCAGGAGCCGGGCGAAGGACAAGAACATGCCGAACACGTCGAGGATCGGCAGCGTGAGGCGGAGGGACCGGTGGTCGGTCGCCCAGAGGAAGGTGGCGAAGGACTGAATGAAGAACAGGAGGCCTCCAGTGGCCAAGAGCTGGTTCACCGGCGGGCTCGACAGGATGGGAGAGATGATCAAGAGGTGGACGAGAATCCCTATGACGGCGACGAGGCCCACCGCGGCCACCCCCGCCA
>Ga0209341_10006184_pt1 | contig 10719 bp, 9 predicted proteins | sample RifCSP13_2_FD_184020 | JGI IMG/M metagenome (GOLD analysis project Ga0209341, IMG submission 184020) | Soil microbial communities from Rifle, Colorado - Rifle CSP2_sed 13_2 (SPAdes) (version 2) | ecosystem: Environmental > Terrestrial > Deep subsurface > Rock core/Sediment | place: Rifle... | reverse complement strand
TCTCGGTATTGTCTATTAACTTCATCGGGGACGGGCTGCGTGACGCGCTCGACCCCGGCTTGCGGCTGTAGCACGGAGACCGGTGCAAACACTCGGGGGAGGGAAGAAAATGAACGGATTGCGCAGGAGCCTGGCGGTCGCGGCCGCCTTCGTGATCGCCGCACTTGTCCTGCCGGCGGGGACGCTCGGAGCGCCGAAGTCCGAGCTGGTCGTCGTCTCCGGGATGTGGAGCCCGCCGGCCAACTTAAGTCCGATCAACACCGACAGTACCTACGGATGGTACCCGGTCCGGTTCATGTTCATGGGAATGGTAGAGGCGCGGATCGAGAACAATCAGATGAAGTTCTACCCCGCGCTGGCCAGCCGGTGGACGATTGGTGCCGACCGGCAGACATACACCTTCACGATCCATCCGCGCGCCGCCTGGCACGACGGCCGGCCGGTTACGGCCGACGACGTGCTGTTCACCGTGATGACGATCAGCGACCCGAAGACCCAGACGAACCGCAGCGCTTACATCGCTCACATCGCCGGGCTGAGCGCCGCCGGCAAGCGCACGACCGAGCCGCTGGGGTTCAAGATCCTCGGCCCGAAGTCGTTCGAGGTGAAGACCAAGACGCCGGTAGATCCCAACTCCTTCCTGGAGTTCTTCGGCGCCAACATCTACACGCTCCCCAAGCACGTGCTCGGCAACGTGCCGCCGGAAGATCTCAACCGGCACCCGTTCATGCAGGCGCCCACTGTGGGGAGCGGGCCGTTCAAGTTCGTGCAGTACAAGACCGACCAGTTCATCGAGCTCGTGGCGAACGACGCCTACCACCTGGGCGTGCCGAAGGTGCGCCGCGTGTTCATCCGCATCATCCCGCCCACGACCATGCTGGCCCAGCTGGAGCGCCAGGATCTGGACCTCAGCGCCGGCTTCGGCATCGGGGAGATCCTCGTCGAGGACTGGGAGCGTGTGAAGGCCATGCCGCACTTGCGGACGGTCAGCATCCCCGCCCCCGGCTACCAGTTCATGTCGTTCAACTTCAAGCGGGAGTACCTGGCCGACAAGCGGGTGCGCCGGGCCATCGCGCACGCCACCAACCGTGCGCTCATGGTCAACCAGCTGCTCAGAGGTGAGGCCCAGATTGCCGAGGGGCCCATCCCGCCGAGCAACCCATACTACAACAAGAACGTCCGGCCGTGGGCGTACGATCCGGCTCGGGCGCGCGCGCTCCTGCAGGAGGCCGGATTTGATCTCAACCGGACGCTCATCATCCGTGTGCCGACCGGGAACATTCTGCGCGAACGCTCCGGGGACATCATCCGGGAGAACCTGGTCGCGGTCGGGATGAAGGTGGAGATCCAGAAGTCCGATTTCCCCACCCACCTCGCCGCTCTCTACGCGGCCAACTACGATCTGGCCCTGGTGGGATGGGCCGGCCCCACCGATCCTGACGTAAGCTCCCAGTTCCGCAGCGGCGCGCAATACAACTTCACCCACCACAGCATTGCGCGGATGGATCAGCTGCTCGACGAAGGGAAGACCCTCGCCGATCCGGACAAACGCCGCACCGTCTACAACACCTTCCAGGAGATGTTCGCCGACGAGCTACCCTACCTCGTCCTCTACTATCCGACCGGCCGCACCGTCGTGGCCAAGCGGATGAGCGGCGTACAATATGACGTCTTCGGGCTCTACGAGTTCCAGCCGTTCTCGTGGGTAGCCGGGACGCAGTAGCAGCATAGTCCGTGGGGGCGGGGGCTGCTCAGGCCTCCGCCCCTCTCCATGTCTTTCACCGGAGCGCACCTTGAAGGCGGTGGTGATCCGAGAACACGGGGGGCTCGACACGCTTCGGGTCGATGATGTGCCGGCGCCGCGCCCAGCCGAGGGCGAGGTTCTGGTCCGCGTGCGTGCGGTGGCGCTCAACAACATCGACATCTGGGCGCGCAGCGGTCCACCCGGCGGACGGCCTGTCTATCCCTGGGGGCGGCTGCGCCTGCCCATGATCACGGGTGTGGACGTGGCCGGCGTCGTGGAAGAGAGCGGCCCGGGCGTGGAGGGCTGGGCGCCGGGGGATCGGGTTGTGGTCTGCCCCATCTTGTACTGCGGGCGGTGCGAGTTCTGTCTGGCCGGCGAGCAGTCGATGTGTGTCGAGTACCACATCTTTGGGGAACACCGCCCGGGCGGCATGGCGGAGCTCACCACCGTGCCGGCGCGGAACCTGCTGCTGCTCCCGGACGGAACGTCCTTCGAGACCGCGGCGGCGGCTCCGGCCTGTTACGCGACCGCCTGGCGCGGGCTCATCACGGCAGGCGGCCTGCGCGCAGGCGAAGACCTGCTCGTCGTGGGGGCGTCAGGCGGGGTGGGGACGGCGGCGCTGGCGATCGGTCGACACGCCGGCGCGAGGGTGTTGGCGCTAGTGGGTGATGCCGAAAAGGCAGAGAAAGCATCCGCGCTCGGGTCGGTGCCCATCATTCGCCGAGATCATTCCGAGTTCAGCCACCGCGTCCGGGAGCTCACCCGACGCGGTGTGCACATGGTGATCGATCCCGTGGGGGCCGCGACATGGCCGGAGTCCATCCGCAGTCTGCGGCCCGGCGGGCGGATGGTGATCTGCGGGGCCACCGGCGGCGAGCGGCCCGATCTCGACATCCGTGAAGTGTACCAGCGTCACCGCCGGATCATCGGCGCGCCCATGGGCAACCTGGCCGACTTCCATGCGGTAATGGATCTGGTGCTCCGGGGCGTGATCCGGCCGGTGATCCATGCGGTGCTGCCCCTGGAGCAGATCCGCGAAGCGCACCGGATCTTCCAGGCCCGAGAACACTTTGGAAAGATCGTGCTCCTTCCCTGAGGCGAGCCATGGCAGGGACCCGCCGGCGGTTCCAGGAACACTCAGCAAACAGCCATGATCCGCATGCGCGGTGTTCGATTTGACCCCGAGCGGGCGGAGGTGCGTGTCCTCCTGCGAAGTGCGCCGCTGCGTGGAGCGCGCCTGTTGGACGTGGGATGCGGCGACGGGCGGCTTACGCGGAGGATCAAAGGCGCCCCCCGGTCCGTCGTCGGCGTCGATCCCGACCCCGACCAGATCGCCCGTGCCCGAGCGTTCACGTCGCGCCTCCTCCGCCGCCGTGTCCGGTATGAAGTGGGCGCCGCGGAGGCCCTGCCGTTTGGGCGGCATTCCTTCGACGTCGTGCTGTTCTCCTGGTCCTTGTGATGCATCGCCATACGGGGCATGGTCGATGCCCTGCACGAAGCGCACCGAATCCTGCGGCCCGGCGGGGTCGTCGCGGACCTTCGGCCGGAGCGGGATCCGGGGAACCGGCGGCGCCGATATATCCGCGCGGAGGTTCGCTGGGATGGACAGTGGGTGTCGGCCGGGGCCATGCGCGAGACCACGGAGTACATCTCCGACTACATAGGCGCGGATCGGGCCGTGGCGCGCGTTCTCCGAGAGGGCCTGTTCTCGCTCGAGCGAAGCGAGTTGTTCTGGCTTCGCACGTACTTCCGAGACCTGCAAACCGTTGACCGCCACCTGGCGCTGGAGCGGACGGGTACGAGCTTGCCCGAGACGACCAGGCGATCACTGCAGCGGCAACTCCGACGCTACCCCAGCGCACGCATCGCCGCCGCCGACCTCTTCCGGCTCAATGTGCTGAGGAAAGATCAGTGAGCGAAGAGCGCCGCCTGGTCACCGTGCTGTTTGCCGATGTCACCGGCTCGACCGCGTTGGGCGAGCATCTCGACCCCGAAGCTCTTCGGGCCCTCCTGTCGCGTTTCTACGGGATCGCCAAAGAGACCGTGGCCTCCCACGGAGGAACATTGGAGAAATTCATCGGCGACGCCGTGATGGCGGTCTTCGGCCTTCCCATCGCCCACGGCGACGATGCGGAGCGGGCGATAGCCGCCGCCTTGGAGCTGCGGGATCGCGTGAAGAGCGATCCGAAGTTGGGCCCCGCCCTCCCGATCCGTATCGGCGTGAATACGGGAGAGGTCGTGGCCACGCGGGACACTTCCGCCGGAGACTTCCTGGTGACCGGTGACGCCGTCAATATTGCGGCGCGCCTGCAGCAGTCGGCCGACCCGTGGACCGTCTCGTGCAGCGGGCGGACGGCCAGGGCGGCGGCGCAGGCATTTCAGTTCGGGCCGGCCACGGAGGTTCACGCAAAAGGCAAGAGCCAGCCGCTGCTCGCCGTGCCGGTCCAGGGGCGGGCCCGCAGGCCCGTACCGAAACGGATCCCCCTCGTGGGACGAGAAGCCGACCTGGAGCAGCTGGAGCTTGCCGCCCGCCGGGCGTTCACCGAACGGCGGCCGTTCCTGGTGAGCCTGATCGCCCCACCGGGCATCGGCAAGACGCGCCTGCTCGAGGAGTTCCTGGAGCGGCTGCCGTCATTAGCTCCCCACGCGACGACGGCGATCAGCCAGTGCCTCCCCTACGGGCAGCGCCTCACGTACTGGCCGTTGAGGGCCGTGCTGTTTCGGCTCGTCGGGATCCCGGAGGATGCCACGCTCGAGACCATCCGTGAAGCGGTGGCCGCCTGGACGACCGACGCGGGCGTCGAGGAAGCGACCCGGGTAGCGGAGTTCCTTTCCGCGACGGTGGGGGCGGGGGAAACGGAGATGGGCGACCGGGACGCGCTGTTCGCGGCGTGGCGGACGTTGATCGAGACCGCGGCGCGGCGCAGACCTCTGGTCCTTGTCTTCGAGGACCTGCACTGGTCGGCGGACAGCCTGCTCGATCTGGTGGAGTTCGTCATGCAGCCGCGCGGGGACTCGCCGGTGCTGATCCTCGCCCTGACCCGGCCCGAACTCCTCGACCGCCGGTCCGGATGGGGTGGAGGGCGCCGGAATTACATCTCGATTGCCCTGGAACCCCTCTCCGACGACGCCGTGGCCCAACTCGTCAGTCATCTGATGGCAAACCCCTCCCCCCGCGTGCAGTCCATGATCGTGACGCGCGCCGAGGGGAACCCTTTCTTCGCCGGAGAGATCGTCCGCTCGGTGATGGAGCGCATTCCGTCGATGACCGACGACGCCGTGGCCGAGACCCTGTCTCAGCTGCCTGACACGGTCCAGGCGACGGTGCTGGCCCGCCTGGACCTGCTCGAACCTGTGGAGCGCCGCGGGCTGCAGCTCGGCGCAGTCTTCGGGCGCGCCTTCACCGCCGAGGGCGTGAGCGTGTTGGGTCCTGAGCTGAGCCGGGAAGTCACCGCGGCGCTGGGCCGGTTGATGGATAAGGACTTGATTCGGGTGACCGACGGGAACCGATATGTGTTCCGCCACATCCTCATCAGGGAGGTCGCCTACCAGACCCTCCCCCGGTCCGAACGCGGACGCCTGCACGCGGCGGCGGGACGGTGGCTGGAGGAGCGCGCGGCCGGACGCGAGGACGCGCTCGCCGAGTTGATCGCCTATCACTACCGTGAAGCGGCGACCATCGGTGCGGGGTTGGGCGTCGACGAGGGCGAGCGGGAAGTGGTTGTCCGCAGCGCCGTGGCGTGGCTCAGGCGGGCCGCGGAAGCGGCGATGGCAGGCGCGGCGCTGGTCGAGGCCGCGCGGCACCTGCGCAGCGCCCTCGAGTTGTCGGATCCCGAGACGAAAGGGGAATTGTCCGAGCGGCTCGGGGACGTTCAACTCTCGGGAGCGGGGAGTATCGACGCCTACCGAGAGGCGCTGAATACGTACCGGCATTTCGGTCGATCCGCCGATGTCCAGCTGCGCGCGCTGGCCAAGCTGCTCATCGTGTACACGCGCTCCCAGGGGGCCGTGGCCGGCCGCCCGTCAGTCGAGCAGTTGGACCATATCCGCGCCGAAGGCCGCGCGCTCCTCGCCGCCGCCATAGACGTGGAAGCGAAGACGATGTTCCTGATCGCAGAGGGATTCTACCCGTTCTGGCGCGCGCTCGAAGGCGGACTGCCGGACGAGCAGATCGCGGAAGCCGAAGCCAGCGCCCGAGAGGGGCTGAGGCTGGCAGAGCAGCTTGACGACGCGAGGCTGCGCAGTATGGCACTGGACGCGCTCGCGGGATGCCTCCAGATGGGGGGGAGCTGGAGGGAAGCCCGCCGGATCACCTACCAGCGCTTGGCATTCATCGAGCAACTCGATCTCATCGAGCGACTGGACACTTACTCTGTAATCGCCTGGGGATCGGCGCTGCTGGGGGAGCTGGAAGAAGCCGATCGCATCTCCGCCACCGCGTTGGCCGGCCTGCAGCCCGGACAGGCCCCGACCTGGGCACTCCATGCGGCGGCCTGGCGGACCTATGCCTTGACGCTGCGGGGGCGGTGGGACATGGCGCTGGCGGCCGCGGATCGGGCCGTACAGATGTGGGTCGAAGCGGGACGCATCTCGGCGGGGTATGCGATGCGAGGATTCCTGGCGGCGGTCGACGTGGCGCGGGCACGCCAGGATGATTCAGCGTTCGCGAAATTCAAGGAGGTGATCGAGGAGATCACCCAGGCCTTCGAGGCCCGGCGGACCGAGTACAGCGTGGGCACGTACCTCGCCTACGGCGTGCGTGACAGGGCTTACCTTGCCGCAGATCTGGACACCCTGATCACGATCGCCGATCAATTCCAGCCGAGATCCTTGGGCGCTGAGCGCCTTGAACGCCTGCTCTCGCTGCTCACGGATCGCCAAGCCTCTCCCTCTTCCTCCTCGCTGGAGGGAATCGCCGAGTTCTCGCACTCAGCTGGTATGCGCATCCTCGAGGCACAAGCCCTGAGGGGGCTGGGTGTGGCTCACCAGGACCCGGCTGTCTTGTCACGGGCCATCACGTTGTTCGATGAAGCGGACGCTGTGCCGTACGCGGCCCGGTCCCGGATAGAGCGCGGTCGGCTCACAGCCGACCAGGATGACCTTGCCGCCGGCATGCGGGTGCTGGAGACTCTTGGAGACTTCGACTACCTGTCTCGGGTCGAGCAGTTCGTCCGCAGGCGCGGCTGAAGTGCGGTGGTGTTCGCTAGCCGAGCCGCAGCCGCTTCCGGGTGCGCGCGTCGGGCCACCAGAGGTAGCGCTTCAGATCCACGCGGCCGTCCTGTCCGACCCGGATCCCGTCGCGCCGCAGCGCGCGGCGGTGTCCTTCGCGTCCGCCGGTGAATCCCTTGGCCAGCCCGCCGGAGTGGTTCACGACGCGCTGCCAGTGTGCCGCCCCGCCGGCGTGGGCGATCCATCCGACCTCCCGGGCTCCGCGGGGACGCCCGGCCAGCAGCGCGATCTGCCCGTACGTGAGCACCCGGCCGCGCGGGATCGCCCGTACGATCGCATGTACCCGAGCCTGAAACGCCGTCGACTCGATCTTCAACTCGGTTGGGGGACGCGTGGCGGGAAGAGCGCGGGCAACTCGGAGAGCGTGCGGATGCGCGGCGTGACGTCGGGGTGGTCGTCGAAACGATCGAGCAGCACGGCATGCAATCCCGCCTGCCGCGCCGATGCGAAGTCCCGCTCCAGGTGATCGCCGACGCTGACCGCGGCCTCGGCCGGCGTGGCCAGGCGCTCGAGGGCGACGCGAAAGAGACCTGGATCCGGCTTCCAGATGCCCTCTACCGATGAGGTGATGACGGCCTCGAAGTAGTGCCGGATGCCCAGCCGGTCCAGCGTCTGGGCGAGTGAAGGCTCCCAGTTGGAGACGACGGCGAGGCGGTATCCTGCCGTCCGGAGCGTGCGCACCGCCGGGCGGACGTCGCGGAAGACTTTCATCTGGCGCCATCCTTCGGCGAACCACTCCCCCAGGGCGACGTAGAGGTCGCGGCGCCGGGGCAGGAGGACGTCGAGGAGATCCCGGCCCACCTCGAGCCACATGCGGCGTTCCGCGTCCACCGATCGTACCTCGCGAATCAGCGAGCGGTAGCGCGCGTCCACGGCCTCCAGCGCTTCGCCGATCGCATCACGGCGCACGATCTCGTTGTGCTGAATGAAGAAATCCTGCAGGAGGATGCGCAGCGGCCGGCGGTAAGCGATGAGCGTGTCGCCGGCGTCGAACAAAATCACTTCTGCCCGGTCCGTCATCGTCGCCGCCGGTGGAGCAGCGGGGCGGCCCGGCAGAGCGGCCGCAGCGGGCAGGCGCCGCACGCGGGCGTCCGGGCCGTGCACACGGTGGCGCCGAGCTCCATGATCGCCTGATTGAAGTCATAGCCGTCGTTCTCCGGCAGCAGCGCGCCCGACAGCGCCCACAGGATTGCCTCCGGAACGGTCGCTCCGCCGAAGAACACCCGGCCCAGGACGCGGCGGATGTTCGTGTCCACGATCGGTGACGGTTTGTCGAAGGCGAAGGTCAGTACCGCTCCCGCGGTGTACGGCCCGATCCCCTTCAGCGAGAGCAGTTCCTCGCGCGTCGCGGGCAGTTTTCCCCCGAAGCGGCGGACGGCCGTGCGGGCGATGTTGCGCAGCCGGAGAGGCCGGACATTGTAGCCGAGCGGATACCACACCTCGCGCAAGGCGCGGCCGGACGCGCGGGCCAGCGCCTCGAGCGAGGGGTAGGTCCGAATGAACTCACGGTACTTCGGCAGGACTCGGTTGACCTGAGTCTGCTGCAGCATGACCTCGGACACCAGGATCCGGTACGGATCTCTTGTCCGCCGCCAGGGCAGGGCCCGGTGGTCGCGCGCGTACCACCGGAGCAGGCGCCGCGCGAACGCAGCACGGCGCCGCGGATGAAGTTGAACAGCGGGGGTCACAGGGGCGGGATTCGCCGCGCCGTTCCCCCGCCCTCCGACCGGGTCACCGCGGCGCAACCCGCTGCCGGCGCCGCAGCTGCCAGAGAAGGAGGGCGGCGATGAGGACGAGGATCAGCAGGCCGACGCCGCCGTTTGTGCGGCGTCGGTCCCTGGAGTCGCCTCCCAGCGCCACGAAGCGCAGTCGGAAGTTCTCTCCGAGCGCCTGCGTCCAGATCAGGTCCACGGCATCGCCATGGGCGGCGAGGATCGCGTATTGGTTCCGGCCTTCCTCCGTGACGCGCTCGATGTTGAGCCAGCGATCCGTGCGGCGCCTGAGGTGCAGGCGCCCCGCGCTCTCCCAGGCCGCGAAGACGCGCCCCCGACCGTCCACGGCGATCGTCGGATTGGCGGCGGATTCCGTTCCCGAGATCACCGCGGGCGCGCTCCAGCGGTCAGGCCCCTCAGCAAAGGAGATCTGGATCCCACTCTGCGCGCGCCGCTCCCAGACGACGTAGACGCGGCCGCCGGGGCCCAGCGCCAGGGCCACCGCGAACGCATCGGCCGTGCCCGTCGTGATCTGGTGCGGGAGCTCCCACCGCGCCCGCCGCCGCGCGTACTGCACCTGGTACGCGCGGATGTCGAACTGATACCAGGCGCTGTGCACCGTCCCGGCTCCATCCACCGCGGCCGCCGGATTGATCGAATCCGGCACCCCCGGGGAGATGATCTCCGGAGCGGTCCAGCGCCCCGCGGCGAGGCGGCTGTAGAGGATCTCGTAGATGGATCCATGCCGGGTGAGGACCTGCGGCGCCTGGTCGCGGATGCCGTACCAGATGAGGTGGACCTCGCGGTTCGGCGCGACCGCGATGGCGGGAACCCCCGCGTACGCGTTCCCGGGCGAGACCTTCACGGCCGGACTCCATCGCCCGCCCGAAAACCGGGCGTAGTAGACGTGTCCGATCGGCTCGTACGTTGTCCAGGCGGCGTGTAGGACGCCGTCCGGCTCGACGGCTAGCGAAGGGTACCGCGAATGCACCGCCCGGCGGGTGAGCTGGGTACTGCGCCACGCCGCGCCGCCGGATGACGAGGCGATGAAGACCTGATCGAACCCGCCCGACGGCTTCACGTAGATGAGGTGGATGGCGCCGGACGCGTCGCGCCCCATCTTGGGCTGGCTGTTGCCTTCCGTCGCTTCCTCGGAGACGCGATCCGCCACGACCGCCTGGGCGGCGGCCGGAATCGGGCAGGCGAGCAGGATGATCGCCAGGAGGGTGGTGATGCGGGCCACGACGTATAGGATTCCGACCGGAGTGGGACCATCCTCCAGCGGGGAAGATGGGCGGGCGGAGAGAAATGAACGCAGATATGAGTGTACTGAGCACCGGCCGCGCGCCGGTGTTTGCACGCCGGGGGATCATCGCCACCGGGCATCCCCTCGCCTCAGCGGAAGGGCTGCGGATTCTGATGGAGGGCGGCAACGCCGTGGATGCCGCGCTCGCCGCCGCTGGGGTCCTGGGTGTCGTGCAGCCGATGATGTCGGGGCTGGGCGGCGACACCTTCCTGGTTCTGTGGCGCGCTGCCGAGGGACGCGCCTACGCCCTCAACGGCAGCGGGGTTGCGCCGCAGGCGGCGACGCGCGAGTGGTTCACCTCGCGCGGCCACGCGCAGATGCCCCTTCGGGGAATGCTGTCGGTATCGGTCCCCGGCGCGGTGGATGCCATGGCCACGGCCCTGGAACGGTGGGGCTCAGGCCGGTTCACGCTTTCCCGGCTGCTCGAGCGGGCCATCCACTATGCCGAGGATGGGTTTCCGGTCGCGCGCAGGGTCGCCGGCTGGATCGGAGAAGCCGCCCCCGCGCTGGCCCGCTACCCGGCGTCGGCGAAGATCTACCTCCCCCGCGGCCGCCCCCCGCGGCCGGGCGACACGCTCCTCAACCCCGACCTCGGCCGCAGCCTCCGCGCCGTTGCGGACGGCGGCCGTGATGAGTTCTACCGCGGCGAGGTGGCGAAGCGCGTGGCCGCGTACATGCGCGACCACGGCGGGCTGCTCACGGCGCGCGAGTTCGCCGAGCATACCTCC
>Ga0209341_10006182_pt1 | contig 10720 bp, 9 predicted proteins | sample RifCSP13_2_FD_184020 | JGI IMG/M metagenome (GOLD analysis project Ga0209341, IMG submission 184020) | Soil microbial communities from Rifle, Colorado - Rifle CSP2_sed 13_2 (SPAdes) (version 2) | ecosystem: Environmental > Terrestrial > Deep subsurface > Rock core/Sediment | place: Rifle... | reverse complement strand
AATCTAGTGCCAGCTGTACAGGGCAGGTGGCAGGATTGACCCTAAGTCCAATTACCTCGACAATTACAAATGGTGCTACTAGTTCACAAAAGAAAATGACAACAAAGATCCAATTTAGCACAATTGGACCGATAACTGGTTCAATTGGTACATGTACTGTAAACCTGGCAATCGGTGGCGGCAAGACTGTATCAAGTGTAGCAGCACAAAATGTCAGCCCCGTAATATTCTCAGAAAAGCAGATTGCAAAGATGAAAGTATATCGTTATGTGTTCTTTGGTGAGTCCATAGGTGGTCCTACTGGAAGAGCCGAGGTATGGGGAAATGATGCGATAATAGCACTTAGCGCTTACACCAACGGAGTCGGTAGCCAAGATGAGCAAGCAGGTACATTTATGCACGAATTAGGACATTTGCTTAATCTAGACCATGGAGGTGCCAGATGGTCACAGCCAACTACTGCAACAAACCCAGCAGTACTTGGACAATCCTCGATAAACTGCAAACCAAATTATATCAGCGTAATGCCCTATCACAGACAACTACCAGGTTCTTACCTTAATCAAGCCTCAGTTGGAGGTGCAGGTGGATGGGTATTAGATTATTCTCCTGGACGTTTAGCAAATCTGGATGAACTAAACCTTAATGAGGGCAACGGTCTTGTCAGCAACGCTGTAGCTGGATCTCCAGTACCAAGGCTAGTTTGGGGAACGCCTGGTGTTAGTCCATATTATAAAGGAGGAGCAAACTTGATTACCCTTGGAGGTTCTGGTACTCCTCCACCACTTTTAGCTTCCGCAACTGATGTCAGCTGGGATGGCGATGCCATTGCGACCGAAGCCTTTTCAAACTCACGGAAGGACATTAACAATTTTGGAATATTTGGATGTATGGCATCAACTAATACCATACTTTCTGATGGTAACGACTGGGCAAATTTCGACTATAGGATTGGGGTTAATACCGTTGGAACATTTGGTGATTTGGAAGTTGTGAACCTTTGTTTCGAGGAACAACTCCAGCAAATCGAACTTGCTAATGCCAATTATGTGATTATTCCACCACCTGCAGCTGATGGAACAGAAACTCGAAACAAAGGTTCACAACTTCCAATTAAAATTAGACTTCAAAACCAAAACGGAGAAGACATTACATATGCTACTATTAGCGCAAAGTATTACACGAATCTAGATCCAACAATAAAAACAATAGGCTCAGCTACATTTAGCAGCACTCTTGGCCATTATCAAATACCATGGAAGACTCCAAAAGTAGCAGCAATATACTATGTTAATATATATGTAGAAAGCCTAATTCCATCTGGTCCAGATACCCTTTTAGTTGATCCAACTAATCCTCTACTGGACAATAACAACGTTCCAATAACTATAAGGGTAACACTTAGCTAGTCGACATGACTATGTTTTACAAAAAACAAGTTTTGTTACTTTCTTTAGCGGTTATCACTCTTTCATTATGTGCAATGCCAATACAAACCAGCCTTGCAGCATCACGCACCATCCAAGTTGGAGGGACTGAAACGATCTCTATCACATACAGAGATATTGGTAATCTTGATCCAACTCCAGAACCTGTCATTTCTCTTGATAAACCATTTTATTTTCCTGGTGAAACTGTAATCGTAACCCTAGATGATTTTAATGCCAACTTGGATCCTTTTGGAATAGATACAGTATCTGTCCAAGTAAAGACTGAGACAGTTGAGCTGAGCGAAACTGATCTAAACTCCCACATATTTGTTGGCAATTTCATATCACCAGGTAGCTTTCAAATAGTGTATTTGCCAGATCCTGTTGAATCAGCTCGTGCACAGGTAACCCTTGGAGTCGAAAACCCTGGTAATGTCATTATAAGTGATTATATCATAGACGAAAATGAATTAGCCAATCTTACATTTACTCCAGTTATACATGGAATTGATGTCCAACTTGCAGAAGGTGCTACACTTGATGGTACAAACGCTGTCGTAACACTTTCTTATGCGAATGGTGACTTTTTTGAAGGTGACGATAAAAGCCTATTACAAATGTATTATAGATCAGGACCAGATTTTGGTTGGAATGTAATAACACTCTTTTCTGATCCTGATTCCAATAATCAAGATGCTTTGACTATAACAAGCGATCCCGAAACTGCCTTCATAGAGTTTCCAGTAACTACCGGTCAATATGTATTAGGTTTTGAAACAGGTTCGTCTGGAGGGGGTGGAGGAGGCCTGATACGACCAGGACTGGTACTTAACTTACTTGCTGGACTGCCAGGTGGAGCAGGAATTGATAGGTCTCCACCTTCTTTGAATTTTGGTACGCAAACAAATACGCAAGATGGTTTTGGGGGGATATTAGTGACTGATAACAACAATTCGTTTCCACTAGTAATAAACGGTAAAGGATACTATCTTCCTGCATTCTCAACTACTATTGAGCCAGTTAAAGTAAACACAGGACAAGATGTGTCCCTTACTCTAACATTTTTGGAATCTACTGGAGTAGAACATGTTGCAATACATTTTGTAAATGAAGATAACAATGAGATGACTAATGATGATGCTGTAATCACCTTTGACAAAGATAGTGTGACAAAATCTGATCCGCAAGGAATACTATCTGATGATATTGCATTTTCAAAATCAAAAGAAGGCAACAAGTACTCATTTAACTTTGGATTTAGTTTTGACCAACCAGCAAACAGACATCTAATGATTACAGCATGGGACAATAACAAAAATTCAGGAAACACCAAAGTCTTTAACGCCTTTGCAGTTTCAGGAAACTCAATTCCAGAAGAAGGCGTTGGACATATGATATATCTTGACTTGGGAGCATTCTATATCGCATCAGATGGAATCATTGACACTAGTGAAAAGGTGACTGTAGCGCAACCTGTGATTGAATATGATTATCCTGATTCAGTTGGAAGGATAGAAAGACATGATGGTATTATTTATGATAAGATAGCAGATGAAAAGACAAGGGCAAGCCAATTAATGATATCAAAGTTTAATCTTGACACAGAAACATTTGTTGCAGATGATGAGATAAAACCATATGATTCATCAAGACGTGCAGCAGAGCTAAGCTTGTCAAGTGTAGGTCATAAGATACGAGACTTTACACTTACTCCAGAAGAGAATAAAGAATTGATAAAAGAACTCTCTTGGCTAGAACATCTAAAGGCACAAAAGATTCTTGATTCATTATATTATATGTATAATAATTAGATCTGAAACAAAATTATTTTTCTAAAGAATTTTTTACCACTGGAATTGGTATGCATCAAAAGATTTTAGATTGGTTTTTGACCAGCTGACAATTGTCTTGTCATCAAGATATTTCACCACTGGATTAGGTGATGCATATACTCGGTATCCAGTTTCTGCATCTACCCGCAGTACCCGGGTTTTAATCTGATTTTCCTTGGCTATGGAAAAAAGATATGTAAATTCTTTGCAATCTGAAGCTACTCTGTAGTAAAAGCTTCTGTCAGGTTCTTCCCAGTCATATTCCATCTTTAGAGTCTTGGTCTGTTTTGGAAGCATTGGATTTCGAAGCTTGACATTGAACTCCTTGTGTGTTGGTTTGTTAGCATCAACTGTAACAATTTCAAGACTGTTTCCTCTTTCGTCTCTTACGGTGACATTCAAGTCTTTGAATTCTCTTTCTTTGTCGCCGTCTATGATATAGTGTACCTGTTCCTTTGGTTCTTTTGAGATGTTTTCCAATTTCCAAACCCATGTGTGATGAGTTAACATTGTAGAAGGTTCTGTTACATCAAGGACAATGTCTATAGTTCTAAAAGCAAAGTTGTAGGCAGGTTTTACAAGTTTGTCTTCGGTAAGTTTTTCAACCTTCTTACTTCTTGGTGCAATTCTATTTCCAAACCCATCTCCATAGATATTGTAAAGCTGTAGTTCTTCGCCATGTTTTATGTGGTAATCTCCAATCGGATGAATTATCTCCATGTATTCAGGTGATAGCTTGCGTGTATCTTCTGCAATCCTTGCTGATGCAAAGATGTTCATGTCTCCTGCCAAGTCCATGACACGTCTTGTTAGAATAATTCCAGGGCCCCAAACATTGTCTTTGTCGTTGAGATCTTTTACTAGATAAACTGGACCCATATCAATTCCAATTCTAATGAGCAGTTTTTCCACACCGCTCCTTGACTCATTATACCTGTTGAGGAGTTTGTGCAACTCGATCGAAAGACGAATCGGTTTTTCTGGACTGTCGCTAAAACCAATTGCCATCCCATCACCAGTAGGCAATATTACAGTAGAAGCAGGATCTCTCTTGCCAAAAGTTTCAGTTCTTGATATTAATTCATTTAACACTACGATTTTTCTAACTTGGTCTTTAGTAGGTATCTTGGGGTTAGAGCCTGCTACGATGTCAGTGAAGAACCAATGAAATGTCTTTGTCAGAGTTTGGACATCTTCAAAACCTTCAATGTCGTCTCCCCTCAAACCCTTTAGAAGATTAGAGACAAAATCATTAGGGAGTACTTTTAACATCTCAAAACTGTTCATGGAGGGTTTTACTTGTGATTTCAAACGATGTTTTTTTACTTCCTGCATTAGCCAGTCCTTGCCTCTTTTGGTATCATTGAGTATTGCAAGAATCTCAGCAATTTCATTAATTCTCTGAATCATCTTGGAAACGTTATCAGATTTTTCTTTACTAGTTTCCACAGTGAACCAAATACGTCATGTTTAATAAATAATATTCTTCAAGTTAATTGTCAAGTGATTATTTTTCTTAATTATTTGATAATTTTGTTAGAAAAAAGCCAAAACACACACAATATCAATCTTCATTCTACCTACGATCGAACACCGCACAGGTGCATTATGTGTAGGAAATAAACCACCAAAAATTACCTTTTTCTAAAATGTAAAATCTCTTACATTAATGTGAAGACTGCTAAGTGTCTACCCACATGTCCTTGTGAGCAAATGAATTTGTTTTAGGATCATAATGACTTATCATTCCATAACAACTCTTTCCTGCAAAATGTTCGTATACGAAATAAAGCAAAATAAAAATATCTGTACTGCCATTTTTTGCTTTTTCAATCAAGTCTGAATCTATGAAAAACCAATATCGTTTTTCCATGTTTGGTAAAAGGGGACCAAGACTAAACCTTTCAAGGTTCTCTGGATTTTTTACAAGATCTCTTGACATCATTTCCGTATTCATCTTATACATTGCAATAACATCAGAAGCTGGAATTTCACCATAGTTTTTTATCTCTATTGCAAATTGATGGCGATTATCAGCTGTTGACATTGGTTTAATGCTATTTGTTGGACCTATCCATGGCCTGAATCTATAATTTGTCTGAATTCGGGCATTTTTGCTTGATTCTTCCAAGTACTTTATGGTTTTCCAAAATAAAACAATCAGAAAAATAGTACCAAATGTATTTAATATTGCAAATATTTGTTCTATCTGATCTAATTCAACCATCGTTGTATTCTAAAATACACGTCTATTCAATTTTGCGGTTTAACCATTTTACAATTGAGACATTATGTGTTTAAAACGGTAATTAAGATTAGCGTCAAAGTATGATGTGCAGAAATTAAGGGCATGGTAAGAAAGGAAAAAGCTATCTAATTTGACACCCAAGTGTACAAAATCGGACAGTGATTCAAAATACAAAAATACCGAGGAATTACACCTAGGATATGTCTGGATCTAGAAAGATGGAGATTGAGGGAATTTCTCCTTTCAAGTTGCCATCTGGGGTTTTTGAAGTCCAAATTGCGCTATGTGACTCTCCTCCATCTGCCCAAGAAATTACGAAAAAAAGCTTTCAGTCTATTTGGAAAGAAAATTTTCATCTTAGAGTAAAAGATAAAAAATTTAATCTGGTTTTAGGTAGCGATAAAAATCCCATACCCGATTTTATTTTTGATCGAAACTCAATATGGATAGTACTTACTGATCAGTTTTCTTCAACTAATTCTGTCTTTGAAAATGAAATCTCTGCAGCACATCCAAAAAAAGGAGCCGAAGTTCGTGAAGTCCGTGAAACTCCGATTCATAAAGAAACATTTGGACATCCTTTGCAAGGAAAATCTGGTCCGTTAGGACCGCCTGGTCCTCCAGGTCCTCGAGGACCAATGGGTCCATCAGGTCCATTAGGAGATAAAGGATATCAAGGTCCTCCAGGTCCATCAGGAGATCAAGGACCATTAGGTCCACAAGGTGACAAAGGTCTTACAGGTCCACAAGGAGAAAGAGGCGAGCCTGGTCCGCGAGGTCCAGTAGGTGACAAAGGGGACAAGGGAGACAAAGGTGAACAAGGTCCACGTGGAGACAAAGGACTGACAGGTGACAAAGGTCCATTAGGTGACAAGGGTGACAAAGGTCCACAAGGTTTGCCAGGAGAAAAAGGTGACAAAGGTGACAAGGGTGACAAGGGTGACAAAGGTATCACAGGCGATGTTGGTGTTCCAGGTGACAAAGGTCCAACAGGAATTCCTGGTCCACAAGGTGATAAAGGAATTCAAGGACCTATGGGTGACAAGGGTCCAAAAGGTCTTCAAGGTGGTATTGGTGAAAAAGGTGAAAGAGGTCCACACGGTCCACAAGGAGAAAAGGGATTAACTGGTCCACAGGGTCCACCAGGTGACAAGGGTACACAAGGTCCACAAGGTCCTACTGGAGAAAAAGGTCTTACAGGAATTCCAGGTCAACAAGGTGAAAGGGGGGCAAGGGGATTGCTGGGTCCATCGGGGGAACAAGGGCCAAGAGGTTTACAGGGTCCACCAGGTGACAAGGGTCCACAAGGTCCACAAGGTACACAAGGTGAAAGAGGCCTACAAGGTCCACAAGGTCCACCCGGAGAAAGAGGCCCACAAGGAATTCAGGGAATGCAAGGAGAGCGAGGCCAGCTAGGTGAGCAAGGTCCTACCGGTGAGCTAGGACCAAGAGGTGCACAAGGTCCTCCAGGAGAACCTGGTCCACGAGGTCCTCCAGGTCCACCAGGTGACAAGGGAGTTATGGGATTTTCTGAACAAGAAAAAGTACTGGTAACACAACTACTTGAATTACTCACTGCAAAAAATGTCATTACTACAGAACAACAAATAAAATTGCTAAGCTTTCTTTACTAAGTATACTTCAAATAACTGTAAATCCATTTTACAATGGTGAGCCAATCAAAAGACAAAATTGACTTTAAAATGCTAGATCACGAAAGAACAGGCAACGAGTTTGTTTCCTTCAAGTTAGAAGATGGCACAATAGTCAAAGTCAAAGTTGATCTGGACCGCGTAGGAATCGCAACAAATTACAAAAATCCTGATGGAACCCCACACTATGCAATTAATACTTCAGTAAAAATTTCTGTAATTCCTAGCGAGAGAAAGTTTACCGTAGAACGAAATGCCGTTAAAGGAAAATCATCCTCGCCACCTGGACAAATGTTTAGTTAGTAAAAAATAATGATAAAAATTTGAAAGTTACCGCATAAAATGCTGCGATAACATCATGTTTTTTTGTAGATCAGAACTATCGTCGTCTAGCCGATCTTCGCTTTGCAGCTTTACGCTTTGGAGCTGATCTTTTCTTAGCAGCGGGTCTTCGCTTTGCAGCTTTACGCTTTGGAGCTGATCTACGCTTTGCTTTTCCAGATCGCTTTTTTGTTGCCATTAAAAAACATACAGTTTACTTACTTTTCTATAGTTAAACTAAAAAAAATTACACCAAGTACTAGATTCTGTGTCACAGAATTTTTTTAAAATTTGAAATTTGTGATCGCAATTTTGATCAATACACAGCTTCAGCTGATGGTCTTCTACCTAACAACCAAGATTTTTTCCCACATTGTGTGCATTTGTATTGTCTTCTACGTTTGTATGTCGGAATTTCAGGCATGAAAATAATTTCTTGTTTTGTTTTTGCCATGCATACCGTGCACCAACGATTTTCAAATTCCTGATCCATGATTCTAAAAGATGATCGAAACAGAAAAGCTTTTTCTCAAGTACCTCTAGCTTTTATTATTGTAAGAACATCTTCATCTTGCAAAGTATGATGTATGCCAACTCTCTGACCTCCAAATTTTACACTTTTTCCCCAGACTAGAGCATATCTGAAATCTTTTCTCATATCTCTGTGTAGCTTGTTACATATGTCTAGCACAGTGGAACCATCTCTTGTTATCAACGGCTCATCATAATCGGTTTCTCCGCCTTTTGGTCTCATGTAAATTCTGATAAAATCAAGTTTTTCGTAAATGGCATCCTTGAGGGCATTGATGTTAATGTCAGCGTCAGCAGATATTGGAACAATTTTTGATTTTATGTTTGACTGCAATTCATTTAAAAATCCCTGATTTACCAAATCAATTTTATTCATTACTGTAAGTGATTGAACATATGTTTTGGTTCCAGAAATATAATCAGTTAATTGTTCAGAATCAACATCTTCTCTGATTAGTACCCTGCCATTGTTAAAGCCATATACACGAAGTATGTCTTTTAAAAGACTTTGTGACATTTTTGTCAATGGTACTTGTTGACTGACAGATATACCCCCGTCTGCAGTTTTTTCTATGACAATGTTAGGAGGCTTTTGATCTAATCTTATTCCAATGTTGCCAAGCTCAGTTCTTATGACTTCTTCATGATATGGTTGAAAGACATCAAGAATAATTAAAACCAAATCTGCACTTTTTGCAACAGCTAAAACCCTTTTGCCCAACCCCTTTCCTGTTGATGCGCCTTTTATTATTCCAGGTAAATCAAGTACCTGAATTTTTGCACCGCGATATTCCATCATGCCAGGAATTACAGTTGTTGTTGTAAATTGATATGCACCTACTGCAGATTTTGCATCAGTAAGTTTGTTTAACAATGTAGATTTCCCAACACTTGGCAATCCAAAGATAACAACAGTAGCATCACCAGTTCGCTTGATATCAAATCCTACCGAACTCCCAGATGATTTTGATTTGAAATCTTCTTGTTCACGTTTTAGCTTTGCCAGTTTCGCTTTTAATAATCCAACATGATGTTCTGTAGCTTTGTTTATCTGCGTCTTTGACATTTCGTCTTTTATTGCTTGAATTTTTTCTGGAATTCCCAATTTTATCTCGTTTGTTGTTCTGATTTACCGAATAAAACTGTATTTTCTTTTTTGATATATTGAATTCTTGTAATAGGTATCGTCTCAAAGTTATCAGATTCTTTAAGGAATTCTGGCAATGTAACCTCCTTTACAATATCATAGTCTAGGTATCCTACAAGATATGATTCTGGGTTGTCTGCATACATTGCTTTACTGAAAATCTCTGCCAACTTGCCTTTTCTAGCCATAAATTTATTATGATAAATTGCTATTTTAGCTGTTTTCTATTTAATGGGGAGCAGTTATTATGCTCAATAGAATATCTGACTTGATGCAAGAAAAAATTTTTGCAGTTGACATTGATGGAACAATCACCGAAAATGGTGCAGGGCGAATACATCTTGATGCCTTAGATGCATTACGTCATATGATAAGACTTGGTCACAAAGTCATCTTTGTGTCAGGTCGATCTTCTGTGGAAGGATACATTCTGTCTGTTTTTGGGGGTATGACACGCATCGCTGTTGGGGAAAATGGTGGGGCTATAACTTTTGGTCCATCCAATCATAAGCTCTTAGGAAACAAGGATGAATGCATGAAAGCATTTGAATTACTCAAATCAAAAATTCCAGAGGCCAGAGAGAAACCAGTATTTCCTAGGATGACTGAGGTCGTATTAGAACGAACATTTGATTTAGAGTTGGCAAAAAAAATTATGAAAGACAACAACATGCCAGTAGATCTCTCTGATAGCCAGTATGCAATTCACATTAATTCAAAGGGGATTAACAAAGGAAGAGGGTTCTCTGAAGTCCTGACCATGCTTTCTGCTTCTCCTTCTGATGTTATAGCAATAGGAGATAGTGAGACTGATGTTCCACTGTTTAAGATCTCAGGACAAAGTATTGCACTTGGCAATGCAGTAGAAAGCGTGAAATCCCAGGCATCTATGACTGTTTCAGGAAAAGCTGGCGATGGGGTCATAGAAGCACTTGAATACATTGCAGTCAAGTTAGCAAAGGTGTAGTAGATGACTCTGCGACTCTTACTTGATGAAATACGATCAAACATACAACAAATATGTTCAAAATTAAATTTTCCTGAAATTAAGTTTGAAGTATCTGAATCTTCAAGGGCAGAGTTTGGTGATGTAAGCTGTAACGTTGCGTTTTTACTTGCAAAATCATTAAAGAAAAAACCATTTGATATTGCAAAAATTATTTCTGATGAATATCAAAAAGTTCCAACCAAGTTTGTAAAACATGCAGCTCCACATACTTCCGGATATGTGAATTTTTTTGCAAACTATGCAGAATTAAATAACGCAACAATTTCTGCATCATCTTTAAAAAATTATGGAACAATAAACATTGGAAAAAATTCCAAGGTTGTGGTAGAGCATACAAGTGTAAATCCAAACAAGGCACTACACATAGGACATGTAAGAAACATCGTAATTGGAGATGCTGTAGCTAGAATTCTAAAAAAAGCACAGTATGATGTTCGAATCTTAAACTATGTCGATGATTCTGGATTGCAAGTTGCCGATATCATAGTCGGATTCAAGTATGGCGGATTTCCTGTGGAACCATCAAAAGATCAAAAATTTGATCATTATT
>Ga0209341_10006181_pt1 | contig 10720 bp, 10 predicted proteins | sample RifCSP13_2_FD_184020 | JGI IMG/M metagenome (GOLD analysis project Ga0209341, IMG submission 184020) | Soil microbial communities from Rifle, Colorado - Rifle CSP2_sed 13_2 (SPAdes) (version 2) | ecosystem: Environmental > Terrestrial > Deep subsurface > Rock core/Sediment | place: Rifle... | reverse complement strand
CGCCAAATCCGGCCCCTGGCGGTTCGTTCCCCAGTAGACCGGGCTTTGGTAGTAATAATCTCCTGGCACGGACTCCGGCCCGATGTCGCCCGGCTGGCGCACCATGCCCTTGTTGGCTTCCGGCGCGCGAACCTGCTGCGTGTGGCAATAGTGACAGCCTTCGCGCTTGTAGATCTCGCGTCCCCAGAGTTCCTGTTCCGTATACGGCCGGGCCAGCGCCGAAGGACCGATCGGCTCCTGCGCCGGGATGACGATCGTCACGATGATGCCGAGCCAGAGGCTGATCAGCGAGCCGCCGGTGAGGTAGACGATCCCTGTCTTCATTCGCCGCCTCCACCGGCCGCGACGGCGGGCGCCAGCGCCGGCTCCGTCGTCGAACGGCGCACCGTCCGCCACATATTATATACGAAACACAAGACCCCGGCGCCCGCCATCAGACCGCCCAACAGGCGCAGCGCGTAATACGGCGCCATCGAGCGCAACGTTTCGAGAAAGGGGATGCTGCCGGTCAGCCAGTTCTGCCCCTGGATCAACCCGGCAATCCAAAGCGACACCATGAAGATGCTCATGCCGGCAGTGATGAGCCAGTAATGCCACTCCATCAGTCTACGGCTGTGCATCGGCCGCCGCACGAGCACAGGCACCATCAGGTACGCCGCGGCGAACGCCCAGAAGGAATAGTCGGCCACGAACGCCAGGTGGCTGTGGCCGACGACCCAGTTCGTGAAATGCACCTGCATCGAAAACGTGCGGAACGACTGGGCCACGCCCTGCACGCAGGTGATGGCCCAGAAGATCGCGCCCGTCACCAGGAAGCGCAGCGCCACGTCGTCCACCGTGCGCGTCCAGCGCCCCTTCATCGTCATCACGAAGTTGACCATGAAGGCGATCGTCGGCACGGCGGCCAGGATGCTGAAGACGACGGTCAGGAATTCCAGCCAGTCCGGCGCGGGGCTGTAGAGCTGATGGTGCTGCCCTGTCCACACGCTCCACAGGCCCCAGAGCGCCAGCCGGTGGCTGTACAGCGGCTTGTCGGCGAGCTTGGGCAAGAGGTACAGCGCCAATCCCAATCCGGCGGTGGTGAACCAGGAGTTGAACAGGTTGTGGACGTAGAAGTAATTGACGATGTTGTCGGTCATCCCGGCGAACGCGCCGGAGGGGTCCCACACCTTGTTGCCCACGGCGTACACCAGGATGAAGACAAGCGTCGCCGCCATGAAATTCCACAGGCTGACGTAAACCTTGCGCTCCTCGCGCCGCACGAACGTGCCCCAGATGTTGATGCCGAGCAGAACCCAGTTGACGATCAGCAGCCAGTCGAGCGGCCAGATCATCTCGGCGTACTCGCGTCCCTGCGTCAACCCCAGCGGCAGCGTGATCGCCGCGCCGGCGATCATCAGATTCCACAGCCACCAGTTGACGTGGGCCAGGCGCTCGCTGTACAGGCGCGCCCGCGTGAGGCGCGGCAGGATGTACAGTATCGCGCCGACGGTGGCCTGCGACAGCCAGCCGAAGATCATGAGGTTGACGTGGGCGGGGCGCAGGCGGCCGAAACTCAGATAAGGTTTGATCGCCAGGGGAAGAGTATCGTAGATGGAAGGCACGTAGAGGGCCGTCGCCAAAAGCAGCCCGAAGATTCCAGGCACGATCAGCCAGAAGATGGCCGAGTAGAAAAAGCGACGGCTGGCGCTACCTGGTTGATCGCTCCACATCTTTCGCATCCAAGGAGACTCGGTAGATCCAAATTTGGGCCACGAGCAAGACCTCGGAAGTCTCAAAAGACTTCCGAAGTCTGAAAACCGAGACTTCAGAACGTCAACTGCCCGCGCGCGCGGATGGCGTAGTCGATCAACGATGCGCCGCCGATGAGCTTGGCCTCTGGGATCAAGTCCTCGGCCTTGATATTGCGCACGCTGGCCGTCTGCTCGCAGACCTCGAGCCGCACGCCCATGTCCAATGCCTCGGCGACGCGCTGCGAGATCGTCGGGCCGCCCGCCGGCGACGTGTCCTTCTGCGGCACGTCCTTTTTCGCCGCGTCGGCGCCTTCCTGCACGCAGTAGACGACCGTGTCCTGGCCCATGGCGGCGGCAAGTGAGGCGTACATGAACGCGGCGCGCACCTGGCCGGGCGCGTTCAGGCCGGAGCGCAAGACGACCAGAAACAGGTTTTCGTCTTTCACGGCTGCTTGAGGCGAGGCAGCCGGGCGCGCGCCCTTGCGCACGAAGAAGCTGTACTGCCCGTTCGCCGTGTCGGAGATCGTGACAAGCTCGGAGGCGATGCGCTCGGCCCACTTCGCCAGATCAGGTTTCGTGTTGGCGTCGTCGGCCATCACTTCCAGCACTTGACCGGCCGACATTTCCAGCAGCGCCTGCTCTGCTTTAAGAATCGGGACAGGATACATCATGCCCCGACAGTCAAGCGTCCGATCAGCCCGAGGAGTGGCCATGGCAACCTCCTGGAAGATGAGAATAGATGACTAATGCGCCCATCATACTCTGAATTCGGAGCAAAGTCAAAACAATCTTGTCCTCATTGGCCGGCAGTATATCGCCGCCGAGGCGCAGAGTACGCCAAGTTTCACGTTGGAATTCGCTCCAGTGTATAATGACTGGCAACTCGTTGCGCGGAACGCAGTGGTCGCCTGCTGTACAGGGTTGTGCAATGACATCCGATAACGTGACTCTCTTTCATCGGGCGTTTGACCAGTTGTATCCCTTGATCCGGTTCGTCTACGAGCGCATCCGGGGCTACGCGTGGTTCGATCGGATCACGCCGCACGGGAAGGTGAGGGCGGAGTTATGGATGGGCGGCGCGCCCACTTATCGGCGTGACTACGAGTTCATCCTGCGGCATGGGATCAAGGCCGTCGTCAACATCCGCGCCGAGCGCGCCGACGACACAGACTTCTACGACGCGCACGGCATTAATCACGTGCGCTACCGGGTGCCGGACGTCACTGTGCCCGACGAGATGGTGATCAGCGATGGCGTGGACTGGATTAAACAGCAGGTGGACGACGGGCGAGCGGTGCTGATTCACTGCGCCAAGGGGCGCGGCCGCTCGGCGATGCTGCTGGCAGCCTACCTGATGCGTGAAGAAGGCATGACGTACGACGAGGCGCGGCAGTTGATGAAATCGAAGCGTCCCCTGGCTAAGCTGGAGGCCAGGCATCGCGAGCGGTTGGAAGCGTGGATCGCCCGAAACGGCAGGCGGCCTCTGCTGACGCCTCAGGGGTGACGATGCGGGTTGTCTGTCACGAGGCCTTCAGCTTCCGCAATGGCGAGCAACCGAGATAACATGATTGTCACTCACCACAATAAGAGTCCGCAGATTCACCCGTCAGCTTATATCGCGCCTAACGCGACCATTTGCGGCGACGTGATGATCGGCGCGGGCTGCCGCATTATGTTCGGGGCATGCGTCGTGGCCGAAGGTCAGCCGCTGGAGCTAGGCGAGAACTGCATCATCATGGAAAACGCCGTCATTCGCAGCACCGATAGCCATCCCACCAAGGTGGGTTCTCACTGCCTGATCGGGCCGCATGCGCATCTTGTCGGCTGCACGCTGGAGGATTGTGTCTTTGTCGCGACCGGCGCGTCGGTCTTCCACGGCGCGAAGCTGGGCTATGGCTCCGAGGTGCGCATCAATGGCGTCGTGCACCTGCGCGCCGAATTGCCTGCTCACGCGACGGTGCCTATTGGGTGGGTCGCCGTGGGCGCTCCCGCGCAGATATTGCCGCCTGATCAACATGACGCGATCTGGGCAATTCAGAAGCCCCTGGACTTCCCGAAGTTTGTATATGGGGTGGAACGCCCGCCGGAAGGTGAGAGCGCCATGCCGGAGATCACCCGGCGACGCTCGGAGGCTCTCGCCAGCCACAAGGCAGATGTCATCTTGTAGAAGGCGGTCGAGCCTGTTTCACTATGCCGGCTCGATCACGATGTAGCGATTGCCCAGTTCCAGCCAGGCCAGGTCGAAGTCACCTGTGGGCACTGGCAAGCCGATTCGGTCGAATACCGGATCATTGACGTAGATGTGTGAATCGTCGTAGCCCACCACGACTACGGAATGAAGCGTGTTGTAGGTCCAGTAGGGCAATTCGCCTGTCTTGACCAGCACGATAACCGGAAGGCGGCGATCAAGATAGGCTTTCAGATCGGCCAGGCCGCCCTCGCTGTATATGACGTTGAGTTCGGGGCCCGTCAGGCGCAAAACGCGGCGGGCGATGGTGCCGTAAGAAGTTGTGCCCAGTATGCGCAGCAGGGTATCATAGTCGAGAGGCCGACCGAGGTAGTCCAGTACCATCGCCACGCAGGCCGGCAGGCAATCGGCCTGCTGTGTCTGTCTATGATGAGGAACGGGCAGCGAGTTCATGGGCGCGGCGCTCAATCTCGGCAATCATCGCTGGCGTCGTGTGCAACTGACCGGTGCGCGCATCGACATCGATCGCCCCCACGTCTCCCACGCGGCCGCTGGCAGTCAAGTATAGCACAACCGGCACGCGCCACAGGAATCGCTCGCCGTCGACGATGAGTTCGGGCGCTTCGCCGCTCAGATGGTCACTCACATTGTCCACCAGATACGCTGTGACCTGGCGCTGGGCGACATAGGCTGACACGTTCAGGTCAGCCGTGATGCGAATGTCGACGTGGACGCCGTGATCGGATCGAGGAATCTGTTTGAGGATAACGCTCATGGCCGTCGCTCCTGCGGTGAGTATATCATAGTTCTGGCGTCGGCTCAATCGGGTGATACCACCTCACACCGATTGTCAACACTGGCTGGCCGAACACGGGCGGAGATGGTGGTATAGAGGGAGGAATCGATGACATACACATATCTGACAGACCTGGGAGCCTGCATCGATCGGCTGGCCGCGAACGGCGATCTCGTGCGCGTGCGCAGCGAGGTGGACCCGGTGCATCAACTGGCGGGGATCGCCTATCGCTTCGAGGGCAACGAGGTCGTCCTGTGCGAGAAGGTGAAAGGCCACGACTTCCCCGTGCTCGTCGGCCTGTACTGGAACCGGGCCGCGCTGGCCCGGCTGTTCGGCTGCGCCACGGATAGGCTACCGTTCGTCGTCGCCGATGCGGTGGCCGATTGGCAGACGCGCCCGATCGAGCCGGAAGTCGGGGACAGCGGCCCGGCCAACGAGGTCGTCGAGCTGGAAGTCGACTTGCGCAGGCTTCCTATCCCCACGCACGCTCTCGGCGACGGCGGGCCTTACATCGACTCGGCGATCGTGATCGCCCGCGATCCCGACACGGGCGTGCGCAATGCCTCGATTTACCGGGCGCTGGTCACCGGCCCGGATCGGCTGACGGTGCAGCTCGACGAGGGGCGTCACGTGCGCGATTATTACGAACGCGTCGAAAAACGCGGCCAGCCGTTGGAAGTCACGCTGAACGACGGCGTCGGCCCGGCGGTGCACGTGGCCGCCATCGTCCCGTCCTCGGCGGCGCCGATCGAAAAAGACGAGCTGGGGATTGCCAGCGCATTCACCGGGCAGCCGCTGCAACTGATCCGCAGCCAGACCGTGAATGTGGAAGGTCTTGCGGACGCCCAGTTCATCCTCGAAGCGGAAATGCTGCCCGAGGTGCGCGAATCCGAAGGGCCGTTCGCCGAAGTCACGGGTTACTATGCTTCGCAGGCCGACCGCTGGGTCGTGCGCGTGAAGAAGATCACCCGCCGCAAGAACCCGGTGTGGCAGACGATCCTCTCCGGCAAGGAAGTATTCAACTCGGTTGGGCTGGTGGGCGAAGCGGCCGTGTACAAGCTGGTCTCGCGGCAGGTGCGCGACGTGCGCGCCGTGTATTTCAGCCACGGCGGCTGCGGCTTCTACCACGCCGTCGTCCAACTCAAGAAGAGCATGGAAGGCACGCCCAAGAACGCGATCCTGGCGACCTTCGCCGCCTTCCCCTCACTCAAGATGGTGATTGCGGTGGATGAGGACGTGGACATCACGAACGCCGAGGATGTCGAGTGGGCGCTGGCGACCCGCTTCCGTCCCGAGACGGGGCTGATCCAGATACCGGCGGCCCGCGGCCACGAGCTGAACCCCTCGACGGACAGAGGACTGGGCATGAAGCTGGGCATCGACGCGACAGCGCCCCATCCGCGCCCACGATCCTTCGAGCGGGTTAAGATGGCCGAGGTCAGGCTTGACGAGTTTGATATTCGTAAGTGATGCGTGATGGCGTGAAACGTGATGCGTGAAACGTGAAACGTAAAAACGTGATACGTGAAACGTAAAACGTGAAGCGTGATGGCGTGATTGAGGGGGTTGTCGTCACGGGACGCGGCGAGGGGGCGGCGTTCACTCAGCTCGAGTGGGCGCGCCGGCAGTTCGTCGAGCGGCTGGGGATCGATCCGTTCCCCGGCACGCTGAACCTGATCCTGGACTCGCCCGCCGATCTAGAGGGGTGGGGTGATCTGAAAGTTGGCGCGGGCCGCGCTGTGATGCCTCCAAATAGCCAGTGGTGCACAGCGCACTGCTATCCCGTGCGCGTCGCGGGCCGGCTGCCGGGGGCGATTGTCTTGCCCGAAGTGCCCGGATACCCGGAGGCTCAAGTCGAGATTATCGCGGCGCTGTCGATGCGCGAGACCTTCTCCCTGAAAGACGGCGACCGTCTCTCGCTCGAAATCAGCCAGCCGCTATCCGTGCGGGCTGTGATCTTCGACGTGGACGGCACGCTCGCCGATTCGCTGGAGGCCTATCGCGTCGTGGCCGAGCTGGCCGCCGCGCCGCACGGCATCGTCGTCACGCGTGAGATGGTGCGCCAGGCCATGAATAGCGACGTCGTCTTCTGGGATTTGCTCATACCCGCCGAACGGCCGGATCGGGGGGAGTTCATCAAGCAGTTGAAGGAAGAGGCGATCCGGCGCTGGCCGGATGCCCTGCGCGCGCATGGCCGGCTTTTTCCCGGCCTGCGGGGCACGCTTGAGACGTTACACAGCCGTGGCCTGCGCCTGGGGATCGTCACGGGATCGCGGGCAACCGTTCTCCAGCCGTTGCACGAGGCGGGCCTCATGGATTTCTTCGACACTGTCGTCACCGGCAAAGACGTGCAGCGGCGCAAGCCCGATCCCGAAGGACTACTCAAATGTGCGGCGGCGCTGGGCATCGCGCCGGATGAAGCGGTCTATGTGGGTGATACCCCGCTCGACGTGCAAGCCAGCCGCGCCGCCGGGATGGCCTCAGTCGCCGTGCTGTCCGGGGCGGGGGACTCGGCGCTGCTCTCCGCCGCCGGCCCGGATTGGATCGTTCACTCTCATGCGGGTCTGCCTGAGATCATTCTGCGCGCGTAACTGCCCCATGCGCCTCGCGAACCCGACTTCAATCTTGAAGAAGGGGTTGAATTCTTTACTGTCCCAACTTGGTAAGGCGCAGTTCAGTTCACGCGCTCCGCCGACCGTCGCTTAGCCCACGCCTTATTGATGTGCGTTCAAAACCAATGGCAGATAGGTGTTACAGCAGTCCAGATATAGTCTGTAGTCTCCAGTGTATGTTCCGTTGAAACCGTCATAGATCAGGATCGTATATGTTCCAGTGCTAGGCATGGGGCAGCTAGGTATCACAGCCGTGACGGAATTGCTCGCTTCACACAGTTTCGTTCCATCCGGACTGTAGATCCTCACCCCCGGCCAGAGATTCCCGGATGACTTGCTGACTCTGACTAACACCCTGTCACCGGCACTCGCAGTGAAGGTGTAGGTGTCCATCGCGGCAGGCGTGGTAATCGATCCTATTAGGATTTCACCATGCTCGATGGGTACGGCGTTGCCTGGGTTATTCAGCCGTTGCAGATAGAGGTAGTAATCCCCGGTGTAGGTTCCATTGAAACCATCATAGACCAGGATCGTGTATGTTCCAGTGCTGGATAGAGTGCAACTGGCTATCTCGGCCGTGACGGAATTGCCCGCTTCACACAATTTCGTTCCACCCGGACTGTAGATCCTCACGCCCGCCCAGAGATTCCCGGATGACTTGCTGACTCTGACTAACACCTTGTCATCGGCACTCGCAGTGAAGGTGTAGGTGTCCATTTCGGCAGGCGTGATAATCGAGCCAGAGAGAGTTTGGGCGAAGGTGATGGCCGTTGGGTTGCCTGGGTTATTCAGCCGTTGCAGATAGAGGTAGTAATCCCCAGTGTAGGTTCCATTGAAACCGTCATAGACCAGGATCGTATATGTTCCAGTGCTGGATAGAGTGCAACTGGCTATCTCGGCCGTGACGGAACTGCCCGCTTCACACAGTTTTGTTCCATCCGGGCCGTAGATTCTCACCCCTGCCCAGAGACTCCCGGATGACTTGCTGACTCTGACTAACACCTTGTCATCGGCACTCGCAGTGAAGGTGTAGGTGTCCATTTCGGCAGGCGTGATAATCGAGCCAGAGAGAGTTTGGGCGAAGGTGATGGCTGTCGGATTGCCTGGGTTATTCAGCCGTTGCAGATAGAGGTAGTAATCCCCAGTGTATGTTCCATTGAAACCATCACGAACCTGAATAGTATACGTTCCGGGACTAGGCAGTGAGCAACTGGCTATCTCGGCTGTGACGGAACTGCCTGCCTGGCACAGTTCGGTTACGCCGGAGAAAACTTTAATGCCTGGCCAGAGACTCCCCGATGACTTGCTGGCTCTAACCAACACTTTGTCACCTGCGTTGGCTGTGAAGGTGTAGGTATCGGTCTCACCGGCGGAAACGATAGAACACTGAACGGTCTCTCCAAAGCTAATTGATGGAGGGCAAACAGTTGATGGGGCTAGAAGGGTATATGCGTCTACGCTACGAGTCCACAATTGAGTCGAAGCGGAAGCAGGAGATGTGCCAAATTGTAGCAGGCACATCGAAACCACGAGGGCTAACATCCGGAGGAAATTACTCAAGAGGAGTGGTTGGATTTCTGCATCAGAGTAGAGCTTGCAAGATCGCTCTGTGCCCATGGTTCCTCCCAAGGCATCTTATGAGGAAACACCAGACTTCATGTATCGCAAGCACCATCCCTGGACGCACTTTAGGTCGGCGTCTCGCGCGCCACCCTCGCCTCCCGATCAAACGCCTGTGCACAAGGTGCGGCGCATAGTGCGACTGGAGGGAATTGTACTCCCGAAAGGTGGGCAACGGCAAGTGGAGAAACGCTGAAACGCCGGTTCCAGAGGTCGGTGGAAGACCAGCTGAGGTAAACCGGTGGCAGGCGGGTGGCGCCTTCCGGTGAGCAGGCACACAGAACTGGCGACGCAGTCCAGGTTCACTGTGACACGGGAGAGAGAAACATCGTCGTGGCTCGAGCGCCCCCCAAAGACTTGGGCGCATCACTGTGAGCGGGGCAGGGCGGTGAGCAGCTTGAGACCGATCTCCACGGCTTCCCGTTCCGACGCGAGCCTGCCCTCCGCATCCTCGATCAGGGCGGCGACCGCGTATCGAGGCGCGTCGATCGGCGTGAACCCGACGAACCAGTGCAGCTTCGACCGTCCGCTCAGGCCGGTTCCGGCGTGCCAGGCGACGTCGCTCTCCTGCGGCATGGCCGATACGACTTGCTGTACGATGTCGGCCGGCGCGATGCGGTGCGGCACGACCCGGTCGACAGCCTGCCACGCGCCGTCCACAGATTCCGTCGCCGAGATGATGCGCGGTGACACCAGGACGCCGCGTGAGCCAAGCGTGGACGCCACCGTAGCCATCTGAAGCGGCGAGACGGTGAGCCGTCCCTGGCCGGCGGCGAACTCGCGCAGCGCCTGGGTGTCCGTCAGTGGGATCGTTTGTGTGAGGGAAGGGCGGCTTCCAATACCCAACACGCTCGTATCTGTCCGCGTAAGCGCCCACGTCGACACGACGTTCCATAACGCATCGCTACCGAGCGCCGCACCGAGATCGGCGAAGGGCGCGGGGCAGGCGGAGCGAAACGCATCGGAAAGCGTGTGCACATCGTCGGCTGCGCTGCAAGTCAGCGACTGTGCGTCAACTGCGAACGGCGCGGCAGGGGAGTCCGGCGTGTCGTATAGTGCAACGATGCCTCGCTGGAGCGCTTCGGCCAGAACGAGGGGCTGCAGCGCCGTGCCGGGCTGATACTCTCCCTGCGTGGCGCGGTTCAACAGCGGCGAAGCCCGGTCCGCCCGCAGTCTGTCCCAGTTCTCGTCGAGCGTGTTGGGATCGAACGTCGGGTGGCTGGCGAGCGCCAGCACCTCGCCTTCAGGAACCGACAGCACGACGATAGCGCCGGTCCGGCCGGCCAGGAGCGCGTCGGCGACACGCTGCACGTCGAGGTCGAGCGTGACCTGCACGTCTCGGCCGATCGGTTGGATGTGCATCAAAGCCTCGAGATCGGCACGGAGCGGATCGATCCCGAGCGTGCCGCGCAGCGTGGAATCGAATGCCTGCTCGACGCCCGACGTGCCGTAGTTGATCGAATAGTATCCGGTGATGGGCGCGGCGTCGGGGTGGAGCGTGCTCCGGGTGTAGGCGCCAGGCTCCCCCGTCGTCTCGACGATCACTTCGCCGTCTCGGTCGAGGATCGAGCCGCGCAACGTGCGCTGCTCGGCGAAAATGCGGCGCGGGTTGTCTTCGCGCGCGGTCAGGATCGCGCCACTCGCCGCCCGGTAGCCGAGCGCGCCGGCCAGGCACACAAACGCGAGCAGCGCGAGCAGTGCGATGCGGTTGATGGAATCGGGCATGTTTCTCAGCGCCGGCCCATGGGCTGCTTGCGTATCTCGAGCACGA
>Ga0209341_10006179_pt1 | contig 10721 bp, 9 predicted proteins | sample RifCSP13_2_FD_184020 | JGI IMG/M metagenome (GOLD analysis project Ga0209341, IMG submission 184020) | Soil microbial communities from Rifle, Colorado - Rifle CSP2_sed 13_2 (SPAdes) (version 2) | ecosystem: Environmental > Terrestrial > Deep subsurface > Rock core/Sediment | place: Rifle... | reverse complement strand
TGGCTGGAAGTCGTAACACGCTCGGCCGACGTCACGGCTTCGGCGAGGAGCGCATCGTCGCGGCCGTCTGGGAGCTGCGGGACCTCGGCATCCAGTCCGTCCCCCTCGAGGCGGAGCTGGTTTTCGACATCGCCATCCTGGTCGCCGAAGCGGGGCTGACGGCGTACGACGCGTCGTACATCGCGCTGGCGCGTCACGAGAACGCCCGCCTCGCGACGGCCGACCTGTCGATGGCAGAGGCCGCGGGCAAGCGGGTGATCTGGGTGGGCGAGGGCGATCACCCACGGCGCGTCGGTGAGGATCGGGCCGCTTATGGTGACGACGTGAACGCATGGTTCGAGCTCCCGACGGCCGGCACGCTCGTTGCCCGCCTCCGGGCCGAGGCCGAGTCCGAGCTCGCCGCGATCGATCGGAGTCGTACCGCCCGGGGGACTTGACATTCGTCGTCGTGGCCGCCATTCTGTAACTAACAGGTTATGGAATGAGGTAGTTATGGATGGCCGTTGACCAGCTGAGCGACGTGTTCGGGGCCCTGGCGGACCCGACCCGTCGGGCGATCCTGTTGCGGCTGACCGAGGGCGACGCCAACGTGGCCGAGCTGTCGGCGCCGTTCCGGGTGTCGCAGCCGGCAATCTCCCGCCACCTCAAGGTGCTCGAGCGGGCCGGCCTCATCTCGCGCAGCCGACGGGCGACCGCCCGACTCAGCCACCTCGAGGCCGAGCCGCTCCGCCAGGCGACCGCCTGGCTGGCTCGCTACCGGCAGTACTGGGACGAAAGCTACGGGCGGCTCGATGAGCTGCTCGCGGCACTCCAGCGCGACAGCGCGGTCGATCGACCGCTACCACCGAAAGAAGAGGAAAGGAACCGATGATGGGAACGACCAAGATCACGGCCGAGCCGGGCAGTCTGCTCGTCGCGATGGAGCGGGAGTTCGATGCGCCCCGCGACCTCGTATTCAAGGCCCACATGGATCCGGAGTTGCTGGTCCAGTGGCTCGGGCCACGCCGTCTGACCATGACGGTCGATCGATACGATGTCCGCGACGGTGGCACCTGGCGCTACATCCACCGCGACACCGACGGGACCGAGCACGGCTTCCACGGTGTCTTCCACGGACAACCGACACCCGACACCGCCGTCCAGACCTTCGAATACGAGGGTTATCCGGGGCACGTCTCGCTCGACACCGCCGTCTTCGAGGACCGCGGCGACAAGACCTTGGTTCGCATCAACACCGTCTTCCAGTCTGTCGAGGATCGCGACGGGATGATCGCCTCGGGGATGGAATCGGGGATGAACGAAGGCTACGAGCGCCTCGACGAGCTTCTCGCCAGGCTGACCGTCCCGGTCGCCTGAGGATCTCGCCTCACGATCCCGCGCACGAAAGGACGTCGCCTCCATGGATTGGAAGCTCGAAGTCGTCGTGGTCCCAGTGTCGGATGTCGACCGGTCCAAGGCCTTCTACAGCGAGCGGGTGGGCTTCAACGTCGACGTCGATCACAGCCCCAGCGAGCGGTTCAGGGTCGTTCAGCTGACGCCGCCCGGCTCGGGCTGCTCGATCACGATCGGCAAGGGTCTGGTCGACATGCCGCCCGGCGCGATCAAGGGCCTTCAGCTTGTCGTATCCGATGTCGAGGCCGCTCGAGCCGAACTGGTATCGCGCGGCGTCGACGTGACCCCGGTTCGCCACATGGACGAGGGCACGTGGATGGACGGCCACGGCGGGCCGTGGAACTCGTTCATCTTCTTCGACGACCCCGACGGCAACAGCTGGGCCGTCCAGGAGAAGCCTTCCGCCACCTGACGCTGGGTCGGCCGCTCAGCGCCAGGCGTTGAGCGGGCCGGGCCGTGGATAGGGCTGCAGGAACCAGCCCAACAGGGCATCGCCGTCGGACCGGCCGAGGCGGATGCGATCCGCCCACGCTTCGTCGTCATCAGGGTCGATCGTGGCGCGGATTTCGACGTCGTCCTGGCCGGGTCGGTTCGGGTCGTAGACGCGGATCGCGATCCGCTCCGGCGTCTCGTCGTAGGCGTATCCGAGGACCTGGTGGTTGGAGCTCAGCACCATCGGGTTGCGGCTCGCGATGCGGATCGTGCCGATGACCGGCAGTCTTCCGCCGTCGATCTCGGCCCGGATCCGGGGCCACTCTTGCTGGATCGAGCCGACACGCGGAACGTCACGGCGGAGGAGGCGTGAGACCGCCGTCGGCGGGTCAGGCCGGAACGCCTGGAGGTCGTAGTAGCGGAGTGGGACCCGGAGCCAGTCGAGGGACTGGACCTGGCGCCGGACGATGGCCTTGAATCGCGGGCTGCCGTTCTTCGGGAGCTCGGAGTCGCGGGGTGGCTCGATGCCCGCCTCGAATAGATCCCGGACCGTCAGGGCCATGCCGCCGCAGAGGCCCTGGCTCGCGTCGCCGATGCCGACCCAGCGCGGGTCGATCGGTCCGAGTCGCGCGGTCGGCCCCGGCGGCCAGGCGTTCGGGAAAGGCAGCCCGTTGCGGCTCGGGAGAAAGCCCGGAACCGAATTCGATGGCATCGTCCGATGGTCGCCGTGACTGGCGGCCTCGTCAATTCACAGCGGCCGGATGGTCCATTCGCGCTTCCGCGTGGCCACGTCCGACGGTTTGGTCGAGTGCCCGGTGACGGTCCCGCCCTCGGCGAAGGATTGTCGTTCGTCCCGATCGATCAGCACCCAGTTCACCCTCGTGTGGTGCGAATACGTGCCGTCGTAGAAGTCCGGATCGCAGCCCGATTTCGAGATCGTCGCGTCGGGGCCGATCGTGCTGAGGGTCCCCCAATAGGTGTTCGGTGTCCTGGTCGAGTCGACGACGAGGTAGCTTCCCTTGGCGGAACTCTGGTCGCGAGCGAGGTCGACGCTGACCGTGTCCGATGAGTAGGTGCAATTCGTGGAGTCGGGGCCGCCGCCCATGGTCCAGGTCCACGAACCGCCCGCCACCTCATAGCGGATCTGGCCCTCCGGGAGCGCGGGATCTGCGACCGGGCGAAGGACGAGCTCCGATGTGGCGACCTGCTCGACCCCGCCGAGGAAGTGCTCCGTGTAGGTGTCCTTGGCGTTGACCACCAACCCGCCGCGCCCTATCAACGTGGCCGCGCTCCCGTCATCGTTCTCGCCCCCGCTCGGGAGCTCCACCCACGCCCGGAACGTCACCTGGGTGTCCTCCTCGAGATCGAACGAGAGCTGAGCCACCCCAGGGACGTCCCACTGGTCCGTGTCGTTCGACGTGCCTTTGCCGAGCGGCTGCGGTTCGGTCTCGACGCCGTCGACCGACACGTGCAGCTGTACGTTCGGGGCGAATCCCGGGGGAATGCCGTCCACGCGGACGCGGTAAGGCGCCGCGTCCGGCTTGCCGTCTGCCTGCTCGCCCTCGATCACGACTCTCGATGAGGCCGAGAGTGGCTGGCCGGTCTCCGGCTCAAGGAGGGTGACGATGTCGCGGATGCGGAGGTCGCCGCCGGCGGCGCGCTTGCCGAGGACCAGGCGCGAACCTGCGCGATCTGTCTGCAGATCGCCCAGCCGAGAGTACGACGTCTCGGTCGGGTATCCGCGCTCCGACAGGTCCTCGTAGAGGGCGACCGCGGCATCGTGGGCGTCCGTCGTGTCGACCTTCTCGCTCCAGCCGAGGAATACGCTCCTCGTGCCGCGGATGGCATCGGCGAGATCGGTCGCCTCGGTCCCGAAGACCTCGCAGGCGTTGAAGAAGACGAGGGCGTCGGTGAGACCGCCCGTGTATTCGTGACGGAAGAAGTCGGCCGTCAGAAGGACGACGTCCATCCGTCCGCATCCGTCGAGGACGAGATCCCGCGCGCAGGGGTCCTCCACCTTGCTCAGCTCGAGGCCGCGATCCGGGAACGACAGGCGGACCCCCTTGGTGATGATGCCGGGCCCCTCCGGCACGGCGCCCTGAAGGGTCCCGGCGGCGATCACGGCTCGGCACGGCGGCTCCTTGCATAGTCGCGCGCCGTGCGAGACGACGTGGATGACCTGGAGGTTCCTCCAGCCCTTGAAGCTCGCGACGCCGACGGCGGAGGCGCTCGGCGTGGCGTTGGCCACGTGGGTCACTCTGCCCTCGTAACCTCGAGTGCCCGACAGGATCCGAGCCACCGCCGCCCCGTCATCCGTCTCCCCGAAGTCGAACAGGAACGGCGACAGCACCAGGGCCCGCTTCTGTTCAATGGGCTCACCGACGATGTGCTCGAGGCCGGGCGACGGCCGGTCGAGCGGCGGGCGCGTCGACGCCGGCCTCGACGGCATCGACCGCACGCCTAGGGCTCCACCGATCGCGCTCCGCGTGGCGAGGGCGGCGCTGCCAAGGACCCAGGTACCTCGCCCGCCTTCGAGGCGGAACCTGATCGCCGTGTCGTCCGAATCGACCTCGGCCATGCCGTCCTGGCCGGCCAGCCACGTCTCGACGCCGGCGGTCGTGTCGCCCGCCTCGAGCTTGCCAGACGCTTCGTCGGCGAGGGCATCGCTCCGCATGAAGATGTCCTCCGGCACCTCGGCAAGGGAGCATGGGTAGTTGAGGAGCTCGCACTCCAGCTCGGCGACGGCGGGGAGCGGACCGGACCCGGATTCATCGACCGGAGAGGCCTTGGGGTCCGACGATGTGCACGCGGCCAGGATGAGGGCGAGAGCAACCGCGCCCGTGACCGGCGCGCGCCGGATCCGCGTCGGCTTCCGGACGGTCGCGGGCTGCGTGCGATTGCCCCAAGCAGGCATTACCGCCCCACCTTCGGCGAGTCGGCTCGCAGGATACCAGCGCGATGACTGCCCGAGGCGAGCCCGGAACCAGGACGGTGGCAGGCGGCGACGAGGCGGCCACCGATGCCTGAGCACGCGCGCCATTACCGCAGTACGCACGCCCGGAGAGCCCTATGGGGCCCCAGCCCGAGCGAGTCGTGCAATCGGGCGGCCCGGATGGCCGTTTCTGGTCCGTAACGCGCATCAGGGCGTGCGTGCTTCGGGATTGGCGGTGGAGGGCGGTGGAGGTCGGCACATTACGCTCGTGGGGCGTGCGTTATGCGGGGGCGGGCTCGAGGGACGTCGGCGCAGGCTCAGGCGGGGACCGGCTCAGGCGGGTGGACGAAGGTGAGCATGACCGAGGCGCCGGCCAGGAAGAGGATCCCCGTCGAGACGGCGAAACGCGGCGCCGCCTCGAGGCCGGCCGACGCGGTCATGGCGTCCAGCACGCGCCCGGCGATGACGACGGCCAGCGGACCGGAGATCGAGTTGGCGATGTTGGCAAGTCCCATGTAGCGGCCCGAGGCGATCTTGGGGATGACCGAGGTCATGAGCGCCCAGTCGACCGCCAGGTACGCGCCGTTGCCGATGCCCATCAGGATGAGACCGGGGAGGGCTTCCTCGGGGCTGCCGGCCCGGGCGGTCAGGAAGATGCCCGTCGCCGCCAGCGCCGCGGCGCCCCAGATGACGTTCTTGCGGCCGATCCGGTCGGCCAGCCAGGCGCCCGGGATCGTTCCCGCCGCCGTCCCGACGAGGAAGCAGCCGAGGCCGACGCGGATCCAGAACGTGAGGTCGTCGTCGCTCTGGCCGAGTGTGTCTCGGACGTAGAAGAGGCTGAAGTTGACGAACGCCGATGTGCCCATGAGGAAGAAAAGGCGGGTGGCCGACATGAAGAGGAAGCTGCGCTCGCGCAGGACATCGGTGCCCCACGCCTCACGGGCGATGGCAAACCACGACCGGCCGTTGCGCGGTCGAGCCGATGCCCCTTCGCGGACGAGGACCACGGTCGCGATGGCGAGTGACAGCTCGATCAGGCCGATGACGAGGAGCGGCAGCCCGTAGTCGCCGGTGGCGGCGCCGCTCGAGACGATGAAGACGCCACCGAGGAGGCCGGTCATCCGCATCAGGCCCAGCAGGCCGCTGGCCACCGTCACCTGTCGCTCGGGCACGAGATCGGGCACGTAGCCCTGGAACGGACCCTGGGCGAGGTTCGAGCTGAGCTGGAGGAAGAGGTAGGCGGCTGCGAACGCTAGCAGCGTCTGGGAGTTGATAAGGGCGAAAATGAAGACGACGTCGAAGATCGCGCCGAACAGGATGAATGGCTTGCGCCGACCCCAGCGCGACACGGTGTAGTCGCTGATCGTGCCGGCCGTCGGGACGACGAGGATGGCGACGAGGGCGCCCAGCGACTCGAGGTAACCCATGACCGCGCCGCGATCGTCGGTCCCGACGAAGGCCTCGACGCGCTGCTGGCCGAAGATCTCGTAGCCGCCCCAGATCGCGCTGATGCCGAACCAGTAGACCGACATCGAGACGAGCTGCGACCACGGGAGGTGGGCTGTCGGCCGTCCGACTTCGTCCGGCTCGGCAGCGACCGAGGCGGGTCCAGGTGTCGTGCCGCCGAGACCTGCCTCGGTCGAAGAAGTCACGGCCCGCTCGGGCCGTGATCAGATCGCATGCCCGGGGCCCATGACGCGAAGCGAGAACCCGCTTGGTAGGTGCTCGCGGATGACCTGGTCGACGGCCTCGAAATCGGCGTCCGGGGGACCGATGACGAGGAGCTCCTGGGCCGCGGCAGGCAACGCCTCGGCGCTCTCGACGGCCGGCGGCGCCTCCGTCACGACGACCGCCGAGCGGACGGCGAGATCCGACCGCAAGACCCAGAAGTGGTAGGCGAGGGCGATGCCGCCGACGATGACGGCGCCGATCGCGGTGGCGATCTCGCCACCGAAGCGGGCGGGCTCGACTCCGACAAGATCGCGGATCAGCTGGTACACGATGTACGAGAGGGCGACGCCGACGATGGCGACGGACGCGCCGATGGTCAGGAACAGGTATGTACGCCGCGCCGTCGACGCGGCCTCGAGAACGGCGTCTCGCGAGCGCGAGCGCTGGACGGCGGCCCAGGCGAGGACCCACATCGGCAACCCGACGAGCACCGCCGCGATCCACGGGGCGAGGTCATCGAGACGGCCGGACCCGACCGTCAGCGGGGCGTCGCCGATGATCGTCTCGAGGCCCATGGCCACGACCTCGATGATGCCCACGAATGACAGCATCAGGCCCACTCCGGCGACCACGAGGAGCTCCGCCCTGCGCGTCGACAGGGCGCCTTCCGGGCCAACGAGGTCGTGCTCACGGCGGATGGACCGCTCATATGTCCACCAGCCGGCAAACGTGAACGGCAGCGCGGTGATGAGCGACCCGCCGATCAGTTCGACGAGACGTGCCGGGGACGCCGAGGCGGTGATCCCCAGGCCAAGCCTGAGGGCCTCCACCATCGACGCGACGACGGCCAGCGACACGACGATCGTGCAGGTGGCGAAGAGGATGACGAGCGATGCCTGGCGAACGCGCGACGCGCGCTCGGCCGGGCTGCGGAAGTCAGGGGCGATGGTCAGCCGCGTGGCGTAGGTGCGGTGGCCGAACCAGACGACCCCGCCGACGACGGCGAGCGCGATCGACTGGGCCATCGCCACGATCCAGGGGTCGACTGCAATCGCCGATCCGCTCGCCAGCAGCTCGCGCCCGGTCGCCTGGAGGCCGATCCCGATCCCTCCGAGCGCGACGAGCGCGCCGATCACGATCGCGCCGTACAGGTAGAGGCGGCTCAACCAGGCCGCGGCGCCGTCGAGCGGCCAGCGGATCACGTCACCGTGACGTGTCCACGCGTGAAAGGACCAGATCGCGAGACTGATCGCACCCACCGCCAAGGTGTCCTCGATGAGCGGAGCCCAGACGTCGAGCTCACCGCCGACTTGTCGGACAGCGTAGTCGATGGCGGTGACGGCCTGAGAGGCGAGGTAGCCCAGGCTGACAGCAAGGACGACGAAGAAGTAGAAGGCGCGGACGACGCTCCGTCGCTCGGCATCGGCCGCCGCCTCGTCTCCGCGAACGGTGCGTTCGACGAGCCACCACTGGATGGCGAAGAGCGGCAGTCCCACGATCACGAGGGCCAAGCCGACCGCCAGCTGATCGGCGTCGGATCCGCCCGCCAGGGCCGGCTGCGAGCCCATGACGCGCTCGAGTGTCAGCCGCAGCAGCGCCGCGGCACCGACTGCCAGGAGGGCAAGCGCGATACCCGAGACGACATACAGATAGAGACGGCGTGCGGTCAACATGACTGTGCCTCCCTCAGTAACTCTCGAGGCCGACGATGCGCTGGTCGACGCGCCATGCGCCGTCCTCGAGCGTCATGCGGACCTCACGGTGATCCGTCCAGGTGCTTGCGCCGATCCCCGAGCCCGAGGTGAACTCGACCGTCAGGTAGAGGCTGGCCAGGTCGCCATCGCGATCGGCGCGGTCGATCCAGACTCGTCGGCCGTCCCGCTGCCAACCCGCGTACATGTCGCGTGCCTGGAGGTACTCGTCGTACGGCCACGTCTCCCTGACACGGGTCGAGTACGCCGCGTAGGCGGCGACAGGATCGGTGCCCTCATCGGCCGTCAGGTACAACTGGAAGGCGGCCTCCGGCGAGTCCGCCGGGTACGACGCGGTCCCCGACGGTCGGCCGACCAGGACGACGGCCACGGCTGCCACGGCAAGGACGATCAGCGCGATCGTCGTTCCGATGAGCAATCGCGACGGTCCGGTGGCGCTGCCGGTCGATGGGGCGGTCTCGGCATGTACGGTCATGTTGCCCTCCTCGACAGGGAGGACGCGCTGACCGCGAGCCTGTTGCAAGGGCGCGATCGCACCCTGCTCGCTGTCAGCTCATTCTGGTCCGGCTCGGTCGGATCGCACCAGAGCCGACCGGCTCGAACGGGTCGTCGAACCGCGTAGCATCCATCGCGCATGCCCGACCCGATCGCCCAGCCTTCGTATCGCGCCCTGCTCGACGTTCCCTACCTCGGGCGCGTCGTTACGAGCATGTCGCTCGCTCGCGTCGCCCAGTCGATGCTCGGTGTCGCCATCGTCCTCTTCACCCTCGCCGAGTACGACTCGCCGGCGCTGGCCGGGATCGTGACCTTTGCCAGCATCCTGCCCGGCCTGTTGTTCGCGCCGATCGCGGGGACGCTCCTCGACCGCCACGGCAGGATCCGACTCGTCGTCCTCGACTACATCGTCGCGAGCGTCAGCCTCATCGCGATCGCCGCCCTCGCGGCGGCCGATCTCCTGCCGCCGTGGCTCCTGGTGGCGATCGCGGTCGTCACGTCGTTGACGGCGATCCTGAGCCATGTCGGGCTGCGGACGCTGTTCCCGATCATGGTCCCGCGGCGGCTGTGGGAGCGGATCAACGCCGTCGACTCGAACGGCTACGTGCTCGCCACCATCGTCGCGCCGCCGCTGGCGGCCGGCCTGGTCGCGTTCGCCGGGCCCAAGGTGGCGATGGCGGCGATCGCCGTCCCGTTCGCGGCCGCGGCGATCGCCCTGATCGGCGTCCGCGAGCCGGCCCACGCGCCGTCGAGCAGCGGCCGTCTGCTGGCCGATGCCTGGGAGGGCCTCCGTTACACCCTCCGGAACCCGACCCTGCGGGGGCTCGGCGTGTCGATCTCCATCGCCAACATCGCCGGCGGCATGGCGACGATCGTCATCCCACTGCTCGTCCTGCGGGTCCTCGGTTTCAGCGAGGTCGTCGTCGGTCTGGTGTTCGCCGTCGGTGGCGTATCGGGGATGGTGTCCGTCTTCCTGTTCGGGCGGCTCGATACCAGGGGACGCGAGTGGATCATGCTCGTCGTTCCGCTGGCCTGCTGGGCGTTCGTCGTGGCCCTCCTGCTCCCGCCGTCGGGAGCAATGGGGCCGATCGATCCGCTCGTCGGACTCGGCTTCATCGTGGCCAGCCAGCTGCTCGGCGGGCTGCTCAACGGACCGCTCGACATCGCCCTCTTCACCGTCCGCCAACGGCGGACCGATCCGGCAATCCTCGGTCGCGCCTTTGCGGTCTCGATGGCCTTCAACTTTCTCGGCTTCCCGATCGGAGCGGCGATCGCCGGCTCGCTGGCCAGCACCGACATCGTCCTGGCGATTTGGCTCGGGGTCCTCGCGACCGTCGTGTCGGCGGTGGCGGCCGCGGTCCTCATCCCCGTCCGAGAGAACGCGGCACACGCGCCGGTGGTGGAACCGGCCTGATCCGGCCCTGTTCCACCGACTCATCGGTGAGTCAGGCGACGGATGGCGGGGGAACCGAGGGCCGGGTTCGATATGCTCGGCGAGCGATGGCGAAGGCGCACACCAACAGGCTCGCGGGCGAGACGAGCCCGTACCTCCTCCAGCATGCCCACAACCCGGTCGACTGGTATCCGTGGGGCGAGGAGGCGCTGGCGAAGGCACGAGCCGAGGGCAAGCCGATCTTCCTCTCGATCGGCTACGCGGCCTGCCATTGGTGCCACGTCATGGAGCGCGAGAGCTTTGAGGATCAGGCGACGGCCGACCAGCTCAACCGAGACTTCGTGGCCATCAAGGTGGATCGCGAGGAGCGGCCGGAGATCGATCAGCTGTACATGGGCGCCGTCGTCGCGATGACCGGCGCCGGCGGCTGGCCGATGAGCGTGTTCCTGACCCCCGACGGGCGTCCCTTCTACGGCGGGACGTACTTCCCCGACGTGCCGCGCCACGGGATGCCGGCATTCCGCCAGGTCCTCGAGGGCGTCGCTCGGGCGTGGGCGGAGCAGCGCGAGGAGGTCGAGCAGACGGGGACGCGGCTCGTGGAGGCGCTCGTCGCCCAGTCGGCGTCGCCGGCGATCGGGATGATCCCCGACCAGGCCACGCTCGAGGCGGCGGTCGAGGCCCTCCGGGCTACATT
>Ga0209341_10006177_pt1 | contig 10722 bp, 9 predicted proteins | sample RifCSP13_2_FD_184020 | JGI IMG/M metagenome (GOLD analysis project Ga0209341, IMG submission 184020) | Soil microbial communities from Rifle, Colorado - Rifle CSP2_sed 13_2 (SPAdes) (version 2) | ecosystem: Environmental > Terrestrial > Deep subsurface > Rock core/Sediment | place: Rifle... | reverse complement strand
GGTTATGTTGGCTCAGAGTGGGGATTGGAAACTTCTGGACGCGGCGATCAACAAGATGCAGAGCTTGGTTCAACGAATGCGTTATTTCCCAAAGCCGGTGGTCGTTGCGCCAGCGGGCTTAGCCTTGGGGGGGGGCGCGGAAGTGTTAATGCACGGCAGCCGGGTGGTGGCGGCGGCGGAGCTTTACACGGGACTGGTTGAGGTTGGGATGGGGTTGATCCCGGCCGGGGGCGGCACGAAGGAGATGCTGCGCCGGGTGTTAAACCCAGCCATGCGCACGCCGGGCGTCGAAGCCTTGCCATTATTACAGCGCCTCTTCGAGCAGATCGGCATGGCAAAGGTGGCAACCAGCGCCGAAGAAGCCCGCCAGCTGGGCATCCTCAATCCTTGCGACCGGGTGGTGCTGAACCGGAGCCACCTGTTGGGGGAGGCCAAGAAGGAGGTGCTGCACATGGTAGCAACTGAATACCATCCGCCGTTGGCGGAGAAAATCTATGCTGCCGGACGGGATGGACTGGCTGCTATGCAGGTGGGCATATTCACCTTCAAAGAAGGAGGTTATATCACCGCTTACGAGGCTGTGATCGCCAACCGGCTGGCAAATATATTGACCGGCGGTGACTTGAGCCGGCCGGCCTGGGTGGATGAGCAATATATCCTCGACCTGGAGCGAGAGGCATTCCTGTCGCTGTGTGGTGAACAGAAGACTCAGGAGAGGATGTGGCACTTCCTGCAAAAAGGAAAACCGTTGAGGAATTAGGAGTTGCGAGTTAGGTGTTGCGGTTAAGGATTTGTGTCTGGATTTGCAATGGATAAAGAATTGGCGTTCGAGGATTGGGTAAAGACAGTTCCTTCGAAATTGAGAGCTGATCCATTGTGGGAATCTCTCTATTATCGCCTGGCAATATATCTTTTTGATCTAGTCTGGCAAGACGTTGAAATAATTCGACGGGACTTCCGTGGGCGTGAAATTGTGGGTCAATTGGTTCGATGTGCCGGAAGTAATTCTGCCAACATGGAAGAATCTTATGGACGTGGTCTGGGATCTGGAGACTTTGTCAGGATTATACGAATTGCATTTGGAGAAGCATGCGAAACCCAAGGTTGGTATTTTCGTTCGAGGCATATCCTTGAATCTGACCTTATCGATCGCCGGATTGCCGTCATCGATCAGATCATCAGCCTTCTCGTCAACCTAATCTCTCGCCATCGTAAAATCCAGGCTGCTCGAAAATTGAATTCGACGACAAACAACGCGTAAAAAATGCTTGGAGATTACATTTCACAACTCGCAACTCACAATTCGCAATTTGCATCTATTTAGGAGAAATGAAGATGAATTATCAACCTGATCCAACACGAGAAGCGGTTATTGTCGCGGCGGGGCGCACAGCCATAGGCAAGGCCAAGCGAGGCAGCCTGGCGACCACCAGGCCGGACGAGATGGGAGCAGCGGTGATCGGCGAGGTGTTGCGGCGGGCACCAGGGTTAGATCCAGCTGAGATCGATGACGTGATCCTGGGCTGTGCCTTTCCGGAAGGCGAACAGGGCATGAACATGGCCCGCATGGTGGCGCTGCGCGCCGGCCTGCCCGAATCGGTACCGGCACAGACAGTCAACCGTTTTTGCTCTTCGGGATTGCAGACGATCGCCCATGCGGCCAATGCGATCATGGCTGGCCAGGCGCAGGCGATCATCGCCGGCGGAGTGGAGTCGATGACCATGGTGCCAATGACGGGGCTAAAATTTGCTCCGAATCCCTTTTTTGCGGCCGAATCTCCCCAGATATTTACGAATATGGGCTTGACCGCCGAAAATGTCGCCGCTAAGTATGGGGTGAGTCGGCGCGACCAGGATGAATTTGCTTTGCGCAGCAACCTTTGTGCGGCTGCGGCCGTCGAAGGAGGGGTGTTCGATCCCGAGATTGTGCCACTTGAAGTTGAAATAGTCGAACCGGGGAGCAATGGCGGCGGACCTGTGCACCGTTCGTTTGTTTTTAAGCGCGACGAGGGACCGCGGGCCGACACCAGCCTGGAAGCGCTGGCAGCTCTACGCGCAGCGTTTAAGGAGGGCGGCACGGTGACGGCTGGCAACTCCTCCCAGATGTCCGACGGCGCAGCAGCTGTGATCGTTATGTCACGCGCCAAGGCTGAGACCCTCGGGCTAAAACCGTTGGTACGCTTCGTGGCCTTCGCGGTGGGCGGCGTGGCTCCAGAATTAATGGGCATTGGGCCAATCGTTGCAGTTCCTAAAGCGCTCAAACTGGCCGGGTTAAGCCTGGAAGACATCGAACTGATCGAATTGAATGAGGCTTTTGCCGCTCAATCGGTAGCTGTGATCCGCGAATTAGGGCTTGACATGGATAAAGTGAATGTCAATGGCGGGGCGATCGCCCTTGGCCATCCTTTGGGTTGCACCGGGGCAAAACTAACCACCCAGATCATCCATGAGATGAAACGCCGCGCTGCACACTTCGGCATGGTGACGATGTGCATCGGCGGCGGGATGGGAGCCGCCGGGATATTTGAAAACGTTGCGTGATGCGTGAAACGTGAAATGTGATGTGAAACGTGAATATTGAATTTAAAAGGAATGGAAAAATGTCTGAAATAACCGTACAAGAGTTGATGAACCGCATGCCAAAAGCTTTTCTGCCAGAGACTGCGGTCGGATTGGATGCTACCATTCAATACCATCTTTCCGGGGCGGAAGGCGGCGATTGGGTGGTTACCATCCGAGACCAGCAATGCACCGTCGAACCGGGCACCATTGAGAATCCCACGATGACCCTCAGTGCGGATAGCCAGGATTACAAGGATATCATCCTGGGGAAACTCGACCCGATGTCGGCTTTTATGCAGCAGAAGGTCAAGTTGACCGGCAATCTTAACCTGGCCTTAGGACTGACGAAATATTTCAAGATGAGGTGATCCCCTCATGAAAAAGAAAAGACCCGGAGGATCAGCTGCCGGGTCTTTTTTGCTTTAACGTTGCTCTCTCTATTCCTCGAATGGGACCGGTACAACCGATCGAGCGATCTCATCCTCCAACATCTGCAGGTCTGCGCGGACTTTTCCCGGAAGCCCGGCGATCGGCACAATGGTTTTTTCGTGGCTGTCACGGCGCTTGAACTCTATGCCTCCGGCTTTAAGCGACCGCTCGCTGACGGTAACCCGGATCGGCAGGCCGATTAAATCAGCGTCTTTAAATTTCACCCCCGGGCTCTCGTTCCGATCGTCATAGAGCACCTCGATCCCCGCTGCCATAAATTCCTGGTAAACCTGGCCAGCGATTTCTTCCGGTGTAAGGTCGATTTCATCCCCAAGGTTTTCTGTCCCTTGAGTGCGCTCTTTTCCAGCCAGCGCCAGGAGGTGAACCTGGTAGGGGGCAACTGAGACAGGCCAGACCAGTCCATCTTCGTCGTGGTGGGCTTCGGCGATGCAGGCCATCAGGCGACCGCTGCCAATACCATAGGAGCCCATGATCACCGGCCTGGACTTCCCATCTTGATCGAGGAAATAACACCCCATGGCTTCGCTGAACCAGGTGCCTAATTTGAAGATATTGCCCACTTCGACGCCGCGCAATGTGTGTAAAGGGCTGCCACATTGCGGGCATGCGCTCCCCTCTTCTACAGCGGTGATATCCGCCACAACGTCAGCCTGAAAATCTCGCCCGTAATTGACATTGCGCAAATGAAAGCCGGCCTTATTAGCTCCGGCCACCAGGTTCGGCGATCCCGGAAGGCTATCGTCCACGACCACTAACACCCCTTTGATCCCGATCGGGGAGGCATATCCAGGCACAGCGCCAACTGCGCTGATTTCGTCTTCGCGCGCCGGGCGGATTTCCTTGGCCGCCAGAGCATTGGCGAGCTTGGTCTCGTTCACCTCCATATCCCCGCGTACGATGGCAAACACCAGACGGTTGACGGTTTCCTTGCCCTGTTGAAGGCTGGCAACGACGAACACCGCTTTGGCGGTTTTCGATTTGGGGATGCCCAGGTAATCCGCCAGCGCCTCGATGGTTTTGGTTCCCGGGGTAGGGACTTTTTCGATTGGTTTGGGCTCCTCAGCCGGTATAGGAGCCTTGCGGAAGCGGGCGATCTGGCGGTTGGCGGAATACCCGCAGCTGTTGCAGATCAACAGGGTGTCCTCACCGATTGGGTTCAGATACATAAACTCATGCGCCAGGCTCCCGCCCATCATGCCAACATCGGATTTGACGGCCTGGACAGGCAGTGCACAGCGGTGAAAAATGTCGTAATAGGCCTGGTAATGGGCGCGATACTGCCGGTCGAGACCCCCCCAATCGGCGTCCAGGCTGTAGCTATCCTTCATGGTGAACTCACGCACGCGGATCAGCCCGGCGCGCGGGCGGGGATCATCCCGCCATTTGGTCTGGATGTGGTAGATCAACGCCGGCAGCTGCCGGTAAGAGCGGATCTCTTTGCGCACCAGGTCGGCCACGACTTCTTCATGGGTCATCGCCAGCACCATATCCCGCCCGGATTTATCCTTAAAACGGCCCATCTCTGAGCCGATCTTATACCAGCGTTGCGTCTCTTGCCAGATATCGGCCGGGTGGACGACCGGCATGGTGAGCTCCTGCCCGCCGATGGCGTCCATTTCCTGGCGCATGATGTTTTCGATCTTCGTCAAGACGCGCCGGCCTAACGGCAAATAACTGAAGATGCCGGTCGCCAGCTGGCGAATAAATCCGGCTCGAACCAGCAGTTGGTGGCTGATGACTTCCGCTTCAGCCGGGGCTTCGCGCAGCGTCTGGCTAAAGAGTTGGCTCATTCTCATTGGGAGGTCTCCTTACTTAGTCGAATAGTTATATAGTTTTGTAGTTAGATAGTCAAGATCGACAATTTTGCGCGTCCCACGAAGTGCGAGCAACTTATCGGTGCGGGGTTGGCTGACCGATGATAGCAAATAAAAACGCCCTTGCCTGGCTTTCAGTCCAGAGGGCGTTTGGGAACAAGGTAGGAATTGGTTAGCTGCCAAACCCTAAGAAACCGAAAGCCTTTACAGGCTTGCGGGGAAATGGGCCAGGGGATGGCAGGTAGCGATACGTTTCCATGTCGGGCAATAGTTTACCACTCTCCGGAAGGCTTGGGAAGGCTGGAATTTTATCTACTTCACCCGCTGATCAGACAACCTGGCGAGTTTTATTTATAGATCCACTCGAAGATGTTCCAGGTGTCTTCTACTCCCCCTCCAAAGGCGAACGGGCTGGGCCTGACCCCAATCAGATCGGGCACGACCACCACCGGCCGCTGGACATTAAACAGTGGCAGGCTTGGCAGCCCTGTCACCCACAAGGCCTGGTGCTCGGCCCACAGTTGCCGGTACAGTTCCGGTTGCTCCAGCGCCAGGCGTCCATCTTTCAACTGGGGGATGATTTGATCCACCCGGTCGTTCCGCCAGCCCGACCAGTTGGATTTATCAAACGGGCAGCCATTCTCCAGCGTTGGGATACTCCAGCTGGCGGTGGAGTGTTCGACCCACCACAGGGGGTAATAAGAGCCGCCGACCCAGCCGGCCATGCCCAGGTCGAACTGGCGACCGTTGCGGATGGCGCTGCAATCTTCACCCTCGAACTCTTGCCATTCGTAGAATTGCACCTCAACCTGGATACCGATCTCCGCCAGCTGCTCTTTGATCGACTCCGCCGTCCCCTGGCGGGGATAAGGAGCCACGTCCATCGAAGCCAGGCGCAGGGTCAAAGGTCCCCTGGTGGGGTGCACGGCCGGGAACTGGCTCAGGTCGTAACCGGCTTCCTGCAACAGAGCCTGGGCTTGCTGGGGGTCATAATCGTAGTCCAGCAGGGCTGCGTCTCCGGCGTAGAGTGGGTGCCAGGCGGGCAGGTAGCTGCGCATCAGGTCTCCGTGCCCGGCCAAAGCCTCCTCGATGATCGCCTGGCGGTCGAGGGCGTGGGCGATCGCCTGGCGCACGCGTAAATCGGCCAGGTGGGGGTTCTCCAGGTTGAAGTCCAGCACCCCCCACACGTTACGCGGAGACCAAATAACCTGAGCTAACCCTTCTTCAGCCAGGGCATCGTAGGCACGCGGGTCTATCCCCGCCTCCCGACTATCGACGGCGGGCAGGGAAAGCTGCGCCTGGACTGCCCCGGCCTGCAAAGATTCGAACAGCATTTCGGGGGTCTGCCAGTAAGGCTCGGCAGCTTCTGAGTAGTAACCGGCACCAAAGACGATCCGCTCGATTTTTGGTATGCCCAGGACGAATCCATCCCAGGCTTCCAGCACCACCGGCTGGTCGGCTTCCCCCCCCTCCACCAGGCGGTAAGCCCCGGCGTAAACCGGGCGGCGGGAGAAGTCGCTCTCGGCGATCTCGCCGGCCGGGATGTCCTCCAATAGGTGCTTAGGGAAGACGTTGCGCCCGACCTCCAGGTAGTCCAGCGACACCACCGGCCCGACCTGTTCGGCCAGGTCGGCGTAGAGAGCCGGGTCGCCCAGCCGGCCGCCGTCCCGGGCAGCCTGGCGCGCCTGGCGCTGGCTCATGAAGTGGTAGACCACCCGGTCCGGCGCTGGAGCCTCGACCGAGTCTACATAGACCTCGGCAGCCAGACCTTCGATGCCCCAATGTTCGAAAGGCCAATCCGGGTTCATCACCAGTTCCCAGGAGAAGAGCAGGTCGTCAGCGGTCAGCGGCTGGCCGTCCTGCCAGCGCAAAGAAGGACGCAGCTGGAACTCGACTTCGAAATAACGGTCCTCACCCTCTCCAACGAAGCGCGCCAGGCCGTTGTCTAAAGTGGGTAAAACAGCAGCTAAGTAAGGGAAGTATTTCCCTTCCGCATCCAGGCGGACCAGCTCGGCGTAGATAGCAGGTAATACCAGGCGCTTGGTGAAGGAAGCCCTTTCCGACCCGGGGAGGAATGGGGTTGCCCCATCCGGTAGGACATCGATGACCACCGTCCCGGCAGGAGGCGCAATCCATTCCTTTGCCAGGCTAGGCGTTTCTTCTGTAGCAAATGGGGAGAGCTGGAGGAATTTTTCCAGGGCAAGGCCGGAGGCAGCGACGATTTTCCCGAATTCGTCATAATCCGTTTCGTCGAAGGCGCGGAACTTCCAATCCTCAAAGGGAGGTGAGGTTGCCATGATCCCCTTAACTAACTCGTCTCTGACTTCAGCCGATAGTGTGGCAGAGATTCCCATCAGGTAGTTGGGGATAATGGGGGGCGTGGTATAGAGAACCTGCATTTGCTCGGCCCAATCTTCAAATGATGCGACCCCAGATTTGATAAGTTCAGCAGGTACATATTTCAAATAATCATCTGCCGGAAACGCTTCTATAGCGGTAAAGTCGCACTTGTTGAGAAATACCGCCGCGTCCAGAACAGGGGGGAAGAGGCCGTATCCTGGCTTGCTTGGCTTGCTTGGGATAAACACGGGAGGTCCAGTCTGTATGGAATTTTGGGCGAGCAGGCCGGCCGGGAGAATATAATCCGAGACGGGTGCTATAGCGGGTGAACTCGTCACTTCCGGCCAGCAGGGGCGTTTGCCGGCCATTTGTGCGAACACCTCAGGTGCTTCTCCTGGTTCCAGGCCGGAATCCTTTCTAGCCACAAACATGATGGCGCGCGGTTCCTGCCTGAACTCCAATACGCTTCTCGGTTCTACCCAGCCTCGCTGGTGGCCAACGATGTAAGCCAGAGGGCTTAGAGTGGCGATATGAATTTTTCCAGCCCCCATCGCTTCCAGGAGCTCCATTTCAGTGGGCGGTCCTGGTTGGGCAGCAATATTCAAGCCGGTTGCTGCGCTCAAACGCCCTGCCCATGCCTCTAAATCAGCAAGAAGTTTTGGGTCTTGCGAGCTGGCATATCCGGCATCAAATACGATCGGCGCCTCGGTCGGGCTTGGGGTTGGTGTTTCTACCTTGAAGGTTGTTTGGGTTCTGTCTGGGGTAATAATCTGCGTAGAGGGTGGAAGTATTTGCGTAGGTGAGGGGGTTGGAGAGGTGCAGCTAGTAATAAGTAAAATTAAATACACAATCACGCTGTTCCTATGTTTCATGATAATCAGCAACCTTAAATTGGAGTTAATTATTAAGTGCAGTATAAAAAATTTTAGTCTAAGTTACAACAAACCTCATTTTTTGATGTTGGTTATCATGGTGATGGAACATCTCCACAATAACCACCCCCACAATTAGACTCGTGGTTGTGGGCACAATAACAAACAGTCCCAGGGTTGCAATAGTCATCATTGATGCATTTACGTTTATTGCATCCCCATGTACAGTGGCCTAAACAGCAAGTAGTTATTGTACATTGATATCCCACCGGACAAGCAGCCCAAAATGTGCAATTTGAGCAAGCAGGGTTAGGGCAACACCCCTGATCTGCCTGCGCAACTTCCACATTTCCTAAGAGTGCTAAACCTAGGCCGACTGCAAGCCCTCCTATACTCTTTAGGAAGCCACGGCGAGACAGATCAGTGGCAATTCTTTGGGTCAGTTTTTCATTTATAGACATGGTAAATTCTCCTGCATATTGTTTGTCTACAAAATATATTGATTTATTTAGAACTATCTGTTTTGGTTGTCTCCTCCTTGGGAAGCTCTACCATTGGTTCAGAATTGGGGGCTTCTTCCAACAATGCCTCCAGACCCTGCAGGTCATTGGCAATACCGCGCCTGTGCACCAGGCCTGCTTCGTCCAGCCCATAGGCAAAGGGAGTGGCGCGTACCTGGTAGGCCTTCGAGATTGCTCCTTCCGGATCTGAGATAATTGGCATTTTTAATTGGTGCGTTTTGGCCAGCTCCAGGCTGGCTTGAGGCTCAGACTGGCTAAACAACAGAATATTCACTTTTCCATCGTTTGAACGTTGAAAAGTGTTGAGATGTGGCATGAGTGCCGTGCAGGGAGCGCAGGAGGGCGAAACGAAGACCAGCACACTCGGACGGCCTTTGAGGTCATCAAGTGCAATATCTTTTTCACTGAGCAAGTCTATTTCACGGAACACTGGCGCTGGGGTACCTACCTCCAGCCCCTCACGGGTCGTTAAGAGATGCTCCTCGGGACCAAGCCGCAGGTGGATCAATCCCAGCTGGCGCACTAGACCCAAAACGACCATGGTCAGCAGGGCAACCAAGATCCACAAGGCGATGTAGCTGATCAGCCAAAGACCGCTCACGCCTCTTCCCTCCTTTCTTCTTCTGGTTCCCGAATCCAGGTGTAACTCACACTTCGAGAGGGCGCTTTTATTGCCGGAGCTGTCCATGCTCGCACTATCCAGGGATAAGTCTCCAACAAAGATATGAACAACAATCCAAAGATACTGATGGCGATGAGCGGGACAAGTTCCACCAGACCATCGGTGGATGGCTGGTAGACAAAAGTCCTGATCGGGTCGGGAAAAGCAGGATAGAGAATAAGCGCCAGTGAAGCGGTGAAAAGAAGGACAATCCTCACCAGAGTGTGCCAGCCCATTTTGTCCCTGGCGTCCGCGCCAAAGCAGTAACAGGGGATTTCACTCTTTCGCAGCAGATTGATCGTCACCGCGAATGTAAATGAGGCGAACATGGCTGCCGATATGGTCGCTGCTGGCAATATCCACACCCCCAGAATAAAAAAGACACCCGTGCCTAGCTCAACGAATGGCAACAGGCGTCCATACCAACGTGCTAGCGGGGCTGGCAGAACCTGGTACTGCAAAACTCCAGCCACAAAAGCAGTATGCTCTCGCAGTTTGGCAGCACCAGCGCTGATCAGAATAATTCCCAAGACCAGACGGAGCGGAGTGACTAACTCAGGGACACTCCCTCCTGACGTCCAGCCGTACATTGAGGCACCTCGTTCTTGCATATACTTACGACGAGTGACTGCTACGGCAGTGATGGGATTGTAATGCTTGCTCTGGTTGTGATTATACGCCTATACCTCCCCATGTCAAGTTCATTGCGAAAGAATTTATCCAGGGATTTCAGTTTGATTCAGCCAATCGGTAATTTGACGAACCAGCGCATTAGCGAGGAAACCAGATGATAGGTTTTCGCTCGTCAAGGCGATATAGGCCGGCGGCGTGGGCCATTTCAACCGCCTGGGCATATTCCTGGCTGGTCAGGCGCCGGTTGAGTTCGGGGATCAGGTGGACTCTGTAATCAGGGCGATATTGATCCATCAGATTCAGGTAGGTATGCGGGGAAATCTCTTCGGCCAGGAAGCCCACGATCTGTGCGGTGCCTGCCAGACCATTGGGCAACACCAGGTGGCGCACCAGTAAGCCGCGCTGTGCCACGCCGCGCTCATCGATCTGCAGATCGCCGACCTGGCGGTGCATCTCGCGCAGCGCAGCCTGGTTCACCTGGGGGTAGTTCCGGATTTTTGAGTACTGGCGGGCGATCTGGGCATCGCCATACTTCATATCGGGCATATAGATATCGATCACCCCATCCAGCAGATGGAGCATGGCCAGGGAATCGTAACCTCCAGTATTATAGACCAGGGGCAGGCGCAATCCAGCCTGCGCGGCGATATACACGCCAGCCATGATCTGCGGGACAACGTGGCTGGGGGATACGAAGTTTATATTATGGCAACCGGCGGCCTGCAGTTCGAGCATGATGGCGGCCAGCCCTTCCGGTTCGACTTCATCGCCAACATCCGTCTGGCTGATGTCATGGTTCTGGCAGTACTGGCAGCGCAGGTTGCAGCGGGTAAAGAAGATCGTCCCGGAACCACGCCAACCGCGCAATG
>Ga0209341_10006176_pt1 | contig 10722 bp, 7 predicted proteins | sample RifCSP13_2_FD_184020 | JGI IMG/M metagenome (GOLD analysis project Ga0209341, IMG submission 184020) | Soil microbial communities from Rifle, Colorado - Rifle CSP2_sed 13_2 (SPAdes) (version 2) | ecosystem: Environmental > Terrestrial > Deep subsurface > Rock core/Sediment | place: Rifle... | reverse complement strand
GTCATACTGGACGCCATCCGGATATTAGACTCACCGAGCACAACCAAGGCCTGAATCGCTGGACCAGGGCCAATGGCCCTTGGACGCTGGCGTACTTCGAGGAGTTCAACACCAAGTCAGCGGCCAAGGCCCGCGAAATGTACTTCAAGACGGGCGCCGGTCGTCGTGAGCGCGATGCACTAATCGCAGCACAATCGGGATAGAGTCCGCCTTGGGCGGAGAGGCTGAGGTCGAGGGTTCGAGTCCCTTGAGGGCGCGACTTATTCCGCCTTACACCACTACAGTCGTACCCGTCTGCATATCCTTCTCCAGGATCTCCGATCCAACTTTCTTGACCACGAAGATCGGGTCGCCAACGAAGGCTGGCATCGGTGGCGGCTCCGGCGTGTGCAGGAACAGAGTCACCTGCTTGTCGCTGAAGCAAACGCACGCCTCGAAACTCGTGTCCAGGGCGCCGCTTGGGCCGGCGCTGTCGTGTGCGGCCGCGCTGTGGTCCCCGGGATGGCACACCCAGTAACAGTCGACTCTAAGGTTGTGGGGGCGCGCCAGCTCGATCGCGCGGATCAGCCCGGCACGGACTATGCCATCGCGGTCGCTGGGATCGATCTGCGGCCACCACAGGGTGCCGAACCAGTCGTCTCTGAGGTGTCGTTCTTCTTCGGATCCCTGCTGGACGATCCCTCCCTGAGCCGCGATCGTGGCCAGGGGCACTTCCGGCTCCGCTTTCAGCAGGCCGAAGATCTTCTCCCTGCGATGGGGCGTACTCAAGGCTTCGTCTAAGGCGTCCAGAATCGGACCTTTCGCCATCGTCTCGGGCATCGAGGGCATGTGACTCTCCTTTCGCTGAACCAGCCCAGTCGTTCATTCCCCCCGCTCCGGCAGGGGAACGGATGTCCACTCCTTGAGGTCGTCAGGGACTCCAACTTTCGCCGGAGCGCCCCAGGGGGAGGGGACCCGCCTGCCTAACGACCTGGAGGAGCGGACATCCATCACCACACACCCTACCGCCCGCCGCTGCGCCTGGCATCCGAAGAAATACCCATTTTGGGGCGATTATCGAACGTCGAAGCGGTCTTTGCGCCCGGAGATGATCTGGTGTAGTTCTATCTCCGGGAGGCCTTCGCGCCGGTAGCTACGCGGCGTCGCTCCGCCCAGCATCGCCCGGTCCACCCACGCGAACACCCGTATCATTATGGCTTGCCCGTGATGCAGGGCCGGCCTGTGTCCCTCGCGGACTCCTGCTCCGGTCAGTGTTGCCTCTTGCGTAGCCAAGTTGGTCCTCCTTTCCTTGCTGCTACCGACAGCGTAGATGCGCGGCGGGCAGCCCTGCATCGGGCGAAATGCCCAATCTAGAAAGGAAGCCCTGCGCCCCCGTCCTGGGACGAATTACCCATCGTCGTCGCTCCCTCAGGGCCGCCGGCGCTGAGGCGCCGACCTGGCGGAGCTAGCCACCCCTTGGCGGTACGAGACCCTTTTCAAAGGCGTATGCGGTCGCGGCGGAACGGTTCTCTACCCCGATCTTCACAAAGATGTTGCTCAAGTGCCGGGCCACGGTCTTCGTGCTCAGGACAAGGTCGTCCGCGATATGCTGGTTGCTGCGCCCTCTTGCCACCAGCAGTAAGACCTCCACTTCCCTGCGGCTGAGTCTGTCCGGGAACTCGGGTCGCTTGCGGGGTAGCGCCGGCGGCCCGCCCTCTAGCTGGGTTGCCAGTGCTACCGCGCGCTCCGTCCATGGGTCCATCCCGAGTTCCTGGAACTCCAAAAGGGCCTTCGCGTTAAGATCTCGCGCCCGTGCCTGCTCGGCGGTTCCCCGCTTCGCCAGGAAACGAGCCCAGTCGAGGTAAGTGCGCGCAAGCTCCGGGCGGGCGCCCGCTTCAACAGCGATCGCTACGGCGGCCTCGAATCGGTTCTCCGCCAGACTCCAGTCATCCAGAAGATCGGCCAGGATAGCGCGGATGCGGGGGACAAGAAACAGCCAACCGCTCGTAAAGCGCATGCCCTGATCGTGGGCGTAGGTGAGCGCCGGTTCCCAGCCGGGGTCGATCGTACTCGGCGATACGGCGGCAGCGATCTCGACCGATGCCGCGAAGGCTGCGACCGAGGCCACGTCGCATCGTCCGATTCGGGATATTGCTAAGACTTGCCGCAGGTCGTCGGCGCCCAGGGCTTCACCTCGCTGCGCGCGCAGCAGCAGCCTGTAGATCGAGACGATGCCGCGCACGGCTGGTCCCGGGTCCTCAAACACTCGACCGGGGGCCACAAGCGTCTCCAGAGCGTCCTCAGCTTCCTCCCAGCTACCCTGAAGGCATCGGGCCCCCGCCAGGGCCGGGAGGAACATAGCCGCACCCCACGGATAGTGCGAGCGCTCCGTAGCCGCCATAGCGTCGCTAGCAGCCCGCTCTGCTCCCGCGAAGTCCCCGCGGAGGGTGGCCGCAGAGACGAGCGCTGACGTCACGGATGTGTACTCTGCCCAGTCCTGCGACCTTCTCGTCACCCGCTGACCGTCGGCCGCCGCGCTCTCCGCGTCCGCGATGTTCCCCAGCCATATCAGCGTCATCGGGAGGCGGGAGAGGGCCCAACCCTCCATCCAGGGATCATCAAGTTTACGCGCGGAGATGCCGCATTTTCGCCAACACTCAAGCGCCTCCCGTATTTCCAGCGTCTGGAACGAGGCGAGAGCTTTCGCCGTGTACCCCCATACCAGGACACGGTCGTTTCCCAGGCGCTCCCCAATTTCAACGATTTCATCCGCTGCGGCGACGGCTTTGTCAGTTTCTCTTGCGGTCCACGAAGCCTCGCTGATGATCTGCAGCGCTTCGGCGCGCTGAACCGGATGGTCGTCCCCGAGCTCGTTCAGCAACTGAATCAAGGGTTCCAGGTCCACTTTACCCCCGTAGCCGATGGAAGCCTGTGTTATGAGGCATCGTGTGCGCTCTGCCAGGACGCGTATTAGTTCCAACTTATCGCCGGTCTGTTCGAATCCCTCGACCGCCTGCTGGTAGTGAGCCGTGGAGGGGCCAACGTCCAGGTCCCGGTAGTAGGCGAATCCCGCTAACCGGTGCAGCACCGCGCAATCATGGATTGAGAAATCCCCCGCCTGTTGCATCGAGGTAACTGCCGCCTCGAAGTAGCGCGCAGCCTCCCCCCAGGCGTAAACCTCCAGTGCGTGATCTCCTGCACGGCGACAAAACTCAACGAGCTTCACCGCCTCCGCCAGGGGACCGCTGTTCATCAGGTGATGAGCCAGTTCGCCTAAGTGGGACTCGATCGCGTCCCCGAACTGTTCTTCGAGGGCGCTGGCAATCTGCTTGTGGTACCGGTGTCGTCGCGGGGCGCTCGTTTCCGCATAAAGCTGATGTCGGATAAGCGGGTGAGCAAACCGGAACCCATCTCCCTCGTTTACCACGAATCTCTCGCGTATGGCGAGATCGAGCGAGTCTAGCAGCGTCTCCTCTTCAGCCTCCGCCACCGCCTTAAGCGTCCGGTATTCAAAAGCGTCTCCCAGGAACGCCGCCAGAGTGAGGACCCGGCGGTCCTGTTCGCTCAGTCCACCCAGGCGCGCGGCTATCGCATCCGTCACCTGGTCGGGGAGCTTCAACGCCTCGGCGGAAGCGGTTGTGACGAGGAATCCGCCCTTTTCAACAAGGGAGTTCGATGAACTCAGATAAGCCAGGGCCTCCTGCACGAACAGCGGGTTCCCCCTCGTGGCTGTGGCGACCGTCGACACCAGTTGATGCGATGCGCGGGCGAACCCCATGCCGCGAATCAGTTGCGCCACCTCGGATTCCGACAGCCCGGTCAGGGGCACGAGTTCGCACATCTCCTCGCGCTCTAGCCGGTCGATGGCGTGGGCAGCCTTCACGGTGAGCTCGTCGGGCCGGTACGTCGCCAGGATGAGCACCCGAACCGCGTCACGGAGCGCCGATTCGGTGATCGGGAGTGTAAGATGGGCCAACAGGTCCAGGGACGGGGCATCCATCCAGTGCAAGTCGTCGACGACCAACACCAGAGGTCCGCGCTCGGCCATGGACAGCAGCAGATTACTTACCGCGCCCACGACAAGTACCCGTCGGTCGTCCGGGGCCGAGACCTCTGCCACCGCTGTTCCGTCATCCGCCTTACCCAGGAGGCGCTGCACAATCTCAGCATCCCTGAACTCCATCGACGTTATGGCCTCCGGGTACCTGTCGGCCACCACTCGCAGCACCTCAATGAACGGCAGGTAGGGGATGGTGGATCCCTCGTAGCAGCGCCCATGGAGCACCGCGGCATGGGCTTCCAGCACCGGCCGCATTTCTCGCAGCAGCCGCGTCTTACCCAGCCCGGCCTCGCCGCCTATAAGAATGATACGCGGCCGTCCCGATTCAGCCGACGTTAACGCTGCTCTGAGCTCGCTCAGTTCAGCATTGCGACCCACAAATGGAGCTGACGCCGGGAAAAACGGCTGATCCCCGTGCCCAGCGGAGATATTATCCAACGTGCCCCCGGAAAATGCCTGGTAACTTATGCTACAACACCTGCGCCGCCTGTCAACCTCAGGCGAGGGGGCTCGGACTGGTGGGCGGTGCAGGGCTTGAACCTGCGACCTCTTGCGTGTGAAGCAAGCGCTCTACCGCTGAGCTAACCGCCCACAGGAGTAATTCTAGCAGGAATCTGGCTGGTGGCAGGGGGGGGATTCGAACCCCCGACACAGGGCTTATGAAGCCCCTGCTCTGCCGCTGAGCTACCCTGCCCCCAGATGCCGAGTGTAACAGCGGCTCCGTTAGGTCGGCAACGAAATCCGTACTTCGCCCTGTTTCCCGGCGTCCGCGCCCCCTTATCCTGTGTCTCGTGTTAAACCTTGCCCCCTCCGGCACCGTGGCGCGCCTCTATCTCCTTCTCGGCGCGGTCCTCTGGAGTAGCGGTGGCTACTTTATCAAGGAGATAGACGCCGGGGCGCTCAGTATCACCTTTTTTCGCTGCCTCTTTTCCGCTGCTTGGCTACTTCCCCTCCTGCCTGGCCGGCGGTTCCCGCGTCCCGTCGATGCAGCGGTCTCGATCGTCCTTTTCACAGGACTGCTCGCTCTTTACGTCGGCTCGACGAAGGAGACGACAGCCGCGAACGCTATCTTCCTTCAGTACACCGCGCCGGTCTATGTAATCGCGCTGTCGCCGCTGCTCCTGCGCGAGTCGTTGCGGTCGGCGGACACGATCCCACTGGCTATCTGCCTGGCGGGAATCGGCATCCTGTTCCTTGGAAACCAGGGGGCGGACGACGCCCGTGGTTTGTGGATGGGCCTTGGCAGCGGGGCGTTCTACGGCGTCTTCCTTCTTTCCTTACGGCGGACGCGTTACGCTGATCCCGTCGCGGTAACGTTCACCAATTGCCTTGGTGTCGCGGTGGTGCTCGCGCCGTTGCCTGGCGTCTGGGACGTCGGCGCTGTGGACCTGGAGCTCCTGGCGCTGATGGCCCTTGTCCAGTTTGCTATCCCCTATGTCTTCTTCACCGCCGGTCTGCGGCGAGTTCGCGGCGCGGAGGCCAGCCTGATAGCGCTGGCCGAGCCCGTGCTCAATCCCGTCTGGGTGGTGCTCTTGCTGGGCGAGGAGCCAACGACCGCCACCGTAGCCGGTGGCGCCGTGATCCTGGCCGGGCTTGCTGTCAGATATGTAGCCCTCCGCAATCGTGAATCCGATGCCGAGGAACCGGCGCCCGAAGCCGGAGATATGGCTGAGCCCACGTGAGCGGCCAGACCGGTGCCGTATACTCACTGGAGACATCGAGAGGCTCGCAGTATGACCAAGGTACTTGTCGTCGACGACGAACCGACTCTAGTCGCCACGCTTAAGTACAACCTCGAACGCGAGAAGTACGAAGTGATCACGGCGGCAAACGGCGCTTCCGCCGTCGAGATCGCTCGCTCGAGCCGGCCGGACGTCATACTCCTCGATCTCATGCTTCCCGGACTGGACGGCATAGAGGTCTGCCGCATTCTGCGGAAGGACCACAACGTGCCTATTTTGATGCTCACCGCCAGGGGTACCGAACTCGACAAAGTAGTCGGACTGGAAGTCGGCGCCGACGATTACTTGACCAAACCGTTCGGGATGCGGGAGCTGATCGCCCGCGTGAAGGCCCTCTTGCGACGCTCGGCCGCTTGGCACGAAACCGAGGGCAATGTGTTCGTTGCCGGCGATCTGCGAGCAGATATGGCGCGGCGGCAGGCATTCAGGGGTGACGACCCGCTCGTGATGAAACCGAAAGAATTGGAGCTATTGGCGTTCCTGATCCGCAACAAGGGGCGCGCGCTCACACGAGAGCAACTCCTGTCGCGGATATGGGGATACGACTTCGCCGGCGATAGCCGCACCGTAGACGTACACGTGCGCTGGCTGCGTCAGAAAATCGAGGAGCAGCCCGACTCTCCGCGGCGCCTGGTGACTGTGCGTGGCACCGGCTACCGGTTCGAGGGCTGAACGCTGGGCCGGCCCCTCGTCTTGGCGCTCCTCGCGACAATGGCGTCCGTCGTCGCTGCGGTGCTAGGTTTCTTCGGTGCCTCCCCTATCGTGCTTGCTATCATCGCGGCGATGGCAGCCATGGGGTCGGGCTCGTGTACGGTGTTTCTTGCACTGCGGGCTCGGGAACGGCGGGCGCTTGTGCAAACGGCGCGCCGCGTCGCCTCTGGCGATCTCTCAGCTCGTGTTCCGGGCGATTTGTTTCGCGACGACGGCGGTCCCGCCGTTGCGTTCAACGAGATGGCCTCCAGCCTCGAAGCCCTCGTCGCCGCCGCTGCCACGGAGCGTAGCCGCCTCCTCGCCGCCCTGAACAGCAGCATCGATGCGGTCGTAGCGGTTGATCAAGACTCGGGAGTGACCTTCGCCAACACAGCTGCCCGCGAGCTGTTTCAGCGGGGCGACACGGAGCTGGCCGGCCACCCTTTCGTCTGGACATTTCCGGACAATCAGGTGGTGGAAGCGCTGAAGATCACCCGAGAGGAGCGACGCCGCGAAATTCGGCTCATCGAGCGGCCGGGCAAGCTCTACTACCAGGTGATCACCACGCCGATCCTCGAAGGTGGAGACTGGTCGGCGCTCGCAGTCTTTCACGACATAACGGACGTGCGGCGCGTTGAGCAAGTGAGGCGTGATTTCGTGGCCAACGTTTCGCACGAGTTGCGCACGCCGCTTGCCGCCGTGAAATCGGTTGTCGAGACGCTGCAGGGCGGAGCTCTTGACGACCGAGCCGTGGCCGAGGAATTCCTGGCGCGGGCGGACGCCGAGATTGATCGACTCGTGCAGATGGTCGAGGAGCTACTGGTACTTTCCCGCATCGAGTCCGGCGAGATTCCGCTCCGGTTGGAGCCTCTAGACCTGCAGACTATCCTCGATAGCTCCGTGGCCAGGCTCCGCCCCCAGGCGGAGAGGCGCAACCTGTCCCTCGGCCTTGATATCCCCCCGCGGCTGCCGGCGGTAAGAGGAGACGCCGATCAGCTGGAGCGTGCCGTGCTGAACCTCCTGCACAACGCGCTAAAGTTCACGGCTGATGGCGGGGCAATACAGATCACGGCGGAGGTCGTCGATCGCGCCGTCGCGGTGCACATCGACGATAACGGCGCGGGCATCCTCCCAGAGGACCTACCACGAATCTTCGAGCGGTTCTACAAGGCGGACCGCGCGCGCGGCGGCGTCGGCACCGGCCTCGGGCTTGCTGTCGCTAAGCACACGGTTGAGGCGCACGGCGGCACAATCACCGCGGAAAGCGAACCAGAGAGAGGTTCTCGGTTCACATTCACGCTGCCCATATCTGACAGCGACTGAGGGAGCTCTACCGCCGTGACCTTGGCGACCCGCCCGTTCGTGGTAGCTCCGCGGGGGTTGGTTCCGGCGTTGGCGAGGGCGGCGTCGCAGGCGGCGTCGTAGACGGGGAGGAACACCCGGAGTTAACCGGTATCGGCGCGGCGGACGTGCTCAATTCAAGGGAGACTGTGGAGGACTGCCCCGGGGGCAATACGATCGCAGCCGTCTCCGTTGCGCCAAAGTAAACCAGCAACGCTGAGTCGTTCAGATCGCACTCTCGAGCAATGTTGCGACTCGCCGGCGAGTAGTCAAAGGCGAACGGGAAGGCGTGCGTCCAGGACGCGTACGCCATCGCGTCCGATATCGCCAGCCCCGGTGACGACACACGTACGGCGATAGCCGTGGCATCCAGATCGTTGGGCGCCACTGTCGCGACTCCCGGCGCCGGGGAGAGCAGGGCCTCTGTGGAGAGCGGCGGTCCATCACCCGGACTCAGCGTAGGGCCGTCGTCCCCGCCGGGCGCTGCGTCCAGCAAGTAGCGCACACCCAACGCTAGGGGCACGTCTCCCCCGTTCGTCAATGATGTCCGCAGCACAACGGCTGAATCCGCAATACTCGACCCTGTCACCTCGATCTCCGAGCGTATAGTCAGGTCATCCGGGAACATAGCTTGGCCGGCCAGCGTGGCTGTCGTCCGATATCCTCTCGATCCGATCGGCTGAACGACGCTGTAGTCATCCAGGACCCTGACACTGTTGGCGGATGCCGCCCCGGTCGTCGTCTGAACATAGTCCGTGCCGGTCGTGTAAGACCGCACGGTCAAATACGACGACTCCGCGTCTTGGCCCGAAGCTCCGGCGTGCAGCACCTCCCGTCCCGCGCCTGCGGGATGGTCCGTTCCCGTGATCACCGTAAACGTCCCGATCCCATCCTCCCCGGCAGCGTCCTCCACGATGACTCTAAAGATGCCGTTTCCTGCCTCCGCCGCATCCGCTCCGGCGTCGTGGCGCCCGGTGACGGCGAGGGCCGCCGCAAGGCCAACGAAAACTATCAGTCGCATGCTCAAGGTCTAAATTGAAGTGGCTGTAGTGTAGCAGACACAACTTCCCAATCAAGGGCGTCCTCTTGGCCGTCTTCAAACCGGGGGGCGAGTCGATTATCATCAAGGAACGTAGTCCCGTGGCTGTGATACCTATGAAAGCCAGTTCGAGATCGAGCCCTGCCGGACTTCGAGCGTATCTGCCGGCGCCCCTGATCCGCGCCTGGGCGGCGGACGCCGCGCGTGACCCAGTTTGGGGTGAGTGGATCGCGGGTTCGTTGATGCACTGCGATGTGACCGGTTTCACCGCCATGTCGGAGCGCCTCGCAGAACGCGGAAAAGAGGGCGCCGAGATTATGGCCGCAGTCCTCAATCGATTCTTCGAGCGGATGCTTGGAATCGCATCGTCGTGGGGTGGCGAGCAGATGAAGTTTGGCGGCGACGCCATGCTTCTGCTGTTTAGCGGAGCGGAAAACGCCGCTCGCTCGGCGGCCTGTGCGCTTGAAATGCAGAGGACCATGGCGGAGTTCAAAGCCGTCCGCGCCGCCGGAGAGAGCCATGCCTTGCGCATGCGCATAGGCATCCACAGTGGGTCCTTCTTCGGTGCCTCCGTGGGCGATCCGAATAACCTCTTGCACTTCCTCCTCCTCGGCCCCGACGTCAACCACGCTGCGGCCGTGGAACCCGTTGCCTCTCCAGGCCAGATCGCGGTCAGCGAACCTACAGCCGGCGAGCTGGCCGGCACTGCTCGTCTCTTCCCCGTGAAGGATGGGATATGGCGTGTCAGCCGGTTATTGCGCACGGTCTCCCGCCCGCCGGATAGGACTGCCGGGCCTCTGCCATCAGTCGTCAGGCGTTACCTGCATCCCATCCTCGCGGAGCGTGCTGCTCAGCCGACGGCTCTTCTCGGCGAGCATCGAAGGGTCACCATCGTCTTCATCAACGTCCTCGGCCTGTCTCCGCTGCTGGCGAATGGCCGCGAGGGGCAGGCGCTGGCGGAGGCGGATGCCTACCTCAGAGCGGTCCTCGATTCTCTCGGGTCGCACGGCGGATTTCTTGTCGGCAGCGATGCCTCTGACCAGGGTGACAAGCTAATCATCGTTTTCGGCGCCCCTGTCTCACAGACCGATCCGGCGAGGAACGCCCTGGAATTCTCGCTTGATCTCAACGAGCGACTTATCGCTTCCGGGCTTAGCCTGCGGCATCGCATCGGCGTCAACACCGGCTTCGTCTTCGCCGGTGAAATAGGGCCCTCTAGCCGTCGTGAGTACACGGTCATCGGCGACGCGGTTAACACCGCCGCTCGCCTCATGAGCGCCGCGCATCTCGGCGAGATCGTAGCGTCAGAAGAGACTGCGCTGGCCGCTCGCGGCGACATTGCCGTTCGGATGATGCGGCCGCTGAAAGTCAAAGGGAAGACCGCTCCGGTGAGGGCCTGTCGCGTCTCGCGTGCAGCCGGGGCTGTCCCCGCAACCGGGCCCGAGTCGACGATTATCGGTCGCGACATAGAGATTGCCTCCCTGCTGCGACTAGCCCGTCGGGTATCGAGAGGACGCTCCGCCTGGGCGTACGTCAGCGGCGAAGTGGGCATCGGGAAGTCCCGTTTATTGCGAGAACTCGAAGCCAGGCTGCGCACTGGCGGATGGCGAGTTCTCACCGGCCAATGCAATGCTCATTCTTCCCATGTCCCCTTCGGGATGTGGACGGGAGTCCTGCGGGCAATTTTCGAAGTTCGGTTCGGGCATGGAGTGGCCGAACTTGCCGCGTCCGTCGAGGCGCTGGCCACGGGCCATGGCGCGGCGGCGTCTCTAATCGGTGGGATCGTCTCGCTTGTTCCCGATCGAGCGACAGTGCCCGGGCCCCGGGACGAACGTGGTGGTCGTAAAATGATCAGTGATGCGGTCGTGGCG
>Ga0209341_10006175_pt1 | contig 10725 bp, 9 predicted proteins | sample RifCSP13_2_FD_184020 | JGI IMG/M metagenome (GOLD analysis project Ga0209341, IMG submission 184020) | Soil microbial communities from Rifle, Colorado - Rifle CSP2_sed 13_2 (SPAdes) (version 2) | ecosystem: Environmental > Terrestrial > Deep subsurface > Rock core/Sediment | place: Rifle... | reverse complement strand
GAGCGCCGAAAGGGGACGCGTGCTCCGTTTCCGAGATCAGATCAATGTCTCGGAGCGATCGGCGCATAGCCGAGCACCGTAACGTTGCCCACGACGAGTGTGCTGGGTCTCGCCGATCGTCCCGAGCTATGGAGACGCATACACACATCGGCGACAGCTCGAGCCTCTATCGGCCCACCGTTTCTCTGACGCTCGAAGAGCGTCTGCGCCATCTTGCATGCGTCGGTGCAACGGGAAGCGGCAAGTCCACCCTACTGCGGCACATCGCGGCGCAGGATATGGCGCGCGGCGACGGCCTTCTCCTTATTGACGCACACGGGGATCTTGCCGAGGCCGTTCTCTCTGATGTCCCGTCCTGGCGACACAATCATGTTTGCTACCTCTCGGCCGCGGATTTGGAACATCCAGTGGGCCTCAACGTCCTCGAAGACACACACCCGGACGATCGCGCGGTCACCGTTGATGGCGTCGTCTCTGCAATGCACGCAATTTGGCACGACAGTTGGGGTGCCCGCATGGAGAACGTCTTGCGCCATGCCTGCACGGTACTGATCGAGACACCAAACGCGTCGATGGCGCTGATCCCGCGTCTCTTGATGGACGACAAGTTTCGCGAGCGACTCGCGCCGCGCGTGAGTGCGCCCTACACGAGAGAGTTTTTTGATAAGCGGTTTGAGAAATGGAGAGCAACGTATAGAGACGAAGTGATTGAACCGGTACTGAATAAAACGGAAAGTTTCTTGGCATTCCCATCACTACGACACATTTTGGGGCAGGCACGCAGCACCGTGCACTTCTCACACGCCATGCAGCATGGCCGTATCATCATTGCGAATTTGGCTTCCGGTGTCGTTGGCGAAACAGCAGCACGACTTTTCGGCGCGCTTCTCATCGCACAGCTGCGCTCGGCAGCGATGGCGCGAGCCCGTGTGCCTGCAGGGGCGCGCCGCCCCTTCCACGTGCTCTTGGATGAAGCACAGGCGTATGGCTCGCTGGCTGTTGTCAATCTTCTGGGCGAGGTTCGCAAGTACGCCACCTCCGTGGTGCTGGCGACGCAATTTCTCGACGCCTTGAGCGACACGACACGCGCCGCCCTCCTTGGCAATGCGGGAACACTTGTTGTCTTCCGATGCGCGCCCGCTGATGCAGCACTCCTTGCGCCACACTTCGACGACCTGCAGCAGGGCTTCAATCCGGTAGCTCTCCAGTCGGTGTCAGTCGGGGAAGCGTGGGTAAACGGCATGCACGTGAAGATCCCTGCACCGCGAGAGGTTGGACCAACAGAGATCGTCAAGAAGCAGAGTCGAATTCACTACGCGCGACGCCGCGAAGAGGTCGAGAGCAACATTCATAAAGCGCTTGGCATCAACCCATGAATTCCGGGCGGATGGTGGGGGACGGGGCGCTGACGCGGCCAGAACCCGCAAGTGATCTCTTTGGCCGGGTCCCTCCGGAAGTCGCGGCCATTTCCGGTGCTTAGGGTAAAGCTGTCGAGCTTTGGCATGGGTCAGAACGGGAGAAGATGACCCAATCCGGAAGGAGCAGGTCGTCTCCGCCAGATCATGGATGGACGCCCGACTCTGGACCGGCGCTGTCCCCTGTTTCAGGCAGAGGCAAGCGGATGTCGCACATGACGCCCGTTGGCGCAAAGTTCATGTGCGCCGTGCCACCGAGCGAATGCTTCAGTCCCCGCTCGATGAGCACTGTGCCGAAGCCATGGACCGCCGGCGGACTGACTGTCGGGCCTCCGCTCTCCGCCCAGTTGAGCTCGAGAAAGTGATCGCTACCTTGGCCCGTGACACGCCATGTCACGCTGAGCCTGCCCTCTGAAACCTTGAGCGCGCCGTATTTGCGCGCGTTGGTGCCGAGCTCGTGCAGCGTGAGCCCGAGGTGAACTGCCACCCGCGGCAGGAGCTGCAGCTCCGGCCCCGAGCAGGTGATGCGCTCACCTTGGGTCGCGTCGACAACCAGCTGCTCGCGAACCAACGACTCCAGATCGACACCCCTCCAGCTCCTCTGCGTCAGCAAGTTGTGGGCGCGCGACAGGGCGTGCAGCCGCCCGCGGAAGCTGTCGACGAAATGCGCCGGATCTCGTGCCTTCTGCAATGTCTGCTCGGCCATGGCCTGCACTATGGCCAGCGTGTTCTTGACGCGATGATTGAGCTCGTCGATTAGGAGGCGCTGTGTCTCTTCTGCTTGCTGGCGTACGGCGGCGACCGCCGCCTCGGCCGTCTTGCGCACCGTCACGTCGAAGTTGATACCGGTCATGCTGGTGACGCGGCCCTCAGTGTCGCGCAGAACCTTGCCCCGCCCGGCCAGGCAGCGCTCGCCAAGCACGGGGTGGATGATGCGGAACTCCTCCTGCCACTCGCCGCCGGTCTTGAGACACGCCTCGACCAGGCGCATATGCGGGTCGCGGTCGTCGGGGTGAAGGCGGGCCGCCCACGTGGCGTCGTCGATGACCTCTTCTGGACCGAAGCCGTACAGCGCGCGGTAGGCTTCATCGGCCACCGAGACGCCGGTTGCCGCGTGCCAGACCCATACCCCCGCCCCGCTGGCATCGAGAGCGAGCCGCCGCGTCTCTTCTGCCTGCTTGCGCTCGGTGATGTCACGCATAATCTTTGAAGCGCCGATGACCCGGCCCTGGGCGTCCCTGATGGGCGAGACGGTTAGTGAAATGTCGAACAGGCTCCCATCCTTGCGTTGCCGAACGGTTTCGTAGTTATGCGTACTTTCGCCGCGGCTGATCCGCTCCAGAATGCGCGGTTCCTCGTCCTCGCGATCCGAGGGGATCAGGATCGAAGCCGGCTGGCCCACGGCTTCCTGGGCCGTATAGCCAAAGAGCCGCTGGGCCCCCTGGTTCCAACTGTTGATGATGCCGTCAAGGTCTTTGCCGATGATGGCGTCATCCGACGATTCAACGATCGCGGCGAGGTTGGCCCGCAATTCCTCCGCTCGCTTGCGCTCGGTGATATCGACGAAGGTGATGACGACGCCATCGATTTCGCCCTTGACCGTACGATAGGGCCGAATGCGCATGACGAAGGTCTGAGCACCGTCCTTGAGCGCGAGATCACGCTCGACGATCGTGCCATTCCGCTGCACCGTATCCACGTCGCCCTGGAGCTCGGTGTACGCCAGCCCGCTGAGGATATCGGTGATAGGGCGGCCGCGGTCGCTGTCGCGCACCGGGAACAGCTGGCTCAGGGTGGGCGTGAAGTGCTTGATGCGCAGCTGGCCGTCGAGGAAGACGGTGGCGATCTGCGTGCTCTCCAGCAGGTTCTGCATGTCGCTGTTGAGGCGCGTCAGGAGCTCGTTCTTGTTGTTGAGTTCGCTGTTGATCGTGTGCAGCTCCTCGTTGACGGACTGCATCTCCTCCTTCGCGGTCTCGAGCTCCTCGTTCGACGATTGCAGCTCCTCGTTGACGGACTGAAATTCTTCGGTCGTCGACTTCATATCCTCGATCTGCGTCTCGAGATCATCGGTGGCGGCCTCGAGCTGCGCCCGGGTGGCGGCAATCTCGCGTTCCAACAGCTGCACGTGGGCATCGCTCTCTGCCGCCGGCGCCTCAGGGGCTCCCCCTGCGGCCCGCGGGGAGGTGTCGCGGAAGGCGACCACGCAACTCCCGCTGGTCTTCCCGTTCTGGCCCGCGACCGGCTCGACGATCAGCGTCAGCGCGCGGGCTTCGCCATCGATGCGGAGGGTCAGGGTCTCATTGATGACCCGCTGTCCGCTGGCGACGGCTTGGTTTACGGCGGCCCTGACGGCGGGCCTCAGCGTTTTGTGCACGATGCTGAACAGGCTGAGGCTGGCCGCGCCCTTTGAGGGCTCGAGATAGGGGCCGGTCTCGGCGCCGGAGAAGCGGGTCACCTCATGGTTGCGGTCGATGACAAAGTAGGCCGGCGCGTAGTGCTGCATCACGTGGCTGACGGCTTTGTCGATCCTGTCCTCGGCCGAACGCCGTCTTACGGATGCCGGCGGCGGCTCCAAGGCGGCATGCCCCGTGGGCTGCAGCGCGGGCAGGGTCGCGCCGGCGTCGCGGCGTTGCAGGATGCGGTGCTTCTTGTCGAGGGCGGTAAACAGCCTGGAGCTGCGCGTCACGCTTTCGGACGTGCCGAGGAACAGGGTGCCGCCGGGCAGCAGGGCGTAATGGAAGGTGCGCATCAGCCGGTCCTGCAGCTCCTCCCCGAGGTAGATCAGGACGTTGCGGCAGGAGATCAGATCGAGCTTGGAGAACGGCGGGTCGCGCACCAGGCTGTGGGTGGAGAAGACGCACATGTCGCGGATCTCCGGCACTGGGCAATAGTCGTCGCCATCCCGGGCGAACCAGCGCTCGAAGCGCTCGGGCGACAGGCCCGAGGCCGCCTTCGGGTAGCGACCAAACCGGGCGGTGGCCACGGCGTTGGCGTCGATGTCGGTGCCGAAGATGGTCACCTGGGGGACGCGATCGCGGGCGCGCAGGGCCTCTCTGAGCACGATGGCCAGGGAATAGACTTCCTCACCGGTCGAGCAGCCCGGGACCCACACGCGAATGGGCTCACCCTCATCCTTGGCGGCGAGCAAGGGCAGGATCGCCGTGGCCTTGAGGGCGTCGAAGGCCTCGGGGTCGCGAAAGAACTGGGTGACGCCGATGAGGAGCTCTCGGAACAGCGCCTCGATCTCACCGCGATCGGTCTTGAGCCGCGCGACGTAGTCCGTGGCGCTCTCAATATGCAGCACTTGCATGCGGCGCTGCAGCCGCCGGATCAGGGTCGCGTCCTTGTAGCCGCTGAAATCGTGCGCGCTGCGGGCGTGCAGGAGGGACGTGATCTTGGCCAGGTGCTGCTGGAGGTCGCTGCGCTGGCCGTCGCCATCCTTCTTCTCCGCAACCCCGACCAGATGCGTGGCATAGTCGATGAGCTTCCCCGGCATGGCCTCGACCGCCACGACGTGATCGACCAGGCCGGTGGCCGCCGCGCTGCTCGGCATGCCCTGCAAGGCCGTGGCATCGAACTCGGCCTGCGCCAACGTCAGGCCGCCGTGCTCCTTGATGGTGCCGATGCCGATCGTGCCGTCGCTCCCGACACCCGCGAGCACGATGCCGACGGCACGCTCGCCACAGTCCTCGGCCAGCGAGACGAAGAAGGTATCAATGGGCCGGCGAAACTCCCGCGCCGGCGCCGGCGTCGCGACCTGGAGAACGCCATCCTTGATGGTGAGGGTCGCATCCGGCGGAATGACGAAGACACAATTCTCTTTGACCGCGGCGCCATCCGTAGCCGCGACGACCGGAATGGGGCTCTGCGCCCCGAGCAACTCGACCAGGAGGCTTTTGTGGTGCGGGTCAAGATGCTGCACCAGCACGAATGTCATTCCGGTGTCTGCCGGCGTTTGCGACAAAAAGCCCTTGAAGGCGGCGAGCCCCCCTGCGGAGGCGCCGATGCCGACGACGAGGGCTGGGTGCGTTCCGTCTGACGGGGTCATGACATGTCGTCCTCGATCACCCAACCGCGGGCTTGCCTGAAGTGGCCCCCCAACTGACCAACATGCGCGACCCAGCTTAAGGTTTGTCGGGCTCAAGAGCGGCTTCAATGGCGAGTGCAAGCGATTCGGGCGTGAACGGCTTTTCGATGAAGCCCGAAGGGCGTGCCGCTACCGCGCGTTTGCGAGCGACTGGATCGGCGTGGGCGCTGACGAACAGGCTCGGAATGTCGAAGCGTTGTCGAATCTCGACGGCGGCGGTCACGCCGTCGCTATCGTCTGCCAGTCGGATGTCCATCAACACGAGATTGGGCCGAGCCGTCTCGGCAAGCTTGATGGCCTCTTCTGCTGTTGCCGCAGGGCCCACCACCTCATGGCCCAACTTCCTGACCACCCACTCCATGTCGAGAGCCGCCCAGATCTCGTCGTCAACGATCAGGATATTGTGCGTGGCCTCCGCGGCCGCCACGGTGCGGTTTTCGGGCTGAGTCCTCGATCGATCCCCGGTGTTCGCCGCCGCAGAGACAGCCGCCGCCGGCGAAGTCTCGCAAATCATTCGACTTCCAAACATAGCTGGTCTCCACGCGGAACGGCACCAAGCGGCGATGTGGGGGTTGGGCCTACCTGATGGGGCCAGGCGTCTTATTTCGCGCAGCCCAGAGGGGCCTCCGCTAGCCAATCATATGGGAGGTGTTCATTTTTTGTTCAAGTGGTGCGGGGGATCGGACTACTCGACCTCCGCCTGAACGGTGCAGAGGCTTACCCCGCGTTGCGACATGGCGATTCCGCTCGCACGAACGACAAGCCCCTCGGCGCGATGCGCTCCGCTCAATGGACAGGAGCGAGGCTCCGCAACGTCTTGAGCAAGGCTTCTGCGTGCAGTGGTTTCTGCAGGATCGTGACGACCTTGTCGCCCAATGGCGCCAAGCCCTCGTAGCCGGTGACGACCACCACCGGAATGCCGCGCTCATTGAGGCTATCGATCAGGCCGTAAGCCATCTCGCCCTGGAGGTTCATGTCCACCACCGCCGCGTCGAACGTTCCGAGTTCGCTCAGGCGTCCGGCCTCCGCGACGGTGGCCGCTGGCCCCGCTACAGCGACCCCCATGGTTTCAAGTATCGACTGCATCCCAAGTCCCACGATCAACGTATCTTCGGCCAGCAGAACGCGCATGCCGTTGATCTCTCCGCGTGCTGCTGGTTGACTGCAATCCGAGCCCATAGCGGTCCTCCCTACCTGACAACCCCACTGAAACGTGACGCAGCACATTCGCAACCATGTAGCGAGCCTACCACGGTGAAATCCTAATCTCTCTGGAAAATTGGTAGGGGTGCATTCTTTGCGGTGGATTCGCAATGGCGGCCGGCCGAGCGAGCGGGCCGAGAGTCCGGAGTTGGCCCTTCCTCACCGGTCGCAGGTGGGCAAAGCGCTTCAGCTCTTCCCGGGTACTTCAGACGTCAATTTGTTTAGGTATTGCGAGCGCGTCGTCGACCTCGATGCCTAAGTATCTGACGGTGCTCTCGATCTGCACCAATACGAGCGTCGAGAAAGTTGATCTGTGGACGCGGTCGACGGTGTGTTTCCGAAATGTCGGGGAGGCTTGGAAGGTCAAGCATGTGCATAGCTCCGTCCCGTTTTACATGGGCAGAAGCTTTCAGGCCGTCGGTCGATGATTTGGATGGCTCGCCGTTTGGAAACGCCGGATGAGCGGATCTGGCGGCCATTGCAGAATTCGAAACAGGTACAGTTCGAAACTTGATCCTCCTACGATAGGTTCTACAGTGCTCGTCAACGGAGGACAGTTGCATGATGATGTCGGACGATAAACGCAGGCGCATCGTCGCCAAGCGCCGCAAGCTGCGAAACGCCAGAAAACGTGCGGCTAAGGCGGCCAAGCGGGAACGCAATAGTAGGTCTGAAGCGCCGAAAGTTGGAGCACCACTTCGTAAGACCGACCTTGGACCAAGTCCGTTACTGGCCCTCAGCGTCGGTGACAGAAGTCACCAGCATTTTCCGCTGGTCAGGGTAGAGCTGCCTTGTCGCGGGAGTGCCGGGGTCTTGCCACTTTGACCCTGACCGGTTGTTGTGGTCGCTCCCGCTGCTCTAAGCTCGCCTGACCCCGATGACGAGGTAGCAGGGGCGATACTTCTTGGCGACTACGGTGACGTGTGCTCCTTCGGGGACCGGCGGATGGCCTTGCGTGACAAGATGCGCAGTGAACCCGCTATCGGTCACGAGCTCGGCGTAACGCACGTCCCACCTCTTCACGGTTCCGGTGAAGATGTGCGTGCCAGGTTCAAAAGGGTCGGGGTCGTCCATCCCGGCTCTCCATCCCTGGGTTCCTGCGCTGTTGGAAGAACCCGTGATTGCAGAACTGACGACGATCTGACTTTAGACCACGATACAGAACGAAAAACGGCACTCGCGACGCCCTCCCTCTAATGGGACCATGCTCCTAGGAAACATCATCTCCGGCGGACAGACCGGCGTGGATCGCGCTGCTCTCGACGCATCCATCGCCGCCACAAAGCGAATCATCGTTGCACGAACTGGAGCATAATCTCGTAAATCTCCACCCAAGCACGACACTACGGCACTCCAGCACCAAGGCCTCCTCCCACTCCGCGCGGCCTTTCCTTTTGAGAAACCGGCGCAAGTCACCGCGCGGAAGAGCAGATCAATCTTTGAGTTCGTGAGCTTCATTGGCCAGCCTCATTTTGAATGAGAAGGGCGGCCAGGAAATCTATGCAGTCATTGGGTTGCCGTGAAAGGTCGTCCGTGCGGAGGTCCCAAAGTCGCGAAAAGCTGTACGTGTCGTCGTCAACAAAAACTTGGTCGTCCCTGTTAATGCGGTAGGTGTGGCCGAACCTTCCGATTCTATTTAGCGCTAGCAAGACATCGGCGAGGCGCACGGCCCGGTCCACTGGCCCCTGGTTTTTGTCTGGATGTTCGGGCCCAACGCTTAAGGCCGGCTTGGCTTGGACACAGGCGGTACGGATGACCTCGAGTTTCTGCTCTCGGTTCATAGCTCATTCTGCGTCGTCTTAAAAAAGTGCATTGAGCTCGGCGCGCCGCTTGGCGGTCACCGCGAAGAATGTGTGGACTTGCCAGAAAGAGGCGAATGTCACGCGTCATCACGCCGAGCAAGACGCTCGCCATGGCGCGCTTTAGGCATTGGCTCGCACTCATCCGCTTCGGCGAGGAAGACACCGACGAGCGACAAGTCTGGTGCCTGTGGCCCTAGTACATCTCCTATTCTTATTGAGCGCAACGCCGAATTTAGGCTCCGGGACTTCCGGTGCCGATGTAGAACCGCACTGTTGCGGAAGGGGCCCTGATGACAGCTAGTGCGCTAAGAGTCTGTCCGAAGCTTTCATGAAGCGGCACGGAGCCTTACGATTCGGCGCAGCATGAGACGGATCATGGCCAGGATGATGAATGCGGCATGTGAGCGCGAGAGGTTCTCGAAGTCTTTTGCCAGCCTTCGACACCTGCCGAGCCAGCCGAACGTGCGCTCGACGATCCAGCGTTTGGGCAGCACCACGAATCCCGTGACCGTGTCGGACCGCTTGACGATCTCGAGCGGTATCTTCGCTTCGGCGCGAACCTCGTTGGCCGTCGCCTTGCCGTGATATCCGCCATCGGCGATCGCCCGCGCCAATGAGGGGAACATCCTGCGCGCCACCTTGAGCAGCGGCGCGATCATGTCGCGATCCTGAATGTCGGCCGACGTGACGGCGAGGCCGACCATCAGGCCAAGCGTGTCGACAGCGACGTGGCGCTTCTTGCCTTTGATTTTCTTACCCGCATCGTAGCCGCAAGCATCGATCCCGGGCCCCCTTTTCAGCGCTCTTGACGCTCTGGCTATCGACGATGGCGGTGGTGGCCGTCGGCTCCTTGGCGGCCAGCTTGCGGGCTTGGGCATAGAGCGAATGGTGGATGCGCGTCAGCGTGCCGTCGCAGTGCCATTCGACAAAATAGTCGTGTACGGTGCTCTTGGCCGGGAAGTCCTTCGGCAACTGCTTCCACTGGCAGCCCGTCGTCAGCACGTACAGGATCGCGTTCAAGACCTCACGACGCTTGATCCGCCGCTCGGGCGGCAGATGCGGCTCTATCAGCGCCCACTCTTCGTCCGTCACATCGCTCGGATAGCGTTGCCCCTTGCGCTCGTATTGGCCCCGGTTCTCTGCTGTCCACATGTCCGCCCCCGCGAATCACCTCGTGGGAGCAACAGAATCACAACAGATTCCTATGACTCAAGAATCTTCCGGACGGGCTCTAAGGCGGCGGAAGATAGCGGACCACAATCCTCAGGATGATTCGGAGGCGAGTGCCGCAGACGGGCCCCCCTGCCGATTTTGATTGTGGCATCACCTAGGGACGCGCATCATGACGGCCGGCAGTCGAGCCATCTCGGCTGAGGTACCTTTGCACTCGGGTGACGTATCGGACCAGACGGATGCCGTCTCGTTTCGCAGGGTGATGTCGGATGACAACCGTAAAGGATGTACTCGTTAAGAAGGGCTGGAATGTTCATTCCATTCATCCGGATGCTTCTGTGTTCGATGCCCTCAAGATGATGGCGGAAAACAACATCGGGTCATTGGTCGTGCTGGAGGATGGAAAACTTGTCGGCATCATCACCGAACGGCTCTACGCGCGGGAGATTATCTTGAAAGGCAGGGCGTCGCCGGGCACTTTTGTCCGGGAGATCATGTCGACCAGGGTGATCTACGCGCGACCTGACCAGTCAGTTCAGGAATGCATGGCTGTAATGACCGCAAGGGGCGTGCGCCATCTCCCGGTGCTCGAAGATGAACGACTAGTTGGCATAGTTTCGATTGGCGACATGGTGAAGAGCGTAATCGGAGACCAGCAGTTCACTATCGAACAACTCGAACATTACATCCATGGCGACCGGTGACCGGCTGGCGGCCCTGGTCGACCTTGCCGCGATGCCGCGTGGCGCCGATTGGCCCCCGAGATTGCGCCGGACCAACAGCCCGCGGATAGTTTAATAGCAACCCACAAGTTCAAAATTCGTGAGCCGCCAATGAATATCGAGGCGGGTCAGACTTCCGGCGAGAGCGGAAACGTCAGGCTTGTAGCCCGTCAGCACATGTTGGACAGATTGAGGTGATTGCGGAAGGGAGAGTTTCTGGCTCATCGTAGCCCCTGGAGGGATCCCGATGAGACACAGAGACGAACGCGCGCCAGACAGCGCCGAAAAGACCGTGCGCGACATCCGCCGCGCCACCCGGCGGC
>Ga0209341_10006174_pt1 | contig 10725 bp, 6 predicted proteins | sample RifCSP13_2_FD_184020 | JGI IMG/M metagenome (GOLD analysis project Ga0209341, IMG submission 184020) | Soil microbial communities from Rifle, Colorado - Rifle CSP2_sed 13_2 (SPAdes) (version 2) | ecosystem: Environmental > Terrestrial > Deep subsurface > Rock core/Sediment | place: Rifle... | reverse complement strand
TACCGAACGCTGCCATGAACGGCGCCTCGCTCATGTAACCCTGGTTCTGGTTGAACCAATTGTCCACCGTCACCTCATCGCCGCTGCCGATCGCGTACCAGATATCTCCGCCTGATACCGTAAAAGCCAGCCCCTGGGTTCGCGCCGCCATCGCGTTGGACACGGCCACCGAGTTGAGGTGCTTGCCGTCCCTGGGCGTCCCCTGGTCGGCGGCCGCCATGAACCGGAAGCTGCCGCTGCTGGAGGGGGAAGTGCGGAAGGTATGGTCTTCGGACCAGGAGCCGTCGTCGGCGCTGGCGCGGTAGTGATAGAGGGTGTCGGGGCTCAGGTCGGTAAGGTTCACCTGGTGTAGAAAGCCAGGGCCTGTGGAGGCGAAGGTGCTACCCGTACGTGTGGAGCCGTAGCCCGTTGTAGGGCCGTACTGCACCGTCGCGGGGTTCAGCGAGGATGGTGTGTGCCACATGACCGTCATCGTCGTCCGCGGGTCGCCCGTCCAGCTCAGGTGAAGCTGGTCCACTCCTGAAGTTGGGGCGTTTTCGACGATGAGGACGGGGTCCGGGCTGGTCTCGCGGGAACGGAATGACAGTCCGTCAGAATCAGTCGTCGTGATGGCGAAGCTGTAGGTGCCGTTGCCGGTCACGGCCGATGTGACGTCGTACTCAATCGGGTTACCGCTGACGCTGCATGAGAGCGTGCCGAGATTGGTGACCTGGTTCAGCAGCGCCGGCTGGTTGTTCCAGGTGAGGCCGGTCTCCGTCCACGCGTCGGAGGTAGTCCAGACGGTCCCGCCTGGACCGCCGTTCGTGCAGTTTAGCCGCAGGCGGGCGGAGAACACGGGCCCGCTGAATCCCTGGACGTTAAACTTGAGGAAACTGCGCTGGACGGCTGGGCTATTGTCAACCTTTACCCGGGTGCCGGTGCCGAAGTTGGCGGTCGGGTTTCCATTGTCCACGTAGGTGTCGGCCACGCTTACGAAAGAGATCGCGGAGCTTGGGGCGTTGGCCGACAGGAGAGCCGCGGTCGCCGCCGCGACAACCAGAAGGGCACGGGCTACCAGCCATCCGTGGTGCCAGCGCCGGTTCTGAATCGGGTAGTTAGCCTTGACGGGCGTCTTGCCGGTCATCAGGACGCTCCTTCCGGTTCGCGATGTGCGGGGCCCAAACCAGGAAGCCTATGACAGCAGCCACGACGGCAAAGATCTCTAGGTAGGCCATGAGGGTGAGGCGGTTCTGGGATGGAGTTCCCACCGGCGCGTCTGGTATTGATGCCAGGCCGAAAGCCGGAGCCGCCCGGGGCGGTGCATCGAACTGAAACGCGGTCTCAAAGCTGTTGGAGGCCGCCTCGCGCGGCGACAGGGGAGGCAAGTTGAAGCGCTGGGCGATGAAGTTGAGAACCGAGGTGTGGTCATACTGGTCATGGGAGATGTAGCCGCGCTTGGCCCAGGGAGATACGAGGAGGGCGGGAACGCGAAAGCCCAGGCCCATCTCATCCACCTGGGGAGGCGGCACGTGGTCATAGAAGCCACCCCATTCGTCCCAGACGATGAACATGGCGCTACGCCCCCACTGCGGCGATTTCCCCATCGCGTTGACCAGGCTGAGCAGCCGCTGCTGTGGAGCGGTTGGGATGCTCAAGGGATGATCCGTGGGCGAAGGAAGCACAAAGCTGACGGCGGGAAGCCGGCCTTCGGCAGCATCGAGGAAGAATTGGTCCTGGGTGGCCAGCCCGGCGTTCAGCTGGGGGTCCTCCCAGAACCGCTTCATGCTGAGAATCGGGGCCCAGTACATCTGGGACGGCGTCGGCTCATCGGAGCGGAGGTAGTCCCCTCCAGCGATCCGCTCTCTGTCCAGGCTCTCCAGTCCCCCTATGTAGTACTTCCACGAGATCCCGGCGGCCTGCAGCTGATCGAACACTGTAGGAACGCCGTCAGCGATCTGGGCCAGGGTCTTCTTCGTCCCCACCTCGATGCCGTTCGACGTTCCGGCCAGGAGGTGCAGCATGTTCGGCAGGCTGTCCCCCAGCGCTGACGAAAAGTAGTTGTCAAACAACACAGAGCGGTCGGCGACGCTCCAGAGGCCCCGGGCATCCTCCTTCGAGTAGTACACCATGGTGATCTGCCCGTCGTTCCCCCGGCGCAGCTGCGCTCCGACGAACCCGTCCATCCGCCCGCCGTTGTAGGCTTCTTCCGCTGCCGGCCGCGCATTGGAGAGCAGCTCCTTCCCCTCTTTGGCCGAGGCAACCACCCAGTCGCGGATGCTCTCTGAGTACGGGACCGGCTTCATCGGCGTCCCCGTCGTCGGATCACGTGGATAGCTGTCTGCCCTGCTCCACCCGTTTGCCCCCGGGTAGGTGCCGAAGTAAGAATCGAAGGTGTGGTTCTCCTCCACCACGACGATGATGTGGTCTATGCGCTGAGACAAATCGCTGGTCGAAGCCGCGTCCGCCATCGCCGGCGGCGGCGAACCCGGCCGGGCGAGCGCCAGCCCGCACAACACCAGCGTCAGAGGAAGCAATCTAACGTGCGTCATGAACCATCCGCGGCGTCCCATGGAAAAGGGCCTACTGCACTTGCGTTTCCTGAACCGGTGAGGTTGTCTTGGTCCGGAGGGGGTCACCCCCGACGGTGTCGTAGACAAGGATTCGCGGCTCGGCCCCTTCAGGGGGGTCGGTGCCGAAGTACAAGCCGCCATCGGCCTTCTGGTACACAGCGAACACGACGGCAATGCCATACTTCCGGGCGTAAGCCATCAGACGCCCGTTGTAGAAGGCCGACCGGTCTGCGGAGTAGAAGTCCCAGACGATGTAGTGAATGCCCATCTGCCGCAGCCAGAGGTCAGGGTTGGCGACCGGAACATACGCCGGGTTCCGGCTGCGGGGGTCGGAGCTCACGCTCAGCGCCAGCGATTCACGGTCCCCGTAGAAGCGAAGGATGTTACCAATCGACGGTCCGATGGAGAGGAACCTGGCATCGGGCGGCGTGTGGTCTCGGGCCCAGTATCCAAACTCGCGGCCACCGGCGAAGTCCTGCACCTCAATGTCAAACTCAACCGGTGAAGCCACGATCCCCGCGCCGCCGCGGACGACGTCCACGGAAGCGCTACCCAATTGGGCCACAAGGCCCAGGGTGGCAATGGCGACGAGAGCCGCTGCCCATGCCGCGCGCTTGGCTCTGAACCTGGGTACGGTGTCGGCAAGCCAGCGAGCGGCGGCGTCCAGGCCCACGGCGGCGCATACGGCGAGCGCCGGCACCACAACCATAAGATACGAGAAGAGCTTGATGCGCCAAATCTGGAAGAAGCCGAAGAAGACAATGAGCCACAGGAGGATCAGCAGGTCCCCCTCAGCCCGAAGCCGCAAGCGGTATAGCATCACGACGATCCCCAGGACGGCCAGAGCGACGAAGGCGATGCCACCGAACTGGCCCAGCACCTGCAGGAAGTACGTTTCGTCATGGTTGGCCGGCCTCGTGAACTGCCACAGGAGGTAGGAGGATCCGCTCCCGGGGGCCAAGAATACGCGCGTGAGAGGGAACGGCGCCACGATGGTGGCAAAGAGAACGAGCGACACCGCGAGGCGGCGGAAGCGCCCCGAAGGGAACCTTCTCCACAACCCGGAGATGATGATGAAGCTGGCCACGACCACGAACAGCAGGACCGCCACCTCTTTGGTGGCCGTTGCCAGGGCCGCCGCCAGGGCAGCGCCTATCATCCAGCGCCCAGTCTGGTCGTCGGTCCCGCGGGCAACAAACCAGAGCGAGAGGATGACGAAGAAGCCGAACGCAGGGTCAAGGAGCACCTGACGGGAAACCAGGACGTGGTAGGGAAGCACTGCCAGGATGGCGGCGGCGACGATGGCCACCCGCTGGCCATAAAGCCTGTAGGCCAGCATGTATGTGAGAACCACGCTGCCCACGCCGAAGGTCAGCGCCACCAGCAACCGGGCGGCCAGGTCACTGACGCCTACGACCTCGAACAACCCCCCAAGCATCGTCTGCAACAGCAGGGGGTGAGCACGGAAGACCGAGAAGAATTGGCTCATCGTCTCGTCGCCGATGAGGGCGGCAGCCTGGCCGGAATAGACGGCCTCGTCGCTGTTGAAGCCGACCCGGTTCAGGTCTATTACGCGAAGCGCCACGGCCAGGCCCACCAACGTGGGCACGCACATCGCTGACAGAACCACGCTGCCCACGGAGACGCGCGGAAGGCGGCCCGCAAGGCCACTGGCGGCGGGCCTCAGGGCCCGTGCCGTTCCGGGCATTACGTCCCAGAGCCGCATATGAGCTCCGTGCGCACGCCAGCTCTAGGAAGCGGTGGCGCCCTGCTGGGCCAGGCCGACGTGCCTCTCCTCTTCTCCGCTCTTCCCCTCCTCTGCCAGGTTGACGAGCCCTGGCAACTGTTCCCACCAGTTGCGTGTCTCGCTACGGATGAAGATGCCGGCGCAGCCGCTGACGCCCTCTCTGATGATCTCTCGCTCCATCGCCCTCAGGTCCGCCCCGTTGCCGCCCAGGAGGAAGGCCTCCAGGGCGAAATAGGGCGGGAATCCGTAGGCGTCCTCACAGTTCCTGAGCAGCGTCTTTGTCGCGAATACCGAGTCAAGGGAAGCCTGGAGGTCAGGGCCGCGCTCTATCACAACCAAGTGTGACGCCGTTGCCTGACGGGCGATCTGCACCCCCGGTATGAGGCGATCGATGGTGTATTTGGGCGGTGGTATGACCATCTGCACCAGCGTATTGACAGATGCCATGGGCAATGGCATGCGGGTGAGCATCAGGGCTGTTCGCCGGCCCGACTTGGAGTGCAGCCGGCTCTGGAGGTGCAGAGCCAGCCGCTCCCAGGTGGAGAGGAGGGCTCCGTTGACAGCTTCCAGGGTGTGCCGGCTGATCGTCAGGGGCTTGGGGTAACACAGGACCTGTCCGCTGCGAGTGAGGATGACCATGTCGTCAGACAGGAAGGCGACAGGGTGCCGGTCAAGAATGCGAAGTATCGTACTGTAGAGGACGTGGCGCGACCGCTTCAGGAGGGGGGAGACCAGCACCTCCATGGGCTCGCCCGGGCTGATCTCTACCCAGAATCCGGCGCTGCCCAGCCCTTCCAGATAGCAGAAGCGGCGCTGCCCGTCGACTGAAGCCCCCGCAGCGTCGTCGGCGGGGAAGGTTGAGCGCCCTACGCTCACCCTCAGGTCGCAGCTGGCCAGCGGCCCCGGCGTGTAGAAGTAATCGAGCTCCGGCAGGCTGACCTGAGAGGCAACGCGTACGATGCCGTGGATGTCGTAGTGGAACCACTTCTGGCGAGCCTTGCTCAGCGGATCGGCCCAGATCCAGGAATCCGCCAGCAGGAAGCGCAGCAGGCTGAGAGCGAGCAACGTAAGCATGTTCGACAGCAGATAGGCTCCTGCGAGCGCCCACGTCAGCAGGACCAGTAGCGGCACCCGCAGCAGAAGGGCGGTGGTGTTCACCAGAAGGAACTGGGCCAGACGGTGGCGGGCAGACTGGCCGGAAGCGCGGTCACCAAAGACCCACTTCTCGGTCAGGGAGAAGTTCCACAGCGTCGAACCCAGAGTAGCGAAGCCGGCGGAGGCGACGTAGTGAATTCCTACCGAGTCTGTCAGGCCCCAAAACACCAGCTGATTCACCACAAGGCCCGAGGCGCCGACAAGCCCAAAGCGCACCAGCCGGCCGACCGGGCCATAGAAGCGGAGATCCAGCAGAAGGGCCGCGTAGCGTAGCCCCTCCCGGACCGAAGCCTTGCTCTCGCCGGAGTGCCTCAGCTGAAAGCTGAAGGGGACCTCGGACACGCGGAGGTGCGGGAACCGGACGAGCATCTCCAGCAGTATCTTGAAGCCCTTGGGGCGCAGGCGGTCCGCTTCCAGCGCCTCGCGCCGGACAAGGAAGTACCCGCTCAACGGATCGCTGACCTGGCGGAGCCGCCGAGGGAACAGCAGGCGAGCGGCCCACGTGCATAGCCGGGAGATGCCGAACCTGGCCGAGCCCAGGCCTGTGGCCTCTCCGGCATCGGCAAAGCGGCTGGCGATTATGATGTCTCCCTTCGTGCGATGCGCTTCCTCCACCAGGGCCGGAATGATCTCCGGCGGATGCTGGAGGTCAGCGTCCATCACGCAAACCCACTCTCCGCTGGCCGCACGGATGCCCTTGGCCACCGCGCCGCCGAGCCCACCGTCCCGGCTCTCGGGCGGTCGATGAATCAAAGACACCGCCAGCGGCGTGTGCCGAGCGGCCTCCGAAATGACGTCCGGGGTCTCATCGGAGCTGTCGTCTACGAAGATCACCTCAACCGCGATGCCGGTAGTGGCCTCTTGGATGCGCTTGAGGAGCGGCTCGATGTTGCCGGCCTCGTTCCTTGTGGGTATGGCCAGGGACAGCACCGGTCGGAGCGGTGGTCGCTTCTTGGTCGGCCTCACCTTCCTGACCGCCGCCCCATTGTCCTCGGGCCGTTCGGTGGTCGCTCTCATCTGATCCATCCGCCTCTCTGGCTCAAATCGCCGATAGTTGTTTTCCAGTCATGCCAGCCGGGCAACTGGCGCCTTCCGAGGCTACGGCGGGGGCTCCTTTTCCCTTCGCCAAAGCCCGCGCCCGGGTGGGGTGGCGGGGCCCTGTGTCTCGTCGCGTGACCTTCGACAGCCGTGCAGGCTGCGGGGCGGGAGGCCACGCGTGGCCCCAGTCGATTGCCCTGCCCGGGCGAGCTAGCTAAACTGAATCAAGCACGGGGTGTCCCCACACTTGGTGCCGTCGCCTCGCTGGGCCTCGGAACTCCGCGGGGCGACGTTTTCTATCTGAATGGCGTGGCTGTTAGATACCGGTGCCGCGCCTATGTTGGCAGGACACGGTCTCCTGTCCCAGAAATCCCTCCCTCTAGCGTCTCCTCCCCATCCGCGCGGCCCTGTGGTTAGGGGCCGTGCTGCCCTTGTAGCATGACGTTCAGAGGCGGGTCAACGGTTTGTTAGGAGTTCTTGCGGAACCCATATAATATGAGATTCTCAGATTGGGTATTCTGCGCCGCCCCTTGATTGGCGCCGCCGGCTAGCCCAACGGAAACGCCCGCCAGCGCCGCCGTGGCGACGACCGCTCGCGTCAACCGGCGGAGCGCCAGCTATGCTAGACTAGCCCTGCTGGCTTCGGCGTGAGAGTATGCAGGATTCCGCTCCCATCCTCGAGGTCGAGGACGTAACCAAGGCCTTCGACGGCATCCGAGCCGTCAATGGCTGCACCCTGTCGGTGAGGCGGGGGACTATCACCGGGCTGATCGGGCCCAACGGCGCCGGCAAGACCACCCTCTTCAACCTCATCACCGGCTTTCTCAAGCCCACCGCCGGCCACATCCTCTTTCGCGGTCAGCGCATCGATGGGCTGCCCCCGCACCGCGTATTCCATCGCGGCATCGTTCGCACCTTCCAGATCCCGCGGGAGTTGAAGACGATGACGATCCTGGAGAACCTGATGCTCGTGCCGCCCAGCCAGGCGGGCGAGCAGATATGGAACCCCTGGCTGTTCGGGTTTCGCGTCTCGCGCCAGGAGCGCCGGATATACGAGAAGGCGCTGGGCGTGCTGGAGTTCGTCGACCTCATTCACCTGCGCGACGAGTACGCCGCCAACCTATCGGGCGGCCAGAAGAAGCTCCTGGAGCTGGCCCGTACCCTCATGTGTGATCCCGAGATGATCCTTCTGGACGAGCCCGGCGCCGGCGTCAACCGCGTGCTGATGCGGAAGCTCGTCGAGAACATAGAGACCCTTCGCCGCGACGGCGGCATCACCTTCTTCGTGATCGAGCACGATATGGACCTGGTCACCCGTCTCTGCAACCCGGTGATAGTCATGAGCCAGGGCGAACGGCTGGCCGAAGGCTCCCCGGAGGAGATCAAGCACGACGAACGCGTGCTCGAGGCGTACCTGGGAGGTCAGTACCGGTGACCCCAGCGTTGCAGGCGCGCGACGTGGTATCCGGCTACGGTGAGGTGGAGATCCTCCACGGCGTCTCCCTTACCCTCAACGAGGGCGAGATCGTGGCCGTCATCGGCCCCAACGGCGCCGGCAAGTCCACGCTGCTCAAAGCGATCTTCGGACTCGTCCCCGTGCGCGCCGGCTCCGTGCAGTTGATGGGGCGAGACGTCACCAACCTCAGCCCGGACCGCGTCGTCCAGGCCGGCATGTCGTTCGTGCCCCAGACCGATAACGTGTTTCCGACCCTGACCATCAACGAAAACCTGGAGATGGGCGCCTTCGTCCGCCGGGACGGCTTGCGCGCTCGCCTGGAGCGTGCCTACAGCCTCTTCCCGGACATCGCCCCTCGTCGCGGGGAGCGAGCCAGCCGGCTCTCCGGTGGCCAGCGCCAGATGCTGGCCCTGGCCCGCGCCCTCATGCTTGACCCGCAGGTCCTGCTCCTGGACGAACCGTCCGCCAGCCTCTCGCCCAAGATGGTAGACTCCATCTTCGAGAAGATCGCCGAGATCAACCGGGGCGGCACCGCCATCCTCCTTGTAGAGCAGAACGCGCGGGAGGCCCTCAGCTTCAGCCACCGCGCCTACGTGCTGGCGACGGGCGAGAACCGCTTCGAGGGTGAGGCGAAGGGGCTTCTGGACAACGAGGAAGTGGGCCGGCTCTACCTGGGCGGCTGACGCTTATGACAGTTCTTGCCGGCCGGTTCTCCGAAACGTTCACTCGGGTTCGCGAGCGGCTGGCCGGTCGCGGCGACGCGGTGACGGGCATCGCCCTCTGGCTTCCCATCGCTGTCCTCATTGTCTGGTCCGCCGTCGGCCCAACGCAGCTGTTCGTCGTGGGCGTCATCGTCGGCAGCATCTTCGCGCTGGGCGCCCTCGGCCTCACTCTCATCTACGGCGTTCTCAAGTTCGGCAACTTCGCCCACGGCGACATGATGATGATGGGCGCCTACGTCGCCTTCTTCTTCCTCACCGGTCAGGTCGCTCGCACGGCCAGGGAGGACGCGCACCTCCCCTGGGCTCTCGACTCCCTCCCGCATGCCACGGATGGCATCGGCGACCTCACCTTTGGCTACGGCCTGATAATCGCCGCCCTCCTGGCCGCCGCGGTAATGGCTCTCCTTTCCATCGCCCTGGATCGCCTCATCTACCGGAGGCTCCGCCGCCGCCGCAGCGGCATCGTCATCTTCGCCATCGCTTCCCTGGGCGTGGCGATCGCCGCCCGCAGCCTGATGTACATCACCTGGGGCCCGGACCCGCGCGTCTACGTGTCGGGCATCCACCGCGCTCACACCTATGCCTTCGGAATCGTCCTCAAGACAGACCAGATCTTCATCTTTGCCGTCGCGGTGGCGTTGGCTGCCCTGACCTACCTGCTCCTGTTCCACACCAAGCTGGGTAAGGCGATGCGGGCCATAGCCGATAACCCGGACCTGGCCCGCGTCTCCGGCATCGATACGGAGCAGATCATCCTCTGGACGTGGGCCATTGGCGGCGCCCTGGTGGCAGTGGCCGGCGTCCTGCTGGCCGTGCAGTCGCAGATAAACCCGCAGCTGGGCTTTGTCCTCCTCCTGCCCCTGTTCGCGTCCACCATCCTTGGCGGTATCGGCAATCCCCTGGGCGCCCTGGCGGGCGCCATGGTCGTCGGCATCGCTCAGGAGGTCTCGATAGAGTTATTCGCGCCGGCCTATAAGCCCGGTGTCGCCTTCGTCATCCTCATCCTGATCCTGCTCGTGCGGCCGCGCGGCCTATTTGGAGCCAAGATATGACGGTCATGGAGAGGGCGAGAGCACCCTTCGCCGGGCTCCGTGGCGAGAAGCTGATAACCCCCCTCGCCTTCCTGTTCATTACCGCCCTCGTCATCCTGATGCCGGCCGAGCGCTCCGGCTGGGACCTGGCCGGCGTCGTCAGTTTCCTGACCTTCTTTGCCACCACTGTGGCCATCTTCTCCATCTTTACCTTGGGCCTGAACGTCCAGTGGGGGTACACCGGCGTATTCAACTTCGGTATCGCCGGCTTCTTCCTCGTCGGTTCGTTCACCGCCGCCATCTTCACCAAGGGCGCGCCGCCGCCACCCGATCCCGTCACCGGGCGTCCCTACGTCGAATACATCGGCGGCTTCGGCGACAAGCTGGACTTGCTCCCCTTCCTGCACAGCGGGGAATGGCTGCCGTTCGTGGTCGGGACGGTCGCGGCTGCCCTGATGTGCGGCGTCCTCGCCTTCCTCCTCTCCATCCCCACCCTGAGGCTGCGGGAAGACTATCTCGCCATCGCCACCATCGGCATCGCCGAGCTGCTCCGCAACATCGCCCTCGAGGAAGACGGGCTGGTCAACGGCCCCCGCGGCCTCCTGGGCATCCCCAGCCCTCTCGCCGGCCTGTTCGATCCGGCGGACTACAAGTACATCTACCTGCTGATCGTCGTAGCCGTACTCATCCTCGTCTATGTCGCCGTGGAGAGGGGGATCCGTTCTCCCTGGGGGCGCGTTCTCAGGGCCCTGCGTGAAGACGAGCTTGCCACCGCCGCCAGCGGCAAGAATGTCTTCGCCTTCAAGATGCAGGCGTTCGTCTTCGGCGCGATGATCATGGGGGTAGGAGGATCACTATACGCCTACGAGCTTCGCGCTATCTCCCCGGAAGGCTTCTCTCACTTCTTCTCCACCTTCCTGTTCTGGGTAATGCTCATCGTGGGTGGGAGCGGCAACAACCGGGGGGCCATCCTGGGCGCCTATATCGTCTGGGGCATATGGATCATCAGTCTCCAACTGCAAGGGTA
>Ga0209341_10006173_pt1 | contig 10726 bp, 9 predicted proteins | sample RifCSP13_2_FD_184020 | JGI IMG/M metagenome (GOLD analysis project Ga0209341, IMG submission 184020) | Soil microbial communities from Rifle, Colorado - Rifle CSP2_sed 13_2 (SPAdes) (version 2) | ecosystem: Environmental > Terrestrial > Deep subsurface > Rock core/Sediment | place: Rifle... | reverse complement strand
GTCGACACGTTCGGCCGGGTGGCCGACGACCTGCGTATCTCGGTCACCGACCGCTGCAACTTCCGATGCTCCTACTGCATGCCGGCGGAGGGGATGACCTGGCTCCCCAAAGAGGAGCTGCTGACCTTCGAGGAACTGACCCGTCTGCTCGGACTGTTCGTGGGGCTCGGCGTGCGATCGTTGAAGGTCACCGGCGGAGAGCCGACGATCCGCGCGGACCTGCCACGCCTGATCCGCATGTTCCGGGAGGTCGGACCCGACCTCGATATCTCGATCACGACGAACGCGATGGTGCTCGACACTTTGGCGCAGCCGCTCGCCGACGCCGGCGTCGATCGGGCGACGATCTCATGTGACTCGTTGCTGCGGCATCGCTTCCAGGAGATGACCCGCCGAGACGCGCTCGACAAGGTGCTGGCCGGCATCCGGGCCGCCGAGAGCGCCGGACTCACGCCGATCAAGATCAACACCGTCGTCATCGGCGGCACCAACGACGACGAGGTCGTGGAGTTCGCGCGGTGGGCGCGCGAGACCGGCTACGAGGTTCGTTTCATCGAGTACATGCCGCTGGACGCCCAGCACGCATGGGAGCGCGAGAAGGTCGTGCCGGGGGCCAGGATCCTCGAAGCGATCGACGCGATCTACCCGCTGCGCGCGAACGGCCCCGACACCGAGCCCGCGGCGACCTACCGGTTCACCGATGGTGCACCGGGAGGGATCGGCGTGATCGCGAGCGTCACCGAACCGTTCTGCGACACTTGCAACCGACTCCGCCTGACCGCCGAGGGGCAGCTCCGCAACTGCCTGTTCGCCCTGGAAGAATCCGATCTGCGCGAACCGATGCGAGGCGGAGCGTCTGATGCGGACCTGGAACACCTGATCCGTCGCGGCGTGTGGGCGAAGTGGTCGGGGCATCGCGTGAACCACGAGGACTTCGTGCAGCCGGCCCGTTCGATGAGCGCGATCGGCGGCTGAGAGACCCCGACGCTAGGTCGCGCTCTCGATCGAGAGCCTCGGCACCTCGCCGGCAGGTTCGAACCCGAGGATCTGCGCGTAGAAGGACAGCTCCGCCTCTCGGGCACTGATGATCGTCTCGGCCTTCCGGAACCCGTGACCCTCGCCCTCGTATAGCAGGTACACGTGCGGGATCCCCTTTGCGCGCAACACGCCGACGATCAGCTCGGCCTGCGACGGCGGCACCACATGATCCTCGGTTCCCTGCAACACCAGCATGGGGGTCGACAGCTGGTCCGTGTGATTGATCGGACTGCGCGCTCGGTAGGTCTCTTCGAATGCGGGCCACGGGCCGATCAAGGTGTATTCGTACCGACACTCGAACTTGTGGGTGTCGTCGGTGGCGAACGGCACGAGGTCGGAGATGCCGTAGAACGACGTGCCCGCGGCGAACACATCCGTGAACGTCAGCGCGCACATCGTCGTGTAGCCGCCCGCGCTGCCACCGCGGATGAGCAACCGATCGCCGTCGGCCTCGCCCTGCTCGACCAGATACCTCGCCGCGTTGATGCAGTCATGGAGGTCCGTGACTCCCCACATGCCGTTGAGTCGCTGCCGGTACGCCCGCCCGTAACCCGTCGAGCCGCCATAGTTGACGTCCACGACGCCGAAGCCTCGCGAGGTGAAGTACTGGATGCTGAGATCCAGCAGCGGTGTCGCGCTGCTGGTCGGCCCGCCGTGGCTGAGGACCATCAGTGGGGGTCGCTCCCCCTCGGGCGCGGTGAAGTCAGGGTTCGTCGGACGGTAGTGGTGCGCGTGCGCCGTCGTTCCGCCGTCGGTCGAGAACTCGATGGCCTCCGGCACCGAGAGCATCTCGGCGGCGACCGGCACACTGGTGGCGACCTGCAGCACATCGACCGACCTCGCGGCGAAGTCCAGCCACACGACTCGACTCGACTCGGTGGCCGACCCGGCCGTGAATACGATCGTGGATCCCTCCGCCCTGATGTCCGGACCCCATCGAAGCGCATCGAACGGCAGGTCGAGATCCGTCAGCTCGCCGGTCTCGGGATCCAGGATCGCCACGAACGTCCTGCCACCGCTGTCGTACATGCACGCGATCCGCCCGTCGTCGAGGAACGCGATCGAGTGCTCGCCCATGGCCCACTGCGCGTAGCCGAACTCCGCCTCGGCTGGGAACAACACCTGCCGCTCGCCGGCACGAACCCGCTCGAGGTTCCACCAGCCGCTGCGGTCCGACGCGAACACCAGATCGCCGCCCGGGCTCCACTCCGGGTCCCAGATCGACTCCTCCCCGGGGCGACCGGCCACGAGGTTGGACTCGCCGAGCTCCGCGCTTTCCGACAGCGGCGCAACGAACAGCTCGCAGCCGTCCCACGGCATCCACGGAAGGTCCCAGGTGAGCCACGCGAGCCACGCGCCGTCGGGTGAGATCCGTGGGGAGGCATAGAAGTCGTGCCCACCGGCGATCGTTCGCGGTTCAGCGGACCCATCGCTCGGCACGGCGATCAGCTCGTTGACGACATCGAGCATGCCCGGCCCCAGGTCGTGGCGCTCGCGCACCCCGATCCACCACCGGCCGTCGCGCGTGATCGCGCCGTCCGCGAATCGCTGCGTCGCGTTCGTCTCCGGTGTGATCGCCACCGGGTCGGCGCCCGGATCCTGACGGTACAGCCGCGCATCGGGCATGTTCGAGAAGAAGACGGTGCCGTTGTACACCGTGTAGGAGCCGCCTCCGTACTCGTGCACCATCGTGCGCGCGTCGAATCCCTCGGGGGTGACGTCGACGGGATCGGAGTGTGGATCGCCTTTGACCACCACGAATCGCCCACCCTGCGTGGGGCGCATCTCGAGCCAATAGGCGATGCCGTCGACGACGGACGCCTCCCCCAGCCCGATGGCGGTCGTGGCGAGCATGCCTGCGGTGATCGGGGAAGCCCAGGTGCCGTAGGGAGCGACGGTCGTCATCGCGGTCGCTTCCCGACGATCACGCGGGTGATCGGGATCGGACCGCCCTTGGTCGACCGCACGTCACGGAACCCCCCGGCGGCCATAACCTTCCTCACGTCGCGCGCGCGGTCGGGATCGGTCTCCATCAGGACCCACCCGTTCGACACCAGCCACGGGGGTGCCTCCTCGACCGTCCGGCGGACCAGGCCGAGCCCGTCGTCGCTCCGGTCGGTCAGGGTGTGGGCGGGTTCCCAGTCCTTGATCTCATCCGGGAGATCGAGCAGCTCGTCCCTCGCCACGTAGGGAGGATGGATCGTGATGACATCCACCTTGCCCCGCAACCGCTTCGGCACGGGTTCGAACAGATCGCCGGAGCCGAACTTCGCGTGCAGCTTGAAATGCCGGGCGTTGCGCCGCGCGAGCGCGACGCCAGACTCCGACAGCTCGGCGCCGAAGACCTCGGCCTCGGGCACCTCGTTGGCCACGGCGAGCGCGATCGTGCCCATGCCGCTGGCCAGGTCGACGTGGACGGGATGCCTGCGCTTGCGGAGCCGGCGGACCGCTTGCTCCGCGAGCCATTCCGATGAGTCGCGCGGCACGAACACTCCGGGCTCGACGATGAGGTCCAGCCCGCGAAACTCCGTGACGCCGGTGATGTGCGCGATCGGCTCGCCCGTGAAGCGCCGCTCGATCCATTCCTCGAAACGACGCTGCTTCTTCTTCGAGACCTGATCGGTCGGCTCAGGTTCGTAACCGCTCATGACCTCGATCAACAGGATCTCGGCCTCGATCTTCTCCCGCCCCGGTTGCCAATGGTCGATCGCTGGGGAGTCCTTCAGTCGCGCCGTACCGGCCTTGAGCAGCGTTCGAGCCTTCATGGGCGCCACATGCTATCGGGTCGCGCTCGGTACACTCGGCCCATGCCCCGCGCTTCGGAGAAGGACGACCCCACGCCCACGCCGTCCGGCAAGCCGCAGACCACCAAGCCACGCAAACCGCGGGCGAAGAAGGCGACCGCCGACCCGACGCTTCGACTCACCGGCGACCGACTCGTCGTGCGCGCACCCGAGAACGGCGAGCGTAAGACCTCCGGAGGGCTGCTGATCCCCGCCACCGCGATGCCGGCCCCCAAGCGGCTGTCGTGGGGGGACGTCACCCTCATCGGCCCCGACGTGCGCGTCGCCAAGGCCGGCGACCGCGTGCTCTTCCTGCCGTCGGCGGGACTCGAGGTTGAGCTGGACGGCCAGGATCTCGTGCTGCTGCGAGAACGTGACGTGCAGGCGGTTTCGGAGGCTCCCGCGAAACCGTCGGCCAAGGAACGGGCGCCCGGCCAGTACCTCTAGGCGGGCACGAAGCTCAGGCGCACGGATCGCTCGTCATTGTCCCGGTTGGGATCGACCAGCACGATCGACTGCCATACCCCCAGCGCGAGTTCGCCTCCGATCACCGGCACGGTCAGGGAGGGCGACACAAATGCGGGCACGATGTGATCGCCCCCATGGCCGGCGCTCCCGTGTCGATGCGCGTACGCATCGTCCCGAGGGAAGGTCCGCTCGAGCAATCCTTCGAGGTCCTGCTCCGAACCCGCTCCGACCTCGATCAGCGCGAGCCCGGCGGTAGCGTGCGGGACGAACACGTGCGCGAGGCCGTCGCCTCCGAGGCCACGTGCGAAGGCGCGGACGTCGGCGGTCAGATCGGTCGTACGCCGACCACGCGTGTCGACCCGAACGATCTGCGTGTGCATCGAGCGGCTATCCCGCTGACGTGACGAACGTCGGCTCGGCGAGCCCCTCCGTGTGCTCGCCATCCGCGAAGCCCTCGAACCCGAGCTCCCAGGACATCGCCGGCCATACGAAGCGCGCCACTGCCTCGGTCGGTCGATACGCGGCCGTGTACAGCGTGCCGAACCCGTGCGCGTAGGACGTGGAGAACAGCGGCGCGCGCAGGAAGCTGTCGACAAAGGTCGAGGCGTCGATCGACACGTCGTCGAGCAAGCGGATGATCATGTGCTCACGCTCGATCGTCCGGGTCGCGCGCGCCTGCTCGGGCCACTCCACGATGCCCTGGTGGTTCGTGGCGGCCGGGAACGAACGGAAGATGGGCTCGCGATCCGGCGACAAGTACGCGGTCAGCACCGCGCCCGACCCGTCCACCAGCGTGAGGTTGTGACTCAGGGAGTACGGGAGGCGAGTCAGGACGGCACGCGCCTCGCCGACCGTGCTGCATGTCTCCAGCAGGTACCGCATCACGATCGGGATGCCGAACCCGTCTCCGAGCACACGGCGGCCACCGAAGGTCAGCGACGCCGCCAGCCCGTCGTCGTTCATCCCGTCGAGCAGGCCCCAGAGGCAATCGCTCATCCCGATCACTCGCTTGTGCAGCAACCGTGTCGACCAGATCACGCCCTCGAAACGCGACGGCGCGTAGTCGTAGTTGCGCACCAGCATCGGCGCCGTGTCGCGCGTCCAGGCTCCCTGCGAGCAAGCGGCCAGATACGGCGGCGGCTTGTAGAGCGACAGCATCCGGGCAGCGAGGTCGCCGCCGCCGGCAAGCTCGACCGCCTGCTCGTACGCCGGCATCAGCTCCGGCATGTGCGCACGCAGCATCCGCACGCTCGTCGCATACGACGGCCTGGCCGCCTCGCCTTCACGCAGGAACCAGGTCTTGTAGTGGGGCCACTTCTCCTCGAAGACGGCTCGCCACTTCGCGCCGAGATCCAGCTCCTCGACCGCACGGAAGGTGAACGGAAGCATGCGCATCGCGCCAGATAATCCCAGGCCAGGGCCTCGAAGGCCACCAGCCGCCGCTTACAGCATCTTGAAGCCAAAGGGTTCCGGTTTGACCAGCGGCGGTTGCTCCTCGCCCGGTGGGACGCTCGCGAACTGCCCCTTGATGCCGGTGATCCACGAGCGGGCCCGGTCCAGGAGCTGGTGCTCCTCATCCATGAACCTCCCGCGCGTCACCATGATGCCCAGATCTGCTCCAGGGTACCGGTACTGATCGGCGCCCGCGATCCGTAGGTAGAATGCCTCGCTCTCGTCGGACACCGTGTGCCAGTCGGTGTCGCGTCGAGCGAACCGGATGTCGCCGCCGTGGATCTTCCAGATGCCCGAGGTGGGCGCCCGCGTGATCAGCTCGGTGACATCCTCGGTCTGCTTCAAGATGAACTGCGTCCATTCGTCGAGATTGTGCGTCTGTGCCCAACGCTGGTTCAGTTCGTCGACATCGATCTCGAAATCGACATCCATGAACTCCAACAGGTGGAACAGGAACAAAGGCATGTCGCCGTAGGCCACCGCAGTGACGTTCGTGATGCTCGACGCACCGGTGACCCGCGGGTTCAACTCACCCAGCCACATCTCACCGGTGTCCGCATCGAGCAGGTAGTCGAGCTCGAAGTAGCCGCGGTAACCCTCCTGGCGCAGACGCTCGCCCATGGCGATCGTGCGCTCACGCGCCGTTCGTCGTTGCCTCTCGGTCAGCAGCTCCGGCGAGACGTCGTTGCCGCACCAACCTCCGTCGTAGGGCGTGAGCTCCGGGAATCCGGTCAGCTCCGCCATCAACGGGCCCACCAGCGTGCCGTATCGCGTGATCACGCCCTCGATGGCGAGTTCGCGCGGCTCGATGCGCTTCATCACTTTGATGTCCTGCTTGACGATCTTGTCCTCGTGCTCCTTCCAGTCGCCACGATCCGCGATGAAGAAGGTCGTTTGACCCGAGTCGCCGTACGGCGTCTGCACCACCAGGTCGTCGCCCAAGCCTGCATCGGCGGCGAGGGAGCGCAACCCCTCGTAGTCCGTGCCTCGACCCATCGTGTTCGGCACGCTGGGTACACCGGCATCGTTCCCCAACCGCGTCGTTTCGATCTTGGAGTCCATCCGGTGACGAAGCGACGCCGACGGGAACGCGACATCCAGGCCGAGCTCGTGCGTGAGCTCCTCAGTCTCCTCATCGAACATGAGGAAGGCCGCCTTGCCCGAGCCACCGTTGGCCGCCACGAGATCCCCGACCTCCTTGTGACCGAGCAGATAGTTCACGATCTCCTCGATCGATTCGAACGACCGTGGGGTCTGTTCCCTCGGCACGAAGACGTTCGGATGCATGCCGTCGAACGAGTCGTAGTAGTTGATGAACCTGAAGTTGCGGACCCACCGATCGATACCGAGCAGGTTGAAGGCCGTCGCGCTCACGAAGTAGATCGGGGTGTCGTTCGTGCGGAAGAAGTTCCGGATCGCGGGGATGCCGGCGAGCGGTTTGGTCGTGATCATCAGCCCAGGGGCGCCGACGGGACGGCTCGTGAGTGCCGACGACTCCGGCGACGCGAGGGTGATGTCCCTGTGTTCTCGATCGCGGCGCCGGATCCGACCGACCAGCTCGCGGGCCGCGAAGGTCAGGACGACCAGGCCGATCGCCCACCACAGCGCCGTCATGACAAGCCGCACCAGTCCCTGATGAATAACCCCATCACCTGCGCAGTCTGCACCACGCTGGGAAGGTACACCCGCTCGCCGACCCCGTGCGCGGACTCGGCGTAGGGGCCGAAGCACACCGACGGGATCCCGGCGACGTGGCCAAAGACGCGGGCGTCGGTCGTGCCCGTCGTCGCAACGAGCGCCGGCGGCGAGCCCATGTGCCGGGCGTACGCCGATGACAGCGAGTTCACCAACAGATGGTCCTGCGACAGCTCGTAGCCCTCGGCCGCGAAGCCCCGGTACACGACCTGCGGCGGGCGTGAGAACGCCTCTGGTTTCTCGGCCACCGCATCGGCGACCACGCGTTCGATGCGCGTGCGGAGCGCCTGCACCGGCATGCCTGGGTAGGTCGCGATCCGGTATCCCGTCACGCATTCGCCAGGCACCGTCGAGTTCCAGTCCCCTGCGTGGATCTGGCCGATGTTCAACGAGATCGGGTGGGGGTACTGATCGTAGGGCGGGGGTGGCGACGCGTTGAGCTCCGCTTCCAGCGATCGCAAGGCGCTGATCATCGTGAGGCTCGTTTCGATCGCGTTGACGGCGTGGCCGCTTTCCGCCGCGTGTCCCGGCAGTCCCTCGATCACCACGTCGAACCACAACACACCTACCTGCGAGGTGGTGATCGCCGCGCCGAACGGCTCGGCGATGATCGCGGCATCCGCTCGGTAGCCGGCCAGCAGCGTCTGCAGGGCGCCGTTTCCCGTGCACTCCTCCTCGACGACGGACTCGACGTACAGGGGCGCGTTCGGCGAAAGCCCGAGTTCGCGCAACCCCTTGACCGCGCCGAGGATCGCAGCGAGACCACACTTCATGTCCGCGGCACCCCGTCCGTACAGCCAGTCTTCCGCGACGTGGGCGGTGAACGGGTCGGAGATCCACTGCGAGCGCGGCTCCGGGCTCACGACATCGATGTGCCCGTTGAGGATCAGACTCAGCCCCCCATCACGATCTGGTGGCGCCCACGTCGCCACCACGTTGCGCTTGTTCCGGACGTCCCAGTCGAACGGGGACGCGGCCGGATGCGCGTGGAGTGCCTCCGGATCCATCGGGACGTCCACCGGATCGAGGCCGAGCTCGCGCAGCGCCTCCCGCATCACACCCTGCCCGGACTCCTCGTTGCCCAGGGTGGTGTCCTTGTCCACCAGGCGAGCGAGCACCTCGATCATCCACTCGGTGCCGGCGGCGATCGCCTCGGCGATCTCGGTGTCCTCGGCCGCCATCTCCTTCGCGGCCTCGGGATGTGCGACGGGCATCGGCAGACCCGCGTATGCCAACTCCGGGGGCTCCAAGCCCGTCGCCAGCTGACTGCCCGCATACGCCGCCGGGGTCACATCGTCAGGAAGTGGATCCAAGGTCGGGAAGACTACCAACCGGCGACGCGGTGGCTTCCGTCTTGACGTATGTCTGTAATGATGTAATCATTCTTGCATGACCGATAAGAGCGACTTCCAGGAACACCTCGAAGGATGGTTCGCTGGGCGGCTGCCCGGAGACTGGTTCACCACCGCCCCGCAGGTCGAGTTCGATCGAGACGAGATCCTCGTGGTCGGTGAGCTCGCCCAGCCCGATCTGCCCGCCGGCGCCGGCCCGGAAACTAGGAAGGCGGCGCTGGAGGCGCGCGTCCAGGGGTTCCGCGAAGACACCCGAGCGCACCGGATGCGCATCGCCGACGAGGCCCAGCGGCGCTTCGGACGGAAGGTCAGCTGGGGCGCAAGGTGTGACGACCTCCGTGTGCCGTTCACGACGGTCGCGACGCCGGCGATGACGCGCCTGCGCATGCCCGAGCGCGCGGTGCTGGACACCCTGATCGATGCAGGCGTCGCTCGGTCGCGCAGTCACGCGCTCGCATGGTGCGTTCGCCTGGTGGCCGAGCGGCAGGAGGAATGGCTCGGCGATCTGCGACAGGCCCTCGAGGGGGTCGAGGCGGTTCGCCGCGAGGGTCCTCAGACCTAGTCCAGGCCTGGTTCAGGGCTGCGGTGGCGCGGCCGCTCGATCGATCGCGACGACGACGTTCATCGCCAGCCTCACGATCACCGCGTCGCCCGGACGCAGACCGGCGGGCACGCTCTCGGCTCCCAGTTGCGCCTGCATGAAGGTCTGGTCCGCGAAGGCGAGCGCGACCTGCACGTGCGGCGAGCCGTGGACCTCGTAGGCTTTCACCTCTGCAACCACGGCTTCACGCTCCCCCAGCACGTCTGGGAGCCTACCCGCGACTCAAGGTTGCCGGCCGGGGGACCGACCACAACTACATGCTTCCGGGGGGATGCTTGTTCCGCCATCGTATGCGCACGACGGCCGGCGCGATCGTCGCGACGGTTGCTGTCTGCCTGTCGCTGGCTGCCACGCCGGCGCAGGCCTCGACGGACGTTGCCCGGCAGACTTCGATCCGTGCGGGAGAGGCGGGTTCCGGCATGCCCGAGATCCCCGTCGTGTACCCACGGACGCGCACCGCCTCGGCGGCGGGCGCGTCGCGCACGGCTGCGACCAGCACGACCATCACCTTTGCTGATCTCGACGGAAGCGACGCGTGGGCCAAGACCGCGATCGTGTGGGTCGCCAAGACCAACAACTGGATGCTCGATTTCGCCCCCAACCCGGACGGCACGTTCAACTTCCGCCCGGATGCGATCGAGACGCGAAAGTACTTCGCGCGTTCGGTGGTGCGCGCGTTCGCGCCCGATGAATCGCCGGATCCCACGATCGTGTTCAGCGATCTGGACCCGTCGGTGGGGTGGTACCGCTACGCGTCCGTCGCCGTCGGGCACGGTTGGATGACGGCACGAGACGGCGCATTCGCGCCCGACGCCCCCGTGACGATGGCTATGGTTCACCGTGCCCTCGCACTCGCTCTCGGTCTGCGTCCGGCGGCGGAGGCTCTGAACGACATCCACACGCGCGACGGCGTGACCTTCCAGACGGCGCCGCACTTCGGCACGACCGTGCTCGGTATGCGACTGGGACTGCGGTACAACGCACCGACGGGCTCGGAGTCGCGCGACGTCGCGCCGTTCGACCGGATGCCGAGAGCGCAGGTCGCCTACTCGCTGTGGAAGGCGACGACCCAGCCGTCCTGGAGTGTTCCGGACCTCCTCACGCAGTACGCGAAGGTCGAGCTTCCGCACCTTGCACCACGAGCTCTCCGGATCGTTCGCTGGGGCATCCGATACGCGGGGTACCCCTACATCTGGGGCGGCGAATGGGGACTCGAGAAGCCGGAGCCGTCAGCGCTCGGCGGGCAACCCCGAAGCGGCTTCGACTGCTCGGGGCTCACCTGGTGGCTGCTGCGCGCGGACGACGGCGGGTACTGGAACATCAACCCCCCACGCCCG
>Ga0209341_10006172_pt1 | contig 10726 bp, 10 predicted proteins | sample RifCSP13_2_FD_184020 | JGI IMG/M metagenome (GOLD analysis project Ga0209341, IMG submission 184020) | Soil microbial communities from Rifle, Colorado - Rifle CSP2_sed 13_2 (SPAdes) (version 2) | ecosystem: Environmental > Terrestrial > Deep subsurface > Rock core/Sediment | place: Rifle... | reverse complement strand
ACCAACCTCGCTGAGCGGTCGGCCGGTGTGGTCATCGACGTCACCGATGGGTCCATCTTGGCCATGGGTTCTTATCCGGATTTTGATCCGGAGGTGTTCGTGAGCGGTTTGACCCAGCGGGAGTTCGATGAGCTCCTCGACAGAAAAGTGTTCAGCAACCTGGCGATTCAGGCCCTGTACCCACCGGCGTCCACCTTCAAGGCCATCACCTACACGACCGCCACCGAAGAGCGGCTGTTTCCCGAAGGTACCAGGACCGCCACCGACCTGATCGAGTGCAGCGCCCGGCTCAATGCGCCTTTCACCGACGAGTCGCAGCTCGTCTGGCGCAACTGGACCTACCCCAGGGACGATGGGCTGCAGGACCTTCACACCGCCTTCGAACGTTCGTGCAACATCTATTTCTGGAAGATTGCCCTGCGCATATGGAACGACTTCAAGGGGACCGAGCGCGAGAATGTGATCCAGGTTTGGGCGCGAGCGGTAGGCATGGGAGAGCGAACCGGAATCGACCTGCCCTACGAGGCGCAGGGCATCGTCCCCGACCGGGAGCTGTTTGAAGAATGGCGCGACCAGCAACCCTGGCGGGTGCGTGAAGAGGGATGGCTGGGTGGCGATCTGATGCAGACGGCCGTCGGTCAGGGCGCCGTGTTGAGTACACCTCTGCAACTGGCTACCGCCTACGCCACTCTCGTCAATGGTGGAACCTTCTGGCAGCCCAGGGTCGTGCAGCGGGTTTTCGACCCAGACGGGCAGCTGATCGAGCAGTACGAGCCGGTGGCGGTCCGCAACGTCGGCATCACCCCTGCCACCACCCAATCGCTGCTGGCCGACATGCGGCGCGTGACCACGGCGGGTACGGCGGCGCCTGCCTTCTCGGACATGGGCGCCGACGCCTTCCGGGTGGGGGGAAAGACGGGAACCGCTCAGATGGGACAGGAATGTGAAGGCGTCGGGGAGGCACGAATATGCAAAGACCGTGACGACACTGCCTGGTTTGCCGGTGTGGCTCCCATCGACAATCCCCGGTACGTGGTGGTGGTCGTTGTGGAAGAGGGAGGTAGCGGCGGACGCGTGGCCGCTCCGGTCGCCCGCCACATCATGCAGTACCTGTTGAATCTCGAACCGACCGACATCGTCGATCCGCGAGTGGAGGGTGACTGATGGCCATCATCGCTCGCAGCACTCCGGCGGCGGTTTCCGATCGCCGCCGCCCAACCCCGGATGTGATTCTGTTCGTTGCGATGGTGGTGCTCGCCGCCCTGGGGGTGCTGATGGTCTACTCGGCGTCGAGGACCCGGCTCGAGACGCTCGGCCTCGATCCCACCAGCGAGATGGTCGATCAAGCGATCTTTGCCGCAGCCGGCCTGGTGCTGTTCTTTGTGGCGTCTTTCATCGATTACCGCGAATGGCGCAACGTTGCTCCGCTCCTCTACATCGGTACGCTGATCGCGCTGGGCGCCGTCTTCCTGTTCGAGCCGGGTGGGGCCAGGGCACAGCGATGGATACCCGTCGGGTCTTATCAGCTCCAACCGGCCGAGTTTGCCAAGATGGCGATGATCCTGGTGCTGGCCTCGGTGCTGGTGCCGGCCAAAGAAGAAGGCATGAGCTGGCGACGGCTGGTGCAAACGATGGTGATAGTGGCCGTCCCGGCGGTGTTGATCTACATTGAGCCGGATCTGGGGACCATGTTGGTGTTCGCGTTCATTGCCCTTGTCATGCTTTTCATCGGGGGAACGACGCTGCGGCAGCTGATGGTCGTGATGACGGCGGCCGGCGCTGGGATACTGGCGATCTGGAAGTTCGAGCTGCTGCGTCCGTACCAGATCGAGCGCCTCCAGAGCGTCTTCAACCCTTCCTCGGCGGATCCTCTCGGTGCGGCCTACAACCGCATCCAGAGCGAGATCGCCATCGGCAGCGGAGGCTTCTTCGGGAAGGGCCTCTTCCTGGGCACCCAAACGAATCTCGATTTCGTGCCGGCCCAGACCACCGACTTCATCTTCACTGCCGTCGGCGAGCAACTTGGATTCGTCGGCGGGGCGCTGGTGTTGCTTGCCTACGCCGTCATCATCTGGCGGCTCCTGGTGATCGCCGTCAACGCTCGCGATCGGTACGGGGTGTTGGTAGTAGCCGGCATCGCGGCCATGTTCGCCTTTCACGTTTATATCAACATCGGTATGACAGTCGGTATCGCTCCCGTCACCGGGCTGCCGTTACCGTTCATGAGCGCCGGAGGGTCGACCTTTGTCACGATGGCGATCTCGCTGGGCGTTGCCAACTCCGTGTGGCTGCGCAGGTCTCCGGTGCCGGGAGAGACGTACATCGTGTGACCGATGAGGACCAAGGTACGCCGTACGAAATACGAAGTACGGGCCTAGTCAGAATGCCGGCCTCAACATGACTACCCTGCCCGCTATGTACCGACGGGGCGAGCAGGGCTGGGTCGAGGTCATCTGCGGGCCGATGTTCTCGGGCAAGAGCGAAGAACTGATTCGGAGGGTGACCCGTTCCAAGATCGCCCGGATCCCGGTCCAGACGTTCAAGCCTGCCATCGATGTTCGGTACGCCCAAGCCGAGGTTGTTTCGCACAGCAGCCTGTCGGTTGAGGCAAGTCCCGTAGTGGACTCGGCGGCCCTGCTCAAAGCCATCGAGGAGGCCACGGTGGTGGTCGGTATCGACGAAGCCCAATTCTTCGATGACGGTTTGGTTGAGATTGTCGATCACCTGGCCAAGGCCGGCAAACAGGTCATCGTGGCGGGTCTCGATTTGGATTACCTCAGCCGACCCTTCGAGCCGATCCCGACTCTGGCGAGCCACGCCGAGTATGTCACCAAAATGCTGGCCGTTTGCCATCGATGTGGTGCCCCGGCCGGTTACACCCAGCGGATCGTTCACTCGGACGAACTGGTGGTGCTCGGAGCTACCGATGCCTACGAAGCGCGTTGCCGATTGTGTTACGACCCCGCCGAACCGGAGCAACCGAAGCTCATTGAGTAGAGCTAGGGCCTTAGGCCCGTACTTCGCATTGCGATCCGCTCACCGGCCGGCTTGTGTCGAAGTAGGAAAGGACCAGGTGAGTTCTAGGCGGCGAAGCCATCTAGAACCACTCTGCCTGCTACGCTGGAAGAGGCCGCCAGTCGGTGGCTGTTGTTTCGCGAACTCGATCGGAGAGAGCGGTGGGTGTCCTGTCGCCGTTTCTGCCCGGTTCCGGCACCCTGCGCATGGATCCCCGGGTAGTAGCACATCGTGGCCGCGTCGCCCGCGGCGCTCCGGTGTCATCCCTGCACATCTCTGTTTTGTCCCCCACGGCCGGTAGGGCTTGCCGGGAGACATCGGCATTACACACGGCGCGTGGCGCCGGAGGAGGAGCACATCTGTATGGCCATAATTCGCCGGAAGGCGCCCAAAGTCATCCGCAAGGGCGTCGGCAGCGATTCGATAGTCGAAACGAAGACCAGGCGCGTCGGACGTCAGGTAGTCGAGGTGCGGCACGTCAAAGAAGCGCCGCTCAAGCCTGAACGCAGGACCGAGCCCAAAGCCAGGACGTCGATCGGTTCGCGAGGTGCACGAACGCCGCGCCCGGCCGACGGCCGGGGACGGACCGCGATCCGCGATGAGGAGATCATCGTCCCAGTGGAGACGGAGCGGAAGCAGATGCTCGTCAGGGTCCTCCCGCACCAGACCCAGGTAGTGGTCATGGAAGGCCCGGTGCTCGTCGAGCATCACGTTGCCCGGTCCGACAAAGAATCCGTTGTCGGCAACGTCTATCTGGGCCGGGTCCGGAATGTGCTCCCGGGCATGGAAGCGGCGTTCGTGGATTTCGGCGAAGCGAAGAACGGCGTGCTGTATGCGGGGGACATTCAGTACGATCCCGCCAAGCACGGGAAACGCCGGCCGCGCATCGAAGAAGCTCTCGCCAAGGGCGACGAGGTGCTGGTGCAGGTCGTCAAGGACGCAATGGGCGAAAAGGGTGCCCGTTTGACCAACCAGATATCCTTGCCCGGCCGATATCTCGTGCTGGTTCCCCATTCAGATGTGCAGGGCATCAGCCGGCGTCTTCCCGACGAGGACCGTCAGCGGTTGCGCGACATAATCCGCGACGTCAAACCGGACGGCTTCGGAGTCATCGTTCGCACTGCGGCGGCGTCGGCCTCTAAGAGCGAGATTCGCGCAGATATCGAACGTTTGAACAAGACCTGGCTGGAGATCCAGGAATCCGGGAAAGGTGGGCAGGCGCCCCGAGTGGTTTATCAAGAGCCGATGCTCTTGCTGCGGGTCATCCGGGAGCATTACACGCCCGAGTTCCGTCGGCTGATGATCGATGACGCCGACGCCTACGAAGCGGTCATTGAATACCTGAAGGAAATCGATGAGGACCTCATTCGAACTGTGCAGCTCTATGAGGACACACTGCCCGTCTTCGAGAGGTTCCATGTCGAGGATCAACTGAGGAAGGCCCTCGACCGGAAAGTGTGGTTGCCTTCGGGTGGTCATCTGGTCATCGACCGAACAGAAGCGCTCACCGTCATCGATGTGAACACCGGCAAATTCGTTGGCAGTTCGAGCCTCGAGGAGACGGTGCTTCAGAACAACCTGGAAGCGGCAGAAGAGATCGGCAGACAGCTCCGGCTGCGTGACATCGGCGGCATCATCGTGATCGATTTCATCGACATGGAGATTGAAGGTAATCAGCTTGCGCTGTTGCGGAGGCTGCGGGAAGCCCTCGCCAAGGACAAGACCCGCACGCAGGTGTTCGATGTCTCCAACCTGGGTCTGGTCGAGATGACGCGGAAGAACGTTTCGGAGGGTTTGCTGGAGACCTTCTCCGATGTCTGTCCGACCTGCAACGGGCGGGGAGTGCTGCTCCACGAAGAAGCGGCCACGCACGGCAGACCGCTCGAGGTTGGCTAGTCAGTATTGGCAAGCACGGGGAAACGGTTAAAGTTAATGGGCTTCAGATCGAGGTAAATGCCATCATGTATGCAATTATCCGCACCGGCGGCAAGCAGTCCAAAGTGCACGAAGGCGACGTGATAGACGTCGAGCGGCTCAAGAACACCGATGAAACAGTCGAGTTCACGCCGCTGTTGGTCGTCGATGCCGACGGGAAGGCGATCAGCGACCGCGCTCAACTGCGCGAGGTGAAGGTACGCGCCAAGGTGCTCGGAGAGGCGCAAGGCCCCAAAGTCGACATCTTCAAGTACAAGAACAAGACCGGATACCGGCGTCGGCAAGGCCACCGGCAGAAGTACACGACGCTCGAGGTGACGGCGATCGAGCTACCCGCCCAGAAGAAGCCTACGGCGGCTTCCTCAGAAGCTTCTGCATCTACGAAGACGGCCGAGACCGCAGAGGGCGGAGACGGCCAAACCACCAAGACCGAGGAGGACTGACCCGATGTCAAAGACAAAAGCCGGCGGGTCGTCGAAGAACGGCCGCGACTCTGCTGCTCAGCGGCTCGGTCCCAAGGTCTTCGATGGCCAATTGGTCAACGCAGGAACCATCATCGTTCGCCAGCGCGGTAGCCGTATCCACCCCGGCGACAACGTCGGTAAGGGGAGCGACGACACGCTCTTCGCTACGGCGGCCGGGTTCATCAAGTATGGCCGCCGCAACGGAAGACGCCTGGTGGACGTGCTCCCCGAGTAGGGAGCATCCTGCCCCGTGTTCGTCGACCGCGTACGTGTACATCTGCGCGCTGGGAACGGAGGCGCCGGTGTCGTCAGCTTCCAGAGACTGCGCGGCAAGCCGAGAGGCAAAGCCGTCGGTGGTTCCGGTGGCAAGGGCGGCGACGTCATCTTGCGGGCCGACCCTTCCGTGGCCACGCTCCTCACCTACAAGAGAAACCCGTACCACGCCGCCGGGGCCGGCACCCACGGCCAGGGCGACATGAGGTCGGGAAGGCAGGGTGACGATCTGATGCTGATGGTTCCCCTGGGAACCATCGTGCGTGACGATCAAGGTGTGGTGATCGCCGACCTGGTCGAACCGGACCAGCAGGTAACGGTGCTGGAAGGCGGCCGTGGTGGACGCGGCAACGCAGCGCTCGTCAGCCGCATGCACCGGGCACCGAGCTTTTGCGAGCAGGGGGAGTATGGCGAAGGTGCCTGGTTTGAGTTCGAACTGAAGCTCTTGGCCGATGCCGCGCTCGTCGGGTTTCCCAATGCCGGGAAGAGCACCCTCATCTCACGGGTGTCGGCCGCCCGTCCCAAGATAGCCGACTACCCGTTTACCACTCTGGAGCCGAACCTCGGAGTGGTCTCGGTGGCCGGCCGCGAATTCACATTTGCAGACATCCCGGGCCTCATTGAAGGCGCGGCCGACGGAAGAGGTCTCGGACATGAGTTCCTCCGTCATGTCGAGCGGGCCAGAGCGCTCGTTATTCTGCTCGATCCTTCCTCCCTCCAGACGGAGAGCCTGGTCCGGCAACACGATGTGCTCATCGACGAGCTGGCCCGGCATTCGTCTGAGCTGGCCGGGCGGCCACGGATCGTCGCCGTCAACAAACTGGATCTGCCTGATGTTGCAGCCGAAGTACGAACGCTGGCGGATGCGGTGGGCGAGCCCGTATACGCGATTTCGGCGATAACGGGGGTGGGCATCGAGCGTCTACTGCACGCAGTAGCCGACGCCGTTGACCTGGCCGTCCGCCGGTCGCCGGAGCGGGAAGGGTTCGTGTTGCACCGACCAATCCGGGCCGGATTCGAAATCCATCGCCGAGGAGGGGTATGGGTTGTCGAAGGCCGGGTGGCGGAGCGGGCGGTCGGGCTCGATGACCTGACCAAACCGGAGGCCGCCGACTACGCAGCGGCCCGACTGGCTCGCATCGGCGTAGACGACGCCCTTCGGGAGGCGGGCGCCGAGCCGGGGGATGAAGTCCGCATCGGTGATCTCGTCTTCGAGTTCCAGGACACCCGGTGACAACGCGTTATCCGGCTCCCGCCGGCCGACCGATCGTCGTGAAGGTCGGTTCATCGAGCCTGGCCGCCAAGGCGGGCGGGCTGAACGGTGCCGCTCTCGGCTCCATCGTCGACCAGGTGGTCGAGCTGTGGTCCCTGGGGCATCCCACCGTATTGGTTTCCTCCGGGGCCGTCGCTGCCGGGCTCCTGGAGCTTGGACTCGAAGGCCGCCCGGCCGACGTGCCAGACCTGCAAGCGGCGGCGGCGGTGGGACAGGGCAGGCTGATGGAGCGGTACGCTACCGAGTTCGGGGCCCGGCAGCGCCTCGTCGGGCAGGTACTGCTCACCAAAGACGTCCTCGCCAATCGCGGCCAGTACTTGCACGCTCGGGAAGCGCTCGATCGTATGCTGGCCCTCGGGATAGTACCGGTCGTCAACGAAAACGACACCGTGGTGATCGACGAGCTCCGGCTCGGCGACAACGATCGATTGGCGGCCATCGTGTCCCACTTGGTCGGAGCAGCGCTGCTGGTTTTGCTCACCGACACGGCCGGTCTCTATTCCGAAGACCCGCGTCTCAAGACTGAGGCTGAGTTGCTGACCGCCGTGAAGCACACCGATGCGATCCTCGACAGGCTGGCCGGCGGACGGTCCGGGCCAATGGGCTCTGGCGGAGTGGGTACCAAGGTGGCGGCGGCGCGCATGGCTGCCTGGTCAGGAGTTCCCACGGTGGTGGCCGGATCACAAGAGGAACGGGCCGCGGTGCGGGCTGCCGCCGGAGAAACCGTTGGCACCTGGATCGCCCCCCATGGTTCTCGCTTGCCTGCGCGGAAACTCTGGATCGCGTTTGGGCAGCCGGCAGAAGGAACGCTGCGCGTCGACGCCGGTGCCGCGCAGGCGATCGTGTCCCGGGGAGGTTCTCTGCTGCCGGTGGGCATTACCGAGATCCAGGGCAAGTTTGGGGAGGGAGCCGCCGTCGAGGTGCTCGATCCGGGTGGGAGCCTGGTGGGAAAAGGGCTGGTGACGTTGTCATCGGCTGCGTTGGGTCCGCTTCTGGGCAGGCACAGCTCAACCGTCACGGTGGACGGCTGGGGAGGAGAGGTCATCCACCGGGACGATCTGGTGGTGCTGGTCGACTCGGAGGACTCACCCGGCTGAGCGTTTGCGGATGCGGTAACCGAACCACAATGCCAGGACGAGCAACGACGCCCCCGCCGCGACCACGGCGGGCTCGGCCGTTTCGTCGAATTCCCTGCCTTGCTCCAGGACCTCGAGGTTCACCGCGTCCAGGTACGTCTCGCCACCGCGGTCCTCGTCGTGATACCTCCAGGTTCCCGTCGCTCGGACCAGGGGACCACGACGGTGGTAGTCGCCCGGTGGATCGAGATCCTCGATGATGGCAGCCGGAACTCGGACCCCGATGCCGACATTCGCCCCGTTCGGACGTCCACCCTCCAGCAACGGTGCAGTTGCGTAGGTGTCGCCGTTCAACTGGCTCCAGGCCGAGCCGTCGCGACGAAATCCATAATCGCCGATCAGTTCCCCGACGACACTGATGGTCTGCCCGTCATAAACGGCCCCGTCGACGAGCAAGGCCGCAACCGTCACGTCGGTAGCGGCCCGGGCCTCCCCGGGCATCAGGACCTGCAGGATGATCACGATTCCTGTGAGGGCAACTCGTCGCATCATTTCCCACGCACCAGGGAGAACACGAAACCAACCAAGGAGAAGATCGCTACGAATTCGAGCCGGCCTGCCCACATCGCAAAGATGTAGGTCAGTTTGAGAAAGAACGGCATGGTGGGATCGACTACGCCGACCGACAACCCGACGTTGGCGCCGGCGCTCACCGACTCGAAGAGTGCCGAACCTAGGGGGAGGTGGTACATCAGGCCAACGCCCGTTCCCAACACGTAGAGCGCCACATACAACAGGGACACTCCCATCACCGCCTGAATCAGACCAGGGTTCAATTGCTTCCAGCCGTGGTGCCAGTACCGGGTCGAAATCACCGCCCCTTCGGGAAGCAACACCTGCCGGACCTGAGAGCTCAAAGCCTTGATCGTCAACCCGACGCGCAATGATTTCACTCCACCGGCTGTGGAGGACGCCATTCCGCCCAGCGCCATAGCGATGGCTATACCACCAAAGGCCAGGCCTCCCCAGGACGCCAGTTCGGTTGAAGGGATAGTTGCGAAACCGGTCCCGGAATGGGCAGAGAGAACCTGAAAGAGTCCTTGCCGGGTCAGACCGAAGAGCGACTGATACAGTCCTGCGCTCGCCAGCCCACCCAGGGTCAGCAGCAAGGTCCCCAGGAAGGTGGTGAGGATGGTTCGGACCTCTAAGTTGTCGACTACCTGTCGCCTACCGCGCCAGAGCGCAAAATGAAGACCGAAGCTGAGAGCTCCGGCGATCATGAGCACGGCGGTGACCGCCTCGAAGGCTGCTGAATGGTAGTAGCCGACGCTGCTGCTCTGCGGGGCAAATCCGCCGGTATCGAAAGCAGCCATGAAGATTGTGACGCCATGGAAGATGGCTCGAAAGGGGCGGAACCCGAGCACGAAGTAACCGACCGCGCTCAGCGCCACGATCCCGAAGGCGCCGTGGACGGCGCTGACCAGCCAGATGAAGCGAGCGGTCGAGCGGACCGATGGGAAGATCTGGTCGTCTCTAGCTTCGCCGTAGTACAGCGTCATCGCCCCACCCCCGGCGAAAACGCTCAGCACTGCGATCACGATACCCTGTCCTCCCAGGAAATGGAGCAGGTGCCTCCAGAAATTGAGTGACGTAGCGAGATGGTCGAGGTCCTGAATCAAAGCCAGACCGGAGGTGGTGAGACCGCTCATCGCATCGAAATAGGGATCGATGAACGATCCGTAATGGCCGGAGAGCTCAAGCGGGATGGCTCCGATCGCCGGGACGATCAGCCAGGTGAGGCTGACGACGACCATCCCGTGGCTCCAATCCAGCCGGGTGGTTTGCGGCGGGCGTTGCATCATCAGATACCCCAGCGCGGCGGAGATCCCGATCATCAGCAGGAACGATGCCGCTGGAGCCGATTCTCCGGCGATCAGCGCCCACGTCAGCGGAAGCAGACCGGCCACCGCCACAACCACCAGGATGCGCCCCAGGTTGTACCCGATCAAGCGGAGGTCTTCACGGTTGGGACGGATCAGCATGCGGTTACCCGGTGAGCCACAGCATGAGCAAGGAGATGCCGAGTCCGACCACCGCCAGGGTCACCACAACGGCTCCTTCGAGGATGAGCGTCGTGATCACTCCCCACAGAGTTGATCGTCCACGCCCCGTCGATGCCGGGTTGAGGTAGCTCATGGCGTCTCGACTTGAAGGACCCGGCGATTCAAGTCCGCTCCTTTGCGGTCGAGTGAAAAGTCAAGGCTTGGCGCAGATCGGATTCGTGTTCGATGGCCGTTACCGCCAGCACTCGATCACCGGGCCTCAGTTGCGTTGTAGCGTTGGGGACGGAAACATCTGCTCCCCGCAGCAGGGCCACGAGGATCGATTGAGGCGGCATGTCGATCTCCAGCACCGTGCGGATCTCTGCGTCGTCGGGGATGTCGATTTCCACCAAGCTCAGCTTGCCGGCACCAAGGACCCGCAAGCGCTCGAGCTCCGATATCTCCACTTGGACTTCCTGTGAGATCACATCGGCGATGAGGTCGGTTACCGCCACAACCGGGACGTTGAGGGCGACGAACGTGGCGCGGTTACGTGGGTCGTTGAGCCTGGCGATGACCCGTTTGGCTCCCAGGGTTTTGGCCAGTTGACAGGCAACAAGGTTGGCCTCATCCTTGCCGGTCACCCCG
>Ga0209341_10006171_pt1 | contig 10727 bp, 9 predicted proteins | sample RifCSP13_2_FD_184020 | JGI IMG/M metagenome (GOLD analysis project Ga0209341, IMG submission 184020) | Soil microbial communities from Rifle, Colorado - Rifle CSP2_sed 13_2 (SPAdes) (version 2) | ecosystem: Environmental > Terrestrial > Deep subsurface > Rock core/Sediment | place: Rifle... | reverse complement strand
AGAGCCGCCATGTCGTCCGGCCGCACGGTGGCAAGGCTTCCACCGAACGCGCCGATCGGAGTGCGGAGACCGTCTACAACAAAGGCGTCGGACATCAGGCATCAGGTTCAGGCTTCAGGCTTCAGGAGTGCAGCAGTCACCAGTCACGATTCACGATTCACGAATCACGTGGTCCTTTGTCGTCTTGAACGCCGTTCCGCGAAACAGCGCCACCACTTCGTCATTCTGGTTCGTCACTACCGCGCTGTAGTAACCCAGCCGGCCCGACGCGGCGTCCTCCCGGGCGACGGCGGTGAGCACGTCGCCGACATGAATCGGCGCGGGATATGTAACGCTGTTCTCGATACTGACCGTCACCTTCCCATGAGTGTTGGACGCGAACGCGAAAGCGGAATCGGCCAGCGAGAACGCGATGCCTCCGTGCGTGACCCCGAATCCATTCACCATTTCGCCGCGCACGGTCAGCCGGCAGGTGCTCTGTCGTGGCGCGATCTCGAGCACTTTGACGCCAAGCCATTGACTGAACGCGTCGCGGGCCATCATCGCCGACACCACGCGCTCGGCCAGTCCCTGCTCGTCTGGTTCCGATGTCATTCGAAGAACCGCCTTCCCTCTTTCACCATGCGACGGAGCAAGGGGCTGGGGCGGTACCGATCCTCGCCCGATTCGCCGCGCAGCCGCACGATCTCCTTCAGCACGCCTTCGAGTCCGAGTTCGTTGCCCCAGGCCAGCGGCCCGCGCGGATAGTTCACGCCCTTCTTCATGGCCAGGTCGACGTCAGCGGGGGTGGCGACCCGCCAACGCACGACGTCCACGGCCTCGTTCACCAGCATGGCCAGCACGCGCAGGACGATGCCTTCGCCAAGCGCACGATCTTCGGTCGCCGGTCGCGCCGGCGCGTCCGGACCGTACTCGTAGAAACCACGCCCGCTCTTTCGACCCAGCCAGCCGGCTTCCACCAGGCGCTTCTGCGTTATCGAGGGACGGTAGCGCCCATCGAAGTACGTAGCGCGCCAGACGGACTCGGTCACCGCGTAGTTCACGTCGTTCCCGATGAAGTCCATGAGGAGGAACGGTCCCATGCGAAAACCCGCCAGTTCGCGAAGCGCCCAGTCTATCGTGGGCGCGTCTGCCACGCCGTCCTCGAGGATCCGGAGCGATTCGCCATAGAAAGGGCACGCAACGCGATTCACGATGAATCCCGGCGAGTCGGCGGCGAGCACCGTGACCTTTCCCCAGCCATCGGCGATCGCGCGGGTCGCGCCCGTCACCTCGGATGATGTCTGCGCCCCCGGAATGATTTCGACCAGCGGCATCACCGGCGCGGGATTGAAGAAATGCATCCCCACGACGCGCCCCGGCGCCTGGCAGGCGGAGGCAATCGACGTCACCGAGAGCGACGAGGTATTGGTCGCGAGCACGCAGTCCGGGCTCACCACGCCTTCGAGGGCGCGAAACAGCGACTGCTTGGCGTCCAATCCTTCGACGATGGCTTCGACAACGAGGCCACATTCCGAGAATTCACCGAGCCCCGCCGGCAGCGAGGCGGTTCGCAGCCGGTCGCGGGCCGATGTGGCGGTTTCACTCGTCAGGCGTCCCTTTTCCACGTCCCGTGCCAGCGCAGCATCGATACTCTCACGAGCTTTCAGCGTCGCGCTCTTCTCGACATCCGCCAGGACCACCTGGTGGCCGTTCCTGAGCGCCACCTGTGCGATGCCGGAGCCCATCGCTCCCGCACCGACGATCCCAACGGTCATCATTGGCCGCGGAATACGGGGGGTCGCTTGGCGCGAAATGCCGCCACGCCCTCGGCGAAGTCCGCCGTGCGGCCCGCCTCGGTCTGCAGATCTGCTTCCAGGTCGAGCTGGGCATCGAGGTCGTTCATGAGCGACGCATTGAAGGCCTGCTTCGTAAGTCCGAATCCGCGCGTCGGTTGCGTCGCCAGCGAGGTCGTGACCTCCATCGCGCGCGGCATGAGTGCCGCCGGCTCGCACGTCTCCCAGATCAACCCCCAGTCGCGTGCCTGCGCCGCGCCCACCTTGCCGCCTAACAACGCCAATCCGGAGGCCCGGGCCAGCCCAACCAGCCGGGGAAGGAAGAAGGTCCCACCGCTGTCCGGAATGAGCCCGATCCGGCAGAACGACTGGATGAACGACGCTTCGGTCGACGCGAACACCAGGTCGCACGCGAAGGCCAGGTTGGCGCCGGCGCCGGCTGCCACACCGTTGACCGCACAGACCACCGGCTTCTCGAGGCGCCGGATGGCGCGGATGATCGGGTTGTACTGCGCCCGGACCGTCTCGCCCAGGTCGGCCTGCGGCGCCGAGTCATCGAAGGACGCCGCGGCCAGATCCTGTCCAGCGCAGAACCCGCGGCCCTCCCCCGTGAGAAGGACCGCGCGGATGGCATCGTCCACCGCGGCCACCGCGAGCGAGTCCTGCACCTCCCGCGCCATCGGAAGGTGGAAGCTGTTGAGGACTTCCGGACGGTTCAGGGTGATGACCTGAACGCCGTCCTTCACCTCGACCTTGATGTGGTGGTACTCCATCGCGGCCCCGTGAAACGTGTGCGAGGAATCTAGCGAACCAGCATCGCTTCGTTGGGGGCTCAGAGCTCTGAGCTCAGCGTGTCAATTGCCAACGACTCTGACGGATTCCATCACGTCCCCTTCCAGGATTCGGTCGACGACCTCGAACCCCGCCACAACCTTGCCCAGGACCGTGTAGTCGTGATCGAGACGGTAGTTGTCCACGAGGTTGATGAACCACTGGGCATCGCCGGTATCCCTGCCCCGCGTGGAGATGCCAAGCGTGTAGCGGGCATGGTGTTCGAGGCTCAGCTCATCGCGAAGAAACGGCCCGTCACCCACGTACTCGTTCATTCCCGGGCTGCCGCCCTGCAGCACGAAGTTCGGGACCACGCGATGGAATGTGAGACCGTCGTAATAGCGATCGCGAACCAGCTCAACCACTCGAGCCGTGGTCATCGGCGCACGCTCACCGTCGAGGACGACGTCGAAGATGCCGCCGCCGGTCGCCGCTGACATCGTGATACGCAACCGCACCGGGCCGCCCGCCGGCAACACATTCCGGCGCACTGGTCGCGCGGTGGGCGCGTACTGCTCACCGCTCACGAGCTGATTCATCACGCTGGCCGCCTCGGATGCGATTGCCTCGTCCACGTCGCCCAGCAATGGACGCAGCCGGACAACATCCGTCCGGCCACCCATCTCGCGAACCCGGGCGAGCATTTCCATGCGCGGATCGCGGGAGGTCTGGTGCTGCTCGCGCGTTATGCGCTCCAGGGCATCGAGGATACCCGGCAGGACCGAATCCCGGACGGGCGCGCCCCGCAGTGCGCGCGCCGCCGCCAGCACCACATGGTAGTCCTTGCTGCTCAACTCGCGGACGTACACGAGATCCGCCAGGTGACCGAGCGTGGCGGATAACCCCTGGATCGCCACCTCGCGAACATTGCCCACCGGATCGAATGCCAGGCTGGTCAGGAGCGCGCTGTCCCTGATCGCTGCGGCACCACGAGCCGCGTACATCCTGACCTGCCATACCGGGTGCCGGCTGTCCCGACGGAGAAGGTCTTTCGCGGCATCGCCGTCAATGCGGGCGAGCGCACTGAGCGCATGCGCTCGCGCGTGCCAGGACACACGCAGGCCCGTCCGGGCGGAAGCGCCCGAGGGACCATTCTCGATGGTGAGCCGGAGCGCCGAGACGATTGAGCCGCGCTCCGGACATGGACCACCGAGCGCATCGATGGCCGCCAACCGCACGTGGTGGATCGTGTCCGACATCGCCGCCAGCAATGGGCCGCAGTCCGTCGCCGCGGCCAGTTGCCGGTAGACGCGCACCCATTCCAGCCGGACCAGCGGGTCCCGATCGTGTGCCGCTCGTGCCAGCTGCTCACGCTGGAACGCGGAGTCCTGAACGTTAGGCAGCGCGGCAACCGCCAGACGCCGGACCTGTGCGTCCAGCTCGAGGCTCAGGGCGACTGACACCTCGCGCCGGTCGACGGCTCCAGCAGCGGTGAGCGCCAACCACGCCAGTCGCCGTACGGTCACTGCCTCTGGCCGGCCGTACGCGACGGTGGACGCATGCCGCAACCACTCGGCGGCCGGCGTGGAGAGGTTGCCAAGAGCGCGCCGTGCGCGAGCCAGGGAGTAGAGGCCCTGCGCGATCCCCTCCATCGCTGGCGCGTTGAGCCGCTCCGTCTGCACCGGCAGCAGACCGATCAGCACCGACTCCGCCGCGCGTGCCTGACGCGGCTCGCTGTATGGGAGGCGCCCAATGCTGCGCGCGATTACCCCCTTGGTTGGGCCGGCGCTTTCAGAAACCGCCCGGGTGCGCAGGAGATTGAATACGCTGTCGACGAGTGCGCGGTCGCCAGCCTGCTGCGGCGGACCGCTCAACGCCTGCGCGAGCGCCTCCGCGATGGTCGACCGCGTGGCGGAATCGTCGAGGTACGGGACAAGGTGCTGGATGAGTTCGGGCCGTTCGAGCCTTCCCATGGCACGGATCGCGGTCTCACGAAGCGCCGGATCGCGCAGCCCAGCCAGGATCGGCTGTATCCCCTCGGGCCCCTTTCCTCTCGCGTCCTCGGCGCGAATGATGTCGATCCGAGTGACCGTCTGCGCCGCCACGGAAGCAGCGGACGCCACCGTGGAGGCAACAGCAGCCCAAACCGCGACGACGAAAACGCGACGGACTGACGTCCCCCTGATGCCCATGTTCAACAAACGCGACTCGTGCCGTTCCAACTTGGCGGCGCGCGGTGAGCTGTGCCTCGCACCGATGTGGAACATCAGGTTGGAACGGCACTCGTCAGGCATCGAACCGTAGCGTCCCTGTTGACTGTCCATGAGGCGGAAACGGCGCCTACCGAGTATACGCAACGCGTTTCAGGTCGCCAACGGCCGGTCCCACGGCCGCTGATCCGCGCAGTACGGGAAGCGCCGCCTGGTAGCGGCGGCCTGAAGTACCGCCTGCTAATTTTCGCCGTCCTGGCTGCAGCCGGTTAAACCCGTTCCCGTTCGATGCCAGCCACCCCTCCCTCCGCCCGGAAGCAACCCGCTCCGCCCCGCGAGGCGGCCGACCCGGCTTTTGACTGGCGCCGGATCGCGTATAACACGCTGGTATCCCGCGCGATGGATGACGCCGAGGAGACGACGAACCGTAATCGGACTTCGGTACCCAAGGATCACCTGGTCCTCTACCAGTTCTCGGCCAGGGGCCACGACATGGCCCAGTGCATCCTGGCGTCCCGCCTCGATCACCCCCACGACGCGGCCGGCGCCTACTACCGCTCGCGGCCACTGCTGCTGGCCCTCGGCCTCTCGATCGAGGACGGATTCGCCAGCCCGTTAGGCAGATCCGGCGGTTTCAGCGATGGCCGGGACATCGGGGTCGTCTGCAACCTTCCGCGCGAGAAGGGGCCCATCGTCCTGCCGATGTCGGGAGACGTGGGCTCGCAATTCACTCCCGCGGCGGGATGGGCGCAGGCGATCACCTACCACCGCGACGTGCTGCGAGACCGGACCTGGCGCGGCGCCATCGCGGCGGTGCTTGGGGGCGAGGCGGCGGTCGCGACCAATGGCTTCTGGTCCTGCCTGACGATCGCTACCACGCTGAAACTGCCAGTCCTGTTCTACGTCGAGGACAACGGACTCGGGATCTCCGTGCGCGGCGGCATGCAAACGCCGGGTGGTAACATCGCCGCCAACCTGGCGTCCTTCGCGAACCTGTTCATTCGAGATGGGGACGGCACGAACCCGGGCGCGGCCGCGGCGCTTGTGGATGAAGTGGTTGCCCACGTGCGTGGCGGGAATGGCCCGGCTCTGCTCCGCCTCACCGTACCTCGCCTTGCGAGTCATTCCGGCCCGGATAACCAGAAGGGGTACCGGAGCGACGCGGAAATCGCGCAGGACTGGGAACGCGACCCCGTGCCGAAGCTGCGCTCCTACCTGGTTCCGGCGGTGCTCTCCGAATCCGAGTGGGCGACGCTCGAGCGACAGGTCGAGCGCGATGTGCAGTTCGGTCTCTCCGCCGCGCGCGCGCGGAAAGCTCCCGATCCGGCCGGCATTCGCCGCCACGTGTACGCCGAGTCGGCTGAGGCCGGGCGACCCGCTTATGGAGGAATGCCGGCCGCGGAACGGACGCGCCTGGGCGGTGATTCGACTCCCCGGGAGTCCGGAGACCAGCTCCGATTTGCCGAGGCGGTGCGCCGCACGCTGGATCATGAGCTGGCCGTCAACCCGCGCCTGCTGGTGTTCGGCGAGGACGTGGGGCTCAAGGGTGGCGTGCACCTCGTCACCGAAGGCCTGCAGCGCAAGCACGGCGTCGCGCGCGTGTTCGACACGAGCCTGTCCGAGGAAGGCATCATCGGCCGCGCCGTCGGCATGGCCATCGCCGGTCTCGTTCCCGTGGCGGAGATCCAGTTCCGGAAATACGCGGATCCCGCGGCGGAGCAATTGAACAACTGCGGCACGCTCCGCTGGCGCACCGCCAATCGATTCTGCGCCCCGATCGTGGTGCGCATGCCGGGCGGGTTCGGGAAGGATGTCGGCGATCCCTGGCATAGTCTCAGCGCCGAGGTGCAGTGGGCGCACGCAATCGGCTGGCAGGTGGTCGTTCCGTCGAACGCGGCCGACGCCGTCGGTCTCCTGCGAACAGCGATGCGCTCCCCCAATCCCACCATCTTCTTCGAGCACCGCTCGCTGTTGATGACCAGCGACGGAAGCTCCCGCTATCCAGGCGATGATTATGTGATCCCGTTAGGCTCGGCTCGCATCATCCGCGAAGGGACGGATCTCACCCTGGTGACCTGGGGCGCCATGGTCCACCGCTGCCTGGAAGCCGTCGGGGCCGTGGAAGGGTCGGTGGAACTGATCGACCTCAGGACAATCGCTCCGTGGGACCGCGACGCGGTGCTGGCGTCGGTCCGGAAGACCGGCCGGTGCCTGATCGTGCACGAGGACACGATGACCGCCGGCTTCGGCGCCGAGGTGGCGGCGGTGGTGGCGCGCGAGGTGTTCTGGCAGCTGGATGCGCCGGTGGATCGACTATGCGTGGAAGACGTGCCGATGCCCTACCATCCCGACCTGCTGGCGGCGGTGCTGCCGTCCTCCGAAGCAATCGCCGCGCGGATCAGGGACGGACTGAACGGCGTAGGGGCCTCGAACAGTTGTCACGAGGCTGACCCCATGTTGCGTCTGCGATGCCAATGAGCGAGTGTGAAGCAACCCACCGTCGGGAGTTCCAATGCTGAGAAGGGCCGGACTACTCATCGTGGTGGCTTCCCTGCCCTGTGTCTCGGCGTTGGCGCCGGCCCAGGGGACTGGCGGCTCCGCGCCGATGTCTTGCGCCACGGCCGCCGCACCCCAGATGACCCCATTCGATACTACTCGCGTTACGGAGCTCGCGGGCGCCTTCGACGTGCTCATGGTCGACACGACGAGCATCCGAGTCAGCGCGCGACAGCACACGGGAAAGTTGGCGCTCTGGCTCCAGGACTCGCTTCCGCGCCGCCGTGGCATGGCGGCGCGGCGCGCCCAGAAGCAGTTCCTGGTCGGTAGTTTCGACGCCGCGCTGCCTGATACCGGCGAGGTTTGGCGGCGCATGGCCAGCCGAACGGCTGATGCGCCGGGCGTGTTCTGGTCGGACGGGTTCCTGCGACTCGGCGAGTTTGGCGCCAAGAGCGGCATCAGCCTCTACGTGCGTTCGGTCTCCGCGGCAGAGATCCGTGGGATGTGGACCTCTTCACCTGGCATCGGCATCATCGTCGACTTCACCGGTGATCGGGAGCCGGATGAGGCCGGATTCTTCTGCGCCAGGCGAATGCGATAGAGGGCAGAGGCAAATCGCAGAGTTCACCCTCTGCCCTTTGCCCTTTTTTCGCTGACGGTTTTCCGCTCCTTTCCGCGCATTGGGAGTCAGGCTGGAACCAGCCCAAACCGACTCGGATGCTCCATGCGCGCTTCAAAGACTCTCGCCGTTGTTGCCACACTGATTGCGTTGGGATGTGGCGGCGGTGGCGGCAGTAATAACAGCGGAAATCCCGCCGGCCCCGTGGCCGGAGGCGCTATGAGGGAGTGCGATCATTCGGATTCAGTACTCGCCGGGACGATCATCTCCCCCAACTTTTTCGTGTGAATCACGCGGCGCAGCACGGCCCTCGGCCCGAAGTGCAGCAACAGTCCAACCTCCTTGCCTGACGCGCGCAGGTAGTTGAGCAGTTGGGGACGGTCGTGCTCCACCGCGTGATCACCCGCCTTGACTTCGACCACGACGTTGTCGGCGACAACGAGGTCAGCGCGATAGGTGCCAACGGTGACACCCTTGTAGTACACGGTGACCGGGACCTCGCGGGAGACATTCATTCGCCTCTGGAACAGCTCGATCGCCAGCGCGCGCACGTAGACTGACTCGAGAAAGCCGTAGCCGAGTTCGTTGTAGACCGAGTAGAAGGCAGAGATGATCTCGCCGGTGATATCGCCGTGGAGAAGTTCCGCGCTCCCGGTTCCACCGTAATGAGCCGTGTCGGGTCGCTCGTTACTCTGGGTCGCCGCGTCCATAGGGTGCCATCCTCCAATCCGTGTTCGCCGTTCCTGCGAGCGCGCCGAGGATAGGGCATGAAGCACTGATCTTCGCCATCCCGGTAACGCGCACCCCATCAATCCAGCGCGACTCCAGTGGCAGGAGAGAGCCAGGGCCGAAAGTGACGGATTCACGGTCTTCCGGCTGCAGTAAGCTCTGGCGCCATGCCTTCGAAGCCGATCGCTCAGGCTTCAGTCTTGAACGAACTGGTTGAACAGAATAGCGTTCGTTCCCGTTCACCATTCAACGCTACCCGTTCGCGTCGGCGGCTTTCGACTTATGCTGGCCGCCGCGTCCGCAGCGCCCCCCACACTCTGCGCCTGCTTGGCGACGCTGGCGCCTCGCCACCCTCCAATCCATTGCGGGAGTGCGAGACCGTCCTTCCGAATGGACCGATTCCACACCAACGTGATCGATTCGCCAAACGCCCCACTGTCAGAAACGAACGCGCTACCTGACCGAGACCCGCTGCACGGTGCTGGCATGACGGGCCGAGCCACACGACTCGTGCTGCTGGCGGTCCTCGCGGCCTGTGGCGGACGCGAACCCGAGGCCAAGTCCGCGGCGCCGCTGGCCGCCGTTACGCTCACCCCTTCCGACATCGCCACCGCGCGCGAGATGGAACTCGTGGAAGGCGTCAGCATGAGCGGATCGCTCGAGCCTGCCCAGACAGTCATCATCAAATCCCAGGTCATCGGCAGACTCCGCCGCATCCATGTGGATCGCGGGTCCCGCGTTGCGAGGGGCCAGGTCCTGGTCGAGATAGAAGCCGAGGGGATCCGCGGCCAGGCCGCTTCTGCCCGAGCCGCGGTGGCCTCCGCGGAGGCGGCGCTTGCGCTCTCAACCCAGCGCCTGGAATCGGCGAGGCGCCTCCAGGCCGCCGGCGCCATCTCGGACATCGAGCTTCGCTCCAGCGAGGCAGCGAACCAGGCCGCCGCTGCTCAGCTCGCGGCCGCGAGGGCGCAACTGGCCGCCGCGGGCGAAGCGGAGACGCGCACGTCCATAACATCGCCGATCGACGGCGTGGTGAGCGCGCGCATCGTCGAGGAAGGTGAGGCTGTCAAGGACGGCGACCGACTGCTCGAGGTCGTGGACATCGGCACGCTCGAGCTGCAGGCGCAGGTCGGCGTCGATGAGGCGATGCGAGTCCACGTGGGCTCGCCGGTCACCTTCACGCTGGATGCGCTGCCCGGCCAGGCGCTCCGCGGCCGGGTAGCCCGCATCGACCCGCGCGCCGATCCCGGCACGCGCCAGGTCGGTATCGCCGCCCAGCTCGCCAATCCGGGCGGTCGTATCGTGGCCGGCCAGTTCGCCCGGGGACGCGTCCTCACCGGCCGCGCCGTCAAGGGTGTCGCGATCCCCATCGCGGCGGTCAGCGACAGCGCGGGACAGGCCAGGGTGTTCGTCATCGACAATGGCAAGCTGGTCCTTCGCCAGATCACGTTAGGCGCACGCGACGAGGCGCTCGGGCTCGTCGCCGTGACGTCGGGAATCACCGCCACCGATCGCATCCTCGCCCGCCCGGTGGTGGGTGCGGCGAACGGCCTGGCCGTGACGGTCGCCTCGGACTCGGCCGTGACCCCGCCGCGGGAGATCAAGTAGATGGCGCACTCGTCAGGTGGAGGGCTGAGTGGCGTCGCGATCCGACGTCCGGTCTTCACCGCGATGATCATGCTCGGCCTGGTGGTCCTCGGCGTCTTCAGCTACCGGCGCCTGCCGATCGACCAGTTCCCGGCCATCGACCTCCCGATCGTCACCGTGCAGACAACCCTCCCCGGCGCGAGCGCCGAGGGCGTGGAACAGGAGATCACGCGCCCGATGGAGGAGGCGTTCAACCCGGTCGAAGGAGTCCGGAACATCACGTCGGTCTCGCTCGAAGGCGTGTCGCAGATCATCATCGAGTTCGAGCTGGGGCGCGAGGTGGACGCGGCGGCGCAGGATATCCGCAGCAAGATCGAGGGCATTCGCCGCACCCTGCCCGACGACATCGATCCGCCGGTCGTGCAGAAGCTCGACCCCGCAGCGCAGCCGATCATTTCATTGGCGCTCGCTTCGACCACGATCCCCATCGTCCAGCTCACGACGCTGGCCGAGGAGGCGCTGCGCCGGCGGCTGGAGGCCGTG
>Ga0209341_10006168_pt1 | contig 10733 bp, 14 predicted proteins | sample RifCSP13_2_FD_184020 | JGI IMG/M metagenome (GOLD analysis project Ga0209341, IMG submission 184020) | Soil microbial communities from Rifle, Colorado - Rifle CSP2_sed 13_2 (SPAdes) (version 2) | ecosystem: Environmental > Terrestrial > Deep subsurface > Rock core/Sediment | place: Rifle... | reverse complement strand
ACAAATACCCGCAATCCGAATTGACACTGGAGTCCAGGGCTCAAGTTGCCCACCTTGGGCGCAGACGATGTGGACGTGGCGATCGCTCGGAATGATCTACTCCCTCTATGCCCGTCACTAACATTCGCGTACTAGTGCTCGAGGACGACCATGGAGACGCGGAGCTTGAGCTGCGGGAGCTGCGGCGGGCTGGATTGAAGGTGACCCACCTCGTTGTGGCCGACGAAACGTCCTTTGTGTCGGCGCTTCAAGACTTCAAGCCGGACGTGATTCTTTCAGACTTCTCGATGCCAGGATTCAATGGCTTGGCGGCGCTTCAAATAGCGCAAGAACGTGCCGCCGATACGCCTTTTGTATTTGTTTCGGGAACGTTGGGCGAAGACTTCGCCATACGTGCACTCAAGGACGGTGCCACCGACTACGTTCTAAAGACAAACCTTGCTCGGCTCCCCGCTGCGGTTGAACGATCGATTGCCGAGTGGGACAGGAAAAAGCAGCTGCAGCGTGCCGCCCTGGCTCTGACGCGTGCCCAATCGATGGCGAAGTTGGCGCACGTGGTAACAGGGGTGGATGGGGTATTTGAAAGCTGGTCGGACAGACTTCCGGAAATAATTGGCCAACAGAATGGCCAGATGCCGCGCAGTACTAGGCAATGGTTGGAGCTGTTACATCCCGACGACAGAGAGATTTTTAGAAGGAAAAGCATAGAGGCAGGACGGACGGGAAATCGCGTGGATGTGAACTATCGGCTCAAGCGGGGTGATGGAAGATGGATACACATTAGGCAGGCGATCGAGCCGCTATCTATGACACGGCGAGGAATCGATGATGGCGAGCAATGGTTCAGCACATTGCAAGACGTGACGGATCAAGTGGAAGTGGAAGCGGCTGCACGGGAATTGGAGGACAACTATAGGTCAGTCTTCAACAACGCCACGATCGGAATACTCGTGCTTGATGAAGAGAACAGACCCGTATCCGCAAATCCCGCACTCGCACGTATCCTTGGCCACGACTCCGGGGAGGAGGTCTTGGTCAAAGGCAGCAGCATGGTCCGCGATTTGTATGTCGACCGACGGGAGCACGCGTATTGTGTGGAGTCGCTGCAAAGGGATGGACAGCTTTCCGGGTTTGAAACTAGGTGGAGACGGAAGGACGGCGCCGAGATCTGGGTGTCACTTAATGCTGTGGAAGTACGAGGTGAAGGAGTGGGCACTGCCCGACAGTTTTGCCTCGTGGAGGACATTGCTGCGCGAAAGTACTCCGACATACAAATCAAGCGACTGAATCGCGTGTACGCTGTATTCAGCGGCATAAATGTCGCGAGCGTGAGGATTCGCAATCGGGACGAATTATTTCGCGAGGTGTGCCGCATTGCAGTAGAGGTCGGCGGATTCAAGCTCGCTTGGGTCGGGACGGTGGACAAAGAGGCGACGCAAATTAGTGTTGTGGTGGCCGAGGGAGCTTGGGCTGGCTACACAGCATCTATGCCCACGTCTCTGGACGACAGCGAAGGGAGCGTCTTAGGCCCGCTTAGCCGTGCAGTCAGGCTCAAGGCCCCGATCGTGTCGAACGACATAGCAAACGATCACAGCATCCTGCTCAGGGAGATGGCGGTCGCCCGCGGCTTCAGATCTCTGGTGATTTTACCTTTGGTGGTAGGAGACGAGGTCGCTGCCATTCTTGCGCTGTACGCCGACGTCCCTGATTTCTTCGATGACAAGGAACTGCAGCTGCTAACTGACCTTGCTGGCGATCTCTCGTTCGCAATGGATCACATCGCGAAGCTGGAGAAGTTGGATTACATCTCCTTCTTCGACGAGCTCACCGGTCTCGCAAACCGTCGGCTCCTCATTGATCGCCTCTCGATTGCGGCTCGCGCAGCACAGGAACAGCGCGGGAAATTTGCGCTCGCTCTATTTGACATCGAACGGTTCAAGACGATAAACGACACGCTGGGGAGGCCCCAAGGAGATGCATTACTCGCGCAGTTTGCAAAGCGGCTAGTGACGCTTGTCGGGGAGCCGAGCCGGGTCGCTCACATAGGTGCAGACAGGTTCGCGATGATGATTCCGGATGTAAGCGCGGAGGAAAGGGTCGCCCGAGTTATCCAGTCAGTGGTCGAGCGCATTGAGGGCGATCCGTTCCATCTCGGCACGGAACTTCGTATCTCCGTGAAGACTGGCATAGCACTGTATCCCGCTGACGGGGCGGACCCTGACTCCTTGTTTAGGAACGCGGAGGCGGCGCTAAAGAAAGCAAAGATAAGTGGCGAGAAGTATTTGTTCTATACGCAACAGATGACGGAGCGTATCGCCGAGCGGCTCTCGCTTGAGAACAAGCTTCGATTGGCGCTTGAAAGACAAGAGTTTGTGCTGCATTACCATCCGAAGGTTGATGTGGAGACGCGGGCCTTGGTTGGACTTGAAGCGCTTATAAGGTGGAACAGCTCAGAAGGATTGATTCCACCACTGAAATTTGTCCCGCTATTGGAGGAGACGGGATTGATTGTGCAGGTCGGACATTGGGCATTGAAGCAGGCGGCACTTCATCATCGCAGCTGGACGGAGCAGGGGTTGAAGCCGCCCCGGGTGGCCGTGAACGTATCCGCAATACAGCTCGCGCGCCGCGATTTTGTGGATCTGGTCGAGGCGGCCATTATGGAAGCCGTGGCGCCCGTTGGCATCGATCTGGAGATCACCGAGTCATTGATAGGAAACTGGAGTCGATACGCGGGCTGGGGATCAGGATTGCGATCGACGACTTCGGCACCGGATACTCGTCGCTTGGTTATCTAGCCAAGCTACCCGTGCAATCACTCAAAATCGATCGGGCCTTTGTCGACAGCATGGAACGCGACGCACACTCCATGACCCTGGTATCGACCATCATTTCGCTTGCCCACGCGTTAAAGCTGGAGGTGGTGGCGGAGGGAGTGGAGACCGAGGCGCAGGCCAATCTACTTCGCTTGTTACGCTGCGATCAGATGCAGGGGTATCTGATAAGTAAGCCCGTGCCTTACGAGCAAATCACCACCTTGTTGCGCAGTCAGCAGTCTAGTAAATAGCGCTTGATAGAAGGGGTGGGCGCTTAAGCTGCCGTTTCCCATGCTGTCAATGTCGAGCGAGTGTATGCGGCTGCGAAATGCGCCGACCTCGGCAACGCCGGATCGTAAAGCCGTGCCACCTGTACCGTGGTGGTTACTGGATAGGGCTCACTGAAGAACTCCCTTCTCACGTCAGCGGCATTCATGAACGCTTCCACGTCGACGGTAAATTGAGTTAACGATAGGATGTCGGCCATTCGGCCGCCAAGGACTCCCAGCACGCGCGAGAGGTTCCGCAGCGCCTGGCGGACCTGCGCTCGCATGTCATCAACTCCCACGATACTGCCTTTCTCATCCAGCGCGACCTGTCCACACCTGATCTGGATTAAATCGTCCTGACACTTCTTTTCTCCTAACGCGAGCCTTGGGCGACCAAGGTTCCGCCGCACAGAAGGAGGATTACGCAAACGAGCCGTCGAAACCCCACCTCGTCTACTCTTGCGTGGAAAGCATTGCCTATGAAGATTCCCAGCATCATGGCAGGCAGGGCTGCTGCAAACAAAGTCAGCGACTCGAGGCCGAGCTCGTTCACCGCCGCGTAAGCGATCGCGCGACAAACACTTAGCGAAAGCAGCATTGCAGATAGCGTGGCTCGAAATGCATGCTTGGTGAGGCGCTTAGTGTTTAGATAAATGGCGAAGAAAACTGTAGCCATTGCTCCGAACAATGTCCCTACGGCGCCCGCTACGGTCGCGGCGACTGGCTGGAGTAACGTCGCAGGCACGAGCGGCGGTGAATTCGGTCGAAACGTTGTCCAAAACGAATAAGCACCGTAACCGAGCAGTACGACCCCGAGCACTTGCGCAAGCACATTCGAGTCCAGCGCTTGGAACCAGTAAATGCCAATCGCAATTCCGAGAGCACACCATGGGATAAAGCGCATGAGTTCGCCGCGAGCCACATGCGCTCGGTCGCGTCCGAGGATGGCAATGGATGAGGCGATTCCGAGTAGTGTCCATGCGGGGGCCAGCACCTTCACCGGAATCACCAAAGCGAGCAGAGGCATTCCCAGCGCGCTTCCAAATCCGCTGCTACCCCGCAGGGCGTAGGCTAGAAGCAAGACGCAAAAGCAATATGCCAGCGCGCTTGGAGATAGGGACGTCATTCATCTCCTTACGTAGAGGCACGATTTCGACTTGCCGATGCGCTAAGGACGCGCATCATGCCGCGGTAGCTCGTCGGCGATCTCAAACCAAGGGGCCTTCGAACCGACAAAGATATGCATCTTCGGGCGCGCTATCGGATCATCGTCTAGTGTTCCAACCGCAAGCCCGAAGCTCTCCGGGGCGCTATCCGAAATGAACTGCAGCCTGGACCCGCAAGAGCCGCAGAACGTACGGGTTACGTTGGCGGAGGAGCGGTATGACTTGATAGCTCGCTCGCCCGCTAGCAGCGAAAAATCCGCGCGTTTGACACGCGCGTACGTGGCAAAAGCCGAACCATGAGACTTTCGGCACATCGAACAATGGCAGTGCAACAACCGCGGCAGTGACTCGCGCACTTCATAGCGTACACTCCCGCACAAGCAGCTCCCCTTTATCGCAGTCCCAGCTTTGTCGCTTGTCATGGTCTCATCCCACCGTTGCGAAGCATATCGATCTCCTTCCGCACAGCAGCGCCAAGGCTAAAGGGGCATGCCCAATAGTCGAACACACCTTGCGACGCTCTATACAGCGCCTCTCCGCCTCGCGCGTCTTTTCCGCAGATGACAACGACACCGGTGCCTACTGTGCGGTACAGATGAGCAGACAGCCACGCGATGAACCCCTTCGCGCTGACTGCCTCATCGAAGCGAAAGCTGAACATACGATACTCCGCCCCAGCCGCATCCGCCTCGGGCGCTGGTACCAATTGGCTCCACACACCGTCATCCGAAACGCACGCGAGCGCTCCCATTTCCGGCGCCATTCCATAGGAGAGAGGCTTGAAGACGAAGCGTTGGACGTAATCCTCAAACCGCGCCTTAGCGATGACGTACATCAAGCGGGCTTCCTGATCTACTCGAGTCTCGTCCGCCGGCAATTCGGTTCGCTTACGAAGGCATACGCGCACGTCGACGGCGCGCAGGGTATCGTCCAAAATAACGGTCTCGTTTACCACGAGCCCGCCTTCCCTCGCGTAGTACACCGTGTACCCATTTACGCCATGCAGTATGTCCAGCAACTCAAAGCATGGTTGCTTCCAAGTGGTCCTCAGTCCCTCGCTAAAGTAGTCACGCAACGCGGCAGTCCCGCGAATGACGCCTCGGGGATCGGCTTTTCGCTCTATGACAAGGGGTGAAGAGAACACTACGTTACCGGCGTAGTGCCGCATGATGCGATCGATGTCACGTGAGTTCCAGGCGTCGATCCAGTCGTGGATCAGCGACTGCACAGCGTTCGCGTCGAGCATATAAAGGACAAGACCGAAAGTCTTTTGGGGGCAGTCTAGAAGAGATGGGCAAGTCCGGCTAATGCATTCTCAGCATGTTTCCTATGCTCTTTCCTTTGGACGGCGTCGGGCAGGCTCAGTTGCGAATCATCAGAGAGGACACAGTGCATGCTCAGAGATCAGGGTCTCCGCACTTTTGCGGAGGACTTCGGTTTGGCGACTTCCCGCGAGGCGATGTCCGCTAGCCAGTGAGCGGCCTCAGAGAATGGCGCAGCCGAGCGCTCCGCTCGTGCGCGTATGAATGCGCCTTCCACCGTCGTTAGCACTAGTCCGGCGAACGATTTTTGGCGTACTGGGTCGTGCATGGGGAAGTGCTTGCGAATGACGTCGACCCAGGTCGAGAAGGCGGCCGCGATGACCACGCGCACTGGTTCGAGCGCTGCATCCTCCAAGTCTAGGCAAACGGCTCCCGCGGCGCAGCTTTGGCGATATTTGGTGGCGTCCATGCGCTCCGAAAGCGCGTTAAACAGCGCGTGGATCTTGTCCGTGGGGTTGGTCACGGGAGATAGGGTTTTGTCCCAAAGCGAGACAACCCGTTCGCCATAGACGGCCAAGGCTTCGCTGATGATTTGGCGCTTTCCGCCGGGGAAAAAGTAATACATCGATCCCTTCGGCGCACCGCTCTCCTTAACGATCTCGTTTATCCCGGCTCCTGAAAGGCCGGAGCGTCGCATCAATGTAATGGCGGCCTCGATCATCTTCCCGCGGGTATTGGGTGGCTGGGTCATGGGCGGTATCTTGACAATATATAGACTGGTCTCTATAAAGAACAGGAAGCAGTTTTTCGCGGAGGATCCGAGTGGTAACTGTCGGAGGCGCCATGAGTGCTGTCGCACCAAATCGCCAGTTTGAAGCAGCCGTAAGGAAGATCCTCATGGGGATGCCTTATCTACAGTGGCTCGGGTTGTCATTTACCCATATAGCCCCGGGCGAAGTGGATTTCGCGATGCCACTGCGCCATGAGATCACGTTTGACGGCAGAGCGGTTCAGGCAGGTCCCATCGGCTCTCTCTTGGACTTCGCCGGTGGGGCGGCGGCCTTTACCCTGGTCCCTGACGGCGGAATGCTCGCGACCGCCGACTTTAGTGTGAAGCTTCTTGCCCCAGCGATAGGGGATCGGTTCATCGGCAAGGGGAGAGTCATCTATACCTCTCGCTCCACGACAGTTAGCCGTGCCGATGCGTTTGCCATTAAGGACGGGAAGGAAGCGCTTATCGCGACGGGACTTGTTTCCATGAGAGCAATAGCTGGGCAGCAGCCGTGAGGCTGGACAGTAAAGTCGCCATTGTTTCGGGGGGCGCTAGAGGGATTGGGGCTGCTGTTGTCCGCGCCTTCGCGCGGAGCGGAGCGAAGGTTGTTATTTGCGACATTCTCGGCGAGCGCGGTGAGGCGCTTGCGGAGGAGCTTAATCGGGCCGCGGATGTCGCGCGATTCCGTCATTTGGATGCGACGCGCTTGGCTGAATGGGATGACGTCGTGCATTTCACGGAGAAGTCCTTCGGCAAGTTGACGACGCTCGTAAACAATGCGGGCGTCCATGGGCGTCTTGGCCTCGAGGAAACCTCCGAAACGGAATGGCATCGCGTCATGGATGCCGACTTGACGAGCGCTTGGCTGGGAATGAAGGCATGTATCCCTGCCTTGCGAAGGGCGAAAGGCGGCGCCGTGGTCAACACATCGTCCGTATACGGCCTAGTGGCGTCCGGAAAAGCCACCGCCTATCACAGCGCTAAGGGCGGGGTGCTGATGCTGTCCAAGGCTGCAGCAGTGCAGTACGCGTCCGAGGGCATTCGAGTGAATTGCATCCATCCCGGGCTCATCGATACGCCAATGACCGAAACACTTCCGCCCGCATGGAAAGAATCATTGCTCGATATGACCCCTATGAGGCGATTCGGCGAAGTGGACGAAGTGGCGAATTGTGTCGTATTCCTGGTATCTGAGGAGGCGTCATTCATCACCGGGCATCGTTGATCGTCGATGGCGGCCTCACCGCAACATAGCTCTTTGACATCCTTACCCGTCCGTCGGCTTAGCTAGCGTTCGAACCCACCCGCCTTCCCAATCTCTTTCGTTTTAAGCCATAGCAGTTGTGCATCTCAAGGCATCGTACCGCCTGGAATGGACGAACGGTACACCTTGATCAATATCGATCTCTTTTCCGGCCGTTCGCTCACCGCAAAGAAGGTGCTATATCGCGCGATAGTGAGCAATCTCGGAAAGTACGGGATCCCTGCGGACCACATCAAAGTATTGCTTCGTGAGAGCGCGGCGGAAAATTGGGGAATTCGCGGGGGAATCCCGGCGTCGGAGATCGAGTTAGGCTTTAAGGTGGACGTCTAATCGGGGGTGAGCCGCCCCCGGTTGCCTCACAGCCAACCGTTTGGCATGGACTGCAGACACTAGCCGCGGGGATTTGTGCGCAAGTGCTCGACTAGTACTTCCGCCAGTCTATTTGCCGCCTGTGAGCAGTTGTCCGCTCCGTACAGGACGATCTCAATCTCCGGTAATTTCGGAAAGCCCTGTGCCGGAGTCAAGCGGCTCAAGTCTATCGGTAAAGTCGAGCGCTTGAAGATCGATACAGCGAAGCCAGCGCGTACAGCGGCCAAAATCGCCGCCGAGCTTTGGCTTATATACGCGCAGCGCCACTGTCGCCCCTCGTCCTCCAACGCGCGCGTCGCCCAGCGCCGGAACAAACACCCTTCTGGATACAGCGCTAAGGGAAGCGGCTCGCGCTTGTGTAGCTCGTAGCCAGCTGCCACAACCCATACCGGGCGGTCGCGATGGATTACGGTGCCGCGGCCGCTCCCAGCGGGCTGCATGCCGAGGACTAGATCGTAGTCCACGCCAAGTCGCGCCAGGAGCTCGGAGGTGAGCCCCGTGTGAACCTCGACCTGAACAAACGGATACGCGCTCCAAAACTTCGCCAAGATCTTCGGCATAACGCGCGTCGCATAGTCTTCGAGAACGCCCAGGCGTACGGCGCCCACGCATTCGCTCTTCGCTATCGCTCCTAGCGCTTCGTCGCCGAGCGTCAAAATGCGACGGGCGTACCCCAGCAAAGCCTCACCTTCGCGCGTGAGCCGGACCGTGCGGCCCTGGCGGGCAAAGAGTGCAGTCCCAGTGGTCTTCTCCAGGCGCTGGATTTGCATGCTTACAGCTGATTGCGTACGGTGCAATGCTACTGCGGCGCGACTAAATCCTCCGCGCTCCACCGCAGTGACGAAAACTTTCAACAAATCGAGCTCTAGCGTGGCGGCCATAGTTCAAGAAATTTGATATCAACCATCATGAATATGCGCTTTAGTGATAAATGTAGTCAAGCTACCATGTGCTGAGACTCTCGTCATTCCCTTGACCACCGCCCTAGCGCTCCTGTCCGCAGTCTTTCTCGGCGCTGCGGTGGTTACGAGCAAGTTCGCCCTGCGGACAGTGGATGCGCTGCGTGGAACCGCCATCGCTATCCCAAGCTCCATGCTGGCGCTCCTCGTCGTCTTTCTCTCGACGTCAGGCATGCAGGGAGTGAATGCGGAAGCCGTGGTCATTTTCGCGATCGTTGGCTTGTGCTACCCCGCGCTCGTCGCCTTGCTTCGCTTCTACGCAATAGCGCGAATCGGTGCGGCTATAACGAGTTCCATCCTAGCAACCACCACCCCGCTTTTTGCATTGGCTGTTGTCGTGCTGTGGCTCAGGGAGCCCATTCCGGGGCGCGCGTTGCTCGCAAGCTTGGGTGTGGTGAGCGGAATATTCATAATCACGCATAGACCACGCGGGCAGGCTTCCGGGTGGTCGACATGGTGGTTATTAGTACCATTCTCCGCAGCTGCTATTTCCGGCATCTCGCAGGTCGCAACCAAGGCGGGGTTACAGCTATGGCCTAATCCCCTTGCCGCCGCGCTTGTCAGCTACATGATGTCGACGCTTGCCATACTTCTATTCCTTTGGAGTAAGTCGCCAATGCCCGCCCCGCGGTCCTGGCCTGGTATTTCCTTGTTCGTCGGAACAGGAATACTCAATGGCATGGGCGTCTTGTTCTTGTTCGCCGCGCTGAATTCCGGCTCGGTCGCCCTCGTGGCCCCGCTCGTCGCGTCCTACCCATTGGTCACACTCCTCCTCGGGGGCGCGCTGCTGGAGGAAGAAAAGGTTACGCTGCGCAAGTTGCTCGGCGCCACGCTTGCCATAGTGTCTATCGCATATCTAGTCTCCGCTTAGCTCACAATACTGGATTGGCTGAAAGGAAGAGGGTGCGGCGCCCGCCGCCGTCTGCGGAATGACCGAGCCGAACGTCCGTGCGAACACACCGCAAACCGCTTTTGCTTGGGCTGGCGTTCGTCGCGGCTTTGTCGGTGCTCAACCGCTAGCTGTCGCTGTCCTCGTCTATGGCATCACGTTTGGCTTACTCGCTTTCAGCACTGGCCTCTTTGTAGTTGATGCGACGCTGATGAGCGTATTCGTCTATTCCGGATCCGCTCAGACCGTGGCGGTGAGCGCGGGGCCTCGGAATGCTCTTCCCCTGGATCATCGGCACTGTGTTGGGCGGCGCTATTGGCAGCTGGATCCCCGCGCCGCACGCACTTGCGCTCGACTTTTTGCTCGTCGCCTTCTGAGCCGCCATGATGGTTGGCATGGCCCGCTCGAAAGCGACCATTTGGCCCGCGCTTGTTGCTCTCATTGCTGCGCTAGCTGCCGATCGCCTCGCACCCGCCGGTTGGGCGATTGTCTCCGCCGGCCTCGCAGGTGCCGCGGCCGCTTACTTGCAGCATGGCGACGATGCGGAGCGGGGTAATGACTCAGGGCACTGAGTACTATGCGACGTTGCTTGCGCTGGCGCTCGCCTCGTACAGCTGTCGGATAAGCGGCTTTTGGGTCATGCGCTTTGTCAGGGTCACGGCGCGCGTGGAAGCGGCTTTGCGTGCCGCCCCATTGGCCGTCATGGTGGGCATAGTGGCTCCAGCTGCCGTTCGCGGCGGGATGCCGGAGCTCGTTGGGCTTGCGACTGTTGCCATGATGATGCGATGGCGTGGGAGCGATGTGACGGCTACGCTGGCCGGGGTGGCGGCTGTGGCGGGCATGCGTCTGCTGCTTCCCAGCTGAACGTCGGCCGTTTTCCTGTTATGGCTCCCGCCGCCCCATGGGCGTGGCTTCGATAAGGTGACTTATCGAAGCCGTGGCCAGCGCTTTATCCCGCCGTCCTCAT
>Ga0209341_10006166_pt1 | contig 10734 bp, 12 predicted proteins | sample RifCSP13_2_FD_184020 | JGI IMG/M metagenome (GOLD analysis project Ga0209341, IMG submission 184020) | Soil microbial communities from Rifle, Colorado - Rifle CSP2_sed 13_2 (SPAdes) (version 2) | ecosystem: Environmental > Terrestrial > Deep subsurface > Rock core/Sediment | place: Rifle... | reverse complement strand
CTGATGGAGCAGCACGTCGCCGCCCTGGCCCGCGGCGAAACCATCTCCAAGCCAACCTACGATCATGCGACGGGGACCCTCGGCCCCCGCGAGGAGGTCGAGCCTCGGGAGATCGTGGTCATCCGCGGCCTCTTCCCGCTCATGACCGCGAGCCTGCGGCGCTCATTCGATCTGCGCCTCTGGCTCCACCCGCAGGAGGAGCTCAAGTGGGCCTGGAAGGTCAGGCGGGACTGCGCCGTGCGCGGGTACAGCGTGCCGGAGGTGATCCGCCAGATCGTCGACCGGCGCGATGACCATCGGCGCTACATCGTGCCCCAACGCGAGCACGCCGACGTGCTGGTCCACTTCTACTCGCCGCCCGGCTACTTCCGGCCCGGAACCGCGGTTGACCACGACGACGCCCATCTGAACGTGCGTCTTCGACTGGCCCCCGGCCTCCCCCGGCTCGACCTCGACGACGTGTTGGCCGCTGCAGCCGGGAGCAACCCGCCCCCGATCCGGCTCGAGCCGGAGGCGGACGCCAACGGCGCTTCGATCCTCGAGATCGACGGGACGGTGTCGCCATCGACCGCCCTGGAGCTCGACGGGCGGATCTGGGCGCACATGGAAACGCATCGGCATCTCCGCCCCGAGGAGATCGGCGGATACCTTGACGGCGGCGTGGAGCGGCACTCAGACCCGCTGGCGCTGACGCAGCTCCTCATCGCCTACCAGGTCGTGCAGGCCGGCCTGGAGCGGGGGTTGACCTTCGGAGCTTCCCCCGCCCCGGCGGCAGCCAGCGGCTGAACCTCGAACCTCAGCCAGGGTTCGCGGTGTAGGTCGCTCTGACCGCGCCGATCTGGAGGCTGGTCGAATCGCCACCCATCCAGCAATCGACGAAGTACGAGTAGGCGGCGTTGTTCCAGGGCGAGGGCCAGGGTTAGGGTCGCGAAAAGTCGGGATCGGGGGGCGGACATCGGGCTCTCCGGCGCTCCGGTCCGGTGGCCGGGCCGTCGGTCGGGGTCGACGCCAGCGGATCGGGTTTCGTGGATAAATCCTGGCACCGGCCCAGCCGCCGAACGGCCCTTGCCGCCGCAGCGGCGCATACTGCGGCCATGATCGTGGTGACAACCCCGTTCCTTGCCGGGCACCGGGTGGTGGAGGCCAAGGGCCAGGTCTTCGGGCTGGTGGTTCGCTCCCGGGGGCTGGGCGGCAATATCGCGGCCGGGCTGCGCAGCCTGGTCGGTGGCGAGATCAAGGAGTACACCGAGCTGCTGGAGGACACCCGTCGCCAGGCGCTCGACCGGATGGTCCACAACGCCACCCTGATGGGCGCCAACGCGGTGATCAGCATGCGCTTCGACAGCTCGCAGCTCGGCCAATCGATGAGCGAGATCGTGGCCTACGGCAGCGCGGTCGTGGTCGAGCCCGATCCAGCGGCCGTCCAGGCCGCGGACTGAGCGACCCGCGCCGATGATGCCCGTGCTGCGAGCGATCCTGGGAGTGGGTGGCGCCGCCCTGCTGGTCCTCGGCCTGGGGAGCGTCGTCGCCAACGCGCAGCCGGAGCTGGGGTTGTACATGATCGGGATCGGCGGGGCGGGGGTGCTGATCGCCTTCTTCGAGCGGATGCGCTACCGGCGCGATGCATCGGCGGCCGATGCGCCGGCAACCGGCTGGCGCCGCACCGACGAGGTCTTCATGGACCCGACCACCGGGGTACGCACCCGCGTCTGGGTCGACCCGGGCACCGGGCAGCGCGACTACCGCCCCGAGGGCTAAACCGCCGACCCCGATGGCGTAGGCTCCCCGTCGTGATCGAGCGGGCTCGCGACGCGTTCAACGCGTTCGTCACGCGCCACGACACCGCCTGGGAGCTGGGGATGGCCGCGCTGGCGGTGGCGTACGTGGCCATCGGCTTCGCGTCCGATGCGGCGCCCGCCGGCCAGGCCGGGACGTTGCAGGCCGTGGACACGCTGCTGACCGGGATCTTCGTGGCCGAATTCGCGTCACGCTTCGGCGCCAGCCGGGACCGGATTGCCTATCTGCGCGGCCACTGGATCGACCTGGTGGCCCTGGTGCCCGTCGTGCGCGGGGCACGGGTCCTGCGCCTGGTGCGGCTGCTTCGGCTGGTGCGTGCCTTCGCCGGGGTGTTCCGAGCCCTGACCCACGTCCAGCGCCTGGCAGGCCACCGCGGCCTGGTCTGGCTGTTCGTGAGCTGGATGGCGGTCATGGTGCTCAGCTCGCTGGCGCTGTACACCGCCGAGGAGGGGGTGAACTCGGCCATCAGCTCGCCGCTCGACGCGCTGTGGTGGGGCGTGGTGACGCTGACCACCGTCGGATACGGCGACGTCTACCCGGTCACCCCCGAGGGCCGGCTGGCGGCCAGCGTCCTGATGCTGCTGGGGATCGGCCTGTTCAGTGCGATCACCGCCACCGTGACCAGCTTCATGCTCGGCGGATCGTCCGCCCCGTCGGCGGCGGAGCGGCTGCGCGCGCTGGCGGCGCTGCGCGACGACGGGCTGATCAGCGAGCCCGAGTTTGCGGAAAGACGCGGCGCGCTGCTGGATCACCTGTAGACAATGAGCCCGATGTCCGACGCTGCCGCGGTCGAAGTCCGCGACGTTCGCAAATCATTCGGCGCGATCCACGCGCTCGACGGCCTGAGCCTGCGCGTGCCGCGCGGCCAGATCTTCGGCCTGCTCGGGCCCAACGGCTCGGGGAAGACCACCCTGATCCGGGCGATCCTGGGCCTGGTTCGGCCCGAGGCGGGCGAGGTCATGACCCTGGGCCAGCGCATGCCGCAGCGCGAGGTGCTGGATCGGATCGGGTACATGACCCAGGCCGCTGCGCTGTACACCGATCTCACCGCCGAGGAGAACGTGCGCTTCTTCGCGGCCATCGCGGGCGGCGGGGACGTGGCTGCGGCGCTGGCCTTCGTAGAGCTCTCGGATCGGGCCCGATCAGTCGTGGCCACCCTGAGCGGCGGGATGCGCACCCGCCTGTCGCTGGCCTGCGCCATCGTCCACTCCCCCGACCTGCTGATGCTCGACGAGCCGACGGTGGGCGTCGATCCGCACCTGCGCGTGCAGCTCTGGGACGGCTTCCGGGCAATGGCCGCCGGCGGGACCACGATCATCGTCTCGAGCCACGTCATGGACGAGGCGGAGCGGTGTGATCGGCTGGGACTGATGAACCGTGGCCAGCTGCTCGCCGAGGGGACCACCGCCGAGCTGCTGGCCCGCGCCGGCACGGACAGCCTGGAAGGTGCCTTCCTGGCGCTGTCGCAGGCGACCGAATGAGCCTGCGCCGGGCCCTGGCCATCACCGCGCGGCTGCTGGCCGGCTTCCGCCACGACCGCCGGACGCTGGGGATTCTGTTCATGGTCCCGCTGGTGATGCTGGGCCTCTTCGCCCTGCTGCTGCGCCACGACCCGATCCCCGTGGCGCTGGGGGTGATCAACCAGGACGCGGGGCCGCTGGGCGGCGCCATCGTCGAGGAGCTGCGCGCCTCCGACCGATTGGATGTGAGCGAGCCGACCAGCGACGTGGGCCGCGCCCAGCTGGAGGACGGCACGCTCCAGGCGCTGATCTGGCTCCCCGAGGACCTGACTGCGACGGTCGCCGGCGGGGGAGCGCTTCGCCCCCAGATCCTGCTGCGCGGCACCGACCCGAGTGCCTCGGCGCTGACCCTGCAGACGGTCCAGCAGGCCATCCTGGCGGCGCTGGGGGCCCAGAACGGCGGTGGCGGCGCCCGTCCGCCGGCCCTCGAACCGCAGGTCACGTATCGGTACGGCGGGGAGACGCTCGACGGGCTGGACCTGCTGGGCGGCCCATTCGTGGGCCTGGTCATCTTCTTCCTGGTGTACGTGGTGACCTCCATCTCCTTCCTGCGTGAGCGCTCGCTTGGCACCCTAGAGCGGCTGATGGCCTCGCCACTCCGCCGCGGCGAGATCGTGGTCGGCTACATGCTCGGCTTCTCCGCGGTGGCGGTGGTCCAATCGGTCGAGGTGCTCCTCTTTAGCCTGCTGGTGCTGAACATCTACAACGCGGGCAGCGTGGTGCTCATCTTCGGCATCGAGCTGCTGCTGGCCCTGGCCGCGGTCAACCTGGGCATCTTCCTGTCCACCTTCGCCCGCAGCGAGTTCGAGGCGGTGCAGTTCATCCCGATGGTGGTCGCGCCCCAGATCCTGCTGTCGGGCGTGATCGTGCCGGTCGCCTCGGAGCCGGAGTGGCTGCAGGTCGTCTCCAACGTCCTGCCGCTCACCTACGCGGTGGATGCGCTCCGATCCGTCATGCTCGAGGGCGCGGACCTGGCCTCGGGCGTCGTCCTGACCGATGTCGCGGTGCTGGCCGCCTTCTGCGTGGCCACCATCCTGGCCGCGGCCGCAACGCTGCGTCGCACGGTCGCCTGACCGGGGCGTCGCCGCTCCTCAGGCCCGCAGGCGGAGCCCGCGCAGCAGCTGCGCGTTGAGGGCCACGATCACCGTCGAGATGCTCATCGCCAGGGCACCGATGCTCATCGGCAGCACGAATCCAATCGGCGCCAGCACGCCCGCCGCGATCGGGATGGCGAGCAGGTTGTAGCCGGTCGCCCAGGCCAGGTTCTGGGTCATCTTGCGGTAGCTGGCCCGGCTCAGCTCGATGGCGCCGGCCACGTCGCGCGGGTCGTCGCGGACCAGCACGATCCCGGCTGACTCGACCGCCACGTCGGTCCCCGCCCCGATCGCGATCCCCACGTCGGCCTGGGCCAGCGCCGGAGCGTCGTTCACCCCGTCACCGACCATCGCCACGCGGCGCCCATCGGCCTGGAAGGTGCGGACCGCGGCCGCCTTGTCGGCGGGCAGGACCTGGGCGGCGACCTCGTCGATCCCGATCCGGCGCGCCACCGCGTCAGCCACCGACTGCGCGTCGCCGGTGATCATCGCCACGCGCAGGCCCATCCGGTGCAGGTGCTCCACCGCCTCGATCGACTCGGGCCGGATCTCGTCCTCGATCGCGAGCGCGCCGAGCACCTGCAGGTCGCGGATCACGTACAGCACCGTTCGGCCACCCGCCTGCCAGCCATTGACCACGCCGTCCAGGCCGCCGGGCTGCCACAGGTTCAGCTCCTTGAGCAGCCGGGGGCCGCCGATGTCGATGGTCGTGCCGTCCACCGTCGCCCGCGCCCCGCGGCCGGGGAGCGCCTCGAAGTCGGTGCCGTGGCGAGGCGTCGCGCCGCGCGCGGCGGCACCCGCCACCACGGCCCGGGCCAGCGGGTGCTCCGAATCGGCCTCGACCGCGGCGGCGAGGCCCAGCAGCTCGCCGATCTCGACCCCGCGCACCGCCGCGGCATCACTGAGCACCGGCCGGCCTCGGGTCAGGGTCCCGGTCTTGTCGAAGATCACCACCTCCAGCTCCCGGGCGCGTTCCAGGGCCAGGCGCGATTTCACGAGCAGGCCATTGCGCGCGCCGAGGGTGGTGCTGATGGCGATGACCAGCGGGATGGCCAGTCCGAGCGCGTGCGGACAGGCGATCACCAGCACGGTCGCGGTCCGGACCAGGGCCGCCTCAGGCTCTCCGAGGGCCATCCAGGTCGCCAGCGTCACGGCGCCCGCGGCCAGCGCGACGTAGAACAGGACGGCGGCGGCCCGGTCGGCCAGGGCCTGTGCCCGCGAGCTCGAGGCCTGGGCCTCGGCCACCAGGCGCATGATCCCCGACAGGGCGGTGGCGTCACCCACCGCGCTGACCTCGACCCGCAGGCTGCCACCGGCCGCCACGCTGCCCGCCACGACCGTGTGGCCAGGCTCCTTGGCAACCGGGCGCGACTCGCCGGTGAGCATCGACTCGTCGACGTCGGCGCTGCCCTCCACCACGCGGCCGTCGGCCGGTACCCGGGCGCCGGGTCGGACCAGGACGACGTTGCCGACGGCCAGGTCGGCGATGCTCACGATCCGGGTTCCGTCACCGGTGACCAGCTCCGCCTCGTCGGGAAGCAGTGCGGCCAGCGCGCCCAGCGCCCCGCGCGCCTGGGCGATGGCCCGCATCTCGAGCCAGTGGCCCAGGCTCATGACCGTGATCAGGGTTGACAGCTCCCACCACAGCTTGACCTCGAATATGCCGAGGGTGGCGGCCAGGCTGGCCACGAAGGCGACGCTGATGGCCAGGCTGATCAGGGTCATCATCCCCGGCTGGCGGTTCCGCAGCTCGGTGCGGGCCCCGACCAGGAACACGCGCCCGCCGTACGCGAAGACGGCCGTGCCGAGCACGGCCGGGACCCACGCCAGGCCGGGCAGGTCCGGCAGCCGGTAGCCGAGCCAGTCGGCGACCTCCCGGCTCAACGCCACCGCCGGGATGGTCAGCGCCAGGACGATCCAGAACTGGCGCCGGAACACCTCCGGGTCATGGCCGGCATGCTTGTCGGCCGCGTGCCCGGCGTGGTGCGGCGCGGCAGCGGGCGGCGCGGACGAGGGCGAGGCAGTGCCATGGCCCGCGTGGCCCGTGGCGTGGTGTTGATCGTGGCCGGCTGCGTGGTCCATCTCAGCTCACATGGGACCCAAGGCGCGTGACGGCGAGCCCCTTTCAGCCCGGACGATACGCGATCACCGCGAATGGGTGGAACGGGCCCAGGCGCAGCGCAGCGACGGTCCGCGTGAGGAGGCCGGTCCGCAGCCCGGCTGAACGGCCGATGCGCTGGAGCTCATCGGGGCCGAAGGTCGCAAAGCGCACGTCATAGATGCGTGCCTCCCCGCCGGAGCGGAGGACGCGGTCGATCTCGCGAAAGGCGGCGGCAGGGTCCCGCCAATGATGCGCGGACAGGGTCGAGACGAGGAGGTCCACGGAGGCATTCGGCAGGGGGAGGGCCTCCGCGCTGCCGTCGCGGATCACCACGTCTCTGGCGGGGACACCTGCCAGTCGTGCAATCCCGGCGTGGCGCATCGCCTCGGAGGGTTCGACGCCGACCAGGTGGGCCTGCGGCAGGCGCTCGGAAAGTGCTGCCAGCAGGTCCGCCGGGCCGCAACCGAGGTCGACCACCGTTTCGCCGTCGTGAACCCGGGCCGTGGCATCCTCGACGACCATTCGATACACGGCTCCCAACAAGCGGGGAGCAATGCGCGCGTACAGCGCCGCGCCGCGCGGCGAGGCGATCTCGGCCGCCTGGTCAAACGCCCGGATCAACCGAACGAGCCAGTCCGGCCGAGCGCGAGCCACGATGAGCAGGGCGACCGCAGCCGCCACCCCGAACGCGCGGCTCACAGGGTGGCCAGCAGGCCCAGGCTCATGGCAATCACCACGGCCGCCAGGCCGGCCTTGACCCACGGGGCGTTGCCCTGGTTCCAGCGGCTGAGCCGGCCGAGCAGCCGCCGGTTGCTGGTCAGGCCTAGCAGCAGCACGAGCGGGACGATGAAGGCCAGGTTGTAGAGCGCCAGCAGGGCAACCCCCGACGCACCCCCGCCCGAGGCACTGATCACCGCCACGACGTCGAGATAGATCGCTCCCGAGCAGGGGACGGTGCAGATCCCCACCAGCACGCCGGCCAGCAGCATCCCGGCCGGGCCGCCGCGTTCCACGGCGCGCTGCATCCAGCCGTGGGTCGCGCGCGGGGCGGCCAGCTGGGGCCCGACCCCGGGCAGCAGGACGTCCTTGATCATCCATAGCGCCATGCCGAGTGCCAGCAGGGCCGCGACGCGGGTCACCAGGTGGTCCTCGCCGAGCCAGCTCAGCACGCCGAAGAGTCCAAGCCCGATCAGGAAGTAGGTCACCAGCACCGCGCCGATGTAGATCGAGCCGGCGGACAGCACCCGCTGGCGCGCCGCCGCGAGTGGGCTGCCGTCGCTGGTCACCGTGTTGACCATGGCCAGGGTGTAGGTGGCGAACAGGACCAGCAGTGCGAACGCGCACGGGTTGAGGCCGTCGATGACGCCGGCCCCCAGCACGGTGGGAAGGGTCAATTCCCCGAATGCAGACACGTCGAAGGGGGAGAGGGCGAGTGTCAGCGTGGATACGACTCCCACCAGGGCCATGCCGCCGGCCAGCAACAGGGCCGGCAGGGGCAGTCCGGCAAAGACCGGTCCTGAGATCGGGGCCGGCTCGCCCCAACCTCCAGGCGCCCCTTCGGTCAGGTGGTGCGCCGAATGGTCATGGCATTCCGCCACTCAGGCCTCCACCCGCAGGATCGCGTGCATGGTGGGGCTCTGCTTGCCGCCGCAGCACGTGTCGCAGTAGATGTCGTAGTCGCCCGGGACCGGAGGCAGGTGGAGCGTCACCGTGCGGCGCGACTCGGCTGCCAGGGTCTCGTAGATGTCCAGGTCGTCACTGATCAGGGTATGGACCCCACCCGACAGGTGCGGGGCGGCATCGGTGGTCCACAGCTCGAGGGTCAGCGATCCTCCCGCCTGGCCGGTGATGACCTCCGGGTCGAAGCCGGCCATGCTCATCCGGACGGGCAGGGCGGCAGCCTGCGATGCATCCGGGCGCCCGAGGAAGTCGCCGAATCCCAGGACCAGACCCGCACCCAGGACGCCCGCCGCGAGCAGCCCGGCGGCCACATAACGGGCCGTCGGCAGACCATTGCTGGGTTCGCCAGTGCGGTGCCGCTGCGGGCGACCGGTGTTGCCGTGGGTGCTCATCGCTGGCCGGCGTGGTGTGCGCTGTGCCACTCCGCGTCGGTCGCGCCGCCCATCATCCCGGAGCCCATCATCTGCGACATCTGGCCCATCCCGGCGTGGCTGATGGGCATGCCCCGCATGTGCTCGGCTCCAGTTGAGCCGACGAACGCCAGGGTGCCGCCCACCCCGGCCAGTGCGCCGGCGAGCAGGATCGCGGCGCCGGCCGCCCAGCTCCGCCAGGCGGTCATGACTTGCCTCCTTCGTGGGCCAGGACGTCTCGCAGGTGGCGGAACTCCGCCTCGTCAATCTCCCCGCGCGCGAAGCGCTGACGCAGGATCGCGTCTGCGTCCGGCGTCTCGGGCCGACGTCCGCCCGATACCACGAACCAGACCATCACCAGCAGGGCAACGACCCAGACTGCCATCCAGATCCAGCCCCCGAAGGCCATTCCCCATCCATCCATCATTTCGGCGTACCTCCACGCACTTCGTCGCAATCCGTCGCAGCCACCGTACCGCTGGCGGCTCGAGAGTCCATGCCGAGCCGGGGCAAGGTTTGGGCAAGGCGGGGTCAAGAGCTGGGCGCGGGGAGTGCCACCCAGAAGGTCGATCCCAGTCCGGGGCCGGGGCTCTCGGCCCAGGCCCGCCCGCCCATCGCCTCGGCCAGGGCACGCACGATGGCCAGCCCGATCCCCGCGCCGCCCTCCGCCCGGGACCGCGATGGCTCGAGGCGGTAGAAGCGCTCGAAGACCTGCGCGCGCTGTTCATCGGTCAGGCCCGGCCCCGCGTCGCGAACCCAGAGGCGGGCCTGGCCCCCTCGTCGGTCCGTCCCGACCACCACCGCGGCATCGGCGGGCGAATAGCGGATCGCGTTCGAGAGGAAGTTGGCGAGGATCTGGACCACCCGATCGCGGTCTGCCAGGGCTCGAGCTGGCAGCCCGGGGTCGGTCTCGATCCGGATCCCCCGGCTGGCAGCCTCTGGCGCGAAGCGCTCCACGACCTCCCCCAGCAGGTCGCCCAGGTCCAGCTCGCCGATGGTCAGCGGGAGCTGGCCGGCCTCGGCGCGCCAGAGCTCCTGCAGGTCGCCCACCAGCCGGGTCAGGCGCGCGGTCTCCCGACGCAGCAGTTGCCACGTCTCGGGGGTTGGCACCACCACCCCGTCCTCGAGCCCCTCGATGTAGCCGTCCAGGGTGGTGAGCGGGGTGCGCAGCTCGTGGGCGATATCGCCGACCAGCTGGAGCCGGCGTCGCTCGGTGCCCTCCAGCGAGGCTGACATCTGGTTGAACGCGCGGGCCAGCTCCGCGACCTCGCCCTGGCCCTCGCTCGGCACTCGCTCGGTGTAGTGGCCGCTCGCGATGCGGCGCGCCACGCCGGCCAGCCGGCTCACCGGGTTGGCGATGCGCGCCGCCAGGGCCAGGCTGACCACGACCGCCGCGCCAAGGGCGGTCAGGGTCGCCGCGAGGAGTGCCGCGCGCACCGCGTCCTGGAATGCCATGCGGGTCAGCTCGTCCATCGCCTGGCCGGCCGGATCGGTTGGGCGATGGCCCATCGCCTGCTGGAAGTAGCCGGGTCCGACGACGCTGACCCCCACCAGCACCGTGCCGACGGCGACCCCCACCACCACCAGGTTGGCGATCAGCAGCCTCGCCCGCAGCCCGCGCGGGATCATCGACGCGTCTCCTGCTCGACGAACCGGAAACCGACCCCGCGTACGGTCTCGATCCAGCGCGGGCGATCGGGGTCGTCATCGAGTTTGCGGCGCAGGTTGCCGACGTGCACGTCCAGGAGGTGGTCGTCGCCGTAGAAATCGGGCCCCCAGACCCGGTCGAGAAGCTGCTGCCGGGAGAGGACCAGCCCGGGGTCGCGGGCCAGCGTCGCGAGCAGGTCGAACTCGATCAGGGTCAGCCGGACCGCCCGACCATCCAGCAGGACCTCGCGGCGAGCGGGGTCGATCCGCAGGCCACCGTGATCGACCCCGAGATCGGGAGCGGCGGCCCGTGGCCGGCGCAGCAGGGCCTTGACCCGCGCTACAAGCTCGCGGGGGCTGAACGGCTTGACCAGGTAGTCGTCGGCGCCGACCGACAGGCCGACCACCCGGTCGATCTCTTCGCTGCGGGCGGTGAGCATCAGGACGTAGACGTCGCTGAAGGTCCGGATCTGGCGACGTCTACG
>Ga0209341_10006162_pt1 | contig 10742 bp, 4 predicted proteins | sample RifCSP13_2_FD_184020 | JGI IMG/M metagenome (GOLD analysis project Ga0209341, IMG submission 184020) | Soil microbial communities from Rifle, Colorado - Rifle CSP2_sed 13_2 (SPAdes) (version 2) | ecosystem: Environmental > Terrestrial > Deep subsurface > Rock core/Sediment | place: Rifle... | reverse complement strand
GTGGAGGGCGCCCGGCCGCTCACGCGCGAGGAGATGCACCGGCTCCGGAGCGCGCCCTACAAGGTGCCCCGATGAGACGACGCCTGCTCCTGGCCCTCGCGCTGCTCGTCACGCTGGCCCCGCTCGCTCCTGCGGAGGCAGGCGTCACCCGCACCGTCAGCGCCACGGACCCGACGTGCGGCGGAGCCACCCCGTGCTCCACGACCATCCAGGCGGCGATCACGGCCGCGCAGGCCGGGGACACGATCCGCATCCTGGCCGGGACCTACGTCGAGCAGCTCGCGCTCAGCGGCGTGAACAGCGCAGCGATCACCGAGGCCGACAGGATCGTGATCGAGGCCGACCCCGCGGCGCCGGTCGGGAGCGTCGTCCTGGCGCCCCCCACGACCCAGTGCACCAGCGGCCACGGCGTCCGCTTCCAGCAGTCGAAGTTCGTCACGCTCCGCGGGCTCACCATCACCGGGGCCGGGGGCCAGGCGATCGCCCTCCTGGGCGGCAACAACCAGAACCAGGCCATCCACCTCGAGCGCCTGCGGATCGTCGGCAACGGCTCCTCCGAGTGCACCGGCGGCATCACCATCGCCCGCGGCAACCCCGACACGCTCATCCTCAACAGTCTCATCTACGCCAACGGGCGCCACGGCGTCGCCACCCTCGACGCCGACGGCGGCCCCCACTGGCTCATCGGCAATACCATCCACGGCAACGCCTGGAGCGGCGTCCGCGTCACCCGCAGCCACGTGGTCTGGCTCGTCAACAACGCGATCACCGGCAACGGCACCGCCGCGGGCTCCACCGGCGGCCGCGTCGGCGTCAGCCGCGAGGGCTCGACCAGCCCCGATCCCGCCGGGATCCACCTCCTCGCGAACCTCGTCTGCGGCAACCGCCTGGGCGAACTCAACGGCCCGGCCCTCGATGCGACCGACTCCGGGAACCTGACCCCCACGGGGACGGAAGGGCCCGGCGTGAGCGCGAGCCCCGGGTGCAACGCCACGGGGAGCGTCTACCAGAACCTCACCGGGCCCGACGGGCTCGTGGGCACGGGGGACGACGACGTGACGCCCGCCCCGGGCTCGCCCCTGATCGACCGAGGCCTGGACCCGCGGACGCTCGGCCTCGACCCGGCCTTCAACGCGCTTCTCGAGGCCGACTACCAGGCGCCCGGCGTGCGGCCCGCGCTCGGCACGGCCGGGGGCACGGTCGCCTTCGACCTCGGGGCGCGCGAGGTCAACGTCGCCGACGCCACGCCCCCGACGGTGACGATCACCGCCCCGCCCGCCAACACCCACGTGCGCCTGACGGTGCCCGTCGAGGCCCAGGCGACGGATCGGGGGAGCGGCGTCGTGAGCCTCACGCTCGCGGTCGGGAGCCAGAGTCTCACCGCGACACTCACGCCCGCCGTCCCGCCCCCGGCCGCGTCGGTGACGGCGACGGCCACCTGGGACACGACGCAGTTCGCCGACGGCACGCACACGCTCACGGCGCAGGCCCAGGACCAGGCGGGCAACGGGGCCTTCGCCGCACGCACGCTGATCGTGGACCACACCCCGCCCGACACCGCCATCACCGACGGGCCGAGCGGCGAGATCCTTGTCGGCGAGGCCGCGTTCAGCTTCGCCGGCACCGACACCCTCACCCCGCCGGCGAGCCTCGTCTTCGCCTGGCGCCTGGACGGCGGGGCCTGGTCGGCCTTCGCGAGCGCGACCACCGCGACCATCACGAACCTCGCCGAGGGCGCCCACACCTTCGAGGTGAAGGCGCGCGATCTGGCGGGCAACGAGGACCCGACGCCGGCGAGCCAGAGCTTCACGGTGCGCCTGGGGCCCGTGATCACCTCGATCGCCCCTGCGGAGGGTCCCATCGGGACGCTCGTGACGATCGCCGGCGGGAACTTTCAGCCCGGGCAGACGACGGTCGCCTTCAACGGCCTCGGCGCCGTCATCCGGACGCTCTCGGCCACCCAGCTCACGACGACGGTGCCGATCGGTGCCACGACGGGCCCGGTCACCGTCACCACCCCGCTGGGCGTCGCCAGCGCCGCCTTCACGGTGACGCTCACGGGGGACTTCACGCTCAGCGCCGCCCCGGCGCCCCCGGCGAGCGCGCGGGTGATCGCGGGGGATCAGACCTCCGTCGCCATCCAGGCGGGCGGCAGCGGGAGCTTCACGAGCCTGGTGAGCCTGAGCCTCTCGGCGCTCCCCGGCGGGATCACGGCGAGTTTCTCGCCCGCGAATCTCGTTGCCCCCGGGGCGAGCGTCTTCGTCAGCGTGAGCGTCGCGCCCACGGTCGCCCCCGGGAGCTACGCCGTCACGGTCACCGGTGAGGCGCAGGTGGATGGCCGCACGGAGACGCGCACGGCGAGTTTCACGCTCGAGGTCCTGGCCCCCGACACCACGGCCATCACCGGGCGCGTGTTGACGGCCGAGGCCGTCCCGAAACCCATCCCCGGCGTGACCGTCATCCTCGGCTCGGCCTTCACGCTGACCGATGCCGGCGGCAACTTCGTGCTCCTGGCCCCACCTGCGGGGCCCAACATGCTCTTGGTCGACGGCCGCACCGCGTCCACCCCGACCGCCCAGTACCCGCCGATCGAAGTCCAGATCGACGTCGCCGCGAGCGGCCCCACGCGCGTGCCCTTCGTGCTCTATCTGCCGGTGCTCGACACCGCGCACCCGATCAGCTTGCCGCTCGACGCCGCCGGCTTCACCACGGCAGAGGTCCAGGCGACGACCCCACTCATCCCCGGGCTCGTCGTGACCATCCCGCAGGGGACGAAGATCACCGGCGCCGACGGCAACCCGGTCTCGCAGATCACGATCACGCCGGTGCCGGTGGACCGGACGCCCATGCCCTTCCCGGCCGGCATCGCGCCGCCGCTGCTCTTCACCATCCAGCCGGGCGGGGCCGTGCCCTCACAGCCCTTGCCGATCACCTTCCCGAACCTCCGCAACGCCGCCCCGGGGAGCAGCGCCGACCTCTACTTCTTCGACCTCGCCGCGGGGACCTGGCAGACGTGGGGCACGGGGACCGTGAGCGCCGACGGGACGCAGGTCGTGAGTGATCCCGGCTTCGGGCTGCCGCGCTTCGCCTGGCACACGTACTGCGACGAGCTCTGCCAGGCCCCCTTCGGTGATGAGGCGCCGCCCGCCGAGAACCAGCCCGGCGTCACGGGCGGCGAGCCCGTCGATCTCTTCACGGGCCGCTTCGTGGTCCGCAAGACGGATCTCGTCCTGCCCGGACGGATCCCGCTTCGGATCGAGCGGACGTACTGGAGCGGGCTGAGCCGCGTGGGCTTCCTCGGCCCCGGCTGGAACGTGGCCGGCTACGACCTGCGTCTGGCGACCCGGGGCAGCAGTCTCGCCCTCATCCAGGCCGACCAGAGCCAGCTCCTGTTCGTCCCCGATGGCGCGGGCCGCTGGGTGAACCGCTCGGCGCCCTCCATGCAGGGGGCCGTGCTCACCCAGCTCCCGGGCGATTTCCTCTTCCAGCTCCGCCTCAAGGACGGCACCGTCCAGCGCTTCGACCGCATCGTCGGCTTCGCCAACGTCGCCGCCCTCTCCAGCATCGTCGATCGCACCGGCAACACCGTGACGATCACCCGCGAGGGCTCCTCGCCCACGAGCTTCGGCCGGATCACGCGGATCACGGAACCAGCGGGCCGCTCGTTGACCCTGGCGTACGACACCGAGAACCGGATCGTCTCGGTGACCGACCCGCTCGGCCGTGTCGTCGGCTACGGGTATGATGCCCAGGGGCGGCTCGAGACGGTCAGCGATCCCGCCGGCGGCGTCACGCGCTACACCTATGACGCGAGCCACCGGATCCTGAGCATCACCGACCCCCGGACGATCACCTTCATCACGAACGAGTACGACGCCCAGGGGCGGGTCGTCCGCCAGACCCAGGCCGATGGCGGCGTGTGGACCTTCGCCTACGTCCTGGCGGGCAACACGGTGACCCAGACCACCGTCACCGACCCCCGGGGGCAGCCCACGACCCACCGCTTCAACGGGCTCGGATTCGTCGTGTCCACGACGGACGCCCTCGGGCAGACGACGACCCACGACTACGCCCCCGGCGCCAATCTGCTGGCCGCCACCACCGACCCCCTCGGGCGCGTGACGCGCTTCACCTACGACGCCGAGGGGAATGTGACGTCGATCACCGACCCCGCGGGGAACCTCCGGAGCTTCACCTACGAGCCCACGTTTAACCGCCTCACCTCGATCACCGACCCGCTGGGCCAGGTCACAAGCTTCGGCTACGACGCCCAGGGGAACCTCGTCTCCATCACCGATCCCCTCGGCAAGGTGACCACGCTCACCTACAACGCCGCCGGCCAGCCGGTCACGACCACCGACCCCCTGCTGAACACGACCACCTTCAGCTACGACGCCCAGGGCAACCTGGCGACGGTCAGCGATCCCCTGGGGAACACGACCCGCCGGGCCCACGACGCTGTCTCCCGCCTCCTGAGTCAGACCGACCCCGGGGGGCGCACGACCACCTTCGACTACGATGCCCTGAACCGGCTCACCCAGATCACGGACGCCCGGGGCGGGACCACCGGGTTCGCCTACGACGGCAACGGCAACCTCCTGACTCTCACTGACGCCCGGGGCCACAGCACGACGCACACCTATGACTCGATGGACCGGCTGGCGACCCGCACGGATCCGGTGGGCGCCAGCGAGAGCTTCCAGTACGATGGGGTCGGCAACCTTGTCCAGCACACGGACCGGAAGGGGCAGGTGGCGACCTTCAGCTACGACGCGCTGAACCGACGGACCGGGGCGAGCTACGCCGACGGGAGCACGACGAGCTTCGCCTACGACGCCGCCGGACGGCTGGTCGCGGCCACCGACTCCGTCGGGGGCGCCCTCGAGCACAGCTACGATGTGCTGGACCGGCTGCTCACCCAGCGCACGCCTCTGGGAACGGTGGGCTACCAGTACGACGCCCTCGGCCGGCGCACCCAGTTCGAGGTCCCCGGCGTGGCACCGACGACGTACGGCTACGATGCCAACTCCCGTCTGACCGAGATCCTCCAGGGTCCGCAGGCGGTCGGCATCCAGTACGACGACGCCGGGCGCCGCACCCTGCTGACCCTGCCCAACGGGGTCAGCACCGAGTATCAGTACGACATCGCCTCACGGCTCACCGGGCTGATTTACCGCCATGGCGCGGGCGTTCTCGGGGATCTGACCTACGCCCACGACCCGGCGGGCAACCGGACCCGCGTCGGCGGGAGCTTCGCCCGGACGCTCCTGCCGGACGCCGTGGCCTCAGCCACCTACGATGCCGCCAACCGACAGCTCACCTTCGGGAGCCTGACCCTTGCCTACGACGCTAACGGCAATCTCCTGAGCGACGGCACCACGACCTACACGTGGGACGCCCGCAACCGCCTCATCGCCCTGACCGGGCCCGGTCTGGCGGCCAGCTTCCAGTACGACCCCCAGGGCCGGCGCCTCACCAAGACGGTGAACGGCACGAGCACACAGTTCCTCTACAACGGCCTCGATGTCGCGCAGCAGCTCGAGCCCCAGCGCACGACGACCTATCTCCGCTCCCTGGCGATCGACGAGACGCTCGGCATGACCGATCCCGACGGCGCGTTCTTCCTCACGGCCGACGCGCTCGGGAGCAGCCTCGCGGCCAGCGACACCTCGGGGGCGACGGTCACCGAGTACACCTACGCCCCGTTCGGCGCGACGACGACGACGGACCCCGCGTTCCCGAACCCCTTCCAGTTCACGGGACGCGAAAACGACAGCGTCGCCGGACTCTATTACTACCGGGCGCGCTACTACCACCCCGGCGTAAGCCGGTTTGTCAGCGAGGATCAGCTTGGATTCGCGGGCGGTGACTTCAATCTGTACGGGTATGTTAGAAATAAGCCTACCCGCTTTGTTGATCCGTTGGGACTTCAACAGATCGAGCCTGTTGATCCCGTTTTCGGCCCGGTCGATGCGAGGGAGTGTATACCCCGTTGCACGACTGTTGGCGACATCATCAATCGTGAGCTTGCCAAGGCGCGCGAGCGCTACGGACCGGTGCTCAAGGAGATTGGGGGGAAGCTCCTCGAAGGGGCTCTTGAGGTTATCTGCTACACACGTCGTCTAGAGTGTCCCACGGGGCCATTCCCCCGAATACCTAGCCCAACGCCGCCCGATACCCCCGTGCCGGGGCTTCTCGAATCGAGTATTCTCCCCACTCCGTCACCATTCGCTATTGGCGGACGAAAAGATTTGCCGAGCAGTGCCTTTTCAATTCGCTGACATTCGTCTTGAAGATCTGAAGCTCTTCCTGCCTCTAACTCTTGTCCTGGCTGCTGGCCTACGGCGGGAATCATATCTGCCCCGAGGCAGACTATTCGGCCGACAGTGCTGGACACATAGTGATGTGGTTCTGGTCTTCGTTGTCCTAACTGCGACGGCGCTCTTCGATCCCTTGCTAGACCTCTTGGCTCTAACTCCGATCGCACTCCTAGCTCTGGGATTCTTTCTACAGGCCGCGATCGTGACCAACACGATCTATTGGCGCCTCAGGTTGAGGTACAACCTGCCCATGTCAGTGCTCGGATTCAACATGAATGTCGTCTATCACATCGCCTGGCCACTTGCCGTCGTGTTCGCGGGCATGTCGCTAGTCGGGATCTTGTGGTCTCTTCTGCTCTTCATGCACCGGCCTTTGGCTCAAGTGATGGCATTGCCAGGCTCGCCACGTCCGGGTTCACCCCTTGAGGCTCTCGGACTTTCATCGCCTTCGACCTTGGCTATTGCGGTCTTCTACTCTTTCGACGTCGTGCTGCTCATGCCGCTCATGGAAGAGATTCTATTCAGAGGCTTTGCATATACACCAGTGTCTCGACGATTCGGTCAACAGAAGGCAGCGATATTCACCGCAGTCTTGTGGGCGCTGGTGCATCCGTTGGGATTTCCACGAACGGTAATCATCATCCTCGTGGGAATTCTGTATGCCTACCTGTATCAGCGCACAGAGTCGCTGCTCCCTTCGCTGAGCTTCCACATTGCGGGAAATACTGCGATCACTCTCGGTTGGCTCTTGAGCGATCTCAAAGACGCGGAGAGGCTAGTTCCTCCGACGACGGCAATGTCTTGCGTCCTCTTCGCGATAGTTTGGAGTATCTACAAGCGCACAAAACCGACAGAGGCGTCGCAATGCGATGAGGGTTAGTGTCCGCCGTCAGCACCTTCTGAGAGTTTCCGAGGGCTGAAGCAACCGACAGTCGAGCGGCTGATTCACCTCATCACGGCGTGCAGCCGCCCGGGGCTCGTGTAGAGGAGCAGGCTCAGCCGCGCCGTGAGCGTCTCGTGAAACCGTTCGAGCTTGCCCTGGGTCTGCGGGTGATGGGGCGGGGCGCTCACCCTCGCCTACGACGCCAACGGCAACCTCACCGGCGACGGTACCACGACCTACACCTGGGACGCACGCGATCAGCTCGTCGCCGTGGAGGCGCCGGGACTGCAGGCTGTGATTTTTCAGGAGCATTCCCCCACTGAGCCCTGAGTTTTTCAGGGGCATTCCCCCACTTTTTCAGGAGGATTCCCCCACCCCCGGCGCGTCCTGACGACCGGCGTGCTCTCCTCCGTCAGCAAGGAGGTGGGCATGGCCTATCGGGAGCTGGGGATGATCGATACCATGGCGCCTCTCGCGGGCAAGCTGCGCGGATTGAACTATTCGTCGACAAGGTGTTTGAAAATGTCCCTCGCACCGTGCAACGGATTCCATTCGTGCGGGATCTCCTCTTGGCGAGCGTCTTCTATCACGAGCTCGGTCACCATATTCAGCGCACGAGTCACCCGCAGTCCGGCGAGGCGGAGGATGTTGCCGACTCTCGCTGGTGCTGTTGGCGGCTGTGGTCTGACGGCCGCAATGGCTGGGATGTGCTATGGCGCGTATCAAGTGCCTTGCCCAGACCCATCAGTTATTCCGGTTCTTGGCGGTAGTCCTCCTCCGTCCGGCAACCCGCACCTCCTCGGTGGCCGCAAGTGATGAGCGAGGGGATCGGATTTCCGGACGTGGTCACTCTGTCGTAGCCGGGGGAAAGTCGCATGACTCTAAAGGCGGCAAAGTCGATCTACCTAGCGACCATAGTCGCAATACTGATTGCTCTGTCGGGCGAACTATTGTGGCTCTGCACGGCTTGCCTTCCTGGCGACACAGAGTTTGTAATGTCCCTGGCCAGACCGGCGGCCTGGCTGGTTCTCGTCTTGGGCGGCCTCTTCGTCTGGGGCGGGAGGAGCTTCGAGGGAAGTAATCGATCTTTCTATCTTACGCGACATGCGCTTTATTACCTCGGCCTGTGCCTCATACTGGTTGCGGCCTCTATCCTGACATCCTCCGCCGTCGAGAGGGGAAAGCTGTACGTGGTTCTTGTGTTGGGCAATTCCGCACTGCTCGTCCTATCGATTTTCACATTTTGGAGAGCGTCGCGGCTCACTGACGACGTCTGAACTGACTGGTTGAACCCTACTACCGGGCGCGCTACTACCACCCCGGCCTGCAGCGGCTGACCAGCCGACCAGCCGCGACTCTAGCCGGCATCCGCCGTCCCGCGCTCGCGGAGCGCCTTGCGGTTGACCTTGCCCGCGGGCGTCCGGGGCAGCTCGTCCACCACCTCCACGCGGCGCGGGTACTCGTGACGGCTCAGGCGCTCCTTGAGGAACGTCTGGAGCTCCTCGACGAACCCGGGGTCGCGCCGCGCCGTCACGACGTAGGCTTTCGCGACCTGGCCGCGCAGCGCGTCGGGCACGCCGACGACCGCGGCCTCGCGCACGTCCGGGTGGCGGAGCAGCGCGTCCTCGATCTCGACGGCGCTCATCGTGAAGCCCGCCGAGATGATCGCGTCGTCGGAGCGCCCGGCGTGCCAGAAGTAGCCGTCGGCGTCGACGTGGCCACGGTCCTTGACGAGGAACCACGCGCCCTTGCGGCGGACCGCGATCTCGCCCGCCTGGCCGGGCGGGCACGGGACGCCCTGCGCGTCCACGATCCTCACCTCCCAGCCGGGCGCCGCCTTCCCGAGCGCGCCCGGGCGCACCTCGTAGCCCGCGAAGCCCGGGTAGTTGACGATGATCACGCCGACCTCGGTCGAGCCGTACATGCCGCACGGCGCGAGACCGAAGGTCCGCGCGAGGAACGCCCACGTGTCGCCGTCCATCGGCTCGCCGGTGAACGAGAGCTTGGCCGGGCGGAAGCGCGTCGCGCCCAGGCCCGGTGCCTGCCGGAGCATCCGGTACACGGTCGGCGCGGCGGCGAGGTTCGTCACCTCGAAGGCCTCGAGCGCCTCGAGGATCCGCGCGGCGTCGAACCGGCCCGCGTACGCGCCGACGGGGATGCCGAGCGCCAGCGGCGCCAGCGTGCCGTGCCAGAGCCCGTGGCCCCACGCGGGCGAGGACGGGCAGAAGTAGCGGTCGCCCGCGGCGAGGCCGAGGCCGTAGAGGGCGGCGACCATCAGCGTCACGACCGCGCGGTGCGTGTGGCGCACGGCCTCGGGCAGTGCCCGCGTCGTGCCCGACGTGTACTGGAAGACGGCGAGGTCGTCGGCCGCCGTGTCGGCGCGGTACTCGGCCGGCTCGCGCGCGAGCGCCTTGGCGAGGCCCGCGTCCCAGGCGAGCACGCGGAGCCAGGGGAATTCGCGCTGCCAGCGGGGGGCGTCGTGCGCGACCAGGAGCAGGCGCGGGCGGCAGTCCTCGAGGCGCAGGGCGAGGCCCTCCGGGCCGAACAGCGTGAAGAGCGGCACCGCGACCGCGCCGCGCTTGAGGGTGCCGAAGAGCGAGGCGTAGAAGGCGAGCGAGGGGTCGAGCATGAGCGCCACGCGGTCGCCCCGGGCGATCCCGTGGCGCTCGAGGAAATGGGCGACGCGCGAGGACAGGGCGGCGAGGTCGTCGAAGCTCCACTCCTCGCGCCGGCCGTCGGCGTGCTGGATGCGGAGCGCGGTGCCGCGCCCGACGTGACGGTCCACGCACTCGTGGGCCAGGTTGAGCCGCGCGCGGTCGCCGTCGAAGAGGCCCCAGAGGGCGTCCCAGCTGAACGCGCGGAGCGCCTCCGGGTAGCTCCGCACGTCGAGGATCGCGCTCACCCCGTCCTGGCCCGCGCTATCCACGAACGGGTGTGGCGTGTTGCGGGCGGGTCCTGTCGCAGGGGGCAGTCCCCGCGGGTCCGGCTCCGTCACCCACTCGCCCGAACGCCGCGCTGCGCGCGGCGGACGGGACGAGGGGGGCCCACTGCGCGCGGCCCCGCGGGGACTGCCCCCTGCGCCACCCGCCCGGTCGCGCCATCGCCGTTCGTGAATACCCTGGGCTGTTCAGGCGCTGGCCGGCGCCCCCTGGCCGGGCTTGCGGCGCCGGCGCCGCCCGCCGCGGCGCGAGCGGCGGCTGCGTCGCGGCGCGCCTGCGGCCGGCGCCTCTGCGGCCGGCGCCAGGGCCTCCTCGGGCTCGCGGGACGGCGGCTCGGCCGGGCCGCCCGCGCCGTCGCCCCCGACCAGCGTGACGAGGCCCCGCGGGCTCACCTCGAGCTCCTTGATGCGGCGCAGCCGCGTGATGAGGCGCGGCGAGCCCGGCGTGCGGCTGAAGCCGCGCCCCTTCAGCGCGTTCGCCAGGCCGTCGAGCGTGATGCTCCGGCTCGTCGAGGCCTCCAGCAGCTCGCGCGCGACCGTGAGCAGCTCGTCGTGGGGCGCGGTGTGCGGCGCCGCGGCGGGCGCCGGCGCGCCGCCGCCC
>Ga0209341_10006161_pt1 | contig 10742 bp, 7 predicted proteins | sample RifCSP13_2_FD_184020 | JGI IMG/M metagenome (GOLD analysis project Ga0209341, IMG submission 184020) | Soil microbial communities from Rifle, Colorado - Rifle CSP2_sed 13_2 (SPAdes) (version 2) | ecosystem: Environmental > Terrestrial > Deep subsurface > Rock core/Sediment | place: Rifle... | reverse complement strand
CGCCGAGCGGAACCTCCGCACGCAGACGACCGTGACCGCCACCCCGGTCAACGAGGACGGAGAGGTCCTCTCCAACCGGACGGCCGCCAACACCGTCACGATGTTCATCCAGGCCGTCAACCCGGGTGGGATCCCCAGTTTCGCTGAGGGTCTGAAGGCCAGCTGGGAAGTGCTCGTCAACCTGGTTCGGGTCCTGATCCTCTTCGCCGGAGCGATCATCCCCTTCTTCTGGGTACCGATCCTGGTCTGGTTGGCCTGGCGGTTGATGAAACGGCGCCCGAAAGCAACCGTGACCGCGGCCACGCCATCCACCGACTCGCCCGCAGCCGAAGAGACGGGTACCGTCGACGCCGGGGCAGGCGGGTTGAAGAGCTAACGAGGCGCGGCTACCCGCAACGAGCGGTACAGGAGAGCCTGATCGCCCAAACGGCGCCGCAGAGCCCGCTCGAGCCCACCGATCGGGTAGAGGTTCTGCGGGGCCCGGGGGTCCTTGTGGCCGTGTGACGCAAACCGCGGCAACGTGAGCGTCACACGGTCCGCCAGCTCGGTCGCCGCAGCTATATCGAGATCGGCCGGAGCTTCGCAGCGGACCACCGACGCCCACGGGTGGTCGTTGGGCCCGGGCAGCCGGAGGTACCACGAGTAGCGGCTCCAGGCGGTGGTGGTGAGGAACAATGGTGTCCTTTGCCCGGCGCCGAGCCGGCCGATCACCGGTCGCAGGGCCGGGGGGAGGTACTGGACGTGGTGGGTCTTCACGTAACCGACCGCTCCCCGCACGTGGGCGCCGCTCAAGGGGCCGTCGACGACGACCAGCGCATCACCGGCGTGGCCAGCTGCGATCTCCTGTTCGGTTTCACCCATCCTCTGCTGAATACCGAGCCACAGCTCCTCCGGTGTGGATCCGGCCACCGCCCGCACCTGGTATTCGGCATGACGGGTGACGATCGGTGCGGCACCGGCCGCGGCGGTGAAGAGCCCGCGCCGCACCTCGCTCGCCACCAGTTCGGCCCGGCCGTCGCAGTGCACCGCGCCGGCCGCATAGGTCGCGCACAGACCGAGGGTGGCCGTTCCGTCCGGCTGTGAGATCCAGACATTGGCGTCGACCCGGCGCACCCCGTCGACGAATAGGACAGAATCCGCCCCGTGGCCCGTCGGGAAGATCGGCGCCCAATCGCGCGCCGGCACCTCGATGTCCACCTCCGGGACGACGGTGGTCTCTTCGAGTTCGGCCCCGGTCGGTGTGCCGTACTCGGGGGCCCAGGGCTCGACGGTGAATTTCACAGCTCCACCCGCTCCACTGTGGCCGTCCCGGCTCCCTTGCGCACCTCGAATCGAACCGGGACCTGCTCGGCCAATTCCCGCACGTGGGTGACGATTCCAACGATCCGTCCCCGCGCGCCAAGCTCTTGGATCACGTGAGCCACGGTATCGAGCGTCTCGACGTCGAGGCTGCCGAATCCCTCATCGAGGAACACCGATTCGAGCCGGCCGCCGCCGTGGACCGACATCGAGGCCAGTTGCTGCGCCAATGAGAGAGCGAGTGCCAGCGAGACCAGAAAGGTCTCCCCTCCGGAGAGCGTCTTGACGGGACGCGCTTCGTTGGCATTGCGGTGATCGATCACCCGGAAATCCCGCTTCACGACTTCGAGTGAATAAGCCCCATCGGCCAGGTCATCGAGCAAGAGATTCGCTCCGATCACCAGGGTGGCGAGGGCTTCCTCCATGAGCCACGCCTCGAATCCGTTTGCCGACAGGTGCCGGCCGAGGCTCTTGGCCAGGTCGGCTGCTTCAGTGGTGGTGACGATAGTGGCCCGGTTCTCCTCCACCCGCTGTACTGCCTCCCGGATACGGGCCAGGTCATGAGCAGCAGCTGCCGTTGCTGCCATTATGACGTCCCTGATCGGCCGGCCGGCAGTCTCCAGTCCCTCCTGTCCGATACGAGCTGTGAGGGCTCCCTCCTGTTCGGCGAGTCGGCCCCGACCCTCCTCGATGAGCCGCTCCGCCGCGACGGACTGTTCGGTCAATCGACGGATTGTCTCCACGGACCATTCACTCAACTGGTTCCAATCGGCTGCCAGATCGACTCGCTCTGGAACCGGCGGTTCCAGCGAGGCCACCTGATCGCGGGTCTGGTCGAACCGCCGGCGGGCGGCGGTCGTCTCAGCTTCGATCGCGTCGACGTTCTGTCGAGCTCGCAGCGCCACTTGAGCGGCCCGATCGGCAGATGCCCGGGCTTTTGTGAGGTCCGATTCGACGGTGGCGATCTGTTTCCTGGTTTGCAGCGTCTCCTCGAGGCCGGGAGCGCCGGCAAGATCACGCTGGAGTACGTCGATCCTGGCCGTGAGGTCGACCATCCGGGCCTGTTCGGTAGCCAATCGCTTGCCGGTGGCGGCGTCTTGTTCTCTGGCCGCCCTCTCCCCCTCTTCTGCCGCAGCGAGCGCGGCCTCGGCTTTGGCCAACGCTGGTGGAGCTTCTCCGGCCGGAAGTCCCTGAACGGTCTGGCGGCACACCGGACATGGTTCGCCGGCCACAAGGGTGGCGGCCAGGGCGTGAGCGGCGTGGCTGCGATTGGCCGAATCCAGGTCGCGTCGGGCGACTTCGACCGCGGCACCGGCAGCCGCCACAACATCGGCGGCCGCCCTCGCTTCTCGGGTGGTTTTCTCTACGCCTGTCTTCAGGCGCTCGAGGGTGTGTTGCTCATCGGCCAAGGCGCCATGGAGGCCGACGATCCTTTCGATATCTGCTTCGGCCGGAAGGGCATGGCGAGCCGCCTCAACCTTATCGAGCTGCTCGCGGGCCTTTCTCGCCCCGTCCTCGGCCTGGAGCGTCGCCCGACGGGCCTCGACGAATCCGGCCGCCAGCGTGGCGATGCCTTTGGGCATCTTGACGCCCTGTAGCCGCCCTATGGACAAACGAGCACGGGCCGCGGCATCGATCGACGTCTTGATCTCATCGCGGATGGCCTGCAGCTCCGGCTCGGCGCTCTCCACAACATCACCAAGGGTCTCGAGGCGAACCAACCGCTCCTCTGCATGTTGTCGGGCCTCGGGCGTGGCGAACGCCAGCTCATCGAGTTGGGTCTGCAGAACCTGCACCTTGGCCTCCGCGGCAGCTCTCCGCTGGTTGGCCAGTTCCCGCATCCGTTCGTATACCCCAAGATCCAGCAATTCCCTCAGCAGCTTCTGACGGTCGGCGGGGCGGTCGTGGAGAAAGGCAGCGAACTGACCTTGCGGCAGCACGACCGACTTGGTGAAATGATCGAAGTCGAGCCCGAGGAGCCGGACGACGCTTTCGGTGACTTCATCTGCGGTCCCGGCCAGCACCTCACCATCTCGCTCCAGCCGGGCTTCGGCGGTGGAGGCTCCGGTCTTGGTCCTCCGCACCACCCGGGCAACCGTGTAGTCGGTCCCGTCGAGCGAGAACTCGAAGCGGACCCGGGCTTCCAGTTTGCCGAGCGACACGATCGGCGCCACGTCGCGCTGGCCGAGTCTCGGCACCGATCCGTACAACGAGAAAACGATGGCGTCGATGAGCGAGCTCTTACCAGAGCCGGTCGGTCCGGTCAGGGCAAACAGGTCGGCACCCCGGAAGTCGACGGTCACCGGCTCGCGAAAGGCGGTGAAGCCGGACAGTTCGAGCAGGTTAGGCCTCATGCGACTCCGCCATCAGTTCATCGAAGAGAGACACCAACCGCCCATCGAGCGCGTTCTTCTGGGTGAGGTACTCGGCGAACAACTCGTGGGGAGGCCTTCCCAGCCTCACCGGAGCCGCGGTTGTCCGGGCCTCCTCCGGCACCACAACGGCCACGTCCACGGCGTTGGGGAAGAGCTCTCTCACCTCGTCGGCGAGCCCGACCCGGGCGATTTCCTCGAGTTCGACCCGCAGGTAGGCGTCGCCGACCTCCTGCTGCAACGCGGCGACTTGCTCCAGCGTGCCGCGCAGCCTCACCAGTCTTCGCCCTTCATCGAGCGGAATTTCCCTGACGCGAGCAGGAACACCCGGTTCCGCCTCGACCAGCAACACCGCTTTGCGATCCCCGGTTTCCCCGAAGTCCATTTGGAGCGGCGACCCCGAGTACCAGATCGGTCCGGCCGCAGGAACTTGTTGCGGCCGGTGCAGGTGGCCGAGTGCGACGTAGGAAAGCGAACCGTCGAACGCCTGGGCGGAAACTGCGTAGTCGAAGATGGTGTGAGCCGACCGCTCTCCCCCACCCGGCGTTCCCCCCGCCACCATCAGGTGGGCGACGACCAGATTGACCTGGTCGAGGGAAACACCTCCCGTCAGTTTGGCGATCACCCCGGCCAGGCGCCCGGCGTACCTGCCTCCGTGCTGGTCGGGGTCGAGTGCCATCAGGTCGCCGGCGGAGACAATGGCCCGCTGACTCACGAACGGAACGAGAGCGATGCGGGCCGTCTCGCCCGACCCGGTATCGATGGTGATGACGCCGCCTTCTTCGGGCCGTTTGAGGGTGGCGCCTACCCTCACTCTGCCCAGCTCGAGCAGCGGGGACACGGCCTCCAACCGGCGAGGGTGATCGTGATTGCCGGCCACGATCACCACCGGAGCAATGTCGGCCAGCTCGAGCAGACCTCGGAACACGATCTGCTCGGACTCCGGGGAAGGGGCGACGACATCGAACAGGTCACCTGCCACCAGAATCAGGTCGGTGCCCTCGGTCCCGGCGATGCCGGCGATCTCCGCCAGGACCGCCCGGTGCTCCTCGGCCCGGCTCCGGCCCCGAATGGTCCGCCCGACATGCCAGTCGGAGGTGTGGAGGATCTTCACGACGGCGATGGTACCGGCCAGTGGTGACGAGACGGGACACGGGCGGTTGCGCGGTCACCAAACGGACTCAGCGCAGAGGCGCTACGTCCCGGAGCGCCATTACCGCCGCGACCGCGAAACGAGTACGTGTGATCGTTCACGGGGAGCCTCTCCCGCCGGCAGGCGGCCAAGCGGAGAGGGTGGAAACCCGCCCTGACCGGCCGCGCGGTCGGTTCTTGCGGATCGCGAACAAGCTGATGGCGGATAGCCGATAGCGGATGGCGTTGCGCAACGTTTTTTGTCATACCGAAACGATATGTTTGATCCATGAAGACGGCAGAAACGACCATCGATCAACTTGAACAGCTCCTGATCGGCGACGAAACGCACATCGCCCGGCTGCCGGCCAGACAGATAGCCATCCTGGGAGCCCTCGACCTGGCCCAAGTCCCCCTATCGGACGGGTCCCGTAACCTCACCGAATGGGCGGCCGCCCGAATGGACCTGGCACCCGAAACCGCCCAGAGGCTGGTCCAGACCGCCCACCGGCTCGCCGACCAACCCGACCTGGCCGCCGAACTGAGAGATGGGCTGGTTTCGTTCGAGCGGTGGTGGAAGAATCCCGCCTGGTCGCCGCCGGAGCCACCACCGAATTGGTTTCCATGTCCAGGGGATGGGATGTGGCCGGGCTCCGCAGGATGGTGGCCCACCACCAGCGGCTCAACCGACCCGACGAACAGCAGGTGTTCCGGGACCGGTTCCTGTCGATCCAACCCACCCTGGACCAAACCTCTTACAAACTGTGGGGACAACTCCCCGGCATCGACGGTCGAACCCTCGAACAGGCCCTCCAGGAGCGGGCCGATCAGTTCCCGACCATGCCCGACGGGAAACGATGCGCCCGCACCCAACGCCACGCCGACGCCTTGGTCTCCATCGCCCACGACTCCCTCAACAGCACCCCAACCGAGTGGGCCTCATCCACAATTCCGTTGGTGTCGATCTTCGTCGACGCCCACCTCGCCGCCACCACCAACGGTCAGGCAGGCGCCAGCATCGATACCGGACCCCGCGTCGGACCGCTCACCCTCGAACAGATCCTCTGCGACGGAGCCGTCGAGATCCTCACCAACGCCGAAGACGGCCAACCGCTCACCCTGGGGCCTACCACCCGCACCATCCCACCCAAACTGAGACGGTTCATCCTGCATCGTGATGGGGGTGCCTGCACCGCCGACGGCTGTCAGAGCCGCTACCGGCTCCAACCCCACCACATCCAACCAAGATCCCAGGGCGGATCACACCACCCCGACAATCTCACCACCCTCTGCTGGTACCACCACCACGTCGTGATCCATCGCAACGGCTACCGGATCAACCCCAACAGCCCGCCCCAACGGAGACGCTTCCTCAGACCCGACGGCCGCGACCCACCCCGAACAAACGCGGCCCCCGATTCAAACCGAAACCTCCCCACCGCGCACCTACCACTACCTACACATTCGACACGGCCCTATTGAACAACTCCGCTCCCGCCAGGGATCATCCAATGCCTGCGTCGCGTCGTGGGCGCGCGGCCGGTTTTCTTGTGCGCTCGGCACGCCATCACGCTGGTTTCCGACCGTCGGATCCCACTTGTCAACAGGGTTCCTCACAACGTGATGACGTGGTCGGGCGGATTCCCGCCAAGTGCTGCATAGAGATCAGGGAAGCAACCCACCTCCACGCCGGCCACCGTGTCGGTGACATGACAATCGCCGGGCTCGGTGCGCCCGGCCCCGGTGGAAGGGTCGCACCAACGCGGCTCTCCGTCGGCCAGACTGCGCTCCAGGGCGCACATATCGCACATCATCAGCAGCATGCCCCGCTCGCCGGCAACGGTAGAGAGTCGCTCACCGATCGGATCTCCCTGGCGAAGCACGAAAGTGTTGTCGTCGAAGAAGAACATTCCAACGACTTCAACTCCATGTGTTCCGGCCTCCAGCTGAGGCAAGATCATCTGTCCGAGCTTATAACTGGCGGCACGAGGCGTCGCAAAGATATAGGCCACCTTCATCTGGATCCTCCTCGATCCACGAACCAGAGACCCTACCCGACCCGGCGCGCCTACTCCGTCAACCCCTCGAAGGGATCCTCGGGCTGGTTGCCCCCGCCCGGCAACGGTCCGGCTTCGGAAGCCCGCGTCGCCCAGGCCGGAAAGGGGAATTCGATTACCAGCGGCACCGGTAGTTCCGGCTGGGAAACCAGCATGGTGCCGGGCTTCAAGATCGTGGAGCGCTGCCGTTGCATGGTGGGTAGGAACCCGTACTCCTCCCGGGCCGCTTCGGCCGAGTCGAGCCGGCCCACCACCCGGATTGAGGAGTTGGCGATGATTCGCCGCTCGACCTCGGAAGCGGTCTGCTGTGCGCCGATCAGGATCACCCCCAGCGAGCGGCCCCGTTCGGCGACATCCAGCAGGATTTCCTTGATGGGGCTCGTGCCTTCCCGCGGTGCGTACTTGTTGAGCTCATCGAGGATCACCAACAGCAGCTCTTTCGACTGGCCGGCCCGTTCCTTGTCATCGAAGGCTCGTCGCACGGTGACCCCGACCACGAACCGCTTGGCCCGGTCGTGCAGGTTGTGGAGATCCACCACAGTGACCTGGTGCTCCAGTCGCACCCGATGGCGCTCCGGATTGGGAACATCGGCCCGGACCAGCCGCTCAATGTGACGGACCGCCCCCTGCAAACGCCGGACGAACGCGTTGACGGTCCCCGTGCCGATCGCCGGACCGGCCCATTCATACCGATCCGTCTCATCCTGAACCTTACGAGTGATGAGATCGGCGAGATCCCGAAACGTGCGAACGGCCTCGCCTTCGATCTGCACTCCGCCATCATCGAGCGGGGCGGCCCGTCGGAGCTGGGCCATGACGTTGTAGACCACCATCGTGTATTGGGCCCGATCGTCCTCCGCATCGGCAAAGAGGAAGGGCAGCAGATCCTCGCGGCAGAATTCTGCCAGGGTCCAAAAGAACGAGGTAACGCCTTCACTGCGCCCCGACACGTCGGGCACCGCGGTCGCCGAACCGGACCGGGGTGGAGCAAAGATGCCGACCGACCGGAAGGCATCGGCCGGTAGCCCGATCGCCCGATACCGGTCTCTTTGCACATCGTCGAGCGCCACGTTGGGGTGGTCGAGAAACAGCAGATCCTCCCCTTTCACATTGAAGATCAGCGCCTTGGTGTTGACGGCACGTGCGCCCAGCGCTCCCGAGGCAAACAGGGAATGCAGCAGAAACGTCGCATAGGTGGTCTTGGTGGCCACTCCGGAGATGCCGGAGATGTTCACGTGGGCACCGCGCCGGCCGTCGAGGAACTCGAGGTTGGCGTAGAACGGCTCATTGGAGCGGCTCAATCCGATGGGCAGACGCTCGGTCATCTGATCGAAGAAGAGTGCACGGTCGCGCTCCTCCCCCTTGGCCCGGGCCACTTCCTGACCGGGACGGGGCGGGACGAAGATCTCAGGTTCAAAACGAGTGGCGGTGACCTGGGCCGCCTCACTCACCTCGGCAGGCAGCAGCCCGTCTTCGATGAGAAACACGTCACTGTCGAAGCGGGCCCCTTCGTGACGGGCACGCACCTGGGAGACCACACCGTACACCTTGACGATTTCCCCGTCCGGCAGGACGCGTGGCAGGGCAACCACATCATCGAGCTGCAGGTACTGGCCTTCCGCTACCGCCACCCAGAACTCCAGCGGTGTGGCGTCCTCGGTCCCGATGACTCTGCCTACAGCCTGCTCCATCGCACTCCCCCACGGCGGGTTCGAGGTTTGTGCGGCGATGGTAGCCAGAACCCGTGACGCCGACGGACCCCGGGGAGTGGGAGGTAAAGGGTTCGAGGTGGAGTTCGAGGTGGGAAGCAGGAGGTTGGGAGTTGGAGGTGAGAGAAACGTGAGAAGGAATCGACTCCTTGAACCTGGACTACTCAGCTTGTGACTTCAATCTTCCTACTTCCTACCTTTCCGGCACCAGTTTCCACACGTCGCCAGCGGCGCTTGTCACATAGATCTCCCCGAACCCGTCTGTGCCGAACGAAGTGACGCTGGCCAGCGCCCCGACCTGCCCGGTGTGATCCATCGGATCGGTGGCTTCTCCGTTCTCGTACAAGAAGCTGCGAAGCCAGCCGCCGCAATAGTCCGAGTAGAAGTACCGACCATCCAGTTCCGGGATGGCCTCCCCCCGATACGCGTACCCGCCGGTGACCGAGCACCCTTCGCCGTGCGAATACTCGACGACGGGTAGCTGTAGACCGTCGGTGGCACACCCGGAGCCGGGGGAAAAACAGTGCGTGCCCTCCATGATTGACCAGCCATAGTTGAGGCCCGCATCGGTTGCGGAAGCTACGTCGATCTCCTCCCACTGGTTCTGGCCGACGTCACCGATGTAGAGCAGATCCCCGTCGAAGGAGAACCGCCAGGGGTTGCGCAACCCGTACGCCCACACCTCCGCCGCTCCCCCTCCGTCCACGAAGGGATTGTCCGGCGGTATTGCGTAGCCAAATCCTTCGACGCGATCATCCCCGTCGACATCGACGCGGAGCAGGGTGCCGAGGAAGGTGTCGGGACGCTGGCCGTTCCCGTACCGGTCGTTGGCGCCGCCCCCGTCGCCCAGGCCGATATACAGGTAGCCGTCGGGGCCGAAGGCGAGCATTCCTCCGTTGTGGTTGCTGGCCGGTTGGATCGTGAAGAAGATCAATCGGGCCGTTTCGATATCGGCGAGGTCGGGATTGCTGCCGACCTGGTACTCGAAGATCTTGGTGTCGCCGTGGCGGTCGCTGTAGTGGACGTAGAACAGGCCGTTGGTGGCGTACTCAGGGTGAAACGCCAGCCCCAGCAAACCCTGCTCACCGTTGTTGAGGGTCAGCGCGCGGATGTCCAGGAAAGGTTCGATCAGGGTTGCTCCATCCTTGATGATGTGGATTTGTCCGTCTTTGGTGCCGATGAACAGGCGGTCATCTCCGGGTGGTGCGCCCACAAAGACGGGGAACGGAAGACTCCCGGCAACCTTTTCGTAAGCGAGCCCGATCAGCGGGGGCAGGGTGGTCGTGGTGGTCGGAGGTTCGGTCGTTGAGGTGGTGGCGGGTTCGGCAGTCGGCGTCGTCGACCGCGCCGGCGCCGGACTCATGGTCGTGGTCGACGCCCCGGCGGTGGTGGTGGCCGGCTCCGCATCGGGGCTGGTGCAGGAGGCCAGCCCTACCAGGAAGGCAAGCACGATGATCCAGCGCATCACCAGAGCATATCGGCAGGTCGGAGTAGTCAAGACCTGATGGCCGTCGGTCCGAGCGGATTCGTACGAGTAGCTTTCGATCAGGACGGCAACCGCTCCGAAGGAGCTCATCGTGACGAAGAAATGGGACGACTCGATCTCTAAGGAGCACCTCCACCCGGAAAGCCTGATGATGGGTTACGGCTACAAACCGGAGTGGTCGGAAGGGGCGCTCAAGAGCCCCATTTTCCAGACATCCACGTTTGTGTTCGAGACGGCTGAACAGGGCAAGGCCTTCTTCGAGGTTGCCACCGGACGGCGCCCCTCCCGTCCCGACGAGAAGGTGGGGTTGATCTACAGCAGGCTCAACAACCCGGACCTGGAGATCGTCGAGGACCGGCTCACCTTGTGGGACGGCGCCGAGAGCGCGGCAGTCTTCGGCAGCGGCATGGCGGCCATCGCCACGACCCTGCTGGCCTATCTCCGCCCCGGCGACGTGCTCCTCCACAGCTGCCCGCTGTACGGAGGAACAGATCACCTCGTCAACGACATCCTCACCGAGTTCGGCATCAAATCGGTCGGATTCCTGGCCGGGCACACGCGCGACGACATCATGACGTTCCTGGAGAATTCCGATGGCCGGCTCAAGATGATCCTGATCGAGACTCCGGCCAACCCGACCAATGCGCTCATCGATATCGAAATGTGCGCGGAGATTGCCCGGGCTGTA
>Ga0209341_10006159_pt1 | contig 10742 bp, 10 predicted proteins | sample RifCSP13_2_FD_184020 | JGI IMG/M metagenome (GOLD analysis project Ga0209341, IMG submission 184020) | Soil microbial communities from Rifle, Colorado - Rifle CSP2_sed 13_2 (SPAdes) (version 2) | ecosystem: Environmental > Terrestrial > Deep subsurface > Rock core/Sediment | place: Rifle... | reverse complement strand
CGAGCTGATCGAGATCATGGCCCGCAACCCCAGCACCGTGGAGCGAGGGACCTACCTTCTCTGGTGCGCCCACAATCTGGAGCGCATCGGCGACCGGGTGACCAACATCGCCGAGCGCGTCGTCTTCATGACGACGGGGGATATGAAGGAGCTCAATCCGTGAGGCAGGTCCGCTGACACGGGCCAAGCGCGGAATGCTTACGGGGCGCAAGCAGAAATCTCGCGGAGCAAGGACCTGTCGTGTCTAGTAAGGAGCCTCAGGCCTGAAGACCAAGAGAATCCTTGGGGAGATGGCGAAGGAATGGTTCGGAGTGGGCCCTGCGTCGACGATTGGCGGGTGCCGGGGCTGGTCCGCGGATGTGCTAGAACATCCAACCAGCAGGATGTGATCGGCCCCCAGTGATACGACGCTCATCCTCTCTCTGGCTCCTGCTCGCGCTCGCCCTGGTCTTTGCCGTGGGACTGCTCACCTCCCACCGCATACCTGATGGCTACTTGCCTCGGCCTTGCGCCGACAACTTCCGAGTCTACGGCGATCTCACTATTGTGCTCAATTGTGACTCCCCCGAGTTCATGCGTCTTGCGCTCCAGCCCGATGAGATCTTTGAGCCGGAGAATCCCCGCCAATCGAGGCCTGGGCTCATTCTGCTCGCAGCAACCCTCTCCACGCCCTTCGAACCAATCGCCGACCTGGCAGAGAGGTTCTTCACTTTGCAGGGCCGGAGCCTGCAGGAGTGGACGATCGAGTTCTTGCCCGCCTACATCGCGTATGGCGTGCTCAACTTCGCGATCTTGGCCATTTCGCTGGTGCTCTTCGTTCGCCTGCTTCCCGCGGGACCCGAGATCCCTCTGGCGGCTACGCTCACAGGAGTAGTCTTGGTGTCGAACGATGTGGCCAAGATGTTCCTTCTTACGCCCCACACTGCGTTGCTCGCCATCCTTGTTCCGCTCTTCTGCCTTTGGTCCTACAAAGTCGCGGCCATCGAGGGGCGCGCCCAAACGGCGAAGATACTTGTTCTCTCTTTGGCAGCGGGTCTCGGCGTGACGGCATATGCTGCCTTCATCGTCTTCCTTCCGTGCATAGCCATCCCGCGTGTCGTCCGGCTTATCCGGGCGTTCTCGGCTCGACGGCTGGCGAGTTTCAGTCTTCTGTTGGTTCTCGCTGTTTCTCTAGTTGTCCTGCCGATGGTCGCTTGGATAGTCGCCGTGGAAGGAGAAGCAGGGGAGTTTTACTCAGAGGAGCTTCAGGGCTATGGTCAAGTCGTGTGGATGCGCACGGCTCTCCAACGAGGCGTCTTCCCTCTGCTCCAGGGGCTGTTGTCCAACAGTCTGATGATTGTTGGGCAGGATCTACTGTATCTTGGGTTCCTCGCCATCTTCGTGGCGGTGGTTGTGCGTGAGGTTGGCTGGCGGCTGTCTGACCTCCGCGCCGCATTCCGTTCAGTAGGCGTGGAACCAATCATAGTGGCGTGCCTGTTCGTGGGGTTCTTTGCTGCTATCGGTCTCGCGGCGGACCGCGTGGCCTTCACAGCAGTGCCTCCTTTGGTGGTGGGGAGCGCGATCGTAGTGGCGGCTGCCGTGCAACCGGCAGCAGTGAGCGCGAAGCGAATCGCAGGACTGGCGGCGGTCATCCTCGCAGTAGTCTTCCTAGTTCTCCAGCTTGCGAAGACGGGCCCGTTCTCCTAGGGCCCGGCCATGCCCTCGGGAGTCGGAAGCTTCTGTTTCACGGGACAAAGCCCGCGATTGTGGAGGGTTGTTGGGGCCGGCTGCAACCGCGTTAGAGGTGACTCCCCCCAGATTGCTGGATCCCTGATGCATCCCACGGGACTAGAAGTCCAGCCGGAAAGCCGGTTGCGGCAGGCGGGATAAGGCTGGAATGCGAAGCACAGGGCCCAACCGGGGCAATCGGATAGCGAGAAGGGCCTTGAATGTCCGGCTGAGCAGAGACAACAAGAAAGACGTGAGGCCCTTCGCCCCGCTTCCGGGCCTCATCTTCTTCATCTTCGTGGCGGTAAGTGTGAGATTAGCCACGGTGGCTGCCAGCACCACCTGGAAGAAGGTCTTGGTTTGCCCGAAGTAGCGCGATTGGCGAACGCCCAACTGGATCAGCCGCCCGATGCGGTGCTCAGCGGCTTGCCGCTTCTCCCGGTATTCGTGGAACTGCGGACTGGCTTGCAGAGCCCGGGCGGCTTGAAGCAGGCGTTCCTGCGGATGGATCCTCACGCCGCGTCCTTTGCCCGGACGGGCCCTCGTGCACGCCTGGCGCAACGCACATCGGTCGCACGCTTCCGCCTCGAACTGAAACGCCCGCAGGGAGTGCGTTCGACCCATGCGATCCTGGCGGGCTCCCTCGGGGACCGTCGTGTGGGTCACTTGTCCCGCAGGACAGGTGCACGTTCCCGCTTCCAAGTCGATGGCGAATGCCTCTTTCGGGAACTGGCCCTGGTTGTGTGGGTGGGCGACCCTCGCCACCAGTTTGCGCCCGGCCTGCTCGAAGATCTCGCGCGTAGTGCCATCCCCGAACGCACAGTCGCCGATGGTCTCCTCGACTTCAATGCCTGTGTTCACCTCACTCGCTTGTACCAGCTCCAACGCCCGCTGGCTGTCCTCGGCATTTGCGCTCAACATGTCCACGGCAGTGATGAGTTGAGTATCCGGCTCCACCGCCACGGCGGCCTTGAACCCTTCAAAGCGTTTGGTCGCGCTCTTGTGTCCGTGGCGCATCTCGGGATCATGGACCGAGACGATCCGGTCCCGGGTCACACCTTGCTTCAGGCGGGTATCCCCGTCCTCCGGGCGTTCCACGTCCTGCAGGAGCAGTTGAGACAAGAGCTGCGCCGCTTCGACGATCGCTTTCTCCTGATCGCTCCCGGCACGTACCTGCACCAAGGCCTGCCGCGCCGTCTCCAGCAGCCGGTCGGCGTCAGCCACGACCGACTTCAAGAAGCCTGCCCGGGCCTGCTCATCGCTCCAGTCGATCTCCGCTTCGCCCTTCACGCTCGAGCCATAGTAACGACCGAATTCATGCTCGCGCGCCCACACTTCGGGCTTCATCCGCCCCACCTTCTTGGCCAGCGCCCAGACCAGCTTCTTGATCCCGTCCGCCAGGAGATTGTAGGTGTCTTTCACCGCCCCGCGACCAAGAATCGCGGTCGTGTCCAACACGACCTTCATCTTCCTCCCCTGCAGGTACCCGGAGTCTCGAGCAAACTCCAGGCTACGTTGAAAAACCGCCCGCACCTGATCGTGCAGGATAAGCTGAGCCCGAAACAGCTGCAGCGTGCTCTTCCCGCAAGGACATCGGGACGATGTCGCAAAGGGGCGATCGTCTATCCCGATCCCCAGCGACACCTTCCAGCGCACATCAAAGTCCGCCCGGGCCTTGGCTTCCTCGTCCGACACCCGGTCGTGGGCCTGCAGCAGAAGGGCCGTCGCCAGCAGACTCGGCGGGATACTATTCCGCCCATTATCCGGACAATACAGCCGACCAAAGTCTTCGTCGTGGAAGAGGTTGCTTCGCTCCGTGGCCAGAAAGCCATAGAACGAGTCCCGTCCAACGAAGTCGAGGTACAGATGATCCGCTTCAAACATCCCGCGCTGAGACGATCGCTTCCCCAGCATCAAGCCCTCCTCTTGCTACCACTGATCACAACACCGGGGCTTGATTGGAGATTCACTTTCCGGCTGGACTTCTAGGGCCTCACGGCGATGGTTGATCCACCGCATTCCCGGATTTCCGCCCGACAGTCAGGCTAACGCACGGCCGTCGCCCAGAGGTTGAGTCCCAACTCGAAGTAGCCAAATCGTAGATTTACCATCTCGAAGCCGGCGGCGCCGAAGTACCACCCGATCAGGGGCAGCGTGTAGGCGAAAACGTGCTCCTCGATTTCCTCGTTGCTCACCAGCCGAGCCCGCCCCATCCAGCGCAAGAGGCCCGCCGACCAGGCCGCCGGGGTGGTGAGGACGAGCAGGCCACCGGGCACGATCACCCTGCGGCACTCTTTGAAAAGCTCGACCATCCTTCTCGGATCGAGGTGTTCGACTACCGCCAAGAGGGTGATGGCGCTGAAGAAACCGGGGTCAAAAGGGAGAATGGGCGCGGAGTTCAAGTCGAGACGGAACCAGCGGATGTCGGGAAGCTGTGGCGGCGCAGCATGCTGGTCGATGGCGAATTTCTCCCGGAAGGAGGTGTGGGCGAGGAAATAGGGATAACTGCCGCAGCCGACGTCCAGAATCCGGCCCTCGCGGATCTTGGCCGGGATCAGCCGGTTTGCCATTCGAGCCCGCTGCTGGGCCAGGAATGGCTCGAGGAGGCCGCTCCCGCGTGTCACCTTCGGTACCATGGAACTCCCCTCAGGACACTGGCCCCGAGGTCCGGCACAGGCGTTCGGCGGGGTCCGTCGGGGTTGGAGATTCGTCTTCGCAGCCCACGCGCCAAGGGCAACCAGGGGCAGCGACGATCTCTCGCTTTGCCGGTGGCAGAGCGCTGATGATACCATGCCCTCGGGGAAGGACGAGGGCCGTCACGCTGGCGCGACATCGGCTGCGATCCGCGCCGATTGAGGGGTATAATAGTCTCAACGGAATACCAAGCCTTCGGGGCAGGGTGAGGGCCGCAGGGCCCAATTCCCGATCGGCGGTGTAGCCCGCGAGCGCCACAAGCGCACGACCCGGTGAGATCCCGGGGCCGACGGTACAGTCCGGATGGGAGAAGGCGGCAGGCCGGAAAGCGTCGTGATTCCGGTTTGCCCGTGGCGCCCCGAAGATCGAATGGTCTTCGGGGGCTTGTTTCCCGGCCTGGCGCCGGAGCCGCGCTTTGTCCCCGCCTCGGAGGCTTCTCCGGGGCGGTCTTGTTTTGGAAAGTCGGGCGCAGCAGGAAACGGAGATCATGAAGAAGCCGACGGAAGCAAGGCCGGCCAGTTTGCGGGGCGCGCCCGCCTGGCTGCTGATAGGCACGCTCGCGCTCACTCTCGGATGTTGGGCCGCGGTCGCGGCCTGGGGAAGGCTGCCCGCCTTCATGCTCCCGTCGCCGTCAGCCGTCGGCCAGCGGCTGATCGCCACCCTGGCGGATGGCAGCCTCGCCCGACACACCTGGGTCACGCTCCAGGAAGTGATTGCAGGGCTCGGCCTCGGGCTCAGCGCCGCCGTCGGCCTGGGCTACCTTCTGGCGAAGTCTCGCACCGTTGAGAGACTGCTGGCTCCCTACATCGTCGCCTCGCAATCCATTCCCATCGTGGCCATCGCTCCGCTCCTGATCATCTGGTTTGGCCCCGGCCGCCTCTCCAAGGTGCTCATCTGCGCGCTCATCGTCTTCTTCCCGGTGCTGGTCAACACGATCGTCGGCGTGCGCTCCGTCCCGGAGGACTTGCGCGAGTTGATGCGCTCGCTCCGCGCCACCCGCTGGCAGACCTTCGCCATGCTGGAGGCCCCGGCCGCGATGCCCGTGCTTCTGGGAGGGCTGAAGATCGGGGCGACGCTCTCAGTGATTGGTGCCGTAGTCGGCGAATTCGTCGGGGCGGACGAGGGATTGGGTTTCCTGGTGAATGTGGGACGAGGGCTCTACGATACGGCACTCGTGTTTGTGGCCGTCCTGGTGCTCATCTTGCTCGCCCTCAGCCTGTATGGGCTGGTCGCCGGTCTGGAACGACGGCTTCTCGTCTGGCGTGAGGCGCCGGCCGGCTCATAAGAGGAGGATCGATGCGTTTCTTCCGATCCCTGTCTTTTCCCATGTTGTCGATCTCCCTTCTCATCGGCGCATGCACGACGGTTCCCCTCAACCAGGGGCCGCTCACGCAGATCCGCCTGCCGATGGGCTACATACCCAACGTGCAGTTTGCGCCGTTCTATGTGGCCGTCGAACGCGGCTACTTTCGCGAGGAAGGCCTCGAGATCGAGTTCGATTACTCGTTCGAGACCGACGCCGTCACCCTCGTGGGGGCGAATGATCTGCAGTTCGCCGTCGTCTCCGGCGAACAGGTTCCCCTGGCCCGAGCCCAGGGACTGCCGATCGTCTATGTGATGGCCTGGTGGCAGGGCTACCCGGTGGGGGTGGCCGCCCCCGAGAACAGCGGCATCCGGACGCCGGCCGATCTCGCCGGCAGGCGGGTCGGGATCCCTTGCCTGTGTGGCGCCTCGTACGTCGGGTATCAGGCGCTGCTGAGTGCCGCCGGCGTGCCTGCCGACTCGGTGGCGTTGGATGTGATTCAATACACCCAGGTCGAGTCGCTTCTGGCGGGCAGGGTGGACGCGGTTGTCATCTACGCCAACAACGAGCCGGTTCAGCTTGAGGCACAGGGGATGCCGGTCGACGTCATCCGAGTGGCCGACTACGTCGATCTGGCCTCCAACGGCATGATCACAAATGAGGCGACGATGGCCGAGCGGCCGGACCTTGTGCGGGCGATGGTGAGGGCGAGCCTGCGAGGTCTGCAGGCCACTCTCGACGACCCCGACGCGGCGTTCGAGATCTGCAAGCAATACATCGAGGGGCTGGAGGAGGCCGATCAGGAGGTGCAGCGGAGGGTGCTCGAGGAGAGCCTTCGCTTTTGGGAGACGGACCGGCCCGGGTGGTCGCGGCCCGAGGCCTGGGGGAATATGCAGGACGTGCTCCTGTCGATGGGATCGCTCGAGGCGCCCATCGATATCGCCTCCGCCTTCAGCAACGACTTCATCCCATGACCGATCCCGACGCGCCACTGCTCGCCGCGCGGCGCCTGGTCGCGGTTTACCCCAACGGGAACGGCGGCCTGTGGGCGCTGGATGACGTGAGCTTTTCCGTCCGCAGGCAGGAATTCGCGTGCGTCGTGGGGCCTTCGGGGAGCGGCAAGACCACGCTCCTGCGCTGTCTTGCCGGGCTGCTGCGCCCGACTTCGGGCGAGGTGATCTTCGAGGGGGAGCGTCTGGCCGGGCCGCGCCGTAGGATCGGCTTCGTCTTCCAGGACGCCAATCTGATGCCGTGGCGAACCGCGGCCGAAAACGTTGGCCTTCCTCTGGAGCTTCAGGGAGTGCGGCGGGCGCAGGCCCTGGCCCGATCGCAGGGCTTGATCGAGCTGGTGGGGCTCGAGGGTTTCGAGGCCGTCTACCCCCGGGACCTCTCGGGGGGTATGGCCCAACGCGTGGCCATCGCGCGGGCTCTGATCCACGACCCGGATCTCCTGCTCCTGGATGAGCCCTTCGGCGCGCTCGACGCGCTCACTCGCGAACGCATGGCCGCGGAGCTGCTGCGGATCTGGTCGGCCAAGACCAAGACCGTAGTGATGGTGACACATTCCATCCCGGAGGCTGTGCTGCTGGCCGACCGGGTGTTGGTGCTCGGCCCGAGGCCGGGCCGCGTGCGGCTCGATCTCTCAATTCCCCTTCCGCGGCCGCGTCAACTCGAGATGACCTACACCTACGAGTTTGGCGAGCTTGCGGCGCGCGTTCGGGAGGCAATCGGATGGGCGGAGCCGGGATGAAAAGGTACGTGTAGGGGCGACGCAAGCGTCGCCCCTACCATTTCGGAAACGGCGTTTCGGGAAAGGTCGAGTATCAGCAGCGCTGCCTTCGGGGGTCGGTCGGCTGAGGCGAGATGCTCCTCTCGGTCAAACGTAGGGGCGACCCATGGGTCGCCCCTACGGTGTTGTCATGGAATGTCGATCGGACTAGGCTTCCGGCGGTGCGCTCCTGCTCGCCCGGCGGCGGCGGACGAGGCCCCGCACGATCATCCAGATCGGCACCCCGAAGACCGCCAGGAGCGGGATCCAGAAGATGCCGATGCGGATCAGCGCATCTGCCAAGCCCTGGAGCGCCCGCACCAAGTCTTCGATGGCCTCCTTGGCGACGCCCTCCGGATGCCAGCCTCCGATGTCGATCGGCTGATCGGCCACGTCGGGGATCAGCTCGACGCTGATGGCGGAGAGCCGGGCTGCCTCTTCGTAGTAGCGCATCTGCCCCCGCACCATCTCGATCTCGCCTCTCACCTGGGTGAGCGTGTTGAAGACCATCATCACGTCTTCGGTGCGTGTGGCCGAGGCCATGATCTCACGCAGAGATGCCTCGGCCGCTTCCAGGTTGCGCAACCTGGATTCGAGATCGGTGTAGGCAGCCGTGACATCCTCGCCCGAGATGTTTTCCGTCCGGACGTCGGTGGCCCCCTCCTTGATCTGCTCCAGCGCCTCATTCAGCCTCTCGGCCGGGACCCGAATGGTGATCTGGGCCTGGTCGGCCATCACCTGCTGCAGGCCGAATGTGGACTGAAAGGTGTTGGAGTAGACGACGAAGCCGCCCATTTCTTCCGCGAGTTGCGCGATCTCCCGGACCGAGGCGACCGGGTCCGGAACCACGATGCTCAGGTTGGCATTCATCACGACGAGCCGGTCCGTCGTGGTGGCCGAGACCGCCTCCTCGCCCCCTCCACCCGCCGGGGCTTCGGCCCCGATCGCTGGCCCGGCGTACAAGCGGTTGAGGCTGGCCTCGCCCTCCACCGGAATGGATTCGTATGTGTCCGGAGCCGGGGCGCGAGCCAGGGCGCAGGCGGGCAAGACAAGCGAGACCAAGACGAGCAAGGACAGCGCAAGCGGCTTCTTCATGGGGGTTCTCCTCCCGTTGGGGCCGGATGAACGATCGCTTTCAAGACGGCGGCCGCGCGCCGAAAGTTCCCGGCTACCATCCGGCGATCAGGCGTAGCGCCTGCCGCTCGGGGAGGCCGGCCCGCAGGATACGCAGCTGCACCTGGGCAACATCGTAGACGGCGCGGCAGGCGTGCCAGGTGTGGGCTTCCGGATCGAGGATGGCGTAGGCGGCCCGGGAGTCCATATCCCGGGGTTGCCCCACCGAGCCCGGGTTGAGGATCCCACGCGGGGTGAGAGGCATGCTGTGCCCCCACTGGACGGGCACGGGGATCGTGTGGTTATTCTCCGCATCCTTCCAGAACATCAGAGGAAGATGGGAGTGACCCACCAGGCAGAAGGGCGTGTCGAAGGCCTCGAAGTTGAGATCGGCCGTGCTCTGGTCGAGGATATACTCCCACACCGGCTGGCGCGGGCTGCCGTGCGCCAACGTGTAGTCGCCCACGGTGACGCGGGTCGGGAGGGAGCGCAGGAAGGCCTGATTCTCGGGAGTGAGCACCTGGCCGGTCCAGACCGCGATGTCACGCGCATCTCGGGTGAAGCGGCTGAGGGGCATGCTCCCCAACGCTGCCTGATCGTGGTTTCCCATCAAGGAGAGCAGATTGGGCAAGGCGCGAATCCGCTCGACGCACTCGTTGGGATCGGGCCCATAGCCGACGAGATCCCCCAGGCACCAGACCGCGTCGATGGCCCCGGCGTCGACCAAGACGGCCTCCAGGGCCGTGGAATTGGCGTGAATGTCGGAGATGACAAGCACTCGCATGCAGGGCATGGTAGCACGGAGGCGCGGGGAATGAAAGTAGGCCGGTAGTCGGAGAGCCGTTGCTTGTGAGGCTTCGCGCCCGGGCGTATAATCCTGCGGCGCCGATGCCGATCCTCGACGACCACAGCCTGGAATTCACCAGCCACAGTCCGGAGCAGACCCGGCGCCTGGGCGTGCGGTTGGGTGAAATGCTCAAAAGCGGCGATCTGATCTGCCTCGCGGGAGACCTCGGTTCGGGGAAGACGACGTTGGCGCAAGGCATCGCCCGGGGGTGGGGCTGCCTGGATCCCGTGACCAGCCCGACGTTCGTCCTGATCAACGAGTATCGACGGGCCGACTCGGCCCGTCTTTACCACTTCGACGCCTTCCGCCTCAGCGGCGTGGCCGAAGCGACGGCTCTCGGTCTGGAGGAGCTTCTGGAAGGCGACGGGCCGGTGCTCGTCGAGTGGCCGGATCGGGTGGCCGAGGCGCTTCCCGCGAACCGGCTGTGGATCGCGCTGCACTGGGCCGATGAGTCACGGCGCAGCCTGCACCTTTCGGCGGTCGGCCCGCGATACGAGAAGCTCCTCAAGCAATTCCGCAAGGCTGCCTTCGGAGGTTAGCGTGCTTCTCGCCCTCGACACGGCGACGAAGACGGTCGGCATCGCCGTCCACGACGGGACGCAGGTGCTGGGCGAGTGTGTCTGGCGCAGCCAGGGCCATCACTCGCGCGAGCTCGCTCCCGAGGTGGCCATGATGCTGCGCCGGGTGGGAGTGGAGGCGGCGGCGCTCTCGGCGCTGGCCGTATCGCTCGGCCCGGGTTCGTTCAATGGCTTGCGAATCGGCATGGCCCTGGCCAAGGGTATTGCGCTGGCTCACAATCTCCCCCTCGTCGGCATCCCCACCCACGACATCCTGGCGCGCAATCAGCCCAGGCGTGAGACGGCCCTGGTGATCGTCATCGAGGCGGGCCGAGGGCGCGTGGCGGCCTTGTGGTACAAATGGGGCCGAGCCGGATGGAAGGGCGTGGGGCAGCCGGAGAGGCTGACCTGGGACGAACTTCTGGCGCGACTCGACCGGCCGGTCTACCTGTGCGGCGAGATCGATCCGGAGCAACGCCGGGCGCTCGCCCGAGACCGGCGGGTGGCCCTGGCGCCTCCGGCGGAATGCATCCGGCGGCCGGGCTTCCTGGCTGAGATGGCGTGGGAACGACTCAAAGGCGGTAAGCGACCGGATGCCGCAACGCTGGCTCCCATGTATCTTCGCACGCGCGATGAGGCTGCTCGATGAGGGAGAGGACGTCGGAGGCGGTCATCCGCCGCATGACCCTCGAAGATCTCCCCGAGGTATTGCAGATCGATCGGCTGTCGTTCCCCTTGCCGTGGTCAGAGCGC
>Ga0209341_10006157_pt1 | contig 10743 bp, 8 predicted proteins | sample RifCSP13_2_FD_184020 | JGI IMG/M metagenome (GOLD analysis project Ga0209341, IMG submission 184020) | Soil microbial communities from Rifle, Colorado - Rifle CSP2_sed 13_2 (SPAdes) (version 2) | ecosystem: Environmental > Terrestrial > Deep subsurface > Rock core/Sediment | place: Rifle... | reverse complement strand
CGGAAATTTCGTTCTCGATGTTGTGCTGTTGATCGCGGCGGGTGAGTTTATTACCTGCTCACCATCAGATAAAGCCGATATTTTTTGGGCTACCGTCGGTGGCATGGGATTAACCGGCGTAATAATCAGCGCTCGCATCAAATTACTGAGAGTGGAGACGGGATTTGTTAGCGTCACGTACCGTCGAACCGCTAACCTTGACGAAACATTCAATAGCTTTATGACAAACGGCAAAGCATTTCGTTATTCGGTTGCTTGGATTGATTGCCTAGCCTCTGGTAAGTCGCTCGGACGTTCTATCCTCTTGTTCGCGAACAACGCTCCGATAGAGGATCTGCCCATCGGGCTCCGCAACCGCCCGTTGAGTGTAAATTTACGAACAACAAAATCCGTTCCTTTTTATTTTCCCGATTATGTCCTCAACCCGTGGAGCATAAAAACATTTAATTGTCTTTACTATGGAACTCACCGCAACAAGCAAACGTTTATCGATTACGATAGGTTTTTTTATCCCCTCGATAGTTTTTCCCGGTGGAATCGAATTTACGGGAAGCGAGGATTCGTTCAATACCAAGCGCTCTTTCCGCACGAAACCGCTCGTCGGGGGCTATTCGAGTTATTGCAAGAAGTGGCTAACGCTCGTAGAGCCTCTTTCCTCGCTGTTCTAAAAGACGGCGGAGCAGCCAGTAAGGGGATGCTATCTTACCTATATCCTGGATATACTCTAGCGTTAGATTTTCCAAATACCGGTACGTCCCTGACGCAACTAATAAGGCGTTTGGACAAAATTCTTTTAAAGTATAATGGGCGCTTGTATCTGGCGAAGGATGCAACGATGGAGCCGGCAGCATTTGCCCAAATGTATCCGCGACTGGCAGAATTTCAACAAGTTAAATCCAGAGTGGATCCTAATAACCGATTTGTGTCTTCTCAAGCTAGGCGATTGCGAATCATTGAGTCATGACCACGGAGAATGTTCTTGTTCTTGGCGCAACATCGGGAATTGCGAAAGCCCTCTGTCAGGAAATGGGCAAGCGGGGTTGTCATTTCATTCTTGCGGGCCGCGACGAGGAAGAATTGGGCAAGATCGCTACCGATCTGCACATACGCTATCGCGTTAATGTTTATGTTGAGGCCTTTGACGCGCTTCATTTTGAGGAGCATGCAGTTTTTGTCGACCGTTGTGTGCAACGATTTGAGGATGGTCTCTTTGGCGTGGTCCTGTGCTACGGACACATGGTTGAACAAGGAACGACGGAAAACGACTTCTCTGCGGCGCGCCGAACGATCGATATCAATTTTACTTCCGCTGTTTCACTGTTGAATGCTTTTGCCAATTACCTGGCGTCGCGCAGACGGGGATACATTGCCGCGATTTCATCGGTCGCAGGTGATCGCGGACGCCAGAGCAATTATACCTATGGAGCCGCAAAGGCCGGACTAAGCGCCTATCTTCAAGGCCTGCGCAACCGTTTGTATCCGGTTGGTGTGCATGTTCTCACCGTCAAGCCGGGCTTCGTTGATACGCCGATGACGTACGGATTGTTTTCTCTTCCTTCCCCGCTGGTCGCGTCACCCGAAGAGGTTGCTCGTGATATCGACAAAGCAATACGCCAAAGAAAAAATGAACTCTATTCCCCGTGGTTTTGGTGGGGCATCATGAAGATTATTAAATTCATTCCAGAATCGATTTTCAAGCGGTTGAGGCTGTAGTGACTGAACTTCGACGTCGTACATGGCTAGCGTCGCAGCGCAATCGTTTGACGACCGGCATTTTGGTGAACCGCGAAGCTCACTGACAGAGGTCTAAGGTACGCTAATCGAGTGCTCAATGTGCGGCATAGTTGGCAAAATTAATTTTGACGCTAAAAATACTGTCACGTGGCAGGAGCTTGTTCGGATGTCGAGCGCGCTGGCACACCGCGGTCCCGATGGTCAGGGCACCTGGGTGGACGGAAACGTTGGACTTGCGCATCGGCGGTTAGCCATTATCGATCTCAGCACCGAAGCGAACCAGCCCATGTGCAATGAAGATGAGACAGTGTGGATTACCTTCAACGGTGAAATTTACAATTTTCTGGAACTCCGAAGAGAGCTTGAGTCTCAAGGGCATTCATTTCATACAAACAGCGACACAGAAGTAATCATCCATGCCTATGAGCAATACGGACGCGGTTGCCTCAGAAGGCTTCGTGGTATGTTTGCTTTTGCAATTTGGGATAGCCGTTCGCGCACGTTATTTCTCGCCCGAGACCGAGTGGGGAAAAAACCGCTCTACTATTTTTACGGAGATGGCCAGTTTCTTTTTGCTTCAGAAATTAAGGCCTTGCTTGCGGACAAAACTGTACCTCGTGAGCCCGATCCAATCGCAATCGAACATTTTCTTGCCTTGGGCTATGTTCCCGGTCCGCGCACTGCGTTTAAAGGTATCCGTAAGCTTGCACCCGCTCATTGGTTGGAAATTCGGGAAGGGAAGATGGAAAGCGAGCGATATTGGAAACTTTGCTACACGCCCAAACTGAAACTCTCCATGGACGACGCGAAAGCGGAACTTCAGTGGCGACTCGCGGAAGCGGTACGCCTACGCCTAGTCAGTGATGTTCCGTTGGGCGCATTCCTCAGTGGTGGCGTCGATTCTAGCGCCGTTGTTAGTTGTATGGCGAAGTTGATGGGTCAACCGGTCCGAACGTTTTCTGTCGGCTTCGGTGTTTCCGCCTTGGACGAACGGCCGTACGCACGGCAGGTCGCGGAACGGTATGGCACGGATCACATTGAACTAATGGTTGACGCGCCGGTAGCAGATCTTATCTCTCGTCTCGCGTGGCAATATGATGAGCCATTTGGAGACTCTTCCGCTGTCCCAAGCTATCTCATATCAGAGTTGACCCGCCAGCATGTAACGGTTGTACTTAATGGTGACGGTGCTGATGAGACGTTCGGTGGTTATGACTGGTACGAGATGGAACGTTGGATTAACCTGGGGACGGTCTTGCCTATAGGACTTAGACGAAGGTTCGCGGATGTCATGCAGCAGATCCCTGCTCGGTTGCGGCAAATAACACCGCTTTGGAAAATTTCACGCCTAGCCGAAGTACTTTCGTTGCCCCCTCCGCGTCGTTACGCCCAATGGGTCGAGCATTTTAGTCCGCACGCGCGTCAGAAGTTATATACCGCTGACTTCCAAAATAAGGTTCAAAAGTGCAATCCAGATGACTTATTCGCTTCCGCATTCGCGGAGAGTGAGGCCGATAATTGGTTGGATGTTGTCCTTGATGCGGACGTGAATATATATTTGGCGGATGACCTGCTCGTGAAAATGGATCGTGCTACGATGAGCCATTCCCTAGAAGCGCGGTCACCGTTTCTTGATCATGTTTTGATGGAGTTTGTCGCTAGTCTTCCGGTGTCATTCAAACAAGCTTGGGGACAAAAAAAACGAATCCTAAGAGCCATGCTGCGTGGAAGTCTGCCGGATTCTCTTCTGGATCGTCCGAAAATGGGTTTTAGCGTTCCGATTGCTAAATGGTTTCGTGAAGAACTGCACGAAATAGCTTGGGATGTTCTCTTGTCCAATCGAGCTTTAGGGCGAGGTTATTTTCGTCGTGAGCAAGTGGCTAATCTGTTACAAGAGCATGAGTATACCACCGACCACGGAGCGCGACTGTGGGACCTTTTGATGCTCGAGTTGTGGCATCGGGAATTCGTGGACGGCAAAGGTTTATGCTAAGCAATTTCTAAACGTCTGCGGGTGTAAAGTCTCAATTATATTTTTTCTGACCGCGTTAAATTAGCTGGAGTTCCCCACCTGGGTCGAGCAAGGCCGAGTATCTTCCGCATTGGGGAAAATACTCGGCAAGCTAAACTTGAAACACTAAAGACCGCGGCTGTATGGGCCTGAGAATCTATTGTACTCGTAACTGCGTCGGCGCAAGCGGGACTCCGCTGCCGCTCGGACTGAGATAGTAATCAATCGTTTTGATATTCGATGACGGCGCGTTGTGCCCGTCTCCGTTGGCTGTGGCCGACACGTCCTTAATCGCAAAATAAATGCGGTTATTGGCCGACTGAAAACTGCTAGGTAGCTGGAAGCGAGTCCAGGCCAACAGTTTCCATGGATCGGGGCGGCGGATTCTGCCAGCACCGTCGTAGCCGTGATAGAGCGGCGTGATCGTGGTGGCCGAGGAAAAGTTGGCATTGGTGATTGGGCTGGCTGAGTAGCGAATTTCGTACGTCCCGATAGATTTGTCACTGTACTGACTCGCGAACGAAGTGTCCTGAAAGTGAATCTCCCAACGATCTGTGCTTGCCCAGTAACCTACCCAAACAGTTGAGATGGAAAGATCGTTTTCTGCCTGGGTACTCTGCGAGAAACGCATCTCGTCAACCCACATTTGAGTGTTGTTCGGTTGATCGTCGCGGATCACGAAGTACCAGGAGTTCATATACTGATAGTAAGGATGGGACGATCCCGCCGGGTTATTTCCTGGCTCGCAGCAATCTCTCAACCATTGTGGATGACGGTCCAAAACGACGTGAACCCATGCGCCATCGTGAATCGTAATATGGTGGTAGTAGTGCTGGCCAGACGCTTCCGTAGGGCAACCTTCACCACCGCCGTAGCCGCCGCCCGGCCAACAGAGATAGGTGCCAACGTGAAAGTTGTACTGCTGCGGCGATGAGCCTTCTAAATTGGGGTCGATGCTAATCCCTTGAGTCTTTAGATAGAAATCGAATCTGTCGGTATTGGCGTCGGCAATCCCATAACTGCCTAAGTTATTGTCGTAAATCCACCACCAGCCTGCTTGTTGGACGGAGGATTTTCCGGTGTCATAGGCACGAAGGCTACCGCCTGTTGAAGTCGATGGCGCACGGTTGGTGGTATCGATCTCCCCTAGTAGGTCTTGCCCATACATCGGGGCGACATGCGTTCGCGGCATCCAGTTGGTTGAGCCGCTGACAAAATGGCCGGTATCCTTTCTCCAACCCGCACTGCCATAGTCATCGGCTCCATTGGGATAATAGGTCCAGCCTGTCCAGCCAGAGGTGCCGCTGCCGGTGTTGAAATCCATCAACGTGGTTGCCGCAGAGACCGTGCCCGCCAAAAGGAACAGAAACGTGATTATGACAATTTGTAGCGCTTTCATGAATTTCCCTCCGTGATTAATGCGGCCGCCAGAAGGTAATTTGAATTGAGTTCACCACTTTCCAACTACCGGCGAGACGCTGTCGATACCAAACGGGCCTGGGCAAACGTCAACCTGGCAGCTATCGAGCATTCCGTCGCCATTCAGGCCTAAGAACCACTCCGCTGTGCTAGGCTTATAGATGCAAATTCGAGCAATTCCGGTGCCATCCCACTGTTCGAATACCGGGGCTCGCAGTCGCGTCCAAATCGCCTTAGGCATTTATCGGCCCGATACCCGATCCATTTGCCATTATTGTTACCGTCTAAGTACCGGCGTCGATTGTCTGAGTGAAAAAATCCTGTTCCCCTATACCAGATCCGCTCCAGTCGCCAATGACCCGTAGATCACCTAAGTCGCCGGAAGTCTCAGAGCCAATATTTTCACGTCGCAGCCATCCAAAGTTTTGTTTTCTGTTGCGATTAAAATACCAAACCTCAGGCTTGATAATGTTTTTACCGTTCATTTTTGTCACATTACCATTGTGAAAGGTCCAAATTATTGTCTCATTGGAGACCTTTAGACCCCCTACCATTGGAAGGAATCCCGGTTTACAGAATGGATCGATACTTATGTCCACGATACAACCGTCCCACTGGGGATTGCCATTGGCACCGAGGTGCCAAATTACTGTCAGAATGTCAAAAATTCCTATGCTGATTGATTCGTCGCCATTCCAGTCGCCGGGAACAGGCAACATTTCCTCTTGTCCAAAGGGCCCCAAGCGGATGTCGATTGCGCACCCATCCCATAACCCTTCACCATTGCGGTCTATAAACGATTCGCCAGAGCTGGGTTGGAAGATACCGAATAATTTCAATAAGAAGTCTAAGTGAGGAGATTTTATGGATACCATGAAGGAAAAAGGAAACAGTACCGCCAGAGATGTACTACGCTTCGTAATGATCTTTGTCGGACTTGTCACGGCAGCGTCACTTTTATCGTTGACGGCATCCACCAAGGTATTCCTTATAGGGGCCGCATTTGTTGCGTTAGCTGTTTGGGGAAAAAGAAAGCCCAAAGAACAGCGAAATCCCGAGAACATTAGATAGCTCCTTACGGCGGGAAACCTGGCTGGCGAGTGGTAATGCACAACTGTCGCCTTCAAGCAGATAGCGGGTCCGAAAGGAAGCGTATTGCCCTATGAGCCTAGATAATACGACGACTACCTCGCCCTGTGAAGCTGAACTATTAGCGCAGGAGAAGAGGCGCGAATTGCCATTATTTGTTGACCTGGATGGGACGCTGGTCAAATCTGATCTGCTTGTTGAGAGCCTGCTTGCGCTTGTCAAGCGCAAGCCGAGAGCCTGCTTATCCGTCATTGGTTGGTTGCGACGAGGAAGGGCCTATCTCAAGAGTCAAATCGCAGAAAAGGTCGATATAAACGCCCAGACTTTGCCTTATCACCTGGCGTTCCTTGATTTTCTGCGCGCGGAAGTCACACACGGCCGATCTCTCTACCTCACGACAGCGTCGACCCAGAAGTTCGCCGACGCGGTTGCGAGCTATTTGGGTATATTCCGTGGGGTGCTGGCGAGCAATCATGAAGTGAACTTGAAAGGACGCAAGAAGCTCGTAGAAATTCAAAAAGTGTCCCATGGCGGCCAGTTTGATTACGCTGGTAACGCACGCGCGGATATCGCGATCTGGCAGCGTGCGCGCTGTGCGATCCTGGTTAACCCTAAGGTTGGGGTCAAAGCGACTGCACGGAAGTTTGGTAATGTCAGCCAAGTTTTCGATGATCGTCGGAGGCGGTTGTTTGCCTATGTTAAAGCTCTGCGGTTCCACCAATGGCTCAAGAACCTGCTGCTATTCGTGCCAGCGCTTACGGCGCACGCGTGGAGCCTGGAAGTGCTCGTGCAGGCGTGTGTAGCGACCGTCGCATTCGGACTGACGGCATCGAGTGTCTATCTGCTCAACGATATGCTCGATCTGGATTCCGACCGATCCCATCCGCAAAAATGTACGAGACCATTCGCAGCAGGCACGGTTCCCTTGCTGCACGGAGGTGCCCTGATAGCGATGTTGCTTTTGATGGCTTTCAGTCTCGGATCGTCCTTATCGAGCAGGTTTTTGGTGGTCCTCGGAATCTACCTTGGTCTCACCACGGCCTACTCGGTACACCTAAAGCAATACGTGATGATCGACGTTCTAGTGCTCGCGATGCTTTATACGCTGCGGGTCATTGCGGGAGCCGTGGCGATAAATGTCGTCGTGTCCTTCTGGTTGTTGGCCTTTTCGATGTTCCTATTCCTGAGTCTTGCGTTGGTCAAGCGCTGCTCCGAACTGGTAACCTTGACGCGGACGAGTACGCATAGGGCCGGGGGGCGAGACTATGCCGTTTCGGACTCGGCCCATCTGACCGTTATGGGTACTGCGAGCGGTTATCTGTCGGTTCTCGTGCTCGCTCTGTTTATCAACAGTCAAGATATCACGATGCGTTATTCGAACCCTCACATGCTTTGGCTATTGTGCCCTCTCATGCTTTATTGGGTCAGTCGTCTGTGGTTAAAAACAGGGCGTGGCGAAATGCATGAGGACCCTATTGTCTTTGCGTTACTCGATCGAGGAAGCCGATTCGTTGTCGCAGGCTTGATCGCAGTAGTATTCCTGGCGATATAGGGGTTTCACGAACGCTATTGTTTTCACTGCTATATACAGTTGTATAAATAACGCGACATTAGTGTTATTGATAAGGGTGTAAGTAGCCTTGCACTTGTTGGGAATTTCTTTGGATACTGCGAAAAGTTGAAGTCAATGCCGAACGAAGCTCGTCTTGGGTTACAAAATACCGATCGTGGGTACCATGTAGACGGGTATGATGCCAGATTCGCTCCAGCGCGTTGAGTTCTGGAGAATAGGCTGAAAGGTTGTAGACCTCCATATACTTGCGCTGTTGTGAAAACCAGGCCCAAACGTTTTTGTCCTTGTGGTAAGAGGCATTGTCTTGGATCAGATAGATTTTGCGGGGAAAGTAACTGCGCAGTGTTCTTTCGAGATAGTCGATGTAGGTATCGGCATTGAAAACCTTCTGGAAGTGATAAAGGAATCGAGCACAGTAAAGTTCGATTGTGCCAAATATTTTCAAGGTATTTCTTTGTCCTGTGGTCGGGATTTGTGGCTGAGAGCCTCGGCGCGCCCACGTTTGGTGGAGCGTGGGGTCCTGGCGGAAGCTGGCTTCGTCTTCGAAGAGGATGGCCGCCTTTTCGCTTTTGGCTTTTTTTTAAGATTAGGATACCGGTAACGGATCCATTTGGACTGAAGTGCCTTGTCGACCCGGGCCAGGACCTTTTGAGGCCGTTGGACAGAGAACTCAAGGCCGTGCAGGATGCGTGAGACATGGGCGGGATGAAAAGAGAGGGAGAATTCATCTTCAATGACTCGGGCTATCATGGGGCAAGTCCACACCCCAGAGCTAAAACCGTACGCCACAGGGCCCGACTCCAGAATGTCGGCCAACTGTTGGCGTTCGCGTTCAGAGATGGTCGGTGGACGGCCAGAGCGGTGCCCTTCCAGGATTCCCTCCATCCCCTCTGCTTGCCAGCGCTGCAACCACAAGCACACGTTGGAGCGATGAACTTTAAGGACGTCAGCGATTTCGCGAGCCTTCCTGCCTTCCATATTGAGAGCCACGGCATGAAGCCGGTTGGCCACCCGATAAGCTCTTTCCCGCAGGGCTTGCTTGCTGAGTCGGACCAACTGTTGGATTCTCTTGACAGTTCCATGAAGTTGTACGGCTCGCATACCACCTCCTGTTCTTCGGTGGCATGCTACACTATGTCGTGTTATTTATGCAATGCTATATAGCATGAAATTTTCTACGCTTGCCACAAATGCAACCCAAACAAAGTCTAGTGCCATCATGCTACTCGCCGATGAGACCACCACTAATCTGGTAGGTAACTTCGATTGACTCCGCTCGTTGGCCAATACAGCGCCCGTCAGTGAAATATTATATAGATCTTAAAGATTTTGATCGTCTGATTCGAACGTTCAAGGAGGAGAATACAAATGTATCTCATTACGGGTGGTGCGGGGTTCATCGGTTCCCACATCGTGACAAAACTTGAGTCGATGGGGGAGAAAGTTCGGGTGTTAGACAATTTTAGCTGCGGAAAGCGCTCTAACCTTGACGGCTTGGAAGGCAAGATCGAAGTCATCGCGGGGGATATTCTGGACCTTGACACTTTGAAGAAGGCCGCGAAAGGAGCCTTGGTGGTTTTTCATCAAGCCGCCCTACGCTCGGTTCCTTTTTCCGTTGAGAACCCGACCCTCGTCAACCGGGTCAATGTCGAGGGCACGCTCAATGTGCTGACCGCCGCTCGCGACGCGGGGGTCAAACGAGTCGTCTACGCCTCGTCTTCCTCGGCCTATGGCAGGGGTTCGATGCAGCCGAAAAAAGAAACAGATACGCCAGGCCCGATCTCGCCCTATGCTGTCTCGAAACTCGCGGGCGAATATTATTGCAAGGTTTTCAGCGAGCTTTACCGGTTAGAAACCTTCAGCTTGAGATATTTTAACGTATTTGGTCCTCGACAAGACGCAAATTCGCAGTACGCGGCCGTAATACCGCGATTCATCCAATGGGCGCTAGAGGGATCGCCTCTGGAAGTCCACGGTGACGGTTTGCAGTCCCGGGATTTTACTTACATCGACAATGTCGTCGCGGCGAATTTGCAAGCGGCCCAGACCCAACTCGGTATCGGCGGCACTTTCAACGTCGGGCAAGGCGAGACTCATACGCTTCTCGACCTCGTCGCCGTAATAGAAAAAAACTTGCAGATGAAATTAAAAAGATCACACACAGCGGCAAGAGCGGGCGACGTGCGCTATACCCAGGCCGACATCTCTGAGTCCAAACGCTGCCTCGGGTACAATCCCGTGGTTTCATTTGAAGAGGGATTGGCCAAGACGGTAAAATTCTTCCGCACGGGAATGGCATAAAAATTGGGACTTCAGGCTTCCGTGTGGCTAACCGGGGATCAGCCTAAGGCTGATCAGCCACAATTTTCAAGGCTGAGGCGCTGAAGGCGCGGAGAAAATCGAATGAGGATGTCATCTTGAAGAAACCCCTCAGCGAACTCGGTGTCTCTGTGGTGCAAAGGAATTCGGATATCTCACCGCGGAGGCGCGGAGGGCACGGAGTAAAAAGTTTTCGATTAAAAAATACTCCGAACTCTGAGAACTCTGTGCCTCTGTGGTGAAATAACGATTGCCGCTTTGGTTGCGGCTTTGCCGCACTGGGTCTCTGTGGTGAATACGCCTTCACAGTAAACCTGAAAGAGCGAAAATTAACCGGAAATTTCAGATATCTTTGGTTAGGCTTTTGATTTAGGTATAAATGGGAGTAGAACGAAGAAGGAGATCGCACATGTTACAGAGTCAAGAAAAGATCCCAGTGGGAACGCAGCATCAAACTTCCCAAGAGCTGGCTAGAAAGATCCAAAATCGTGCCGCCCGGCTCGGGGTCATCGGATTGGGCTACGTAGGGCTAACTTTGGCTGCGGAGATGGCCAAGGAGGGCTTCGAGGTGACCGGTATCGACATCGACCGCAACAAA
>Ga0209341_10006154_pt1 | contig 10746 bp, 9 predicted proteins | sample RifCSP13_2_FD_184020 | JGI IMG/M metagenome (GOLD analysis project Ga0209341, IMG submission 184020) | Soil microbial communities from Rifle, Colorado - Rifle CSP2_sed 13_2 (SPAdes) (version 2) | ecosystem: Environmental > Terrestrial > Deep subsurface > Rock core/Sediment | place: Rifle... | reverse complement strand
CCTTCTCGACGTTCTTCCACACCAGCTCCCACAGGCCCGGGCTACTCAAGGGTGCCGCCGATCATGAACGCCTACTATGGATTCCCAATGCTGCTCCCGACCTCTGGAGGTACGTCATGGTAGGTAATCCTGCGCCGGCGCGTTTCGATTCGGACACCACCATCGACGTACATTGTCACCTGGCCACGCCGAAGACAAAAGAGGCGGCCGCTCCTCATTACCGACCGGAATACGAACCCTACGACTACTTCATGGGAGCCGACTCGAAGCAGCAAAACGGGGTGATGTTCCCCACCATCGTTGAGGCCCTCACCAATCCGGCCGCCCGCCTCGAATACATGGATCAGATGGGGGTCGACGTCCAGGGTCTCGCCACCTTCGTGTCCGAGTATTTCTACTGGACGCCCGGCCCGCTTGGCGCGGAGCTGGCCCGGATCCAGAACGACAATCTCGCCCAGGCTGTTGCCGATCATCCGGACCGTTTTGTCGGGATGGGGGCCACCGTTCCTCTGCAGGACGTCGCCCTCGCCATTGCCGAAGTCGACCGGGTCGTAGACGAGCTGCGGTTCAAAGGGCTGCAGATCGGGGGCACCGTCAATGGCCACAACCTGGATGAACCACGTTTTCGTCCCTTCTGGGCGGCGGTTGCCGCCAAGGGGGTGCCGGTCATTCTGCACCCGAACGGCTATCCGGAAAGCCAGAGGTTTGGTGACTATTTCCTCACCAATTGCATCGGCAATCCGCTGGAGACGATGGTGGCCACCACCCGGATGATCTTCTCAGGTCTCTTCGAGGAGCATCCCGACCTCAAACTGGTGTTGCTGCACGGCGGCGGGTACTTGCCTTTCTATGCGTCCCGGGCCGACCACACGTGGAAGGTGCGGCCCGAAACCAGAGTGAAGATCCCCGACCACTCACCCAGCTACTACATGAAACGCCTGTTCTACGACACGATGGTCTTTCAACCCCTCTATCTGCGCCACCTGATTGAAGTAGTCGGCGCAGATCGGGTGATGATCGGAACCGACTTCCCGTTCGACATGAGCGAGACCGATCCGGTGAGGTTGGTTGACGGGGTGGAAGGCCTCACCGATGACGAGCGGTCGGCCATCAAGAGCAGCAATGCGATTGGGGTATTTGGCCTCTAAACACCGCCGGCAGCCTCTCGCTACGCTCAACCATCACATCCGCGGCGAACGGAGACGGCATGTTTGGTGGAGGGGAAGAACAGAGGGAGATACTGGACATCACCCGGCGGTTTGCCCGCGAGGTGGTCGCTCCGGTGGCCGCCGGGCTCGACGCAATGGCAAACCCCGAGGACTGCTTCTCGTGGGACATCGTCGAGAAGGCCGATGCCGCCGGAATTCGTACGGCCACCCTGAGCGAGCAGTACGGCGGAGTGGGGATCGATTCGCTCACTACCGCCATGGTGGTCGAAGAGCTCGCCAAAGCCGATTTGGGGGTTTCGGTCATCTTTGCACAGACGCTGAAGATCGCCCAGACCCTGCAGGGCGCGGCGACGCCCGAGCAGCGCGACCGGTTTATCCCCGACTACGCCGCCGACCCGCGTGGTCTGCTGGCGATCGGCATCACGGAGCCGGATCGATCATCGGACTACATCATCCCCTTCGCGGAGGGCGACTACCGCACCCGGGCCGTCCGGGCCGACGGCGGGTGGGTCATCAACGGCCAAAAGCATTTCATCTCGAACGGGAACCGGGCGCGGCTCTATCTGCTCTTCGCCCAAACCGAAAAGGGCACCGGGCTCGTGGAGGGGAGCACTTGCTTCCTGGTTGAGCGGGACACGCCCGGGTTCAGCATCGGACGGATTCACGACAAGATGGGCGAGCGCCTGGTGAACAACGCAGAGCTGTTCTTCGAGGATTGCTTCGTACCCGACGAGAATGTGCTGGGGGAGGTCGGCCAAGGGTTCCAGGTGCTGGCTCGCTTCTTCCCGGCGAGCAATGCCTACGCCGCCGCCAGCGTCCTCGGAGTGGCGGAGGCTGCCTACCAGCGTTCACTCGAGTGGGCCGAAACCCGGGTGCAGGGCGGTCGTCCCATCATCGAACACGCTCCGGTCCGGCAAACCCTGGCCAGACTTCGCATGCTCAATGACGCGTCTCAGGCCTATGTGTACCGCTCGGCGTGGCTGGCCGACCATCGCGACCAGGGTTGGGATGGCACCGTTGGAGCGTTGCCCAAGGTGTTCGCTGCGGAGGCAGCCTGGGAGGTGGTCACCGAGACGCTGGAGTTGCACGGGGGGTACGGGTATATGCGCGAGTTGGGTATCGAGAAGCTGGTGCGGGATGCTGCGGCTTTCTTGCACTCGGACGGCGCCAACAAGACGTTGCTGTTGAAGGCCGCCCGGTTCCTCCGGCCGTCGTAGCCGATTCGCGATCGTGCGATGTGCCGCGTTCACCGGTCGTCGTCTGCGGTCGCCCGGCGGTCAGATCTGGAGGCTGATAGCCACGATTCCGGCTACAACCAGCAGGATCGAGGTAACCAGTCCGGCATCGATGTGCTCTTCTTGCCGTAGGAACAGATAGCCCATCCCCAGCGTCCACAACGGTTGTGTTCCCTGCAGCAACCCGACGACCCAGGCGGGCGCGAAGGAAAAGGCGGAGAACTGGGCCAACAGCGCGGCGCTGCTGGCGACACCGGCCCAGACGAACAGCCAGGGCACCTCGTGGACGTTGTGTTGCATCCTTTCCCGCAGCCTTCTCCCGAAGGCATCGCTGGCAACGACCACAACGAATGCAGCGGCCGCTCCGATGAAGGCACCGATGACCGCGTTGGGGAAAAGCTGGAGTCCCCATTTCCGGGCCACGAAGGCCAACCCGAAGAAGATTGGAGCGGCGGCTGCGTACATGTAGCCGACTGCGGTCCGGCGCTCGGCCGTCTGATTGGCCAGTGCAGGCGCCGTCGTCGTCTGTCCTTGTCCGGTTGAGACCACAGATCCACGCCGCATGAGCCGGAGTAGACCGGCGATGACCAGGATCCCGCCGATCGCCTCGCCGATGGAGACTGTTTCGTCGAGGACCAACCACCCGCCGATTGCCGAGACGATCGGGTTCCCGGTCAGGAACGCGTTGGTGCGGGTCGGGCCTATTCGGCGCACGGCCCGCAAGTTCGACGCCCTCCCGAATACGGTCCCGACGACTCCACCCGCCACCAGTGCAGTTACCCCGGCCAAATCGAAGGGTGGCCAGTTGATGAAGAGGGCTACAACGCCGAGGCACACGGTATTGATCAGGACGGTCATGAGCAGCCCATCGTCGGCCGCCCTGTTTCGCATGCCGATACGAATGAGAATCGTGAACGCTGCGAAAAACAGTCCGGCCGCCAGGCCCAACAAAACACCCATCGGCTATCCGGCTCCGAGCCCGGGGGGGCCGTGAAGTGGTGAGCGCCATGCGCGCTCGGGGCCCGAGCCCGGTTTGGTCATCGATCTCTCCCACACAGCAGCGGGGAGTATGGCACACGGGCATCGATGACGAGCGCGGCAGTGTCCCGCTCTCACGGTACCTGAACGCTCGGTCTCCCGACTAGTGGCGATCAGTCCCGCATCCTGTACTCGCTAGGGTGGACCGGGACGATCTGGACAGGGGACTCGAATGCAGGTGACTACTACCGTCAACGGCCGGTTGGTGTCCGAGGATGTGGAGCCGCGGTTACTGCTCGTTCATTTCCTGCGCGAACGTCTGGGGTTGACCGGGACCCACATCGGGTGTGAGACGTCGTACTGCGGGGCTTGCACCGTGCTGTTGGGCGGGCGGGCGGTGAAATCGTGCACGATGCTGGCCGTGCAAGCCGAAGGCGCACAAGTCACCACGATTGAGGGTTTGGCAACGAGTGACGATCTCCATCCCATGCAAGACGCTTTTTCGGTCCATCACGCCCTGCAATGCGGCTTCTGCACACCGGGCATGATTCTCGCCGCCGTGGCCTTGCTCGCCGACCACCCCGACCCGACCGACCAGCAGATCCGGGTTGCCCTGGACGGGAATCTGTGCCGATGTACGGGATACGAACCTATCGTCAAGGCCGTCGAAGACGCGGCTGCCCGGATGCGGGGCGAGCCGCCGGCAACGGCCGAATGGGAGACCAAACGTCCTTCCCCGATTGTGGCGGGCAAGCAGTAATCCACGTGTATCCGCGCCCCTTCGACTACACCGCTCCTACCACCCTGGAACAGGCCGCCGTGGAGCTAGCCGCCCATCCGGGCGCCAAGATCCTGGCCGGGGGTATGAGCCTCATCCCCATGATGAAACTGCGGGTCCTTTCGCCTCCAACCATCGTGGACATAGGGAGGGTTCCGGGTCTGGGATTCATCACTGAACGGGACGGCCGGGTTGAGATAGGCGCACTGGCGCGCCAATTCCAGGTTGCGGCATTTCAACCCCTCGTCTCGCGGGCGGCCGCACTGGCCGAGGCGGCCGCTTGGACCGGCGACGCACAGGTGCGCAACCGGGGCACTCTGTGCGGTTCCCTCGCTCACGCCGACTCATCTGCTGACCAACCTGCGGCGGTGCTGGCCCTCGACGGCACGATGGTCGCCAAATCCGCGGGCGGGGTCCGGACGATTCGAGCCGCCGATTTCTTCGTTGACGCCTTCACTACCGCTCTGGAGGAGGATGAGATCCTCACCGGTGCGTTGATCCCGCTGAGCTTGCCCGGAGAAGGGTCCTCCTATCGCAAGGTAGGCCGGCGAGGCGGCCATGACGGTTTCGCGGTGGCCGGTGCGGCCGCGTGGGTCAAGGTCGAGCATGGCGTCGTTGCCGATGCCCGCCTCGCCTTGACCGGAGTGAGTACCCGGCCGCTCTTGGCCCATGGGATCCGGGAGGCACTGATTGGCTCGGATGGTTCACCGGGGGCAGTCCGTGCCGCCGCCGCGCGAGCAGTCGAAGGGGTCGTCCTCATCGCCGACCTCTACGGTTCCGAAGATTACAAGGCACACCTGGCGAGGTACCTGGCCGTCCAAGCGCTCGAGATCGCCTTGGATCGCGCGGGCGGAAGGGATCCACTGTCATGAGTCCCTGGGGCACACGAGGTTGGGACGTTGATGCCGATTCCTGATCTGAGCGATGAAGACGCGCGGCCGCTCCAGCCAGGCAACGCCACTCGCTTGCTGGCAGGGATGCGCCGCTGAGGAGCGTGGAGCGAGATCGTTGGCCGGTTCTCAGCTCACGTGACCGTCGTTGGTCTCGAGCCAGCGTGTTTCCGGGAGCACCACGGCGCCGGCGAGCGCCACCAGAACCAAGAGTCCGGCGAGGGGCAGGATCGATGGGCGAATACCGAAATGTTCATATAGCAGGGCGGTGACGGTCGGAGCAATGATCAGGCCGATGTCTCCAATAAAGCGAAAGGTGCCGAGACTCCGGCCGATGTTGCCGGCCGACGACAGGTCGGCGATTATCGTTCCGGCCACCGAGATCCCGTACGACGCCAGGGACATGAGAACGATCGAGGCCATCCACACAAAGGTCGTCATTGGTAGGACGAGCAGACCAACCCCGGCGGCTTGCACGAGCAGACCCGGAACCAGCGCCGCTTTGCGAGAGACGCGATCTGCCAGCTGGCCGCCGATGAGAGCCCCGATCAAGCGAGCCAAACCACCGAGCCCCAGCGCTAACCCGATGCTCGACGATGACAGCCCCAGGTCGGCGTCACCGATGATGGGAATCAGGGTCTGGGTCATCGAACCGAAAGTGGCGAACATGGCAAATGGCACACCGTAGAGCACCATCCGGACGCGCCAGGGTGCAAACGGGGCCGAGGGATGAAAGGATCTCGCGGTCGGTTTCCGAGGAACCACCGGTCGGGCGGGAGACATCAGAAGACCACCCATGAGAATGACGGCCACGATGCCGGCCACGGTCTCGGCCAGCCGCCAGCTTCCCAGACCGGCCAACAGTCCACCGAAAGTCGGTCCGAACGCCTGGCCGGCCAGCAGCGCCGCCGAGTAGGCGGAGAGGGCCATGCCCCGGTGGCCACCACCCGTGGCCTGGGAGAAGAAGGTCATACCGCCGGTGTTGGTCATGGCCGATCCGATACCGAGGATCAAAGCCGCCACCTGGGTCAGCGAGGCCCCTTGCGCTCCGGCAAGGAGGAAGCTCCCCGCCGCCACCACCAGCGCCGCCACCACCATCAACCGGGCGGCCGGCAACCGGTCTGCAACGTAGCCTGCCGGTATGTCGGTGAGAAGCCGACCGATCGCAAAGAAGGTGGTCAGGAGGCCGAGGTCTCCAGCCGACATGGACAGCTCGGAGCCGATGGCCGGGAGGAGTGGAACGCGAAAGAACGCCGTCGTTGTGATGCCAAACACAGCCACTCCGATGAGGGCAGCCTCACCGAGGGGCACCTTCAACGTGGCCTGGATCCGGGTTCTAAGGCGGGCATCCATGTTTGGTAAGGGTAGTGATTCCCGGTACCCGGTCCGGGTCGGAGGCCGGTGTTGGGTTTCCCGTTCGACGTACACTTGACAGCTCGCCTGCTCCGGGCGACAATCGTTTGCAAGGCGATATCGTGATATGAGAGGGAGCATCGTGACGCGGCTTGGCTGGATAGGCACCGGAAGGATGGGATACGCTCTCGTCGAGCGGCTGTTGCGGGCCGGAAACGATGTTTCCGTCTACAACCGCACCCGCTCCAAGGCCGAGCCCCTGGCCGCGCTCGGCGCCGAGATTGTGGACGGACCGGCCGATCTGGCCGATCGGGACATCGTGTTCGTGATGGTGGCGGGTTCTGAGGATCTCGTCGAGGTCGTAAAGGGCCGGGGCGGCCTCCTCTCTCGGCCCGACGTCGTGCCCAAGGTGATCGTCGATTCCTCGACGGTGTCGGCAGGTGCCTCCGCCGAGGTTCAGCTGGCCGTCGAGGCACGAGGATCGGCATTGCTGGCGGTGCCGGTCAGCGGCAATCCGAACGTGGTTCGTTCGGGCAAGCTGACCTCAGTGGCCTCCGGGCCTAGGGCGGCTTTCGAGATGGCCGCACCCTTCCTGGAGCTGTACGGAAAGAAGGTGACCTACGTCGGCGAGGGTGATTCGGCCCGGCTGGTGAAGATCTGTCACAACCTGCTGTTGGGGGTGGTGACCCAGACGCTGGCCGAGATCACGGTGTTGGCCGAACGGTCGGGCGTGTCCCGGGCCGACTTCCTGGAGTTCATCAATGGAAGCGTGATGGGCTCCGTGTTCACCCAATACAAGACTCCGGCCTTCGTCAACCTGGATTTTCACCCCACTTTCACCAGCCATCTTCTCCGCAAGGACTTCGAACTCGGTCTCGAAGCAGCCAGGGAGTACGATGTACCATTGCCGACCTCGGCGCTGGTGCATCAGATGGTCGTCGGCCTGATCGCTAGAGGCTACGGCGACGACGACTTCGCCACTCTGCTCGAACAGGAAGCCCAGGCGGCCGGGCTGGAGTTGAAGCCTGAGAACCGGGAGGTCACCGACGGTCTGGCGCCTGATCTGCCGGAACTGACCACCACAGACTGACGTCACGGGAGGAGCGGTCACATGGCTGAATTCGCGCAGACCAACATCCCGGCGCCCGGGTTGATGGGCGTCGACTGGGAACAGCGGGTCGACTTCAACCGATTGCGCAACTACCGGGTAGCACGCGTTCGCGAGGCGCTGGAGAACTCCCAGCTGGGCGGCCTCCTGCTCTTCGAAACCAGCAACATTCGCTACACCACCAGCACCCACATCGGCTACTGGGCGTTCAACAAGCTCGAACGGTATGCCCTCATTACCCGCTCCGGCGAGCCGCGCATCTGGGATTTCGGATCGGCAGCCAAGGCCCACCGCCTGCAGGCGCCCTGGCTCGACCCGACCCACTCCAAGGGTGGCAACACCGGGCTGCAGGGATCGATCGCTCCCGACGCTGGTTTGTCCAAGAGAGCGGCGCTCGAGATCAAATCGGTGCTGGCCGAGGAAGGCGTCGGCGACATGCCCCTCGGAGTCGATATCATCGAGATCCCGGTTTTGTTCGAGCTCCAGGCCGCCGGCATCGAGATACGGGACGGCCAACAGACCATGCTCGATGCCCGGCAGATCAAGAACCAGGATGAGATCATGTTGCTCAGCCAGGCCGCCGCCATGGTCGATGGCGTGTACCAACGCATCTACGAGGAGCTCAAGCCCGGCATCCGGGAGAGTGACGTCGTGGCGATGGCCAACGAGACGCTCTTCAAAATGGGATCGGAGTATGTGGAGGCGATCAACTCGATCGCCGGAGAGCGGTGCAGTCCTCACCCGCATGTGTATTCCGACCGGTTGATTCGCCCCGGCGATCAGGCCTACTTCGACATCATTCATGTCTTCAACGGCTACCGGACCTGCTACTACCGGACTTTCGCGGTCGGCCGGGCAACCCAATCCCACCGGGAAGCCTATAAACAGGCGCGGGAGTGGATCGACGCCGCAATCCAGCTGGTGAAGCCGGGCACGAGTACGGCCGACATCGCTCTGGCATGGCCCAAAGCCACCGACTTCGGTTTCGAGGACGAGATGGATGCCTTCGGGCTTCAATTCGGTCACGGACTCGGGGTCGGACTGCACGAGCGGCCGATAATCAGCCGGCTCAATTCCCTCGACAATCCGGTCGAGATCCAGGAAGGGATGGTGTTCGCTCTCGAGACCTACTGCCCGGCGGACGACGGACACTCGGCGGCTCGCATCGAAGAAGAGGTCGTGGTCACCGCCAACGGTGCCGAATTGCTCACCCTCTTCCCGGCCGAGGAACTAGTGGTCACAAACGCGTATTGATGGCGGGAGGTCGATAGTAGTGACGAGTGGGTCAGCCCCTGCGATGGAGATCGATCGAGAAGTACGGGTGGGCCTCTATCGCCGCATGGTCGAGCTCAGATTCTTCGAGAAGCGTGCCTATGACCTCTTCATGGAAGGGCTCGTCAAGGGAACCAGCCACCTCTCGCTCGGCCAGGAGGCGGTCGCGGCCGGGTTTGGAGAGGCCATGCGGGCCGACGACTACACCTTCTGTACCTACCGTGGCCACGCCCACACGCTCTCCCGGGGCACCCCGATGGCACGGGTGATGGGCGAGCTTCTCGGCCGCAGCAACGGCGTGACCGGCGGTAAGGGAGGTTCGATGCACCTGACCAGTGTCGAGCATTTCGCCATGGGGTCGTATGCGATCGTTGGCGCTCACCTGCCCATCGCCGCCGGGGCGGCTTGGTCGGCCCAGGAGCGAGGTAGCGGCCAGGTGGCCGTCTGTTTCTTCGGCGACGGTGCCACCAACATCGGCGCCTTTCACGAAGCGCTCAATATTGCGGCGGTGTGGAAGCTGCCGGTCGTATTCGTTTGCGAGAACAACCTCTACATGGAATACACCGCTATCGAGTCGGTGACGGCCGTCGCCCACCCGGCGGCGGATCGAGCGGCCGCCTACGGCCTCGAGGCGATCATCGTCGACGGAAACGACGCCGACGCGGTGTACGCCATCGCCGTCGAGACCCTTGATCGGGCTCGCCAGGGCGCCGGCCCTTCCCTGGTGGAGGCCAAGACTTACCGGCACGGCGGCCACTCCCGGGCCGACCCGGGCAAGTACCGGCCCGACCAGGAAGTGCAGGAATGGCTGAATCGCGACCCGATCGACATGTATCGGGAACGGCTGCTGACCGGGGGCGTCGACGACGGCACGCTCACGAGCATCGAAGAGGACGTTCGTGCCGAGGTTGAAGCAGCGACCCGGGAGGCGCGCCAGGCCCCGCCACCGGGTGCTGAGGCACTCGAACGGAACGTGTGGGCGGACGGGAGTGCGACGTGGCGGAACTAACCTACCGCGAGGCGGTGGCGGCCGGTATCGCCCAGGAGATGCGGCGCGACGAACGGGTCTATCTGATCGGTGAGGACGTGGCCGGCGCCGGCGGCGTGTTCAAGGCCACGCCGGGCCTTCTCGAAGAGTTCGGACCGCGCCGGGTCCGGGATACTCCTATTTCGGAGGAGGCGATCATCGGAGCAGTCATGGGAGCGGCGATGACCGGTCTGCGTCCCATTGCAGAGATCATGTTCTCCGACTTCCTGGCTACCTGCTGGGACCTGGTGGCCAACCAGATAGCCAAGACCCACTACATGACGGACGGGCAGATAACCCTGCCCTTGGTGATCCGCACCGCCAATGGCGGTGGCGCTCGCTTCGGAGCCCAGCATTCACAAAGCGTCGAGAACTGGGCGATGGCGATCCCCGGACTGAAGGTGGTGGCACCCTCCAATCCGGCCGACGTGATCGGTATGCTGGCAGCTTCAGTTCGCGACCCCGATCCGGTGATCTTCTTCGAACACAAGGCGCTCTATCCCACCAAGGGCGAGGTGCCCGACGGCGAGCTCGTCGACACTCTGGGCACGGCCCGGATTGTTCGGGAGGGGGGCGACGCAACGGTCGTGGCTCTGGCGGCGATGGTCCCCAAGGCGATGGCCGCTGCCGAGCTGCTGGCACAACGCGGGATGTTCATCGAGGTCGTCGATCTTCGCTCACTGGTTCCGCTCGATACCCAGACGGTGCTTGGTTCGATCGCCAAAACCAGCCGGCTGTTCACCGTCGAGGAAAACCCGCGCCTGGTCGGGTGGGGCGCCGAAGTGGTTTCGATCGCTGCTGAGGAGTGTTTCTGGGATTTGGACGGTCCCGTCGTGAGGATCACGACCCCGCATATCCCTTTACCCTCGGCGGACGCGCTGGAGGACCTGGCGATTCCGTCGGTGGACCGGATCGTCGCAACCATCGAGAAGTCGC
>Ga0209341_10006153_pt1 | contig 10746 bp, 11 predicted proteins | sample RifCSP13_2_FD_184020 | JGI IMG/M metagenome (GOLD analysis project Ga0209341, IMG submission 184020) | Soil microbial communities from Rifle, Colorado - Rifle CSP2_sed 13_2 (SPAdes) (version 2) | ecosystem: Environmental > Terrestrial > Deep subsurface > Rock core/Sediment | place: Rifle... | reverse complement strand
TGAAGCTCGTGATGCCGGTGTACGCCTGCAATCCCTGGTGGATGTCGATCGGGAAGAAGCCGAATCCGGGGTTGTCCTGCAAACCAGTCTCGGCGTTTCGGAAGAACAGCTCCTCGAACCAGTAGGTCATGTAGCCGGTCACACCGACGATCATCGCCACACCGACGGCCAAGGTCAGCACCGTGGCAGCGACGCGGCCGCGCGCCCGGCGCAGGTTGTCCGAGGCCAGTCGACCGCTGGCGCCTAACACCCTCGCCAGAGGGCGGCGCACCAGACTGCCCGTCAGGTCGATCAACGCCGGGCTCAGCAGACCAAGGCAGATCAGCCACATTGCGGCCAGGGCCGCGCTCAGCCGGTCCGCCCAGGGCGGTTCGATCCAGGCGCCCGGTGGATCAAGCGCCAGCCACGTCCACATCCCGATCGAGAGAATGAGGGCCGCGGGGGCCGCGGCGGTGTTCGGCCTGGCGATCCCACCTGGCGCCGCGCTTCGCAGCGCCGCCAACGGGGAGACGCGGGCCGCCCTGCGCGCCGGCGGGACGGCCGCCAGCAGGGCCACGACCATGCCGAGCGCCGCCGCCCAGGCCAATCGTCCGAGCGAGACCTGCCCCTGCCCGAAACGATTGAACATCTCGCTCGTCGCCTGGACGATGGCCACCAGCCCGCGGCTAAGGGCCACGCCGCCCAATGCCCCTGCCAGCCCGCCCAGAAGACCGACGGCCGCCGCTTCGGCCAGGACCATGGCTGTGATCTGCTGGGGAGTCATGCCGACGGCGCGCAGCCGGCCGAATTCCTCTCGCCGCTGGCCCACCGACATCGAGAAGGCATTGAAGGCCACGAAAGCCGCCCCGGCCGTGACGACCAACCCGACGACGGTCAGCCCGACGTTGAGCTGCTCGGTCATGAAGGCCGTGATGGCTTCGCTCTCGGCGGTGCGGTTGATCTCGGCCGTGACCGACTGGCTGATTTGCTCGGCGGCGACCAGCGTCGCCGCGCCGAGGGCAATTGCCAGCGCCGAGAGCAGGTTGCGAACCCAGGCGCGGCGCAGGTCGTGCCGCGCCAGGCGGAGGACGGCCGTCATCGGTCAGGCCTGGGCCAGGGAGTCGGCGGTCAATCCCGGTCCGCGCAACTCGTTCACGACGCGGCCGTCGCGCAAGAAGACGACCCGGTCGGCGCGTGCCGCCGCCCACGGGTCATGGGTGACCATCACCACGCTCTGTCCCGATTCACTGCAGGCGCGGCGCAGCAAGTCGAGCACGAGGCCGCCCGCCGCCCGATCGAGATTCCCGGTTGGCTCGTCGGCCAGCAACACCTGTGGACGGATGACCAGGGCGCGCGCCAGCGCCGCCCGCTGCTGCTCGCCGCCCGAAAGCCGATCCGGGGTGTGATGGGCACGGTCGGCCAGGCCGACCCAGGCCAGAGCCTCGGCGGCGCGCCCAGTGCACTCGCGCCACGGGCGCCCGTCCAGCAGTAAGGGCAGGGCCACGTTCTCCTCGGCGGTCATCGTAGGCAGCAGGTTGAAGAACTGGAAGACGATGCCGATGCGGCGTCGGCGCAGCACGGTCATCGCTCGCTCACCCAGTTCCGCCAGCGTGGACTCTTCCAGTGCCACCTCGCCGGCGGAGGCCGTCTCCAGCCCACCCAGTAAGTGCAGCAGCGTCGACTTGCCCGACCCGGATGGGCCCATGATGGCCAGGAACTCGCCGCGGCCGACGACCAGGTCGACGCCGCGCAGCGCCGCGACCGACACCTCGCCCATCGCGTACTCCTTGTAGAGCTGACGCGCTTCGATCAAGGGAGCCATCGGTGAGACCTCGCGTCGAACCTTGTCCATGATAGCCGAGAGCCGGGCTGTCGAACGTCGCCCGATCGTCCCGCCCGGACCGAAATCGCGCGCGCCCCGACCGGCCTGGTCAGCGGACCTCGCCGTCTTCGAGAACGACCGGCCGGTGTCCGACGTCCGGGTCGCCGAAGATACGGACGGCTCCGTCCGTTTGATCCTCCTCGCCGATCTCGGAAAGATCCCCGGCATTGGCACCGCCCTGGCCGCGGCGATTCCGGGTGTGATCAGGGGTATCCGTCGCTTCAGGAACGGATCGGCGCGAGTGGCCTACGTCGGCATCGATCCGGCCGTGTTCCCGACAGGGGAGTTCCGCCCCCGGGCGAGGCCCTGCGGCTGTCTCCCGCGCCGCCCTATCATCACCCCTGGCCGGCCGTGAAACGGGTATTGCGGCTCAAGGCCTTCGTCATAGGCCGATTCCGCTTTGCCGTAAGGGGATGGGTTGCATTTCCAATGGGCTCGCTCTCAACGCGGCTTCCGTGGTCCAAGGCGTTCAAGCCCCGCTCACGGATGTAGCCGTCAGTGGAGGCCAGGGGCCAATGCGAGTCCAGTTGTATTCCGAGGCGATTGTGTACGATAATGGCTTCGGAGATCGGCTAGGCAGTCGGCGAGATGGCAGGCGTGCCATGGGAGGAGGCAAGATGGCTAACAGGATGAAGACCGTTCGGTTCAAGAAAGTCGCCGATGTTATGCATACGGACGTGGCGACGATTGATGGAAGCGAGACCGTCACCAGGGCGATTGCAATGATGCGCAAGAAGAAGGTCTCGAGCCTGGTGGTCAATCGGAGGACCCACGATGATGCTTGGGGGATCGTGACCCGGAAAGACATCGTCAACGATGTCGTCGATCCGGGAAAGGATCCGAAGAGCGTCAAGGTCCATGAGATCATGACCAAGCCCGTGATCATGGTCTCCCCGGGTCTCGCGCTGAAGTACTGCGCGAGGCTCCTGCACAATTCGGGCATCCGCAGGGCACCCGTGTTTGATGGCAAGGAAATCGTCGGGATTATCAGCAACACCGACATCTTCAACGCCATCGAAGCATAGCGACCGAATCAGGGCGAGAGCCGGGTCCGTCCCTCGGCTCTGCCTCGGGATGCTCCGCGACCCCTCCGCGTCGCTCCGGAGTGTTGCCGCGACCCGGCCTGGACCTGGGCGAGGGTCGCCCCGCTGATCTAGATCGCCGCAGGGACAAGTCTCGCACAGGGGATCGAGCCAGGGATCCCGCGTAGGAGGGTTTTCCAGACCCGGCAGCGGCGATGCGGATCCTTGTTCGCCTTTCGCCGGATTCCGCGTAAGCGTCTTCGTCTTCAAAGACGCCTGGCAGCACGTCTCTTAGCGGCAACTGGTCGTCCGCCAACGGCGGATGGTGTCAGCTCGGCGGTTCGGGAGGCCGATCTTCCTGAGCTCCCCGACGACGCTCGCGAGGGATGCCGCACCCGATTAGAGGCGGCTCTTTTTCTCCGCTCCGAGCCCGGCCGCGCGCGCTCGAGCGACGGCCTCGGTCCGGTCGGCCACCTGGAGTCGGCCCAGGATGTTGGAGACGTGGTTGCGCGCCGTCTTCAGACTGATGCCCATGCGCTCCGCGACCTGCTGGTTGCTCAGCCCCTGCGCTAACAAGTAGAGCACCTCGCGCTCACGGTCGGTGAGCTCGGGAAAGGCGGCGCGCTCCGCGGATGGAGTCGCCTCGGCCAGGTAGCGCATCAGGCGCTCGGCGACCCCCGGACCGAACAAAGCCTCGCCGCTGGCTACGGCGCGCACGGAGCGGAGCAGGGCCTCTTCGTCCGTGTCCTTGAGGATGTAACCCCGGGCGCCGGCCCGCATCGCGGCCAGCACCGTGTCGGTGTCTTCGAACATGGTGAGTACGAGCACGTTCACCCTCGGCTGAGAGTGCAGAATGCGCCGTGTCGCCTCCACCCCGTTGATCTTGGGCAACTGCAGATCCATGAGGATGACGTCCGGTTGGAGGACGGCTGCCTGCGCCACAACCTCCTCGCCGTCGCCGGCCTCACCGACGACTTCGAGGTCAGGCACCGAATTGAGCAGGGCGCGCAAGCCATCCCGGAAGAGACGGTGATCGTCGGCCACCAGGACGCGGATCGGTGTGTGGTGCATGGACGTCAGCTGGAGTCATCCACCAGCAGGGCCGTTTCCGAGCTGGTCGTTTCCCATCCGGGCGCCCGAGAACTGGCCGGAAGAAAGGCGAGTACGCGCGTGCCTCCTTCGGCCGGCGACTCGATCGTGCAGGAGCCGCCCAGTTCGGCGACGCGCTCGCGCATCGAGGCGATCCCCACGCCGGGCCGATGGGTGGCGGGAAGACCGACCCCATCATCCACGACTTCGATCGTCACCTGGTCACTGACGCTGAGGTGGATCTGGCAGTGGCGGGCACGCGCGTGGCGCGCCACGTTGGCCAGGGCCTCGACGACGATGCGATAGGCGGCGACCTCGACGGCAGCGGGCAAGATCGACATCTGGTCGGGGGCGTCGACGCTGACCTGCAGACCGCCCGTTGAAAACAGGCTCGCCTGTTCACGGATCGCAGGGATGAACCCCAGCTCGTCAAGTGCCGGCGGACGGAGGTCATAAACCACACGGCGGATGTCGGTGATGACGCTGTGGATCTGCTCACGCAGCTCGCCGAGTTGTTCCTGGGCAGCCGGCGGGTCCTGCTCGATGAGGTTGCGCAGCGTGCCGACCTTCAGGCTGAGGGCCGCCAGCGTGGGGCCGATCGTGTCGTGCAGGTTGCGCCGAAGGCGGCGGCGCTCCTCCTCGCGCGCGAGGACCAGGCGCTCGCGCGCCTGCAGCAGGTCGTGCGCCTGGCGCACGACCTGGGCGGCGGACCCGGCGCGGCCGGCGATCGTCGCCAGCAGCCGGCGTTGCTCGGCCGTCGGCTGCTGTCCGTCGATCGGAAACACAAGCAGGTGTCCGACGATCTCCGAACGATAGAGAACCGGGAATGTGAGAGCCTGGGAGGGTTGTCGCTCGGGCGCAGCCGGGTCCTGCATTCGACCGACGACGTCCGACCGCCCGCGGCGGATCCCGCCGACCTTGGTCCCTCCCTCGTGCTCCGCGGCGAGGACGAGGTCCTCGGCCTCCAGCCGTTTCAGATAGACGGCCGCATACTGCGCCGGGAGAGCGCGAACCACAACCCTGACGACGGTGGACAGAATTCCACGCGGCTCGAGGCTGCCCTTCAGCCTCTCGGCGAGCACGGCAAGCTCGGTCTCAGGCCCGGCGGAGGACCCGGAGGGACCGCGACGCCGCATCTACGCCACCGTGCCAGCCGTCACGAGGATCAAGGCCAAGGGGTTCTCGGGCGGCCTGGCGCCGGCCCAAAGCGCAGGCCGGTCGGTCGACCCGACCGCCAGTTCGCCCAGGCGGTGTGCGAGTTTCTCTCCAGACCTTGGCCCCATGGACGGCGTCCTCACCCGACGGACCATGCGACTCGCCCCGCCTTTGGCCTTGGAGGATGCTCTGGCCACGTTCGCTGCTCCGGAGGCGAGGTCAAGTTCGGAGCTTCACGAAGTGGATCAGGTCCTTTGGAGAGGCAGGGTCGCTAGCCATTATAGGCCGTCGCCGCAAGTCGGCCAGTCGGCGGTCCGGACCGTGCGCCGCGAACTCCTGACCCGCGCGCGGGCCCGTGCCAGGCGGCGGCCTTTCCCGTGCGGCGCGGGAAGAACTTCCCGGCGGGCTGGGACACCGACCCCTTTCGCACGGGATACCTGACGTGCTATAGAAATAGGTATCGAAGACGCTATCCCGCGAAAGGAGGAGCGAATTGCCTGTCGCTATCCAGCGTTCTCAGCGATGCGACCGGCGAACCGTGCTGAGCAATACGCCGAAGCCGCATCCCTAACTCGCACCAGAGAGAAAGCGTGAGGAGGTGTACGAATGTCGGTCAGCTTTGTCATCCGAGTCGATTACGACCTGATCAAGAAGATCGCCGACGTGTTTCGGCAGAAGGAGACGGACGCCCAGCAGGTGATCAAGAAGTTGGAGGGCCCGCTCGAGACCCTCAGGGAGGGCGATTGGATCGGGGTAGGCGCGACGGCGTTCTACAACGAGATGGACAATCTAGTCCTGCCGGCCATGAAGAGACTGCAGAGCGCCATGACCGAGGGCGATCGGGTATCGAAGGAGATCGCGAGGCTCCAGCACGAAACCGAGAGCTCGATCACCGCCATGTTCGTGAACATCACGGGCCTGGACATGTCGGCCTGAGCAGAGCTCGTCCGGTCGACGGAGACTGTAGGAGGGAACTATGCCTGATGTACGAATGAACTATGAGACCATGCGTCAAATGACGACCGCGTTCAATGAGGCGAAGACGCAGCTGGAGGAGATCCAGCAGGCGGCTAAGAAGCAGGGGAGTGAGATGGAAGCCGGCGCGCTCCAGGGGCAGGCCGGGGAAACCTTCCGCGCCGCCATCAACGGCCCTCTGACGAAGGCGCTGCAGGATCTCGCAGGCAAGATGGGTGAATTGGCGGAGGATGTCGACAAGGCCCGCGCAGAGCTCGAGGAAGGCGTCAAGGACGCCAAGGGCCGCTTCCAGAATTAGTCCGCTACGTCAGACAGGAGGATCATGAGCCATGGTCGGAAGTATCGGAAGTATCGGAAAAGCTATTATGGGAAACGCCTTCCAATTGAGCCCCAGCGCAGTGACGGAGGCGATCAGGGGGTTCAGCCAGCAAAGGACCTTGACGGAACAGGCCCAGTCCGTCGTCAAGAGCTTCGGCCCCAAGGTCCAGTCCGGCTGGATCGGTGGAGACGCCGATGAGTTCAACGCCGACATCCAGCGCAAGCTGATGCCCAAGTACGCTGAATTTGCAGCGGCGTTTTCGGGCATCGAACTCAACCTCACCAACTCGAATAGCCAGACCTCGGCGGCCGACAAGAAGGCGGCCTCGCTGGCCCAGGGGTTCGCCGACCTCTGTTCCCAGATCTTCTAGCAGCCCGTTTCGGAGATTCTACAGCGAAGGAGAATCAACATGGCCGGACAAGTCGTTGAGATGGACTACGCCGTGATCCAAAGCACGGCGAAGGGATTCAGGGGACAGTCGGATATTGCGCTCGCAATTGGGAAGGCCGGGGTCGCACTCTTCACAGGCCTGGAAGCCGGCTCCATGTGGTTCCCGCCGATGAAGGCGTATTACGGGCGCTGCAAGCGGGCCGTGGACAAGAAGTCCAAGGAGCTCTCGAAGACGTTGTTGGAGTTCGCCGATGACCTCGAGCTCGCTGTCAAGGACCACAAGACAGGCGATTTCGAGGGGAAGAAGTACTTCGGCCCGAAGTGACGGCCTTCGAGGCCCCTGACGGCTTCCCATCGTCGGTCGAAAGGCTGACGGACGGCGGAAGAGCGCTGTTCCAGGTGTGATGCGTGCAGGGCGGGCCGAGAGGCCCGCCCTCGCATCCCTAACGATTCGTCAGAACCTGCAGGATCAAGTACGCGACAAACAAGACGATGCACAGCAGCGACACGCCCGCGACGGCGAGCAGCACTTTGGTGCCCATCGGCAGAGGGCGGCTTTCCGGCGGCGAGCCATAGACCGACGTGAGCGCCTTGGCCAGCTGCGATACATTCGGGTAGCGATCGGTCGGGGCGATGGCCCTGGCGACCATCTTGACAACGCCCGAGGCTTCGAGCTCGGGGCGATCGATCGGCGGCGGGGACGGGTTCTGCGCAACGACGCGCCGCACCTGATCGTCGCGCTTCAGATAGGGCTCAAACGCCGGCCGGCCGGCGAGCATCTCGTAGAGGATCAGGCCGAGCGAGTAGGTGTCGGCGGCCAGGCCCTGGCCGGCGCCGCGCCCGGCCAGCAGCTCGGGGGCGGTGTAGGCCGGCGCGAAGCGCGGGATCAATCCTGCCAGGTAGGCCCCGTCGACGTTCCCGTCCAGGAGCCAGCCAAAGTCCAGCAGGGTCGGATGCCAGTGACCTTCGGCGTCGACCCCGACCATGACCATGTTGGGTGTGAGCGAGAGGTGCGCAAGGCTGCGCGAGGCGAGGGGACGAAGGGCACGCGCCAGCGTGACGGTGACCCACGCCGCTTCGTAGTGCCAGACCTGCGGAGTCTCCAGTACAAGGTCGCTGAGCAACGAGCCGCCGACCGGCTGGAGCACGGCGTAGACTTTCGGCTCGCCGAGGTACGAGATCTCGCCGTGAAGGCGCTTGGAGGGAGTCGGGTAGGGCGGAAGGAGCCTGAGGTGGATGGGGTACGGATCGGGACGCAGGCGCTGGAGCAAGGAGGGCTTTCCGGCCGCGCCTCCGATGGACTTGAGGAACGCCGCCTCGCGCTTCAGCCGATCTTCACTCTCCGGATCGGCATGCGCCACCTTGAGCCAGACGGTCTGCCTGCCGCGCAGCGATTCGTAGACCGCCGCCGTGCGCCACACAGTGATGAGCTTGGTGATCTTCAAGTCGCCCAGGTGGTCGCCGTAGGAAAACACCGGATAGCCCTGCTCGGCCGGGCAATCCCGGTCCTGGCACCACAGGTTCCCGTCCATCGTCACGCGTCTGCATCGTTCACAATACCTGGCGACGTTCATGCGGGTTCCGGCTCCTGGAGAGCGATCGAGTCCGCCTTACGCATGCGTTGGGTTTGACTCGGGCGACCGTCGGGCTATAATCCTGAGATTCTAGGTGAGGATGTTCCGCTTGTCAAACCAGGGGACGTGATTCGGTCCGCAACTCGCCTGCCGGGTCCGAGCCTGCCGCCGGCCCCGGGCAGCAAGGGTGACTCCCATGCCGCTTGAGTACATCGATCGCCCGCCGCGCGTTCAGCCGGAACTTAACACGGGGGAAGTCAAGATCCCCAAACCACCCGAGCCCAAGGAAGGTGGGATCCAGGCCTTCCTCTCCCTGCTCCTTCCCCTCATCATGATCTTCGGATTCATCTTCGCCAGCGGCTCGGGCAACGTCGCCATGATCATCCCCATGGGCCTCGGTATGGTGGCCTCGATCGCCTTCGGAGCCTACAGCCTCCGGGCGGAGCGGACGAAGGCGGCCGAGAAGGAAAGGGCCTACGCGGCGCTGTTGAAGGAGATGCGGCAGGAGATGCTGGGCTCCCAGAACACCCAGCGCATGTTCTTCCATTACAACTATCCGGATGTGCCCGCCCTCTTGGAGATCGCCGCCCGCAAGGAAACGAGTCGCTTCGGCTCCCGCATCTGGGAACGACGCCCGACCGACCGCGATTTCGGCGTCATCCGTCTCGGCATCGGCGCGCGTCCATCCACGGTGATCTACAAACTCGAATCGGAGGAGGCCTCGCTCGATGGGGGGCTGCTGTTGAAGGACGCCCGCCGGCTGGCGACGGACTCGGAGGTGCTCACCGAGGTTCCGATCACGATCCCGCTGCGCCCCGCGGCCGATGAACCTGAAGAAGACGAAGAGGCACGAACCGAGAAGGAAAAGGAGACGGACGAGGCCCTCTCCGGTCTCTACGAGCCGCCCCGGCATTCGATCGGCATCTTCGGCAAGAACCCCACACAGACCGCTGACTTCGCCCGCGCCGTCGTCGCCCACTTCTGCACTTTCCACTCCTCCCAGGACGCAAGGCTGTATGTCATCGGCCATCCGGGCTCGCACAGCAGCTGGGAATGGGCCGAGTGGCTGCCGCACAGCATCGTCCGCGGTTTTGGAGACGACGACGACGGCGCGCCCCCTTCCTCCGACCAGCTGTGCTTTTCGGCCCAGGCGGCAGACGTCCGCGCCTTCTGGAAGCGCATCAAGCGCGAACTGGATTCGCGGCAGATCCGCCTGAACGAGACGAAGGACAAGGACGAGGGCCAGGGGCCGGCCGAGATCACCCTCCCCTTCCTGCTCATCGTCGTGGACCTGCTCGGGGAGGCCCCCGAGAACACACCGCTGAAGGACGTGGCCTCCGAAGACGTCGTCGCCACGCTGAACCGCGACGGGCCGACCCTGGGCGCCGCCATTTTCTTCCTCGTCGACGAACCGTCGAAGGTCCCGAGCGACTGCCAGGCGATGGTGGAAGTCGCGGCGGTCGGCGAACAGGTGGTCTTCCGCTACATCGAAGTCGGCCTGAACACCCCGCGCTACCTGGGGGTGGCCGATCTGCTCAAGCCGCTCGAGGCGCGCCAGCAGTTCGCCGCCCGATTGCGTCGCCTCGAACTGGCCCGTCCGGCGGGCGCCGATCTTCCGCCGGCGGTGGAGCTGCTCCAGATGATGTCCCTCGTCGCCGGGCATCGGATCGCGACTGTGGACAAGATCCCGCTCCAGGAGAACTGGGCGCACAGCCTGCAGCCGGAGAATCAAGAGTGGTTGAGCGCTCCGATCGGGCTCGTCAGCAGCCGCGAGGCCAGGCACTTGATCTTCTCAGCGAAGGAAGACGGGGTGCACGGCATGATCGCCGGCACCACCGGCTCGGGCAAGTCGGAGCTGCTGATGACGCTCGTCGCCGGCCTGGCCGTCCGCTACGACCCGCGCATCATCAACTTCGTGCTGGTGGATTTCAAGGGCGGCGCCGCCTTCGAGCCATTCCGCAAGCTCCCGCACGTGGTGGACATCCTGACCAATGTGCAGGCCAGCGCGGTGGAGCGCATGTTCGTCGCCATCCAGGCCGTGATGGAGGAGCGAGCGGTGCTGCTGGCCCGCAGCGGGGCGAAGGATCTCGTCGAGTATCGCCGCAAGGTTGCCCCGCGCCTGGGGCCGGACGATTCTCTGCCGCGAACCTTCCCGCACCTGTTCATCATCGTCGACGAGTTCGCCGAGATGATCGTGGCCAATCCGGACTACCGGGCGCAGTTCGAGAGCATCACGCGCCTGGGCCGCGCCTTCGGCGTGTCGCTGCTGCTCGCCAGCCAACGCCCCGCCGGGGTGGTCTCAGATCAAATGCGCGCCAACATGAAGCTGCGCGCCTGTCTGCGCGTCGAGTCAGCGGACGA
>Ga0209341_10006152_pt1 | contig 10747 bp, 9 predicted proteins | sample RifCSP13_2_FD_184020 | JGI IMG/M metagenome (GOLD analysis project Ga0209341, IMG submission 184020) | Soil microbial communities from Rifle, Colorado - Rifle CSP2_sed 13_2 (SPAdes) (version 2) | ecosystem: Environmental > Terrestrial > Deep subsurface > Rock core/Sediment | place: Rifle... | reverse complement strand
ACGTTGCGCCCATCGAGCGGCTGTGATGGACGTCGACGACGAGTTCATCCGGCTGCGCACGACGATCGTCGATCTCTCCGACGGAACGCCGGTCCGGGTCCGACCGATCGTTCCGGCCGACAAACCGCGCATCGCCGAGGGTCTGGCCGAGTTGTCGGCTGAATCGCGCTACCTGCGTTTTCTTCGGCCGGTCGATCATCTCTCTTCTGAGGAACTCGCCTATCTCACTCAGATCGATTACCGCACCCATTTCGCCTGGGGAGCGGAGCTGGCTCGGGGCCGGGAACACCGCGGGATCGGTTTGGCGCGCTACGTGTGCCAAACCGACGATCCGGCGACTGCCGAGGCGGCGGTGGCCGTGCTCGATGCCTACCAGGGCAGGGGACTCGGAGGCATCCTGCTCAGTTTGCTGGCCGAATCGGCGTTACAGAACGGCGTGCAACGATTCCGGTCGTACGTGTTGTCGGCCAATCGCAAGGTGCTGGAGGCCCTCGAACGGCCCGGCATCGAACGGCAAGACGAGGGCGGCATGGTCCGTTTCGATGTCCCGCTACCGCTGCCCGTCGATGCGATACGAGACTCGGGCCTCTACGAGGACCCTCCGAGCCGTGGCACGAGGTGAAGCCGAGGTCCGGCCGTTTCGGTCAGGAGAGCTGCCGAACCGGATCGGTTGATCGCTTCTCAGCCGACCAGGAACGAGTTCAGTGCCGCGATGGCACGTAGTACACCGTTCTCGTCACGAAGCCTCACGCCAAGCCCCGATCGGCAACATGCCTGGCCTGGTCGGAAATCCCCTCTCCGCTCGTACGTTGGTGGCACCCGATACGACACCGCTCGACGGCAGCTATGCACGGACGGTGCCGAAGTGGGGGGACCGGCCGGCGCGTGCCGTCATTGTCCACCGTACCGGCTGGCGGTCGGAGAGGACATCCTCGAGCTCGGGAACCGACAGGTCCGGAGACCCTCAGATCGGCAGCCCGGATCGCTCGGCGCAGACCCCTTCGATCTCCTGAATGGCGGTGGGAACCCCGGCGGTCAGGTTCTGGTGCCCGTCGGTGGTGATCAGGATATCGTCTTCGATCCGGACCCCGAGCCCGCGGAATTCGGCGGGGATCGGATGTTCGACCGCCCCGGCCTGCTCCTTCTCTTCCGCCTCGAGCTTCCTGGCAGCATCGGTCCCCAACCGGTAGCGGCGTTCCATCCAGGCCTCGAAGTCGTATTCGAGTAGCGGGAAGGCGACCGATTCCTGTTCCGGGTCAACGTAGAGGCCCGGTTCCACGGTGAAGGCCATCGACGGTTCCAGCGACCTCGCCTTCTGGTCGGGCGTCATGTAGGTGCCCGCATCATGGACGTCCATGCCCAACCAGTGGCCGGTGCCGTGCATGAAGAACTGGCGATAGTGGTGCATGGCGAGCGAGTCATCGATCCTGCGGGGCAACAATCCGAGTTCGATCAGCCCTTCGGTGAGCAACCGCTTAGACGTCTCGTGAAGCTCCTTCATGGAACCCCCCGGCGCAGCCTTGTCGATGGACGCCCGTTGGGCAGCGAGCACAACCTCGTACAGTGCCTTTTGCGGGGCGGTGAACACGCCGTCGACCGGGAAGGTGCGGGTGATGTCGGCAGTGTGGTACCCGTATTCGGCGCCGGCGTCGATGAGCAGGAGATCGCCCGCCGTCAACCGGCGACTGTTGTCCACATAGTGGAGGATGCACGCGTTGGGCCCTGAAGCGACAATCGAGCCATACCCGACGCGTTGCGCTCCCTTGACACGGAACACGTACTCGACGGCCGCTTGCACCTGATACTCGTAGAGGCCGGGTTGGGCGAACTTCATCGCCTCGAGGTGCGCGCCGACCGAGATATCGCATGCCGTTCGAAGGCTCCCGATTTCGGCGTCGGACTTGAGGAGGCGCATCTCAGCGATGACGGCATGCAGATCTGATATCAAATCCGGCACGTTCCGGCCGTCCCGGGCCCGGAACCGGCGAGCCTGACCCAGCACCGAATTGATCATGCTGTCGTGGGCGAGGTTTCCCATTTGGTAGAAAAGAGCCGAGCACCCAACGAGGTAGCCACGCAGCTTCTCGTCCAGGTCCGACAGGGGGTAGGCGGCGTCGGCGCCGTACACAGCTTTGGCTCCTTCGACTCCGGCCCGGTAGCCGTTCCAGATCTCCATCTCCCGATCCCGCGGCCTCACAAAGAGCACATACCGTTCCTCGTCGTGGCTCGGGTTGATGATGGCTACAGCATCCGGTTCGTCGAAACCGGTGAGGAAGAAGAAGTCGCTGTCCTGTCGGAAAGGATGCTCAACATCGTCATTGCGGATCTGCGGGCTTGCGGCCGGGATCACCGCAATGCCATCGGAGATGGCGGCCGCCAGGCGCTCACGCCGTTCCCGGAAAGATGCCTGCTCCATGGGCAGAGCGTAGCGCGATGACTTTCCTTGGCCCTTCTCCCGAAAGTGCCGGCCGGTCACCACCGCGGTGCCGGAAGAAGAGGTTGCATCCACAAGAGACTTTCCCGAGCTCTTACGTGCCGGCCCGCCCCACCGTCACAAAGAGGGAGAAGTGCTCCGAACCAAGGCTCTCTCCGAGATACCGGTCGACCGTCGTCAGTTCAGGGCTGTGAACCAGATGGTCGATCGGGATGCCGAACAGGGTGTAGCGGGTCGGCCAAGATGCCTGGACTCCGAATCCTCTCTGCGAATTGACCAGACCAGCCTCTCTGGTGACGAGCGAGAACCCTCGCGACCATGTCGAAGCATTGAAGTCCCCTGTCACCACCACCGGAACGTCCTGGCGGGATGCCCATTCCCCGACAATCCGCAACTGCTCATCGCGGGCCGCCGCTCGACTCGGGCTCACCGGCGACAGCGGATGCGTGCCGAGGACCTTGATCTCGCTCCCACCCAACTCAATGATCACCTCGATCGACAACTGGCCGAAATCTCCAAGGGGAATGACGTTGGCAACGACGTCCTCCCCCACCAGCGCCAGGGTGCCGAACAGTGAGCCAGGCTCCCGGGCGCTGACCATCCGGTAGGGCAGATCGGATCTGCTCAGGGCGTCCTCCCAATCGGTTGACGACTCGTGCAGGAAGATGATGTCGGCCCCGCTGGCGGCCAGGTAGGCGATGACCGAGGCACGCTCGGGGTTGGAGGCCGTCACATTGAAACTCAGGATCTGAAGGGACGAAGAACCGTCGGGTTGAGCGGGCCGATCCAGATACAAAGGAACAATCAGGGCCAGATTGACCACCAGGGCCACCACGGCCGGCAGGGTGGTCCGTCGCCAACCTAAACCGGCCAGGACCGCAACGGCCGGCACCAGAAGGGCCGCATATTGGACGCGGAAATGGGCGGCCAGATCGAATCCCCACCAGATGCCACCGAGAAAGCCTGCAGCGGTGAGCAGAACAAGGAGGAGAGAGACCGTCGTGGCGAAGCTCCCCACCAGGTTCGCCACTGCCGACGTTGATCGTGTCTTCTGCGCCATGACCTCCTTGCCGAATGGTAGATGGGCCTGTCGAGCCCGACTCAGAGGTACCAGGAATACCACTAGCGAGCATTATCCGTTACGTTGCGACTTTCCCCTCCGGAAAGGTTCGCCGATGCCGACCCCGCATATCGACGCCGGCCACGGTGACTTCGCCGAGGCGGTTCTCCTGCCCGGGGACCCCTTGCGAGCGCAGCACATCGCGGAGACGTTTCTCGATGCCCCGCGTCGGGTGACGGCGGTACGCAACATGCTGGGATTCACCGGCACCTACCAAGCCATGCCGGTGTCGGTGATGGGTACCGGTATGGGCATCCCTTCGGCATCGATCTACGCCACCGAATTGGTCAATGAGTACGGGGTACAACGACTGATCCGGGTCGGTTCGTGCGGGGGTCTGAGATCAGGGATCGGGCTTCGCGACGTGATCCTCGCCGGCGGCGCGTCCACCGATTCAGGCGTCAACCGAGCCCGCTACGGTGGCATGGACTTCGCAGCCACCGCCGATTTCAATCTTCTGAGAACGGCCCACCAGGCAGCTGCAGCCGCCGGCGTGGAGGTCAAGGTGGGCAATGTCCACTCCTCGGATCTCTTCTACCACCCGGACAAGGAGCGGTTCGAGGTCATGGCGAGCATGGGGATCCTGGCCGTGGAAATGGAGGCAGCAGGGCTCTACGGGGTGGCGGCCGAAACGGGAGCTCGCGCTCTGGCCATCCTCACCGTCAGTGATCTCATCATCACCGGCGAGACAACCTCATCGTCCCAACGGGAAAAGACCTTTGACGACATGGTGAAGATCGCCCTAGAGGCGCTCCTCATCGACCGGAGCGGGTTCGGCCGAGGAGCGGCCAAGTAACATCGGGCAACCGACGGGACTGAAACAGGATTCCGAACCGATGCAACGATGGCGACCTCTGGCGGGTACGCAATCTCGTTATCGCCGCGTATCCGATGACGGCCGGGTCGCCACATCGGCCGGCCTGCCCGAGGCAGTGGTGGAGCGGCGGCCCGGCGTCCCTATGCGTCTCCCAGGATCGAACGGAGCCGGGCCAGCTGGTCGAGAACCGACGCATAGCTCCCACCGCCGGGAGTGCGTCGTCGTTCCACCGAGATCTTGGGGTCGATGATATCGAGATCCTCGGGAACGAAACTGAGGTGCGCCGCCTCCAGTTCGCCGGCCGTCACCTCGGCCAGGCTCTTGCCCTCTGAGAGGAGACGGGCCACCAGTCGGCCCACCGCGTTGTGTGCTTCCCGGAACGGTATCCCGCGCGCCGCCAGCACCTCGGCGAGATCGAGGGCTGTTACCCAGCTCGACGGCGCCGGAGGATCGAACTCCGCCGAGGCGACCATCCCCGAGAGCGCCGCCAAGGCCCCGGCCAGGGTGTCGTCGGCGTCGAATACGGCCGCCTTGTCTTCTTGGAGGTCACGGTTGTAACTGAGCGGCAGCCCCTTCTGCAGCGTCAGCAGCGCGGTGAGGTCACCGATCACACGGGCCGCCTTGCCCCGCACCAGCTCGGCGATGTCCGCATTCTTCTTGTGAGGGAGAGCCGAAGAACCGGTCGTGAACCGGTCGGCAAACGTCACCCATCCGAACTCTGTCGTCGACCACAGCACCAACTCCTCGCCGAGGCGAGAGAGGTGCGTGAGGGCTTGGGCGCAGCAAAAGGCGTATTCGGCAACGAAGTCCCGTGACGAGACGGCATCGAGCGAATTGGTGAAGGTGCCACCCATCCCCAGTTCCTCCGCGACGATCCCCGGATCGAGGGGCAAGCTACTGCCGCCGGAGGCACCGGCACCGAGTGGTGATACCGCAATTCGGTGCTCGGCCTCCTCGAACCGCTCCCCGTCGCGCACCAACATCCACACATACGCCAGGAGATGATGAGCAAGCGGAACCGCCTGCGCTTGCTGGAGGTGGGTGTAGGAGGGAACCACGATGTCACCGACCTCCTCTGCCTTGTCGATGAGGACCCGCCCAAAGGACCTGAGTTGCGCTACTCGCTTGCGAGCCGCTCGCGTCAGGTACAGGCGCAGGTCGAGCGCAACCTGATCGTTGCGAGACCGGCCGGTGTGCAGCTTCCCGGCCAGTGCCCCGACCGTCTCATGCAGGCGTCGTTCCACGGCCGTGTGCACATCTTCGTCGGCATCGTCGAACGCGAATCGTCCTTCCCGGGCTTCTTCGAGGAGATCGCCGAGGGCTTCTACCAGCTGCCCGGCTTCCTCCTCGGCCAGTAAGCCGACCTCGCCCAGCATGCGAACATGGGCGGCGGAACCGAGCAGGTCGTCTTGGAGAAGGCGACGGTCTGAATGGTCGACGGTAAACGTCATCAGGTCCTCATGAGGATCCTCCGCGAATCGGCCACCCCAAAGAGTCACGACGACACTCCGTCTTGTCGGTCCTGCATACCCGGTACCGAGTACTTTCTACCCCGGCCGCGCAGCCGGCGGATCACTCGCCCGCCCCGAGGCGCTGTTCGGCGAGGGTTCGCAGCCGCAATGCCTGCAAACGGATGAACCCGCTGGCATCCGCCTGCTCGTACACGTCGTCCTCCTCGAAGGTGACCGTCGCCTGGTCGTACAGACCGAAGGACTCCGAACGCCGTCCTTCCACGTAAACCTGACCCTTGTAGAGCTTGAGCCGGGCCTCGCCGCTCACCCGCCCCTGGACCTCGTCCATGAACGCCTGCAGCGCTTCTCGCTCCGGCGCGAACCAGAAACCGTTGTAAACCATCTCGGCGTAACGCGGCACCAACTCGTCCCGCAGGTGCGCAACCTCCCTATCCAGGGTGATCGACTCAACAGCCTTGTGGGAATGGTGGAGGATCGACCCACCCGGGGTTTCGTAGACACCACGGCTCTTCATCCCGACGAAGCGGTTCTCGACGAGGTCGACCCGGCCGATGCCGTGCCTGCCCCCCATCTCGTTGAGATGCCTGAGCAAAGCGACCGGTGCCATCTGCATGCCGTCGACGGATACCGGGTTACCTTCCTCGTAGCCAATCGTGACCCATTCCGGGTGATCCGGGGCGTCCTCGGGATCGACCGTCATGTTGAACATGCCCTTGGGGGGAGCTTCCCAGGGGTTCTCGAGCACACCGCCTTCGTACGATATGTGCAGCAGATTCGCATCGGTCGAGTACGGCTTTTCGGGCGTCACCGGAATCGGGATACCGTGCTTCTGTGCATATGCAACGCAATCGGCCCGACCGCGTAACGTCCATTCGCGCCAGGGTGCAACGACTTTGATGTCCGGCTTGAGCGCATAGGCGGAGAGTTCAAAGCGGACCTGATCGTTGCCCTTCCCGGTGGCTCCATGGGCAATGGCGTCGGCGCCCGTTTCTTCCGCAACCCGGATCAAACCTTTGGCTATCACCGGGCGCGCCAACGAGGTCCCCAGCAGGTAGTACCACTCGTAGACCGCATTGGCCCGCAGGGCCGGGAAGACGAAATCGGTGACGAACTCCTCGGTGAGGTCTTCAGCAATGGCCTCCACCGCCCCGGTTTGCAGCGCTTTGGTGCGAGCGCTCTCCACTTCGTCACCTTGACCAACATCGGCGGTGTAGGCCACCACATCGACGCCGTACTCCTCGATGAGCCATTTCAGGATCACCGAGGTGTCCAACCCTCCGGAATATGCCAGAACAACTTTCTTCATCGACCTGCTCCCATCCGCTCCAGTTCCTTTGCCACGCGCCACCCGCCCACCTGCTCATCGACGACCACCAGTAACGTGTCGTCCCCGGCAACCGTGCCCAGTACTCCCGGCAAAGCGGCGCCGTCGACGGCTCCGGCGACCACTTGCGCGGCGCCGGGAGGGGTCTTGATAACCACCAAACTGCCGGTCGAGGTAATCGTCCTGGCGAACTGGGCCAACGCCGCAGAAACGGTTGCCTCACTTCCGTCCAACGGAGTGGGCTCCTCAGGCAGGGTGTACCCGAAAAGCCCGTCGGACGAACGCCGCTTGGCAGCGCCCATGTCGGCCAGATCTCGCGACACGGTGGCCTGCGTCACCCGAAAACCGTCCCCTTCCAGTTGCTGGACCAGGTCACTCTGTCGGGTGATGTGTCTGGTCATCAGGATGCGCCGGATGGCCCGGCGCCGTGCAGCCGTGTATCGCATACCCAATTATACGCATATCCGCATAGATGAGCCAAGGCGGCTCACAGCATGGCACCCTCGAGCCGGAGCAGGAACTCCTTGCGGTCCGTGCCACCGCCGTAGCCTCCCATGCCTCCCCCGCTCCTGACCACCCGGTGGCACGGAATGATGACCGGAATGGGGTTGCCGCCAAGTGCCTGTCCGGCGGCGCGGGCACCGCGCGGTTGACCCGCTCGACGGGCAACGTCCTGGTAGGTGGCAACACCCCCATAGGGGATCTGTGCGGTTACCGTCAGCACCCGCCGTCGGAATCCGTCGATGAGCCCCCAATCGAGTGGCACCTCAAAGCGGTCGCGGTGGCCCGCGAAGTATTCACCCAATTCGTGCCGGATTCTCTCCAGGCGGGCCGGATACTCCAGGATCCGTGGGGAGACCCGCTCCGCCAGATCGTCCAGCACTCCCGTCTCGTTTTCGAACCCGATCCGCAGCAGGCCCCTGGGGGTGGCGGCGATGATCAGTTCACCGAGAGGCGAATCGATGGTGGTGTAGGCGATGTCGACCATCTCCCCGGCCTCATCCACAAAGCGGCGGGCGGCGGAGGCGGCCGGAATGCCAAGATCCCCGAGGTTGCCGAGGGCGGTTTCCAGATCGTTCATTTTGCCATGTCCTCTCGTAGATGGGTGAGGCCTGCCCGAACATTCTGACGCGCCGCGGCCTCCGAACAACCGGTCGCCTCGCCGATGGTCCGGTAGGGTAGGTCCGCAACAAAGCGCAACACGATGGCCGACCGCTGCTTGGGTGGCAGATCTCTGACCCGGGCCCACAGGGTTTGATCGACCAGTACAGGCTCCGCCTCCTCCCCCGTTTCAGGAAGGTTGGCGAGCGGGACGTCGGAAGTCTGCCGCCGGCGATGACAATCGATGGCTTTGCGGTGGGCGATGGTGAACAACCAGCCCTTCAGGTTGGTCGCGTCGAGCAGCTCCGGGTAAGCGCCCAGCGCGGCCATGAAGGTGTCCTGGAAACAGTCCTCTGCGTCGTTGCCACCGACCGAGGCCATCAGAAACCGGTAGATCTCCTCGCCATGGGCCTCCAGCAACGATTGGAACGGTGGCAGCTTCACATCAGATACAACGTTGGCAACGGCTGAAATGTGAGATCACGGCACCAGTTCGAGCGCCGCCGCCGAGAGCCGCGCCGCAGGAATGGTGCGCGCCTGCGCAACTCTCCCACCTAGCGCGTCACACCGACGACGACCTTGAACAGCGAGAAATCGCCGAGGAGGAGCCGCGACCCGGCGTCCGGCAAGCGAGCTACATACCGGCGCCAAACCCACTCTCGGTGAGGTCCGCTCGACCACCTCGGCCGTCCCCTTGATACCGAGACGGGCCAGTGTCTACGGATCGCCGTCACGGGATCGGTTTCCGAGATCACGAGAGAGACTCGCCGCGAGTTGATGAGGTTGCGCGTGCGTTCGGACAGGCTGCTGAGAAACAGCACCAGGCTGCCCGGATCAGGCTCCGGCGCGCAGGAGCCATCGAGGCAGATGGGCCATCCTCGCCCAAGGGTTGCCAGAGCCGCGCACCGATGCGCCGACAACAGCCGAGCAGCATGCAGTTCGAAGCTCGTGAAGGTCATCTCATGAGGTTAGCGGGGCCGTCCACCCGCGCTACAGGAGGGCGGGCGGTTCAATCCTCTCCGTCCTGCCGGATCATGGTCCCGATCCCTTCCGGCGTGAAGATCTCCAGCAGCAGCGCGTGCTGCACCCTCCCGTCGAGAATGTGGGCTCGACGGACGCCTGCCTCCATCGCCACAACACACGACTCGAGCTTGGGCAGCATCCCGCCGGCGATCACGCCGCTGGTCAGCAGTTCCCTGGCTTCGGTCAGATTCATCTTCTGGATCAGACTCTCGTCGTCGTCGACGCTGCGATAGAGACCCTCGACGTCGGTCAGGTAAACCAACTTCTCCGCCTTCAGCGCCGAGGCCAGCACACCGGCTGCGGTGTCGGCATTGAGGTTGTAGACCTGCCCGTCATCGATACCCCGTGCCAGGGGCGCAATCACGGGCACCAGACCGTGTTCAAACATGCCGAATATGATCTCCGGGTCGACCTGAGCCACCTCGCCAACAAAGCCCAGCCGCGGGTCCTTCTGACGGGCACCCAACAGGCCCCCATCGATCCCGGTGATACCCGCCGCGCGTGCCTCATGGCCGATGAGGAGTCGCACGATATCGGGGTTCACCTCACCGGCCAGCACCGATTGCACAACCTTCACGGTCCGGGCATCCGAAACGCGCAGGCCGTCCACCCATTGTGACTCGATCCCGAACCTCCGGAGGGACTCGTTGATCTGAGGGCCGCCGCCGTGGACGACCACCGGTTTGATACCTACCAGAGAGAGCAGCGTGACGTCGCCGGCGAAGCTATGCCGCAATTTCTCGTCCACCATGGCGGATCCGCCGTACTTGATGACCACCGTCTTACCGCGAAAGGCCTGGATATAGGGCATTGCCTCCATCAGGATCCGAGCTTTGCCCATCGTGGTTGCGATGCGTGATTTGGCAGGATTGGGAGCCGAATGACCGAGCGACACTACCGACCCCATCGGGTATGCGTATTCGGTGGGCAGCTCACGGCATCCACCCTGCCAACGGCAGACCGGCGCTCTCGTCCAACCCCAGCATCAGGTTGGCAATCTGGATGGCTTGTCCGGCTGCTCCCTTCACCAGGTTGTCGATCGCGGCAAGCACGATGGCGCAGTCCGTCGTATCGTCGGTGAAGGCGGAGATCAACGCCCGGTTGGAACCCACCACCCAGCGGGTTTGGGGAGGGCCATCAATGACCTCCGCGAATGGGGCGTCTCGATAGGCAGCCTCCAGAGCGCCTTGCAGGGCGGCCCGGTCGGCCGGCTTGGCGAGCGGAGCAGTGCTGGTGACGAGGATTCCTCGTTGCATGGGCACGAGATGAGGAGTGAAGGTCACGGATACTCGACCGATTCCCGATGCCATCTCGGCGGCCATTTCGATTTCGGGTCTGTGGCGATGACGGCCCACCGCGTACGCTGCGACGTTTTCGTCGATGGCTCCAAACTGCAGCTCATCCCGAGCGGATCTGCCCGCACCCGACACACCCGAGAGGGCGTTGACAACGATCC
>Ga0209341_10006150_pt1 | contig 10748 bp, 10 predicted proteins | sample RifCSP13_2_FD_184020 | JGI IMG/M metagenome (GOLD analysis project Ga0209341, IMG submission 184020) | Soil microbial communities from Rifle, Colorado - Rifle CSP2_sed 13_2 (SPAdes) (version 2) | ecosystem: Environmental > Terrestrial > Deep subsurface > Rock core/Sediment | place: Rifle... | reverse complement strand
AGGGGACCGGGAAGAGCTCGAACGCCACGTCGGGCTCGATAACCCCGCCCTCCACCAGCACCCCCAGCCCATCGAAGAACTGGGCCACGCGGATCAGGTTGTTGAACCGGATGCTCCCCGGAGGCGCTTCGATGATGAACTGCTCGTAGTCCTGGAAATCGAACTGGAAGACGATATATTGCATCGCCTCCAGACTGTGGGGGGCGTCTGCCATTTGCATTAACCGGAGGAGCACGTCGGTCTCCCCGGGCTTGATCCTCTTCAACTCGGCCTCACCTCGGGTCGTTTAGCCGTAAGTTGCCCTTTCAGACCCAAATTCGCGCTTCCGGCGCGGTTTTCCTTGTCAGAAGGGGGTTTTGTCGCATTTCCGAGGATGATGGCCGATTATCTGGCTGAAACAGCCTTAGATCGTGGCTTGGCGAGGGCTCGGAGGGGGTCTCCAGACGCGCGCAGGAGGCCTCTTGGGCGACCCCAGAAGTCGCCCGCCGGTGCTATACTCGGCGTCGGGCGAGTAGCTCAACGGCAGAGCGCCTCCCTTACACGGAGGGGGTCGCAGGTTCAACCCCTGCCTCGCCCACCATCCTAGACCCTTTCCCTCATAAGGATTGCGGTACGCCAATGTTCCGATGTAGCCCAAAAGTCACGCCCTTGTCGCTAACCTAGTTGAACTGACTGCTCTGGAGGTGTATCTGCCGCTCAGGCCAGTGGAGATAGAACTCCTCTGCCGGGTCACCCGAGCACATACACCTGAATCGAGACCGGGCCGTGAACTCCTTGTACGGGCGTGAGCTCAATGTCAGCGGTCCTGCTGGGACCGGTGATGAACGTCAGCGCCGAGGGCAGCACGTGGAGGTCAGTGAAGAGGTGCTCGAGAGTTGGAAGGATGCGGTCCCGGGAGAGCACGGCCACGTGCAGCGGTGGCAGGAGCGATGTGCTCCGGGGGCGCAACGGTGAGCAGGTGAGCACAAGCGTCCCGGTCTCGGCGATCGCATAGTCTGCAGTTGTGACCCCGGCATCCGCTCTGGTGACGCGCGTACTGGTCTGGTCTTGCGGAAGAAGAATCTCGACCCCTTCAGCCCGTAGCGCGGACTGCACAGATGCGAGGACTGGATCCTCCCAAACCGCTACAGCTTGGACTCCCCGCCGCCGCAGGTCTCGCACCACCCGTTCGGCCAGACCTCCCGAAGTGATTCTCACCACGTCGGCACCGACTGCGGCCGCACGTTCGAGAAACAGCTGGACGGGATCGCCGGTGATACGGATGGGTGCCCGGATCTCCGGCAGCGGCGCCTCCGCCTCCCCGGTAGCGCGGAGTCTGCGGAGAATCTCTTCGCGCGCGCTCATGACCTCCACCGATCTCGGAATGGCGGGCCTGCCGGAGGCGGCAAGTCTCTGGCCTTGCTCCACTCCGAGAATGGGTACGGCAGCGGAACCCGCTGGCGCAGCGCAAGGTGGTGGAGGATCCGTACAACGCGCCCCGCCGCACGCAACCGTGTAGGATTCATCATCGTGGCCACCCATCCACGGACGAACAGCCGATCCATCCACGACGCGCCGCGCCGCCGCACAATCCGCGACCGCAGCTCCAAGAGTAGACGGGGAAGGCCGATCTTGACCGGACACACTTCTTCGCAGGCGCCACACAGTGAGGAGGCAAACGGGAGGTCGCGCCCCACGTCCAGGCCGCGGTAGAGCGGCGTGAGTACTGCCCCGATCGGTCCAGAATACACCGAACCATAAGCATGACCGCCAGTTCGCTCGAACACCGGACAACTGTTGAGGCAGGCGCCACAGCGGATGCAAGCCAGGCACTCCCGCATGGCCCGGTCCGCATGAATCGACGATCGCCCATTATCCATGATGATGAGGTGAAACTCCTCCGGGCCGTCGACCTCTCCGGCCCGGCGCGGTCCAGTGATGAACGAGACATAGCCGGTCATGCGCTGCCCGGTAGCGCTGCGGGGCAGCAATGTCAGGAAGACGGCAAGATCGGCCAGCCGGGGGATTACCTTCTCGATTCCCATCAGGGCCACGTGCACCCGGGGGAGCGTTGTAGTGAGGCGTGCGTTCCCCTCGTTTTCCACGATCACGATCGTGCCGGTGTCGGCGATGGCGAAATTCACTCCGCTGACGCCCATGTCCGCGGCGAAGAAGCGCTGGCGGAGCTCCCCTCGCACCGCGCGCGTCAGCTGCGCCGCGTCGTCAAAGCGAGGGATGCCAAGCTTCTCCGAGAGAAGGGCCGCGATCGAGCCCTTGGATTTGTGCACAGCCGGCACAACAAAATGCGCCGGGCGTTCTCCCGCCAGTTGGATCAGGTACTCGCCGAGGTCGGTCTCCGCAACCTGCACCCCCGCCGCGTGTAGGAATCTATTGAGCTCGATCTCCTCGGTAGTCATCGATTTGCTTTTCACGATCGTCTGCGCCTTGTGACGCCGCGCCAGATCGACAATCGTGCTGGCGGCTTCGTCACCGCTGCGGACCCAGTGCACCACACCCCCGGCGGCGGCCACGTTCGCCTCCAGGCGGGTCAGATAGCGGTCGAGGTTGGCCAGCACGTGCATCTTCGTCGCATACGCGTACTCTCGCAGAACCTGCCACTCGGGTACTTCTTCCACCACCGCGTCACGCAGGCTCCGGAACCGAACCATCGCGGTGCGGAGTGCGCTCTGCAGAAACGGATTCCGCAGGGCGGCCTCAGCGTTGCGGGCGAAATCGATGCGCTCTTTCATCCCTGATTCGTACCTCGCGCCCGGGGGTCGCTGGCCCGTCCGTTCTACAGTCTGTTGTCGACGCCCACGTCATTGCGCCGCCAGCAGCTCCGCCAAGTGCATGGCGCGGATCGGACTGCGGCGCCGGGACAGCCCGCCGGCAATGTGCATCAAACAGCTGACGTCGGTCCCCGTCACTACCTCCGCGCCCGTGGCTTCGATCGCCCGGAGCTTAGTCTCAAGCATCGATGCCGAGAGACTGGAGAACTTCACCGCGAACATCCCCCCGAATCCGCAGCATTCCTCGAGCCCTTCAAGCGGGCGCAGCTGGAGGCCGCGCACCTGTCGTAGCAGTCGTAGCGGTTGCTCCCGCAGCCGCAGGCCGCGGAGGCCGTGGCAGGAGGCATGGTAGGTGACAGTATGAGGGAAATACGCTCCCACGTCGTCACGGCCGATCACATCAACAAGAAACTCGCTCAGCTCGTAAGTCCGTTCGACCAGCCGGCGCGTCTGCTCGGCGAGCCACGGCTGATTGCGGAAGAGTGTCGGATAGAACTCGCGCAGCATCGCTGCGCACGAGCCGCTGGGCACAACGATGTCGGGAACGTCGGCAAAGGTCGGCAGCAACCGCCTGGCCAGACGCTGCGCCTCGGGCCAGAATCCATCACTGAATGCGACCTGGCCACAGCACGTCTGCGCCCGAGGAAACTCGACTTCGACGCCGAGGCGACGGAGCACGGACACGGTGGCCTCTCCCACCTGTGGGAAGAGCTGATCGACAAGGCAGGTAACAAAGAGTGTGGCTCTCATCGCGAATCAATTGGTGCGCCGGAACGAGGGCCGATTCCTCCCGGCGACCCGTCGGGCTGTTTCCTCTCGATCGGGGCCAAGGAGTCCGGGCCGCGCACCTCGTCCCGAGTACTTCGATCCAAGCCGCTGCTGAATCCTGGGCAGATCATCGATCCTGGCACGCACTTCCTGCGCCTGATGGCCTGAGTGCCGACGGAGCGTCAGGGTGGCGGCACCCTCCTATGGCTCGGAATACACTCTTCGCCCGATTGAACCCCAGGCGGGTGACCGGTAATGTATTCGCAACATAGTCACGCATTCAGAGACTTGTCACACAATGCGTGACACCTGGCGCGGGGCGCTGCGGCGTTGACTCGTAGGGGCGGACCTAAGGCTTTTCCCTCGATCGAGAGTGGAGAAACTCTTCGCCCGCTTCGATCGTTCCGCGACGCTACCAGTAACCGCGAAGCTGCCGACAATCCAGCGGACTCGTGCGGGAAGGTCCGGATCTCCCGCCCGCAGAGCAAGGGGGGTGAGCACACAGATGAAACTGGCAACATTCCGTGACGCTGCTGGCCAGAATCGCCTGGGCGCCGTCAGCAACGACGTTCTGGTCGGCCTGCGGAGTGCGTTCGAACATTTGGGGGCCTCATTGATGGACGGAGGACTTTCGGCTGGTTTTCTCAGCGATGCCGTGGGATTCCTCCAGGAGGGCCGGCAAGCAATCAATTTAGCCAGCGACCTTGCTGAAGCCGCGAAGAAGTCCAAAGACAAGTCCGTCGTGCCCTTGGCCCAGATCAAGCTGCTTGCCCCCATCCCCCGGCCACCCAAGATTGTAGCGGTCGGCCGCAACTACAAGGAGCACGCCGCAGAAGGAAGCATCAAACTCCCTGAGCTTCCCAAACTGTTTCCCAAGTTCCCAAACACGGTCATCGGACCCAACGAACCGATCGTCCTCCCCAAAATGTCCCAGCAGGTGGATTTTGAGGTCGAGTTGGCCGTCGTCATCGGGAGACCATGTACGAGCGTATCCCGAGAGGAAGCACTCCAGTACGTCGGAGGTTACACCATACTTAACGACGTCAGTGCGCGCGACATCCAGTTCAAAGACGAACAAATCACGCTCGGGAAGAATTTCGCGACCTTCTGCCCGATGGGACCCTACGTGGTCACGGCCGATGAGATTCCGGACCCGGGCACTCTCGACATCCGCTGCTGGGTCAACGACAAGTTGATGCAGGACTCCAACACGAAGCACCTGATCTTCGACGTGCCGTACCTCGTGTCGTTCATATCCACGGTCCTCCCCCTAGAACCCGGAGACGTCATTGCCACCGGTACCCCGGCGGGTGTGGGTGTGTTCCGAAAGCCTCCAGTCTTCCTAAGAGCTGGCGACAGGGTGCGGATGGAAGTGCAAGGCGTGGGAGTTCTGGAGAATCCGGTTGTGTGAGTCACCATTCCGGGAGGGGGGACGCGAATGAGATTGCTAGACATCAGCATGCCCATTGACGATGCCTATAGCATGCACACTCCCACGGGAGTGAAGGATGTGCAGTTCAAGATTGAGGTTATCAAGGACTATGACGCGCCCGGGGGTGCGGGGCAGGTTGTCCGAGCTGTGCAAGCCCGTCTGCACACGGGAACCCACATCGACGCGCCGGCCCACTTCGATAAGCAGGGCAAGCTGCTTAGCGACTTCCCCCTCACCACGTTCGTCGGACCGGCATGGGTCGCAAATCTCAAGCATCGGGTCCCTGGAAGTGGAATTACCGCCGAGGACCTGGAGCAAGCGGTGGGGAGCAAGTGGAAGACTGGGGACCGACTGCTGCTCAGTTCGGGATGGAATCGACACTACGGGAAACCACACTACGATGAGCAGTCGCCCTATCTCACGTTGGGGGCCCTGGACTGGATCGTGAGTCACCGGCCCTCGCTCATTGGGCATGACTTCTCGCACTCCAAGGACGCGCCCGACGCACCGACCAAGTACCACGCCGTGCGGACACTTCTGCAGGCTGGAATCCCCTGCATGGACTACCTGGTCAACCTCGACGAAATCGATCAGGATCAAGTGCTCCTGATCGCACTTCCCTGGGCGGTGAAGGGAACCGAAGCTGCTCCCACAAGAGCAGTCGTGGTCCTGGGGTGGCAGGGCGACGTGAAGTTTGAGGGGTGAAAAGAGATGAACACGAGAAGAGTGATTTCCGCAACCCTCATCTTGTTCTTCCTGGTGGCGATCCTGGGGGCGTTTCCGCAAGCTGGCTACCCGCAGGGCCCCACAATCGTGGTCCTGTCGCAGGCGGGATCGCTGCAAAAGATCATGGAAGAAGAGGTCATTCCGCAGTTCGAAAGGGAATTCGGGATCAAGGTCTCGCTCATTCCCGGAGTGGCGCAGGCGAACCTGGCTCGTGTTATCGCCCAGCGGAACAGGCCCGAAACCGATGTTGCGATTGTCAACGACATCGCCCTCGTCCAAGGGAAACAGCAGGGCGTCTGGGAGAAGTTTGACCCAGCCATCATCACCAACCTGAAAAACGTCTATGACGTGGCCAAGGACGCCGACGGCTACGGGGTGGCGCAGGGAATTACGGCAACGGTGATCGGGTACAATGCCCGGATCTTTGAGCAACTCAAGTGGACCCCGCCCATGTCGTGGTTGGATCTGTTCGACCCCAAGTACAAGGGGAGGGTCGTCCCGCACGCCATTACCAACGGGTTCGGTGTGACATTTCTGGTGGCTCTGAACCAGATTCTGGGCGGAACCACCAGCGACATGGCTCCGCTCTGGAAGCGGCTTCCAGACCTGAACAAGAACGTCCTGATCTGGGCGAGGACCGCATCAGACTTCGACAGTGTGTTCTCCCGCGGCACGGCTTGGATCGGGGAAAACGGGAGCACCCGCATCAATGTTCTCATCGACCAGGGACTGCCGCTGAAGGTTGTCTACCCGAAGGAAGGGGGAATCTTCATCACGGCACAACTGGGCGTCGTGCGGAACGCCCCCCACCCGCGGGAGGCGCAGATGTTTGTCAATTTCCTGCTGAGCGAGCGCATCCAGAAGCGCTTGTCCGAGACGCAGTACTACGGTCCGGTCAACGTCCGCGTCGAGCTGTCGCCCCAGGTCGCGGCCCGCGTCCCGTACGGTGTTCGACAGGTGAGAAGCCTTAAGCTTCTAGACTGGGACGCCATCGCCAAGAACTATGACCAGTGGATTACCAGTTTCACGCGGATCATTAGCCAGTAGGACAGCAGGGAGAGGGATCGGACCCGGACCCGGGCGGAGCATTCGCCGGACAGGTGACCTCCGTCCGGTCCTCCGGCGGGGGGGGAATCGCGACTCTCCTTCTCCGGAGAGCACGTCGGGCAATTGACACCGTCGACGGCCCAAGGGAGCTCTCGGATCGAGCGTGACCGCAGAATGCTACTCGAAATGGACGCGGTCTCCAAGCAGTTTGGGTCCACGATGGTCCTGCACAGCATCACATTCTCCGTGGCCGAGAATGAACGAGTGTGCATTCTCGGCCCCTCCGGCTGCGGGAAGACCACGACCCTCAACATTATCGGCGGCTTTCTGGTTCCGGACGCAGGAACGCTGCGGCTGTCCGGACGCATCGTCAATCACCTGCCCGCCTATCGGCGGGAAACGGCGACCGTGTTTCAAGACTATGCCCTTTTTCCCCATCTCTCCGTCGCCGAGAACATTCTCTTCGGGTTGCGTGTGGGCAGGGTTCCCGGAGGTGAAGCCCGGTCTCGACTGAACTGGGCACTCGAGCTGACGCGCCTGCATGGCCTGGAACGCCGGTATCCACGACAGCTGTCTGGGGGGCAGCGTCAACGCGTCGCGCTTGCCCGGGCGCTGGTGATGAAGCCCAAGTTGCTGCTGCTCGACGAACCGCTCAGCAACCTGGACGCCAACCTCAGGGTAGAGATGAGGCGGGAGTTGCTGCGCATCCAGCGGGAAACGGGCATTGCCAGCATCCTCGTCACCCACGATCAGCATGAGGCATTCGTCCTCGCAGAAAAGATCGTCCTCATGGAAAGGGGCCGCATCGTTCAGGTCGGCACCCCCGCAGCACTCTTCAATGCGCCCGAGACGGTCTTCGCGGCGAGATTTCTCGGGTTTGAGAACATCTTCCGCACAAGGGGCGGCGAGCCAAGCAGTCTCACTCTGGCGGGCCTCGAATCTGCCGCGTCCGCACCCGGAGCCGAGCAGCAGGTCTACTTCGGAGTTCGGGCCGACCGCGTCGTGCTCGGGCCAAACGCGCAAAGGTGCGCCGTACACTTTGAGGGCGTTGTGTCCGAGGTCGAGTACACGGGCGAAGAAACAACGTACTTCGTGCACGCTGGACCCCTGACCATCGTGGCGCGCGGCAGTGAGGCCATCGAGCATCGTCGAGGTACGCGCGTCTCCGTGGGATGGGATCCTGCGGCGCAGTGGATGCTCCGAGATGACGGTTGAGGCGGCCGTCTCCCTCCGCAAACCGCCGAATGCGGCGGCAATCTCTATCGCGCCCGCCGCCGTTCTCGTAGTTGGAGCCATGGGCATCCCCCTGGTCTTCCTCGTGGCCGTGGCTCTCCAGAGCAGCAATGCGGGGGTGGACGCCTTTCATCAGGTCACTCTGGAAAACTTCCGCCGGGTTCTATCCGATCCGTTCGTCTGGAGAGTGTTCGCGCGCACGTTTCGCGTCTCCGCGCTGGCGACGGTGATTGCCATGGCGTGTTCCTACCCCGTGGCCTGGTACTTGTCGCGGGCATCGCACCGGGCCCGCAGTCTCATGTTCCTCTTGATTATGTCCCCGCTGCTGGTGAGTATCCTCGCGCGACTGCAGGGTTGGCTGATTCTGCTGGGGCCCGGCGGGGTGGTCCCAGCAGTTCTGCAGGAGATCGGATTCGCCGTCCCGCCCCGCGGCATGATTGGCACGGAGGCTGCGATCGTCGTCGGTCTCGTTCACCTGGTCTTGCCGTTCGGAGTCCTCAACCTGGATGTCGCTTTCAGAAACATCGATGACACTTGGATCCTGGCGGCACGAGACCTTGGTGCGACCGACTCCGTCCTCTTCTGGCGTGTCCTCTTCCCATTGAGTATTGGTGGCTTGATCCGGGCGGCATCCGCTGCGATGGCCGTCGGGGTAAGCATCTTCGCCACACCGGCCCTGCTGGGGGCAGGGATCCGGCCTGTCCTCTCCACGCTCATCTACAATCAAGGACTCGTCTCCATCAACTGGCCGGCCGCCTCGTTGCTCGCGATCGTCCTCGTGCTGGGAGCGATGCTACTCATCTTGGGAGCATCATGGGTTGTCAGCATGAAGTACGACGTGGGGTGGAGAAAGCAATGAGTCCGTTCAGACACGAACACCCCATCTATCGGCTGGCGGCTATCCTCGTCGTCGCCTTCCTCCTCGCCCCCATCGCAGTGGTCACGCTTGCCTCAGTGACCAGAACCAGCTACGTGGCCTTTCCGCCGCGCGGTCTGACCGTTCGGTGGTTTTGGATGGCCCTGCAGGAACCAAACTTCTACAAGGGGCTGGTCACCAGTCTCAAGGTTTCAGCGCTAGCGGCCATCGCGGCCACCGGGTTGGGCACGCTGGCGGCCCTGGGATTGGATCGCTCAGGCCCGCAGGCCCGGTCAATCCTGGAACCGTTGTTCACGCTCCCCCTGGCTGTTCCCACGGTGGCCATCGGACTCGCCCTGCTGCTGGCACTGTCTCTGTCCGGCATAGGAAGTTCGCTGTGGATACTCGCACTGGTTCAGGGCACGCTTGGTCTCCCCTACACGATTCGTTTCGTCAGCACTGCGATCGAAGGCATTCCCCGGCATCTCTACTGGGCGGCTCAGGATCTGGGATGTCCACCCAGGCAGGTGACGACACGTGTCGTTCTGCCCATCATCCGACCGAGCATCATGGCGGGCGCGGCTTTTGGCTTCGTGGTTGCGTTTGACGAGCTGACAATTGCACTCTTCTTGGCGGGACCATCCTTAGTGACGCTCCCTGTCGCCATGTACACCTACATCGAGTACTCGTTCGATCCGCTCGTCATTGCCATGGCCACACTTTCGATTGCGATATCTGCAGTTGTCATCCTAGTCATTCAGCGCACCGTGGGGCTGGAGGCCCTGGGCAGGTAAATGGCCGCGCCTCCCCGGAGACGGTCTCCCTACTACTACATTGGCTCTGTGGCTAAGGCCTTTAGGATCCTGGACGCATTCCGCGGAAGCCGCCGTACCCTTTCCTTTGCCGAAATCGTAGAAAAGGGAGGGATGCGGAAGCAGGATACACACCGTTTCCTTCTCACATTGCGCGATCTCGGAGTCGTGACCCAGGACCCATCAAAGAAGTTCTCCATTGGGCGCCGTCTCTTCGAGATTGGGCAGCAGTTCGTTGCAGCACGCGCCGGCATCGACGCCGCCGCTGAGGCTCATCTCTATCGGCTCAGCGACAGGACGGGCTGCACCAGCCAGGTGGGGATCCTGTCGGGAGGACTGGTGACTTACGTCTTGGTGGTGCCGGGCACCATGCCGGTCCAGGTCGTGGCGCGCGTAGGCCATTGGCGCTATGCCCACGCCAGCGCCATTGGGAAGGCCATTTTGGCTTTCGCCAGCAAGCCCTTACGGGAATGCGAACTCCACGAAGATGGTGGTGGCATGCTGAAGTGTGTGACCGAAAGAACGCTGGTGACCTATGAACACCTGGCCCGGGACATCGAGCTAACCATCGCCAGGGGCTACTCGTTCTCGGACGGGGAAAGCTCACTCGAGGTCGCTGCCGTCGGAGCGCCGATCTACGATGAGCAGCAGAATGTGATCGCCGGGGTCAGCGCGTCTTTCCCGCGGCACGCTGTGTCACTCTTCAAAGTCGAGGCCGTCGCAGAAGAAGTCACCGCAGCCGCGCGGCGGCTCTCGGCAAGAATGGCCAGCTAGCCAGTTTGTCGGGGGTTTCCCCACCTCCACGCGCACAAGAAACGCGAGGGATTCTGCTAACGGATTGCTACCGAACCCAAGAAAACAGGGGGAGAAACGAAGGTACGGGAAGACAATGCCCAAGAGCTAGAACCTAGACACGACGCCACTCCGCGGCACAGGACGGAAGCGGAAGAGAAAGCCAATGTCGGACTTACACGGAGGAGGTCGCAGGTTCAACCTCTGCCTCGCCCACCAGGGGGCTGGGGGCCAGTCCGAGGGCTCCAGGCCGAATCCCGATCACCGTCAATCCTCCACAAAGACAACCCGCATCACTTCCTCGAAGGACGTGA